>Ga0210407_10001365_pt1 | contig 23237 bp, 24 predicted proteins | sample IncBWC27MmetaG_FD_150860 | JGI IMG/M metagenome (GOLD analysis project Ga0210407, IMG submission 150860) | Forest soil microbial communities from Barre Woods Harvard Forest LTER site, Petersham, Massachusetts, United States - Inc-BW-C-27-M | ecosystem: Environmental > Terrestrial > Soil >... | reverse complement strand
TGCCTTTCCCACCGTCGGCCTGTATCACGCCTCGAAATGGGGTCTTGAGGGCTTCAGCCAGGCGCTCGCCGCGGAAGTCGCCGGATTCGGCATCAAGGTGACCATCGTCGAGCCGGGCGGCTACGCCACCGACTGGGGCGGCACGTCGGCCATCCGCGCGGCGGCCATCCCGGCCTACGACGGCGCTCGCGCAAAAGTTGCTGCGATTCGCGGCAATTACGTGCCGGGCGATCCGGACGCGACAGGGCCGGCGATTTTGAAGGTGGTCGATGCACAGGATCCGCCGCTGCGAATTTTCTTTGGCTCGAGCGGTTTGCCCATGACGCGCGCCGAATATGCGCGGCGCGTCGAGACCTGGGAGAAGTGGAACGCGGTTTCGATTGAGGCTCAGGGCGACCTGGCGGCGAAACGGGCACGTCAGACGGGAATTTCGTAAATTTCGCTTCTTGGGTTGGCGCCACGATCAGCCCAACCTGCTCAACTTATGGCTCGGTTATCTCGTAGCCCCGGGCGCGAAACAATGCCAGCCAGCCGTCGGGCTTCACCAGCTCAGCCAGGGGCAGCACGGCCACCGTGCTCAAGTTGGCCGCGATGGCTTTCTCGGCTATGCCAAGCCAGACCGACTGCAGCTGCCCGTTGACCTTTGTATACTCCGCCTGAAAGCTCGGTACCACCAGCACAGCGCCGGCGCAAGTTTCCGCAGCATCCGGTCGCAACAGGCCGCGCAGCTTTTCGATGTCGCCGGTGGACCATGAGTTTGCGCGCATGCGCATGACTGGTAGTTGTGTTTCGAGCAGTGCGACCGTCGATCGCAGGCAATCGATTTCACCTGCGGAGGGAATCGCACTCAAGTCCCGCACATATTGCTTGGGGTTGTCGATGGGTACTTCCACGCTGACCGGCTGCACGGGTACGTGCTTGGCACGCGCGGTGGCCTCAATGCGCTGCCACACATGAGAATTATGCGTGAGCCCCACTTGATCGATGGCCCGCCGGTACAAATTAGCGGCCGCGAGCATGGGGCGCAACTTTTCGTCGTCGGCAGTGCCCAGATATTTCACGCGCAGCGCCAGCCAGCGTATATACAAATCGTGGGGTAGAGACTGCTCCAATGTCTGGCCATCGGGAGCGTGGCGGGCGTGCAGCAACGATGGTACCAAGGTCATGCTGCGAAAGAATCCGACGTGCGCCGAGAGCTCCGGCGGTGATAGGACCAGCTGCGAGGCAGCGATGCGCTCATCCACGCTCTTGGAATGCCACACCATGCCCTTAGGTAAAGGTTCGAGCGTGGCCAAGATCCATAGAGCGTGATCGCCCTTGCCAACGCGCCACATGGCCGGTCCGGGTTGTTCGCCCATGACCAGGATTTCCTCGAGAGGCGGCTCAGCGGCAGCCGGAGCCTCGGCATTCACACGATCGTTGACTGCGACGGTGGAGCACAGGAGCAACGACCACCCAATCACCAAGCACCGGTCACGCATGAGTTTTCGTCCTACCACCGGACCTGGGCGTCTGCGGACGTTGCCGGTCTCCTCGAACTAAACCATGCTCTCGAGGACATCATCTCGGCGAATCAGCGCATGGAACAGCGCCGCTCCAAGATGCCCAAGGAATACGGCAAACAAGAGCAGCGCCAACAGCGTATGAGTGGTGCGCAGCAGGGCGAAGACCGGTGCGTTGTGCGGAAGTATGGGCGGCAGATGGATCGCGCCGAACACGACAATGGGGTAGCCGCCGGCCGACAACATCGACCAGCCGACGAGCGGTAGCGCAAACATGAGCGCATACAGGATCACGTGTGAACCCGTTGCCAAGAATTTCTGCCAACCCGGTAAATCCACCGGCAGCGGCGGCGGCGGGTTGAGAAGCCGGTTGACCAATCGCACTGCCACCAGCACCAGGATGAGGCTGCCGACCGACTTGTGCAGCGACAGCAGCTCGTGATATTTCGGGGAGAGGGTGCTCACCATGCCGATGCCGACGAACACCATCGTCAGCATCAGTACTGCCATCGTCCAATGAAGGAGCCGGGCGAGCAGGTTGAATCGCTGCACTGTGTGGATCATGGCCCTGTCCCCGCGCTTTGATTGGCAACGGCGCTCGGCGGCTTAAGTTCGCCCGCTCGTCGCCTATAGGAAACGGAATAGGCCGCGGAACGGGCATAGGGAATCGGATCATCCGACGGATCGATCCCCGACGGCAACACCAATGGATCATAGTTGACGTCCTGGCAGTTGCCCCTGGTTTCGCTTTCGACATGGGTGATGGTCAGCTCGCCGAGAGTGACTTTTTGTCGGTCTTCAGGCCAAACCTCGGCTGCTCTATTGGGGTCGCCCGGCATCGCAAGTGTCGCAATCAACCGCCACTTGATGGGGCCGCGTGCAATGCGCGCCAGCAGATCGTCGAACTCGTAGTTTGCCGTTCTGCCGGCGCGATCTTCCGGCGACAACGTCGAGAACGGGTCCTCGGCCTGCATCGTCCAGCGCACCAACCGGCGGTTGCCGTCGGGGGAAACGAAAATGAACCCGTTGACACTGTTGTAACTGTCGTTCGCGAAGCCGCTCGAAAACGGCCTGGCTTGCAGACGCGCGAAAAATGCAACGGTCTCCGGATGCCGGTCCAAATAGGCCTGCCTCTTCGCCGGATCCGGCTTCCCGGTCCGAGGATCAGGAGTCGATGCGACCACGTTTTCATAGAATGCCTGTGGCGTCGACACGTGCAGGCCCGGGGTGTCATTCATCCCGGTGCGCCACTCATCCGCGTGCGGCGGTTGAAGCCGAAGCGCCATGCTTCGGACGGGTGCCGTCGTCGCGTCGTTGGTGAAAGGATCCGGGGTGGCTTCGGCGAAGCGGCCCGTCACCGGCACGACATCGCCTGAGAAGACGGCGGCTCGTGACAGGGTTCTCGCCTCCGCGCTTGCGAGGAAAGTTCCGGCCAGGCAGATGCCTTTCGCATGTGCGCGACGAAACCCTTCGTGCGCACCGCCGCCGCTCGCCTCGATCGCGTCGACCAGACGGTTGGCACTGAGACGATGCGGCGAGAAGAAGCCGCCGGTATATGCGAAGGCGCAGATCGCTGCCGCCAGGACGACAGCGATGAAAATGACCCGTCCGGGATTTTGCTTCAGCAAATCGATGGTCGGTTGCGTGGGCATGGTTTCTCCCTTCACGAAACGATTCCGGTCGCCTGTTGCGCCACAGTAACGTAGGCTCGCGGCAATGGCCTGTGATTGCTTGCGGCGATTTGTCGAATCTGACTATTCCTTTTTTTGGTCGCAGTCAATGATCTTGCGAGCCCTGCGATAGCGTCAAAAACCACGCCGCGGCGGACTGGAACCATCATCCGTACTGAAGGTCCCTCATCTAGGGCCCCGTAGGAGCAGAATTGTTCGTGAAGGTGTCAAACCGCCGGCGAGCCGCGCGATACGCCATAGCTGCCGGGGTATTGGCGGTGCACCTGGTCTTGATCGCGGCCTTCATCATGATGCCGCGGGCCGGAAGGCTCGCCACGGCGGCGAACCCCATTGAAGTCGTGTTTGTGACGCCCGTATATCCTCCGAAGCTGCGCGTCATGGCGAATCTTCCGCGACGCGGCCATAATTTGGCCATCACGGTTGAACCGCCGCTCTTGGAGTCGCTGTCCTTTCCGGCTTCCCCAGCGCCAGGGTCATCGGCAAACGGCGAGGGCTCCGGTGTGGATTGGGCGGCGGAGGCGCGGCGCGCCCTGCAGGCATTCGAGATTCGCAACCACCAGCCCTCAGCGAGTCGCTCAGTCTCGGGAAGACCGGAGGACGATCATTGGCGGCCGCATGCGCAGCACCGCGCCGGGGACAGATTCAAGACCGAGAACGGCGATTGGATGGTGTGGGTCAATGCGAATTGCTACGAGATTGCGCGCGCAGGATCGGGAGCCTACGCGCATGTCGCGCCGCTCACGGAACCGATCTGCCAGGACCACCCCGGTGCGGCGGTCGCGTCGCAAGGGCCGGCAGATTGAGCGGCGTCATCGAGTTTCGAAGGCATAAATAAAAAGTATTTCTTGGGGAATCGAATGGCCTCAATGGTGGACAGATTATTCGCGCGGCCCGTGAGTGTCCGCATCTACGGCCTGGGAGCAGTCGTGTTGGGGCTTGGGGGACTGGTCTGGGGAGATTACGCCGTGGTCTGGCAACCGTTGTCGAACCCGGCTCCCGGACAGAGCGCATGGGGATATGCCCTGGCCGTGCCGCCGTTGATCGCTGGGTTGGCGATGCAATGGCGGCGCGCCGCGTCCCTTGGCGCTTTAGCACTGATCATACTTTACGGTCTGGCGGAGGTTTTCCTGGACATTCCGCGTGGCATTTCGCAGCCATTCGTGTTCGGGGCTTGGTACGGAGTTGCCGAGCATCTGGCGCTCGCGGCGGCGGGATTGGTCATTTATTCATTCCGCGCGCAACTCGCAGCGGCGAGCGCAGAGCGTCTATCCAAGATCGGGCGGCTGATTTTTGCAATGAGTCTCATTTATTTTGGTTTGGCTCACCACTTCTACCTTTCCGACACCGTCAAACTGGTTCCTGCGTGGCTGCCGCCGGGCCAGACGTTCTGGGCGTACGCTACTGCGGCGGGACATGTTGCAGCCGGCATCGCAATACTGTCAGGCATCTACGCGCGCCCGGCCGCCATGCTGCTGACGGCGATGTTCATCGTATTCGCCGCGCTGGTACATGCTCCCCGCGTGCTCCTCGAGCCGCACACTCATTTCAACTGGGCGGAGAACAACATCAACTTCGCCTTGATCGGAGCGGCGTGGGTCATCGCGGCCTCGATCCCGGCGCTGGCTAAATCCAAGCCCTGACGCGGGCCGCGATCAGTTCCAGCTACGGCTACGGGTTTGCGAAGAACGACCTCGTCGCGGCGAAGCAGAAGGGCGCCACCAGTGTCGCGTGATAGGCCTCAGCGACCGCAAACGCGCCGCCGTCCGTGGCTCCTTGTGCGACGGCGGTGGCGGCGATGAGTGCCTTGGCGATCTCAAATTCTTGTTTGAGGCTGCCATAGGGGTCGTTGGCCGATACCGCGGACTCCAAATCGAGCATGCTGATCGGTGCTGCCGATGGCTGCGATGCCCAATAATTCTGCATGAGCCGGCTGTTGAACCAAAACACCAGCGGGTCGACGGCGCCGCCGCACAGCTGCACCGGTACCGTCGGAACCCAGTTGCGCAAATCATTCAGTTGCAGTGCCTGCCGCCAGGGCAGCGCCGGGCTCGCTGCCGCAAGCCCCGTGGTCACCGCGGGGAAGCCACCATCTGGGTGCGCCTGGGCGTCTTGCAAATAGCTCAATCGATAACTGTTCTGCAGCAAATTGCCGGCGCCGAAGCCGAGCGCGAACACGGCCGCCAAATTCGTCGGTGTCGAGGGTGGGGTAATGCTCGCGAAGGCCGGAGCGGGCGGCGTTGAACTAAACAGCGCAAACTCAGGAATCTTCCCTTCAGCATACAGCTGACTCCGTGGCGTCGTACTCGGCAGCAGGGAGTCAATCCCAGTCGCGTACTGGGGCTCGAACACATCCACGGCATTGGCGTAGATATTGCCGTAGACCCGCTGATAGGCGGTGAGCAACAGCGTCGAAGACACGGGACCACTGCCGTTGACCTCACCGTAGAAGACGGCGTCGACGAACGCGCCGAGGGCGTACGGTCCTGACATGGGTGCGGATGCCGTGACGGTCATGCCGGCGGCCTGCATGGCACGGTGAGTGGCCATCGCAACGTAACCACCCTGCGAGTAACCCGTGATGAACAACTGTCCGCTGTCCTTGGTCAATGTCACCGAGGCGAACGGCAGCGCCACGCGCGCCGCCGTCAGCGCGTCGATCATATCCTTCGATTGTTGATCGGCAATCAAGTAAGGATGATAGGCAAGCGTAGAGGTGTCGTAGCCCGCGTAGTTCGGGGCCACGATGATATATCCCTGCGATGCGAACAGCGCCGCCAGGGACAGCGTCTCCGCATTGCTCATGTCAGTCATATTGAAGGAGCGGTCCGTGCTCGTACCGTGCGCGTACAAAACGATCGGGCGCTTTCCCGTGCAGTTCGCGCCAAAGCCGGTGGGCACCATCAGTGCGGCGGATGCCGTGGTGGCTTCATTGGCGCCGCCCACCGTGCTGTATTCGATGTGATACGTGAGAATGTCGCACACCGGTGGGCCGCTGAGCGATAGCAGCTGCTGATTGGCCGCGGTGTTGAGTTCGAGCAGCAAATCCGAAGCCTTCACCGTGGACAGAAGCTCGGGCGGACTCTGCAACAAGGTGCCGCGTGGTGGACTTGCGCCGGGCGCAGAATCTGACCTTCCGCCGCTTCCGCCGCCGCAGGCGAGAAGCAACGTTGCGAGCAGTACCAGCGTCGAGCGTTGAATGACCCGCATTCCCTTCACCTGCAGATGGACAAAACCTAAGGTACTGCCACACGCGCCACGGGTCTATCGGATGGCAGCGACATCTGCTGGAAAGCGGGTGATGAGTCTGCCCACAATATGGTGCGGCGCGCCATCTCGCGGCACGGCATGCAACTTTTCTCGTCCGGCGGGGTTTTGTAGGCACGCGCCAGCCGTGGTATGAGGCTTGTGCCCGCTGCACCCTTAAGCGCGGCGCCGGAATTTTTCTATCTGCAATCGGGAGAGCTTTGGCAATGACCCCTCTACACAAAAGAACCACCGTCCATCGATCGGCAATCATCGGGGCACTTCTCGCCACCGGGCTGTTTACCGCCACTGTCCATGCGGATGACTATGCCAAATCCTTCACGGTCGCGAATCGCGCCAGCGTGCATGTCGACACCAACGACGGCAGCGTCAGTATTACCACCGGCGATACCAAGGAGGTTGAATTCCGCGTTGAATATCAGGGCTATGTGTTGAACAAGTCCTTGACCATCGAATCCAACCAGCACGGTGATGAGGTCGAGCTTACCGCCCGTATTCCCAACAAGTGGAATTTCTCCATCGGGACGATGCGCAGGTTGCACATCGAGGTTCGCATGCCGAAGGACGCGGACCTGCAAGTCAGAACCGGCGATGGCTCCATCAAGGCCGTCGGCCTGTCAGGCACCATTGATTTGCACAGCGGCGACGGCAGTCTCTCCGTGAGTTCCCTGAAGGGCGCGGTCCGCCTGCACACCGGCGATGGCACCATTGAAGGACGCGACCTCGATGGCAAATGCGATGCCACCTCCGGCGACGGCCGCATCCGCCTCACCGGACGCTTTGATGTCTTGAGCGTCAGGAGCGGCGACGGCAGCGTCGGGGTGGAGGCGCTTCACGGCTCGAAGCTGGATTCAGGCTGGAACATCAGCTCCGGCGACGGCGGCATCGACGTGGCATTGCCGGGTGATCTGCCCGTGAATATCGATGCCAGCACGAGCGACGGACACATCAGCTCGGACATTCCGATCACGATGGAAGGCAACATCAGCAAATCGCGGGTCCGAGGCAAAATGAACGGCGGTGGCTCGACACTCACCATCCACACGGGCGATGGCTCCATTCATTTGAAGCAGGCTTGAGCGGCCGCTGAGGGATCAGGCGTTCGCGGCGGCAGGGGCTTTTGCCGGCAGGCGCAGTAGTACCGGCACAGTGATCAGATAAAGCGCCGCGCCGGCAATCCAGACGAGGCCTGGAAAACTCGCACGATAGGCGAAGTACAGCGAGCTGATGACCAGCGGCCCCACGATGGAGGCAAGACTTGTGATGCTGGCCAGTACGCCTTGCAGTCGTCCCTGTTTTTGAGCGTCGACTTTGCCGCTCAATAGCGATTGCAAGGCGGGCAGGCCCACCGCGCCCAAGCCGAACAGCGGCATCAACGCGAACGCCATCCATCCCTTGGTTGCGAACGCGATCAGCACGGACGCCGAACTGTCGGTGATGACGCCGACGGCCAGCGCGAAGCGCTCTCCACGCCGTTCGGTCATCGGGCCGGCGATGTACGCCTGCGCGATCGCGTGCAGCAGACCAAAGCAGGCGATTGACACGCCGATCCAGAACGGCGTCCAACCGTATCGATCCGATCCGTAGATGATCCAGATCGTGCCGCCCACCTGGCCGACCAGCGTGAATACCAAGAAGATGATCAGCAGGGGCAGCAGGGCGGGAACCGACCATGCCCACTGGAATGTCCTGAAGGGATTTACAAAGGGCGCTTCGCCCGCGGCTGCCAAATGCCGCGGCGGCTCTCGAAGAACCAACAGGGTCACCAAGAAAGTGATGCCGTTCAAGCCTGCCGCGGCCATGAAAGGCGCGCGAATCCACAGCGTGCCCAGCAGTCCACCGATGAGCGGGCCGGCAATAAAACCCAAGCCTTGGACCGCATTGAGTTGGCCGAATCGCCGCGCACGTTCGCCTTCCGACGTCACGTCGGCTATGTACGCCGACGCGACCGCCTGGCTGGCGCCGGTTATTCCAGCGATCGCCCGCCCCACGAACAGCAGACCCAACGAGGGGGCTATTGCCATGAAAAGGTAATCGACGGCGGCGCCGGCGAGTGAACACAAGAGAACCGGCCGCCTGCCGACTCGATCGCTCCAGATACCCAAGATCGGCGAAAAGACGAATTGCATGAGGGCGTACAAACTCAAGAAAGCGCCGAATCGCCAGCCGAGATCGCTCGTGTGCGCAACGTCGCTCAGCAGGCGCGGAATGATGGGCAAGGTCAGTCCGATCCCCGCGAAATCGAGAGCGACAATGGCCAGAACCACGCCAATTCCTCCCCGCTGCTTCGGCTCGACGATATTCATGATCGACGAATTTTAGCGGTCAGAATGAGGTGCCAGCGAGGTAAATTCGCGTTGTGGGCATCTATTAGTCGCAGCGGCCGCGATGCAAAGCGCTTTTGGGATTTGCCCGGACGGCGTAAATCTGAGATTGTCAGGCCTGCGTTGTATACAGATGGAATCTAAATCAATGAAGAAACTGCTCAGTTTGGGACTGATCATTTGGGGCGGCGCGGCGAGCGCTCAAAATGCTCCCGCGACGGCAACGGCTACCCAGGAGCAGGGACAGGCCCGGCAATTCGGCATTTTGGTCGGCGGGACGGCTACCGGGTACGATCTGTGCGCCAAGAAGGGTTTTCTTGCCAAGAGTGATCCAAGTGCCGAGGAGACCGCGAAGTCGATTCTCGAGAAGATGCGCAGCTCCAACACAGGTCCCGACCAATCGGCGTACATCCAGGATGGGTGGGACATGATGAAGAAGGAAATCTCTGAAAACGAATCCTTCTACACCCAGGAAAAGTGCGTCGGAGTGGGCAAGGAGTGGGTAAGAATCCTGGCCACGGTGCGCAAGAAGTAAGGCGCGCCATGCGCCCGCTGAATCGCCGAGCGTTTCTCGCCAAGAGCTGCGCCGGAATTGGCGGCATGGCCGCCGCGAAATGGGCCGCCGCAGCAGGCCTATTCGCCGAGGAGCGGGATGCCGAACTGGTCGTGTTCAACGCCAAGGTCTATACGGTTGATCCGCATTTCCCGAAGGTGCAAGCATTCGCGGTGCGGGGCGGCAAATTCATCGCCTTGGGAAGCAGCGCGGAGATCAAGGGTCTCATCGGTAAAAAGACCCAAAGCATTGACGCCAGGCAGATGACGGTCGTCCCGGGCTTCATCGACTGCCACAACCATGCGCCCGGCAATGAACTGCTCTATGAAGTGCTCGTCGGCAACCCCTACGACGTGGAGTTCGTGACCATTCAAAGCATCGTCGACAAATTGCGCGCCAAAGCCAAAACCGCGCCTCCCGACACCTGGATCGAAGGCTATTTCTTCGACGATACCAAGCTGAAAGACAAACGTGCACTCAATGTGCACGATCTCGATCAAGTATCGGGCGAATTGCCCGTTGCCGTTCATCATCGCGGCGGTCACACGTCGTTTTACAACAGCAAGGCGTTGCGAATGGCAGGAGTCACGAAGGACACGCCCGGCATGGCCAGCGGCACTTACGACAAGGATGCCAGCGGTGAGCTCAACGGCCGCGTCACCGATCGTGCTCGCGACAAGTTCGACAAAGTCGGCCGGCGAGCGACCTACACCGCCGATGAGACCCTGAGACGCGATCGCGACGGTTTGGCCTATATCTCCAAACAGTTCGCCCGCTTTGGACTCACCGGCGTCTGTCATGAAAGCGGCAACCTGCGCGCCCTGGAGGAGGTTCGCGCGCGCGGAGAGCTTTTGCATCGCGTGAGCTATGAGGCGGAAGGCGCGGAGCTTGAGGCCATGATTTCATCCGGAATGACCACCGGATTCGGCGATGAGTGGATCAAATTGGGCGCCACCTGTGAACATACCGCGGACGGCTCGTTTTCCGAACGCACGATGGCGATGAGCATCCCCTATCCCGGTTCGACATCGGGCTATCGGGGAAATGTCACGGAAACGCAGGAGGATCTTGACGCGTGGTGCGAGCGGGTGCATCGCGCCGGAATTCAGCTCAACTGTCATGCCAATGGCGACGTCGCCATCGATCACGTGCTCACCGCTTACGAGCGTGCGCTGCGGCTGGTGCCGCAACCCGATGCGCGGCCCAAGATCACGCATTGCACCTTGATCAACGACGATCTCGTGCGACGCATGAAAGCCATCAACGCGATTCCCGCGCTGTTTACTTCCTATGCCTATTACAACCCCGACAAATTCCGCTTCTATGGCGAGGAGTTGATGAAGCGCTGCATGGCCTATCGCACGCTGCTCGACGCGGGAATTCACGCGGCTGCGGGTTCGGATTTCGATCCGGGACCGTTCTCGCCGTTAATGGGCATTCAAGGCATGGTCACGCGGACCGGTTGGAATGGCGAGGTCTGGGGCGCGAATCAACGTATCACGGTCGCTGAGGCACTACAGGTCAACACGATCAATGGCGCCTATGCGACGCGCGAGGAGGCATTGAAAGGCTCCATCACGCCCGGCAAACTCGCCGACTTCGTCATGTTGGCCGAGGATCTGCACACCACGGATCCCGAAAAGATCAAGGACATCCGCGTGGTTCGCACCGTGGTGGGTGGCGTCACCACGTATCAGGCGTAGGAACGCGTTACCCCACATTGATCGCTGGTGCCAAATTGCAGAGACCCTCATGCGGAGCGCCTCGCGGCCGAGGCGCTCGATTCCTCCATGTTACCGAGGCACGGCCGTTCGGCATTTATCTAGCGACGATCCCAACGACGGTCATCACGATCCCAGCGACGATGAAAGCGATCGTCTCGGTCGCGATCATAGTCACGATGCCAGTAGCGCCGATAGCCATAGTAGTAGGGAACGCCATAGACGGGCGCATATCCGAACGGCTGAACCACAACGCTTGGAATTCCAACGCCGACGGTCACGAATGGATGCGCCTCTGCGGAAAGACTGGCGCCTACACCCATAACCACGAGAGCGGCACTTAACGCAACGGATGACAACTTGTTCATGATGGCGATCCTTCTATTGCTGAACCTTCAATAGAAAGAACGCGGCGCCGAATCGCGCGTTGACCCCGTGCGTGCGGGTTACTACTTGTTAACATTGGTTCAGCCACATTGCCCATCATCAGCGCCGCAAATTTAGGGGGGCCAATGACCGAGAAAGACGCAATCACGTCAGTTGTGCAGCACTATATTAACGGCGCCAAATCGGGATCCAGCGCCGAGATGCGACTCGCCTCTCACGACGACGCAACGATATTCGGCTATGAGGGCGGCAGTCTATTCGCAGGACCCATCCAAAGGCTCTTCGATTGGCACGATCAGAACGGACCGGCTGCAGATCTCAAGGCCGATATCGTGAACATCGACGTCGCCGGCTCCATCGCGACCGTACGCCTCGAACTCAACAATTGGACTGGCACGAACTACACTGATCTATTCACGCTCCTCAAAGTCGATGGGCACTGGAAGATCATGAACAAGGTGTTTCACATTCATCGTGTTGCGAAAGCATTCCCCGTGAGACCATAGAAGTTGGAGACTTCACCTGGAGTCGTGATCTCGTGTTGATCCAGGACTACGACCCCTCATGGCCGGACACCTTCTTGAAGCTCACGGCCAAGGTTAAGGCCGCTCTCGGCCCTCTGGTAGTCACTGTCGAACACATCGGCAGCACCGCAGTTCCTGGCCTTGCCGCCAAACCCATCATCGACCTCGACGTAGTTCTCGCATCGTCGACAGATCTCCCCGAAGCCATCCGCCTTCTTGGCCGCATCGGCTACATCCACGAAGGTGATCTCGGCATAGCCGGTCGCGAGGCCTTTCGCTCGCCACCCGGCGAGCCGCAACACCATCTATACGTGCTAACCGTAGGGGCGGATGAACTGCGACGCCACCTGGCCTTCCGCGACGCGCTACGAGCAAGCGAGGATTTGCGCGATAGCTACGCCGCTCTTAAGCGGTCGCTTGCTAAAGCGTATGGCTACGATCGAAGCTCCTACACCCAAGCGAAAACAGCCTTTATTGCGTCGATCGTCGATCCTAGCCGTCAGGCGGCCCTCACCACAGATGCCGTCGAACCCCTTCGCGCTCGCCTTTCCGTCGACCTGCTTGCCGCCATGAAAGCACGCGATTTCCCAGCGATCGACACATTACGCTGCCTACTCGCCGTACTCGATAACGCCGGCGCACAAGACCCAAAAGACTTCGGGTCTTCGACCGAGGTACCCAGAAAGTCATTGACCCAAAATGAACTGCGGGCGCTGATGCAGGCAGAGATCACATCGCGGCGCGCGGCAGTCATTGAATATGAGCGCGGTGGGCATCATCAAGATGCTGCGCGGCTCCGGACGGAGTTATTCCTACTCAGCCGGTACATCTCAGTCTGATCCGATCGTCACCGCGCAGCGACAAGGGCTCGCATTGATTTGAAACGCCGATCAGCCCAGAGTTATCTTCCAGTGCCAAGGAACGCCACATGATCTCAACTCACCCCAATAAATGGATTAGGCGGCAAAGAGTGGGGATTGGCGCGGTAGCAGTTGTGCTTATTTTGATCGCCGTTTGGGTAGCAGTGCGCCATCACACACTCCCGACGGCTCATGCGCTAACGAGTTCTCTTGCGAACGATCAGGCATCGATCCGTCGGACGGCGGAGCCTGTGGTGCGGTCAACGACCGCACCCAACGTGTCAGGTCTGTGGGCAAGGCCGTCGGCGGAGGTGGCGAGTCGCAACCGTCGTCGGTCGACCTTTGCGTGGATTATGCGATTACTGGGGGCGACCGAAAGCCAGCTAGATCGGTTGACCAGCGGCGATGCTTTGGCCGTGGTGACGGAGCTTAAGGAGAAAGCGAAGGGCGGTGACCCAGCCTCGATCCACGTGTTAGGGCAGCTGACATTTCTGAACTGTCGGTGGGGCCCTCGCCTGGCTATCGCAGATGGATAGGGATTGGTTCACTTCCACGGTGAACGACGACCTCGCGTTTGACAAGCAGCTCGCTACGATTTGTGATCACGTCATCGATCCGAATGAAGTACTTGAGTGGGTGAAAGCTCGTGCGAATATTGGAGATGGAGCAAGTCTGTGGCTGTTGTCGGGATCGGGGTCGGATACGGAAAGTCAACAGCAGCGGCTTCGCGAAGCGTCGGACGCAGGATTTTCGCAGGCGCAATACGATCTTGCGCTGTCGATAAACCGTGGAGAGCCAGGGGCCGCAGGAAGCGGTGTTAACAAGCTCGACTCTCGGGAATTGCTGAATCAGTCTGAGAGTGCCATCCCAGGGTCGAAAGTCGAGCTAGCGGTCTGCGAGTATTTTGGTGAATGTGAGGGGATTCCAATCGATATCGATTCGGCCATCGCTCACGCGCGTGAGGCCGCGCAGGATGGATATTTCAGTGCCATCCTTAGGATTGGGCCGCATTTGCCCGCAGGCCAGATGGATCCTAACGAAGTGGCTGCATGGGGTCTCATCGATGCTTCGGTTGAGCAGCAGGGATGCGGCGGAGGTATTTTTACTGTGCGGGCAATGCAAAATATTATGGGGACCCTGAACGCACCCAACGTCACTGCGGAATCTCGCGCCCTGGCTGAACACTTCTGGAGCGTGTACGGCTCGCAAATCAAGGCTAATCTGGGATGCGGTTTGTGAGGCGGTTTTCCACACATTTAGTGCGCTCCTCTGGTTGCCGCGCATTACGATAGCTCTATGAAATCGAATTCCACGGCCCTTACGCGCCGCATACTCTTGCAGGGCGCGGGCGTTTTCCTCGCACAATCAGCGATAGCAGTACTAAGAGCCGCGGATCCACAACGCACGGCCGCGGTTGCGCAAACATCCTCAATTCCGCGAAATGATAACGTCGAGTATGGCCAGGATGCGCTGCCTGCGGGCATTCGCTCCCGCATCATCGACAACAACAACGGCGTCAAGATGCACATCCTTGAATCCGGATTCCAGGATCGAAGCAGACCCTGTGTCGTTTTGTTGCATGGTTTTCCGGAACTCGCCTACACCTGGCGAAACCAGCTGCTGCCGTTGGCTCAAGCCGGTTTTCACGTAATCGCACCTGATCTGCGCGGTTACGGGCGAAGTGTGAAGACTCCTGTCACATATGACGAGGATATCTTGCAGTACTCGCGTGTGAACCTTGTCAGTGACGTAGTCGGATTAGTGCGCGCTCTCAGCTACGCCAAAGTGGCCGGAGTCATCGGCCATGATTGGGGGAGCCCCGTAGCTGCATGGTGTGCATTGATCCGGCCGGATGTCTTTCAATCTGTTGTGCTGGTGAGCACGCCGTTCGGTCGACCTCGAAAGGCCGTTGCAGGAATCGATATTGACAGAGATTTGGCCGCACTTCCTCGCCCGCGCAAGCACTATTCATCGTATTGGGCAACGCGGGGCGCGAACGAGGATATGTGGCATGCTCCCCAAGGTGTTCATGATCTATTACGAGCCCTTTACTACTTCAAAAGTGCGGATTGGAAGGGGAATAAGCCGTTTCCGCTGAAATCATGGACGGCGACTGAGCTAGCCAAGATGCCTGAGTATTACGTCATGGATCTGGACAAGACGACTGCGCAGACGATGGCGGCGGTAATGCCGACCCAGGCACAAATCGCTGAGAGTAAGTGGATGCCCGAGAAAGATTTGCAGGTCTATAGTGCAGAATATCTGCGAACTGGTTTTCAAGGCGGCCTTAACTATTATCGTGGAGATCTCACCGCTTTTGCTGCGCGCACCATCGATGTTCCCGCTTGCTACATAGCCGGCGCAAGCGAATGGGGCGTGTATCAAACACCCGGCGCATTCGAAGCGATGCAACACGGCGCGTGTACGCGCCTGATGGGTGTCCACCTGGTCAAAGGTGCCGGACACTCGGTCGTTGAAGAGCAGCCAGAAGAAGTCAATCGCCTGTTAGTTGAATTTCTGCGTCAGTCCACGACAAAAGAGGCTTGATTGAGAGTGACTTTGGGTCAACTCAACCTATCGGCCAAAAGCGGGCGCTTGAGGTCACGAATCACCGCCGCGAAGCAGCCGATCGCGGCCTACGGTAGGCTATCGCTTATGTTTCGCATTCCATCACCGCGGCTCTGTCGTCCAGTGAATGGTTACGGGATCGCCCTTAGTAATACATGTTCTTCTGCTATTTGCGTTCCGAGTGGTCAAGGTGAACGGTATGGCGACTTGAAACATCTGTGCGGCTTGGTTTAGCCCTATGTCGCATTACGTCTTCCAATTTTTCGGACTGCTGTTGTTCGCAGTTTTGTTTGCCATTTGGCAGCGGCGAAACCGCGACAGGCCTCCGCCAATTCGAGACGGTGTTTATGTCGTTCGATGGTCCCTTACCTTACGACTCATGAACGGCGCATTCTTCATCATGATGCTGACCGCTTGCGTGTTTCTTATCTGGACGAAATTTGCAACCGATGAAAATGTCCCCAGTGCTATTTGGGTCCTTGTCATCCCCTTGTTGGCCCTGTCCAGCTATGGGCCGCTATCTTGGAGCGTTCGTACCGAATACAACGAGACCAGCCTCACAGCCTATCCGAGGACTGGACAACCCAGGCTATACGCCCTAAGCGACTTTACGCGCGCCGGCCCTGTCAGTTGGCGGGGCCACGAATTTTCGACAGAGGCAGGTGACAAGATTTATGTGAATTCGTATCAAACGGGCGGCCCCGCTTTGATCGAATTGCTTCAGCGAGGCGTGAAAGAGACCTATTTCGAGTGATCACGCAAGGAGCGCATGGTCCTGAAGCCAACTAAATTGAGTAGCTTCCAAACATTTGCCGTTTGCTGGGGGCTCGGCGTCATCTCTTATTTGACCGATTGCCTGATCGTCTCGGCTTTCGATCATCCTCCTGATGTGGCGTGGATTGAACGCGGAATCTATTCCGGCATTGGTATTTTGTTCACGGTTGGTTGTTTCGTCGCGCCTATTCTAATGGCAATTTTCGACCGGATAGATAGTCAACCAAGGCAATAATCGGCACTCAAAGACAAGCCAGCTCTCAAACGCCTCCCATGCACATGTCGGCGGCAATCTCGGTCCAGTGCCGCAAAGCAGACGGTCACTGAGGTCAGTCAGGGTCGAGAGTACGCATTCGCGCGTCGGCAAGGCTCGACGGGCTCAGAACGGCCAAAACCGGTCGCTCGGCGCTTGTTATTGGCGAGCATAAAGCGGACGGCCATAATTCCGTTTAAGTGGCCGGGTTACCCGCCGCCTGCTACGTTATCCGTCATAACAAACGGATAGAACAAGGAGAACCAATGCTACGCTGGGTCGCCATCATCCTTCTAGGTACCGTCCTCGGCTCCTCCCTAATACCAGTCTCGGCGGCTCCGCCCTTGGCGTCGCCTGTGCCCGAGTGGGCCACCAAATTCTTGGGTGCATGGTACTACTCGTTTAACCGAGGGGACGCCTCGGGAGTTGCCGCGCTTTTCTCAGAGAACGCCCGCCTAGGAGAGACGGTGGGCCGCGCCGAAATCCAAAAGACACTGGCGGCGGAATTTGAGAAGACGCAGCGTCGATGCGAAGGTGACTTTGACGGGTTTAAGGTCCTCGGTGATCTTGCAGTGGGTTGGGGTCATGAATCATGTGTTGCTGGAAAGGCCGCTCGAACAAAGGAGCACTGGCTTCTTGTGTTTGAAATGGTGGCGCCGGGACAGTGGCTGCTAACGCGCGAAACGTACAAAGCCACGGACTAAGATCGTTGGAGCGACCGCGGTTCTAATACCTGAATGGGGACATTGGTGACTGCCGGCTTCGGGTCGCGAAGCGACTATTGGCGTGAGCGGCACTGGCGGTCGCTGATCGGCCAAACGCGGGCGGCGAGCGAGTTGAACTGAGCGCCGGTAAGCCGCCGTTCATGGTCTGCGCTAAACTGGCGTTGATGTCTGGGACCAAGCCGAGGCACAAGGAGAGATTCATGTCATTGGATAGTGTTCGTTGCGCCCGAGCGGCGATTCCGTCTCCTAATAAATAGTTAGATTCCTATGAAGACAACCCAGAACCAAGTGCTGCGGTCAGTCGCAAAAATATTCGACGCAAGGATCGCGAATCGCCTCGCGGACATACTGGCGGACGAGCTAATTCCGGCGGACGTGGTGGATGCTCCGCCGTTGGGATTCGAGGTGTGGGTGCGCGAAGAACAGTTCGATCGCGCCAAAGCGATATTGGAAGCGACTCCACTTACTGAGGAAGAGTTAACTTATCTGGCAACTGGAGCTTTGGGCGAAGGGCCGGGCACGAGTTAAAGTTGGCGGTGAATCTAACAATCTGTTCGAGCGATCGCGGGGCAGGATCTTCGGTGAGCCAAGAGGTGGGTCGATGATCTGGATAAATCAGGTTTCGTTGGACGTCGGCGCAACCCCGCGTCGCTCAACCTCGTTGGACGACCCCGAGACCCTTTCGTGAGCGGTAAAGACCCGTGGGCACATTGGGTAATGAGGATACGCGGCGCGCTTTTGCCCTATCAACGCATATTAACGGCGATTTCGCTTGCGCTCATGCTGTTTCTAATCCTCGGATCTATCCGCACCGAACTGTGGGCGCCGATAAGTGATCATCCAAGGAAAGTTCAGGGTCTCGCGCTACTGGTAGGTTTACTCGCTTACATATTTTTTCTGCCCACTGCGGACGAGTTGCGAGATCGAGTCAAGGCGCCGCATCACGAAGACTAGGGATACAGGTATCGTCTAAGAGTTCTAGCGAGTCGCAGGTTTGGGCGCCGCGAAGCGGACGTTGACCAAGGACGGGTTGGGGTCGATTCCGGCAATTGATATGCCACCGACCCCAGCCAGGCAAATTTCGGTCCGTGCCGCGTCGTGTTTGGCCGCCGGTTAGCGGGCGTTCAACGTGTGGGCTGCAATTCCGGCAACCGGGGTTGCGACATGCAAAGAAGAACTGCAGATTTCGTATCATTCGTCGCGTTCGCCGTCGTCACGTGTGCTGGATGGGTCATCGCGTATTTTCTCACTATCGTCTGCGTGGACGGCCGTGACATGGAAGGTCGCTTCGTCGGCGGTTGCTCGTCGCAATTAGGCCCCGTGGGCTACATCATTCCAATCTTGATCGGTGGCATTTTCGCCGTGCTTATTCAGCGCCGAGCCAGGTAGGTTGCGGGCGGTTGCCACGCTGCCACAAAGCGGACGGTCGCCACCGGCGACTGCGGGTCGAGACCGGCAGTACAATTAGCAAGATGGACAAGCAGACTATAGAGGCACCGACTGACGATGACATCACCAGCATCGCGCGCGCCTTAATTCACGCTGACAACGTATGCAAAGAGACTCTGGGCGCCGCTTTAGATGGCACTAGAGCGGACCTCGCGAGGATTCAGCAGGTTGTAGAAAGTGGGTTCGTCGCCCGCGAGGCTACTTACACTCTCCAAGCTCTTGGGATGGCCTTTGGCAAGGTATTCGTAAACGAAAATACAGGTTACGACTGGTGGATGGTGCAAGACGAGTATGGCCGAGATCCGGCGATTCGATATCAACAAACCACGCTTTTAGCGTTCCCACGAACTATGCTTTCCAAGCGTGTGGAGGACGGCGATCCTATTGATGTTTCCGACTTGTACGACCACTTGAAGGAAAGGCTTTCCACGCTTATAAATGACGGTTACACCTGAACCCAAAGAATTACTATTCACAACGGGCTAGCGCAACTTGATCGAATAAAACGCCGAATGGGGCGTCGTCCTGGATCGTCCGAGAGCGGACACTGATCTGCGACCGCTTGGGGTCGTTTGCCGACAGCCAATCAACAGGTTCAAGTGGAGCCATGGTGACCATGGACTTCCGCCTGCCCGCGCCCCGTGGATACTAGCTTTCCCTTAAGGCCCGCGGCCGATAATCTCAGGTCCAGCACCTAGTCTTAAATTCAGGGGGGCCGATGACGGAGAAAGACGCAATCACGTCAGCCGTGCAGCACTATATTAACGGCGCCAAATCGGGATCCAGCGCTGAGATGCGACTCGCCTTTCACGACGACGCCACGATTTTCGGCTATGAAGGCGGCAGTCTATTCGCAGGACCCATCCAACGGCTCTTCGATTGGCACGATCAGAACGGACCGGCCGCGGATCTCAAAGCCACAATCGTGAACATCGACATCGCCGGCACCATCGCGACCGTACGCCTGGAACTCGATAATTGGACCAGCACGAACTACACCGACCTATTCACGCTGCTCAAAGTCAATGGGCACTGGAAGATCATGAGCAAGGTGTTCCACATTCACGCCGATTCTAAATAGACAGTACGGCTTTAGGCGCGAGGCAAATGCAATTTTCTAAAACTCAATCTCTATCTGTCCTCACGCTCAACGTCTGGAATCGCGAAGGCCCGTGGGCAGAGCGGTTGCCACTGATCAAGTCTTGGCTTAATCGCTTGCAACCGGACTTGATCGGATTTCAAGAGGTGGTAGACGTCAATCACGCGCAAGAACTGTTGAGCGGTTTCGGCTATCACAGCGAATGGATGGGCGCGACTTCCGGAATTGCCATTGCCGCGCGATGGCCGATCACAGATCGACAAGAGCGCTGGTTGCCGGGTGATGGCAATTCCACGGGCGGACCGGCATTGCGCGGCATGGTCAATTCGCCTTACGGAATCATTCCATTTACGTGTGCCGCTACTGCGTTTTACATGACGCACCACGGGTACAAACGCGAGCGACAAATGCCGGTACTCAACGAATTCGCGCGGGGTCGAGCCAAGAACGATTTCCCTGCGATTCTCGTGGGAGATTTCAACACCGACCCCGAGTCCGCAGAAATTCGCTACCTGAAAGGACTGCAATCTTTGCAGGAAGGCAGCGCCTATTGGTGTGATGCCTGGGATCATGCGGGCGATGGCAACAAAGGCGCAACGTGGTCTAAGAAAAACGACTTTGCTGCATGGGCGCCATGGCCCAACCGACGCATTGACTACATCTTTGTCGCGCAACCACGCCTCGATGGTGCCGGTACGATCGAATACTGTTCGGTTGTTTGCAACGAGAAAGTCGACGACGCATGGCCCTCCGACCACTTTGGAGTGTTTGCTCGCGTGAGAGTGAAGTAAGCAGCGCGCCGCTGGCATCGCCACTGACCCTCCGAAAGCGTAATGTAGCGGAGGCCCAGAAATTGCCAGGGATGCGAAACATGAAAAAATGGCTCAAACGGATTGGCATAATCGCGCTCCTCTTTATTCTGAGCGTCTTCGGAATCTCCTACCGCGCTTACCGTCAGCACCAGAATTCCACGGCGCTCGCCAGCCCCACGCCGAACGGCGTCGACGAGTCCATGTTTGTGCCCATTGGCGGCATCAATCAATGGATCACCATCCGCGGACAGAACCGCGATAATCCCGTGGTGCTATTTCTGCACGGCGGTCCCGGAACACCCACCAACCTGCTCGATTTCTCCATGGCTCCTGCATGGACGCCGAGTTTCATCCTCGTGCAATGGGATCAGCGTGGGGCCGGCAAGACTTTCGCGAGCGGCGGCACGTCCGCAACCGACATGACGATCGACCGAATGGCGCAGGACGGAATCGAACTAGCTCAATTCCTACGTGGTCGCCTTCACAAGGACAAAATTATCATCGTCGGCCATTCCTGGGGCACGATCCTCGGCGTCCACATGGCCAAGACCCGCCCCGATCTTTTCTTCGCCTACGTCGGAGCCGGACAAGTCGTGAATGCTCAAGAGAACGAAACGCTGAACTACACCCGCGTTCTCGACAAAGCCAAGGCCCTAGGCGACACAGTAGCCATTGCTGAACTCGAAGCATCCGGACCACCACCTTATCCCGTGATGAAAGCCCTCACCACTCAGCGCATCTGGGCTCAAGCCTTTGAGCACGCCGATGCCTACGTTGCGACCGAACAAGCCTCGAGCTTGTATGCCCCCGGCTATTCGCTATTAGACCTTTATCACGCGATTCAAAGCATCCGATTTACATTAGATACCTTCATCGGAGCTTCGATGTCAGGTCCCGCCATGAAAGTAGATCTCAATGCATTGGGACCAGACTTCGCGATTCCGATGTTTGTCTTCGCAGGGCCCGATGACTACATCACCTCACCCGCGCTCGCCAAGGCCTACGTTGACACACTCAACGCGCCGCAAAAGGAATTCGTGATGCTTCCCGCCGGCGGCCACTTCACCGTCTTCATGCATCCAGATTCGTTTCTGAAGGAAATGAATTCACGAGTGCGGGCGCTGGCGTTGCCACAGCATTAAAACTTACCAAGCGCCGCGTCGGTACTCATCATCCGACGCGCTATGGCTGTGTATGGCCCGTCTTCACTTCACTTTCTTAAATTCCTCGTCGTGGTCCGCCCACTCTTCCGTAACGCCGACAACACGGCCGCGGTTGTCTTTATTGATTTGGAGCGCCACCTCGATATCGACGCAATAGAACTTGCTTTGCGTCAGCGCGCGCAGCTCACACTTACCAAAGGAACTATGAGCCATCAGCTTGCTATTCTCGTAAGCGACCTTCGTCAGCTCATCCTTGAATCGGTACTCGCCCAAGTAGGGCGCCAATGCCTTAGGAGACAGCTCTACGTTCGGCACGATCTTGTCGACATCGACTTCGTATTTCACGAGCATGGCACGGGCCTGTGTGTTGCCCGGATAAAGTTTCAACACCTGGGTCAAATAGCCGATCGCGCGAGCATCGTTTTTTTGCTTCGCCGCGACCTCCGCAAGCGCTGAAAGGGCCCACGTGTTCTTAGGATCTCGCTCCAACATTTTCTTACCAATTTCCTCGGCCTCGGCAAAGCGCCCACGATTTGACAGCTCCGACAGCGCGTCGCCATATGCCCGCGAGGGCACCGGTACGGTATACCCCATGCGCTTGGACACTTCGGCGTAGTGCCGTTCGAAAGCCGGCAGCCCTCCCTCCTCGAACAATGCAATGGGATTCGCGATCCGATATCCGTCGAAGATCGCCTGAAGTCCATCATAAGTGCTTATATAGGAAATGGTGCCATGCTCCTCCTCGGGAGAACGCTTAAATTGCCAGCGCACATTGGGAAGCTTGGCCTCTTCCAGTGCGGCGGACAGTTTCCACGCCCCGCCTAACATCGTGCCACCCTCATTTGCCATGCTCATGTAGATATCGGCCTGAATATCCTGATGAGCCGCGAAAAACGGCTGCGCCGCTTTGACCAAGACTTGGTCTTCCCACCACAACGACGGGCTGCCGATGACGTAGCCCTTGAAGACTTCCGGACGGTTTAGCAGTGCGTAAACCGCGAACAAACCGCCAAGCGAATGACCGATCAGCACGCGATAGGGACGAGTCCGATAGTTGCGATCGATCGTGGGCACAAGCTCGTCGGCGATGAAGGAGAGGAATTTGTCCGCTCCGCCGGCCGATCCAGTCCAGGCTGCGCCGCCAAAACCGGTGGCCGGCTTAGTGGGCGTCATATCGCGTACGCGGTCAGTATTATTGATGCCGACGACGATCATCGCGGGAATGCGGCCGTTCGCATATAACAAATGAACGGCATCGCTCGTATACGCGAAGTTATTCTCCGCGTCCTGCAGCACGAGCACGGGGTAGGCCTCTTTGCCGCTCTTATATGAATCGGGCGTATGAATGACGTAGCTGCGAGTCTCCGCCAGCACCTTGGACTCGATCTGAAATTTCTCGCCAATGACGACCGGTTCGGGGGCCTTAGTAGCCGCCGATATGGCCAATGGCGCGAACGCCGTCAACGCGCCAAGTGAGATGAGCAGCAATATTCGCGCAATGGTGTCAGTTTTCATAGTTGCATCCGTCAACTAAAGAACTCGTGGGGGATTGTCTTACCGCTTCTTCA
>Ga0210407_10001364_pt1 | contig 23239 bp, 13 predicted proteins | sample IncBWC27MmetaG_FD_150860 | JGI IMG/M metagenome (GOLD analysis project Ga0210407, IMG submission 150860) | Forest soil microbial communities from Barre Woods Harvard Forest LTER site, Petersham, Massachusetts, United States - Inc-BW-C-27-M | ecosystem: Environmental > Terrestrial > Soil >... | reverse complement strand
CAGTTGGTGATAGTCGTCCCCGCCCGGCGCGCCCTTAATGGCCGTAAACGTTTTTCCCCCGTCGCGCGAACGGTACGTCGAAGTATTCGGCACGTACACCGTCTCGGGATCCATGGAATCCACGCTCACTTCGCAGAAATACCATCCGCGTCCCCAAATCCGCGCATCCTTAGAAACGCGCGCCCAGTTCTCGCCGCCATCATCGGAGCGGTACAACCCGCCTTCCTTGGCATCGGCAATCAGATACATCCGCTTCGGATTGCTAGGCGCAAACGCAATTCCCATCCGCCCCAGTTCTTCGGTAGGCAATCCGTGGCCGGTCAACAACTCCCAATGCTCCCCGCCATCCTTCGAACGGTAAAGACCGGTCCCGGGCCCCTTCGAAGGCGGATAAATACTCCACGGCGGCCGGCGCGTTTCGAGCAAAGCAGCGTACATGTTCCTGGAATTCCCTGGCTCCATAGCCAGATCTATCGCGCCCGTATTTTCGTCCTTGAACAGCACCTGCTGCCAAGTCTTCCCGCCATCCTGGGAACGAAAAACTCCGCGCTCCTGGTTCGGTCCGTAGGCATGCCCCAGGGCCGCCACGAAAACTTTCTCCGCGTCGTCCGGGTCCACTACAATCCGTGCAATCTGCCGCGAATCTTCCAATCCGATGCGCGTCCAAGTCTTGCCCGCGTCGGTAGACTTATAGATTCCGTTGCCAGACGAAATGCTCGAGCGCATGTCGGCCTCGCCCGACCCCACATAAATCACGTTCGCATTCGAGGGCGCCACGGCAATCGCCCCGATCGAACCCACAGGCTGGCCATCAAAGATAGGACGCCATGTCCGCCCCGCGTCGTTCGTCTTCCAAACACCGCCACCGACCGACCCAAAATAGTAGACATCTGGCTGTCCGCGCACACCCGTCACCGCCAGCGACCGGCCTGCGCGAAACGGTCCGATCGACCGCCACCGCATTTCGCCAAACAACTTCTGGTCGAATTTCTGTTCCGCATCCGGCAACGCCGCAGCCGCCATGTGCGCACACAAAGCCAACCCGACGGCGGCCAGGAATAGGACGGAACGCCCTAGGTTCTTCACAGTCTTGTCTCCAAAATGGAAAAAGAATTCAGAAATGAATTGCGGAGTATACCAGCGCCGTGCCCGCCGCACGGCGGCTTAGTCGCCCGCAGCGGCATTCGGCGTGGCCGCCGGAGAAATCACCGATCGCCGCAAAGGCGTGGTCGCCGCGTAGAGAACGACGCCGCCCACCACAATGATCAACCCAAACATCAACCCATTGATCCCTAGAATACTTTCACTCTCGCTCTCGACCATTGCCAGACTCATCAGCAGGAGCGGAAATATTCCGCAAGAAATTGCTCCAACGAGCCCGCCGGGCACCTTAAACTCGCGCCTCAATTCCGGCTCGCGAATCCGCAAAACCACCAGCGTCACGAACTCCAGCATCAAGCTCCCGCCATAAAGCATAATGTCCAAAGTAACGAGCTTCCTGAATCCCAAACCCAGGCACAGCGCCCAGCACGAGGCGCACACCAGAATCGCCACCCACGGCGCCTGCGTCTTTCGACTCGTCCTGGCAAACACCTTCGGCAGCATCCCGTCCCGCGCCATCGCCAGAGGAAGCCTCGAGTAGCTCATCACCAGCGCATTGAACATCCCGAACGCGCTCATCATTCCGCCAATCACAATCAGCAAGCGCAGCCACTCAAATCCCAATATTTTTCCGCCCATCAATCCCGCAATCGTAGCCCAAGACCCATCCGCGCCAAACGTCGCGGACGGGATCCCCGCAAAGTAGACCGCGAGGAACGGCAGAACGTAACTGAGAGAAACCAGCACCACTGCCGCGATCATGGCCCTCGGATAAGTCCGCTGTGGCCTCTCCACCTCTTGCGCGATCGTCGACGCGTTGTCCCATCCCATGTAATTCCACATGGCCACGAGCACACCGCCCAAAAGGCCCAGGCCCGTCGCTTCCGCAGCTCCCTGACCACTCGCGCTGGCAAAAGCGCCCACTTTAAAGGGCGCCATCACCACGATCACCGCAAACGGCACTGAAAGAAAGAAGAACAGCCAAAGCGAAGTGATTCCCACCACGCGAATCCCCGCCACATTCAACAGCGCGCAAGTCACCACCACGAACAGCCCCGCCATCACCGCGTGGCTCCCTGACCCGAACCAAGGCGACATCTGTTTCAAATAAAACACAAACAAAGTCGGGTAGATCGCCATATCAAAGATACTTGCTACCAAAGACAGCCAAGCTTCTTGAAATCCCCAAAAATTTCCCAACCCTCGCCGTACCCAGGCGTAGTAACCGCCCTCCGCAGGCAGAGCGCTGGAAAGTTCCCCAATCATGAACGCCGCTGGCAAGCACCACAGCACCGGCAAGAAAAAAAGGATCAGAATCCCACGCCCGTATCCCGCGCCATGAACAATCTCTTCGGTCCCATACGTCCCGCCCGACACCATGAAAAACGTCGCCGCCACAAGCGGCCAGAGCGTCAGCTTTGCGACCCTTTTTTTCGCGGTTGAAATTGCGTGGGAAGGAATCTGGACAGGCAGGGATAAAGAACTCAATTTTTACTCTCGTCCTCCTAAGCGATTCTCACTCGCGCGCTGGGTGAAGTGAGTTCGCACTCGCAGAATACAAGGTTGGTTCCTGCATGCAACAAGAAAATGCATCCCGCCGAATATTTCTTCATCGCCTAAAAACTGTCCCCTGCGCTCCGGCGAGCGCAAACGCCCTTCGAGAGCTCCCCGCTGGCAAATCTCCCCGCGATCCATTCGCTCCGCGTATGCCTTGTGCTAAACTTCGCCTTTTGTTTTCGCGCGCTTTGCTTCGCACTTATTCCTGTTCAGGAGTCCTCCCGCATGAAGGTCGGTTCTCTAGTCCCGATCCTCACCCTGCTCGCTCTCTCGCCCTCCGTCCCCGCTCAGACCGCTCCAGCCTCCCCCCGGCCCATTACCGTCGATGACTATTTCCAGATCCAGGCCGTCCACGACGCTCAGCTCAGCCCAGACAGCCGATGGGTTGCCTACTCGGTGGATAAAGGCACCCTAAAGACCGACAAAAACGAGACCCGCATTTGGATGGTCGCCGTCTCCGGCGGTGATGCGCTACCGTTGACGGCCGAAGGAGCCTCCTCCTCCCACCCACGCTGGAGCCCCGACAGCAAACTCCTGGCCTTCCTCTCCGCTCGCCACGAAGGCAAAACCCAAGTCTGGCTGCTGAACCGTCTCGGCGGCGAAGCTCAGCAACTCACTGACACCGCCCAAGATGTCGAAGATTTCGCATGGTCACTCGACGGCCGCCGCATCGTCCTGGTCCTAAAGGACCCCACTCCCGAGGAACTCGATGCTGCCAAGGAGAAATCCGCCGCTCATTCCTCAACCCCCGCTGCCACCGACTCCGACGACAAAAAACCCAAATCCAAAAAGCCCTGGGTCATCGACCGCCTCCAGTTCAAAATCGACGAACTCGGCTACCTCGATCGCCGCCGTACCCATCTTTATGTCTTCGACGTTGCCAAGAAATCTTTACTCCAAGTGACGAGTGGCGACTTCGACGACGCCGAGCCAGCCTGGTCCCCAGACAGCAAACTCCTAGCCTTCACCAGCAACCGCTCCATGCCCGACCCCGACCAAAGCTACAACTCTGACATCTGGGTCGTCGCTGCCAACAATTCTGACAGGGGTGCCCACCTCACCCAAGTCACCACAAACCCCGGCATAGACCATTCGCCTGCTTGGTCCCCCGACGGGAAGTCAATCGCCTACGTCACCATGCTCGACCCCAAACTCTTTGACTACGCCACCAGGCATCTCGCCATCTCTCCAGCCTCAGGCGGTCCCGCCAAGGTTCTCACTCTCTCTCTCGACCGCATGGTTTCCCGTCCGCGTTTCTCGCCCGACGGCCAATCCATCTATTTCATCGCCGACGACGATGGCGCGCAAAATCTGGCACAAATCCGCTTTGGCGATGGCCAAATGGGCGCTCGCCCCGTTTCCGGATCTGTCTTTGTAAGTTCCTATTCAGTTGGAGGCGGTATTGCCGGAAACGTCACTGCTAGCACCATCGCTGTAGAAATGGCGACGATCGACCGGCCCGATGAAATCTTCACAATCGTTGGTGGCAAACTTACCCAAATCACCCACACCAACGACGCTCTCTTCTCCCAACTAAAGCTTTCTCATGGCGAATACGTCCATTTCAAAAGCAAAGACGGCACCCAGGTCGCCGGCTACCTCTACAAGCCGCTCGACTACATCTCCGGCAAAAAATATCCCACTCTCCTCATCCCTCACGGCGGACCCGTCTGGGCTTATTACGCCGAGTTCTCCCATCTAGCCCAGCTCTACGCCGCCAACGGCTACGCTGTCCTCTTTCCTAACCCGCGCGGTTCGACCGGCTACGGCCAGGACTACTCGAAAGCCATCTACGCCGACTGGGGCAACAAAGACTTCCAGGACGACATGGCCATGGTCGACTACGCCATCGAGCAGGGCCTCGCCGACCCCGACAAACTCGGCGTAGGCGGCTGGTCCTACGGTGGCATCTCCACCGATTTCATCATCACGCAAACCACCCGCTTCAAAGCTGCCATCTCCGGTGCCGGCGCCGCTGAATTTTCCAGCCTCTACGGCCACGACCAATACCAACGAGACTACGAAACCGAGCTAGGCCTACCCTGGGAAAATCAAGCCGCCTGGATAAAAGTCTCCCCCTTCCGCAACGTCGCCAAAGTCACCACTCCCACTCTCTTCATGGGCGGTAACATCGATTGGAACGTCCCCATCCTCGGCGGCGAACAAATGTACCAAGCTCTAAAACGCCTCGGCCGCACCGCCGAACTAGTCGTCTACCCCGACGAATTCCACGAATTCAAGCTCCCGTCTCACATCAAGGACCGCCTCGAGCGCAACTTGGCTTGGTACGCCCACTTCGTCAAAGGTGACCCCACTCCCGCCCGCCCCGCGCCCTCGCGCAAATCAACCGACTAACTCCCTTTGCCTGTGGCGAGTGTCCGTGGCTGAAATCCCGGAGCGGCTCAATTGGCGATTACCAAACTGGCCGTAAAGCCCCGGCACTTCAGGCCACTTCAGGCCGGGGATATAAGGCTTTCCGTTCTTGTGGTTTTGTCATAGATTTGGCCGCGTCCTAAAACCAAGGACCTAGCTGCCACGGCCGGGCATGGCCCAATGTGAAGCCTGTGGAGATGCGGCGCTGTCAGGCTGATCTGTGAAGCAGGAACCCGCCGAAGCGACCATGTGAATCTCATGGTTTCGCCGTCGGAATCCTCGCCATTGCCATTAATGGCGAGGAGGATGTCACTGAATCTCAAACGACCACACGCAATTGAAGACCAAGCCGTCGCCAAGGTTCTGGGCTACGTTGTTGCCGGAAAACTTCTTGGCCTTATTTACCGGACGCAGCACCACGCCGTACTCACCCGGAGCGAGCCCGCCGCCCGCTTGCAACTGGTAACGGCCGGAGGTAACCTTCGTCGCTTGCGCTGGCACTCTCTGCTCCACAAACGACGCATACAAATCCCAATTCGCCTCGGAATTCTGCATTTCACTCGGTTTGGCTGCGGTTGCCCCCACCAGGCGGAAGTTGCTCTGCAGCGATGGCTCGAGCCTGATCAGCACAGGCTCGTAGTCGTCCACGGTGATTCCAGGAATTCCGTCGAAGCTAACCTCGAATGCTGGCTGGCTGTTGTGAGTAAACATATCCGACTTCTGGCCCGGGATTGCCCATACATCTGTCACATTGCCGGAGTTAGAGTTAGCCCTATGCTTTACCAATAGACTCGTCGCTATCATTGCGGGCCCGATGATCGGATTTGCCATCATTGCCATGCTCGCCATTCCCGAGCCCGGCTTCATCGTTCCGTTTGCGAGAAGGCTTTGCGCGATGCTGGTCAGGTTCTGCGTCAGCGACCCGTCAGAGGCAAGCCCATCTAGCGAGGACGCCTTCGAGTTGGTCGGAACAATCTGCGTATGCGACACCACCAGCGCTTGCTTCTGCCCGGCCTGCACCAGCATTACCGTCGGCTGCCCAGGCATCGCGGCTGCCATTGCGGCTGCCGCCTTTGCGCGCGCGGCTTTGGCCGCCTCCGCTTTGGCTTCCTCGGCCTTGTCTTCGGCCTCCGCCGCAGCTATTTTGGCCCGAGCAGCCGACACGACTGCCTCAGCCGCCTCTTTTTGATCCTTGACGGCCCCAATCATCGCGTCAATAACCTTTTTCGGGACCCCGCTCTTCTTCAGTTGGAGCACCGCTTTGGCGGAGACATCGAAATCGGTTCCCTGGGTCTGGATGGCGCTTAGAACTGTGTCTACACCCTGCCCGGCTTTAACCATGGACACGATATCGTCATTGGTCAGGAATTTGGGTGGGTTTTGCGCGGTCGCCATTGCGGCCGACGCCCCAGCCAAGACCATCGCGAACACCCATTTTCTCAACATGTATCCCCTCCTACGCTGATAAGCGTGAAATCGAGTCAGCCTGGCTCACGCCCCGGCTAGATTTCCGCGCCCGGGTTGTGTGTCGACTCGACGAATCGGTAGTAGATAGTAGTGCAGAATAGAGTTGAAACGTATCCCTTTTTGCCTCCGTCCCACTCCCTGCGAGTGATACCCTGGCTGTTCCTTAAAATGGAGAGACGCAAACACGTCGGACGGAGGATGATTGTGCGAAAGTACGCGACTGTGTCGGCCGGTGTAGCACTACTGGCGACGGTAATTCCCCTGTCGGGTCAAACCCTGAGCAATTCCGAGTTGTACGCGATTCACCAGATCCGCGAAGAGGGCTTCGTCGATTCCAAAGTGATGGATATCATCAGTTACCTCAGCGATGTCTACGGACCCCGCCTCACCAACTCCCCTAGCCTCAAAGAAGCCGCCAAATGGACCACCGAGAGGCTGAACGAGTGGAAGCTTGCCAACGTGCATCTCGAACCTTGGGGGCCCTTCGGCCGAGGCTGGTCCAATGAGCGCACTTCGGTCCAAGTGCTTTCCCCGCGCCCGTTTCCCCTGATAGCCTACGCCAAGGCATGGACCCCCGGCACCAACGGCCCCATCACCGCCGACGCTGTCTTCGCTCCGATCACTAAAGAAGAGGACTTCGCCAAGTTCAAGGGGCAGCTCAAAGGCAAATTTGTTCTCACCGCCGCTGTTCCCGAAAACCCAGAGCGCTTCGAGCCCCAGGCCCACCGCTACACCGACGCCGAGCTAGCTGACCTAGCCACACAGCAAGTGCCCGCCGCCCAACAGGGCCAGGAAGATCGCATCGCCCAATTCCGCGCCCAGCGTGAATTCCAACTCAAAGTACAGAAGTTCCTGGTCGATGAAGGTGTAGCCGCCTGGATCGAGCCTTCCCGCAGCGATGATGGCACTGTCTTCGTTCAACAAGGCGGCGATCGTGACAAGGACAAGCCTGCGGCCCCCTGCCGCGTCGCCGTGGCCAGCGAAAACTACGGTCGCATCGTTCGCATGCTTGAAAAGAAAGCCGCTGTCACCATGCTGGTGGATATCCAAAACAAGTTCTGGGACGACGACCTAAACTCCTTCAACATCATCGGCGAAATCCCCGGCTCCGATAAGGCCAAGGCCGATGAGGTCGTCATGCTCGGCGCTCACTTCGATTCCTGGCAGTCAGGCACAGGAGCCACAGACAACGGCGCCGGTTCGGCAGTCATGCTGGAAGCGATGCGCATCCTAAAGACCACCGGCGCAAAAATGCGCCGCACCGTTCGCATCGGCCTCTGGACCGGCGAAGAGCAAGGCCTGCTGGGCTCACGCGCCTACGTCAAGCAACATTTCGGCGATCGCGAGGCCGAAGATCCTGCCACGCATCTGATCAAAACTCTTCCTGAGCACGCCAAGCTGGACGCCTACTACAACATCGACAACGGCACCGGTAAAATCCGCGGCGTTTATCTCCAAGGAAATGAAATGGTTGCTCCCATCTTCAACGCCTGGATGGTCCCTTTTCACGACCTCGGCATGACTACTCTGTCCATTCGCAATACCGGCGGCACCGACCATCTCTCCTACGATGCCGTCGGCCTCCCCGGCTTCCAATTCATCCAAGACCCCTTGGACTACGACACTCGCACCCACCACTCCAATATGGACGTTTACGAACGCATCCAGGAACCGGACATGAAACAAATGGCGGTGATCGTCGCCTCCTTCGTCTATCTGACCGCCAACCGGGACGAAATGATGCCGCGCAAGCCGCTGCCAAAACAGCAACCCGCCCGCCAATTCCCCTGATTCGCGCTGGCCGTTGCTTCTGAGCAGTTCTTTTCTAGCTGCAGGTGGGGGCAGACTTTAGTCTGCCCCGCTCAATCCAAGTATTCTTAGATCAACCTGGCGATACGCGCTCGCCGAACGGAACCTTTCGGCCTATTCCTCGTCTGATAGCTACGAGACTTTACCATGAGCAATCTCTTGCGCGACCTACGCCACGCCTTCCGCCTTCTTCGCCTGAGCCCGGGCTTCACAATCGTTGCCGTCCTAACATTGGCCCTCGGTATCGGCGCCAACACCGCCATCTTCCAACTCATTGATTCCATTCGCCTCCGCACCATTCCCGTCAAGAACCCACAAGAGCTAGGCACCGTCCGCATCGCGGACCGCCACTGGGGTTCGGGCCAGTTTTCCGGCCAATACTCGCAACTCACATTCCCAATGTGGGAACAAATCCGGAAACGCCAGGAAGGCTTCTCCGAAATCGCCGTCTGGACCGGCCAGCAATTCAATCTGGCAACGGGCGGTGAAGTTCACTACACCAAAGGTCTTCGTGTCAGCGGCGATTTCTTTCACGTCCTCGGCGTAGAGCCGATTCTTGGGCGTCTCCTCGGGCCCGAAGATGACCAGCCCGGTTGCGGCACATCGGCCGCCAATATCAGCTACGCTTTCTGGCAGCGCAATTTTGCCGGCGACCCCTCGGTGATCGGCAAACGCCTGACCCTCGACGGCAATTCCTTCCAAATTCTCGGCGTCACGACTGCGGCTTTCCATGGCATTTCCATTGGCGATACCTTCGACGTAGCCGTCCCGGTTTGCGTCGAGCCCATTCTGAGCCCCCGCAACAACCGGCTCACCGTCCGTCAAGCTTGGTGGCTCGCCTCGATCGGCCGCCTGAAGCCCGGATGGACCATACAGCGCGCCAACGCGCAAATGAACGCGGTGACCCCTGCAATTTTGCAAGAGACGATTCCCGCCACTTACGATTCAGAGGCCACGAAGAAGTATCTCGAATACAAACTCGGCGTCTTTTCGGCAAGCACAGGCTTCTCCGAACTGCGAGAAAACTCTGAGACTCCTCTCTGGCTGCTCCTCGGAATCTCCGGATTGGTCTTGCTAATCGCCTGCGCCAACCTGGCCAACTTGATGCTGGCCCGCGCTGGCGCCCGGGAACGCCAGATCACCATCCGCCGCGCCCTCGGAGCGACGCGCTGGCGAATGATTCGCGAGCTTCTTTCAGAGAGCCTTCTGCTCGCACTCGCTGGGTCGATCAGCGGTCTGTTTCTGGCGTTTGCCGTAAGCCGCACGCTCGTGGCGTTCATCAGCACGCAGCAGAATCAGATCTTCCTCGACCTCGGAATGGATTGGCGCGTTCTCGCCTTCACCACCGCTCTCGCCGTCCTGACAACTGTCTCGTTCGGGCTCGCCCCCGCCATCCGCGCCACCCGCGCAGAGCCCGCCACGCTGCTCCAGTCGGGCAGCCGCGGTTCAACCGGCGGTCGCGAACGCTTCAGCCTCCGCCGCATACTTGTCGTTTCGCAGGTAGCGCTCTCGGTCGTCCTCTTGATGGGCGCCCTGCTTTTTGTCAGGAGCTTGCGCAACTTGACGACGTTGAACGTCGGCTTTCAGCAGACCGGCATCTTGATCACCAGCGTCGATTTCGAGCGCTTACAAATACCCGAGGAGCGCTTTACGGAATACAAACGCGACCTCGTCAAGCAAGTCCAGGCCATCCCTGGCGTAGGATCCGCCGCCCATGCCATGCTCGTCCCGTTCGGCGGGAACACTTGGAACGACGAAGTCCTCACCGAGGGATCCGACGACAACAAAGGGGTGGCCTGGATCAACTATCTTGGCCCCGGCTATTTCCAGACCGTGGGAACTCCGCTGCTCGCCGGCCGCGATTTCGAAGACCGCGATACCGCCACGTCGGTTAAAGTAGCCATCGTCAACCAGGCCTTCGTGCAAAAAATTCTCAAAGGCGCCGATCCGCTCGGCAAGAGGTTTCGTATCCACGAACCGCCAGGAAAACCGCGCCCTCTTTATGAGATTGTGGGAGTGACGAAGGACAACAAGTTCCAGGACATGCATGAGGAATTCTTGCCGTTTATGTATTTTCCGGACACTCAACAGGATAAGCCCAGCCCGGACGATCAAATCCTGATTCGTTCATCGCTTCCGCTCTCCAGCCTCATGGCTTCCATGAAGCAAACCATCGGCGGTGTGAATCCCGGTATCGACCTTGACTTCAAAGTCTTCAAAACGCGCATCCACGACTCGCTGCTACAAGACCAGCTAATGGCCACGCTCTCCGGCTTTTTCGGATTCCTGGCCGCACTGCTCGCCGCCATCGGCCTCTATGGCGTCATTTCCTATATGGTCGTGCAACGCACCAAAGAAATCGGCATCCGCATGGCCATCGGCGCAGAACGCGTCGATGTGTTAAGACTGATTTTGCGCGAAGCGGGCCTGCTGACGATCACCGGCCTCGTGATTGGCGCTGGTCTCGCTCTAGGCGCCGCTCAAGCTGCTAAATCCGTGCTCTACGGGCTGAAACCCCGCGACCCTCTCACGCTAGTCGCTGCCGTGGTCGTGCTATCCGCCGTAGCTGCCTTCGCCAGCTTCTGGCCTGCCTATCGAGCTTCTAAGCTCGATCCATTGATCGCTCTCCGCTATGAATAGGCAAGGCTGGGCGAGTCGTGGTACCACCCATCCGGTCGCTCTCTAATTACGGGTGTCGTCGTGGAGTTCATCGCTTGTCGATTTCGCAGAGCACGTTTTTCCACAGGTTCAGATTCCCATCACCGAAGGCGCTTACCGCGGACTTCCGCTCGCTTGTTTGGTTTTTTGGGTTCCGCGTTCTCTCGTTGATCTCCAATCCTGACGTTCCAACGGTCTAGGCCCATACTATTCGGGAGACTTAAAATCCACCTCGATCGGCTCAATCTGTGGCATCAACCACACCAACAGCTTCTGATGGACCGGATGCGCACCATACGTCTCGCACGCGGCCTTATCCGCAAACTTCATCACTCCGCCCAACTCATAACCTTGTCCGCGGGGCGAATCGTTCCTGCCCACCCATGATTCCAACACCTCGGGAATCTCCCTCTCGAGGTTCCGTATCTCTGCGGCGATCCGCGCCTTCTGCTCCTCGGTGACCCCCGCCTTAAATCGAAATGCAAACATATGTATGTACATGGCTCCGATAACCCTCCGGTCGAAAGGCTACTCATTCTCAGCCCGCCTCGGTTCCACCGTGCAAGCCGAAACCCCCAGGGACTTGCGCGCTGGCGGAGGTTCTCGCTCGCGTTCTTAAACGACGCGACGCCACGCATTGGTCTTAAAGGTCTTCCAAGTTTTCTTCATACGACTATCATACTACCCTCCACTTTCCTTTTGACAAAGGCGTCACCCTGCTCTGACTACTTTCCACCGTGAGCTTGCCCAAAAGCCGCCATTCAACAAACACCGAGGGATACGCCTGGTCTCTTTTTTTCACCCTTGGTAACGCGGCTCCTCTGCTACACTTCGCCCGGTTTATACCTCAATTCCATCGGGAGGAATTCGCAGCATGAAAATCGTGTGCAGCGCCACTTTTGCTTCCCTCGTCTCACTCTTTCTTGCCGCTCACGCGGCAGCTGCGGCTCCGCAACAGCCTCGCGCCGCTTCCACAGCTGCTCGCCTGATCACCATTGACGATTACTTCCTGATTCGCGATGTCAGTCAACCTGAGCTAAGCCCCGACGGGCAGTGGGTCGCCTACACCGTGCGTAGCAAAATGCTCAAGGAAGACAAAAACGAAACACAAATCTGGATGGTACCGGCGCACGGTGGCGATCCACTGCCCATGACCGCCGAGGGTGTTTCCTCCGGGCATCCGCGCTGGAGCCCGGACGGCAAATATCTCGCCTTCACATCTTCGCGCAATAACGGCAAAAGTCAGGTCTGGCTCCTGAACCGTCTCGGCGGCGAAGCCGTTCGCCTCACGGAAATCTCTCAAGGTGTCAACGATTTCGAGTGGTCCCCAGATGGTTCCCGCCTCGTCTTGGTCATACAGGATCCCAAGCCGGAGGACGCGGACGCCGACAAGGAAAAGGACAAGGATAAAGAGAAAGATAAGCCGGGTGCCAAACCCAAAGCCCTGCCTCCTTATGTGATTGATCGGCTGCAGTTTAAGGCGGACACGGTCGGTTACCTCGACCGGCGCCGAACGCATCTTTACAGTTTCCATGTTGAAAAGAAAACCGTGACGCAAATCACTTCGGGCGACTTCGACGATTCCGAGCCCGCGTGGTCTCCCGACGGCAAATCGTTGGCATTCACCAGCAATCGCAGCACTCCCGATCCGGACCGCAATTTCAACACCGACATTTGGGTCGTCGACGCCGAAAATAGAGACAAAGGCGCACACCTTACGCAAATTACCAGCAACCCCGGTGCAGACCGGTTTCCTTCCTGGTCTCCGGACGGCAAATGGATCACTTTCATCAGCCAGACCGACGCCAAAGCTATCGACTACGCTACCCACCATCTGGCCATCGCTCCTGCCACGGGCGGCGAAGCAAAAGTCCTCACTTTTGCGTTTGACCGCACCGTGCGGCGCCCACGCTTTTCTTCCGACGGCATGTCCATTTACTTCATTGCTGAAGATGATGGCACGCAGAACCTCTGCCGCATCGCCGTCACCGGCGGCGAGGTCGTTCGCACCATCGGCGGCCGCGTCACTGTCGGTTCCTATTCGCTTGGGAAAGACGGCGCGATCGCCGCGCAAGTCGGCACATCCGACCGTCCTGACGAAATTTTCCTCCAGAACGGTAGCGATCTAACACGTTTGACCAAAACGAACGATGCGCTTATTTCACAGCTGCGCTTAGCTAAGGTCGAATACATTCATTTCAAGAGCAAAGATGGGACCTCCGTTGCCGGCTACCTTTACAAACCCCTAGACTTCGACGCCACAAAGAAAGTGCCCACGCTTTTGCGTCCCCACGGCGGCCCGGTCGGCGAATACGCAGCCTCCTTCGACCATCTCGCGCAGCTTTTCGCCGCCAATGGCTACGCCGTCTTGCTGCCAAATCCCCGCGGGTCATCGGGTTACGGCCAAAAATTCTGCGAAGCCATCTTTGCTGATTGGGGTAACAAGGACTTTCAAGATGATATGGCCATGGTGGATTACGCGTTGGATCAGGGCATCGCCGATCCCGATAAACTTGGCGTGGGCGGCTGGTCCTACGGCGGGATCTCCACCAACTTCATCATCACGCAGACCACGCGCTTCAAAGGTGCCATTACCGGCGCGAGCGAAGTTCTCTACGCCGCGAATTACGGCCACGACCACTACCAAAGATTGTGGGAATACGAGCTGGGATTGCCGTGGGAGAACCGCATGCTCTACGACAAGCTCTCACCATTCTATAAGGTCACAAGCATCACTACGCCTACCCTGGTCATGGGTGGCGAGATCGATTGGAATGTCCCTGTTATCAATTCGGAGCAGCTCTACCAGGCGCTAAAGCGCGTCGGCAAAGTGCCCACCGAACTCGTCGTCTACCCCGGCGAATACCACGGCTTCACAACGCCGTCGCATATCAAGGACCGTCTCGAGCGCTACCTCGCCTGGTACGCTCACTATGTGAAGGGTGACGCAACCCCGGCAACTCCTGCTCCGCCGGCTGCGCCGACGATGAAGGCCGGAGGAGAATGATGCGTATCTGGCGGAGTGTTCTTATTTCTGCGCTGCTCGCGCCCCTCGTTGGCTTTTCGCTCCACGCCGAAACCCGCTTTGCGGTCGGCACAGCTTCTGCCGCGCCCGGCCAGAAAGCCAACGGCTATATCGAAGTGCCTGCCGGTGTCGATGCCGGGACAAACATTCCGGTGGTGGTGGTTAATGGTGCGAAGCCTGGACCTGTCCTCGCGCTTGTTACCGGTGCGCACGGCACGGAATATGTTTCCATCATCGCCCTCGAAAAATTAATCGGCGAGCTGGATCCCGCGCAAGTTTCAGGCACGGTGATTCTGCTTCCGCTTGTGAACATTGTGTCTTTCGAGCAAAAAGTTCCGCACGTGAATCCGATCGACAACAAAAGCATGAACCGTTTTTATCCCGGCAAAATGGATGGCACACAAACGGACCGGGTCTTGTTTATGATTACGAAGGAAGTCGTCGACCGCTGCGACTATTTAATCGACTACCACGGCGGCGACCTTGATGAGAGCCTGCGCCCGTATGCTTACTGGGGGCCCACCGGCAAGGAAGCGCAAGATCGCATTTCAAAACAAATGGTCCTCGCATTCGGGTTGGATCACATCATTATTTGGAGCGAGCGTCCCACGGATCCCGCGGCCACGCGTTATCTGGATAACACGGCTTCGGTTCGCGGCAAACCATCGATTGTTGTAGAAGCAGGCCATGCCGGCACGGTCGAAACCGATGATCTAGGGCTGCTGGTGAACGGCACGCTGAGCACGATGCGCGCATTGAAGATGATTCCCGGCGAACCGCACTACATCGAAAACCCTGTCTGGCTGGGGAAAGTAGTGGACGTCATTTCCGAGGGTCCGGGCATTTGGTATCCCCTGGTCAAGCGTGGGACCTACGTTCAGGAAGGCATGGTACTCGGCCACGTGACGGATTATTTCGGCAAAGTGATTTTGGAAGCTCGCGCTCCCGCGGCCGGCGTGATTCTCCATCTGAACGCGGTTCCATCGTTGAAAAAAGGCGACAACATTGCCGACATCGGCGTGGTCGCCGCAAAGGCTCCCTAGGTTTCGATAAGCGCGGCTTTTCCGAGAGCCGGCTCCGACGCTTGCCACCGAGCGCGCTGCTACATGTTGGCGATTAGCTTTCTTACAAGTGGCACTACATCGTCGGTGGCGCAGGGACACATCATGTACATGACGCGGATCAGCTTGTCGCCTTTCTGAACCAGCATCATGGCGCCGCCTATGTCGAGATTGTCGTCTCCCAAATCTGGAATGGTGACCATCCCTCCGCCCAAGCGGCTAAACGTCATGCGGCTCAAGTTCATCTGTGCTTTGGCACCACGGTTGGTCACGCTGAACATAAAAATGGGCACTTCACCAGGATGTCTTGAAGCAGAGTCGCTCGGCTCCGTGTCCATGCCCTGAAAGAGACCTTTTGCCACCGACTCAAACTGTTGTCGCTGGGCCTCGGTTGTCGCTTCTCTGTGGAGCAGGGAAGCGTGCTTGGCAACAAGATCGGAACTATCTCCCTGGACGTTGTAGAGGCAGCCGGGTTCGCTGCCGGCGCCGGCCTCGGCGCGGATAACTTCCACCTTCACGGCTTGGCCTACGTCCGCTTTCGAAAGAAGGCTACACGGGTCGCTGCCGCCCAGAGCCGGTCCGCGATTTGCGTTTGCTGCCGCGGACAAGTCATCCAGTCCGATTTCATGAACTTTTTGGTTTACACGATGCGCTACAAACCAGATCCCGGCGACTCCGGCGGCGCCAAGAATGAAAATTACAACCAGGAAGATAAGCAGGATTTTGATGAGCGCGCCGCCAGACTTGGTCGGAGCGGCAGCGGCCGCCGGAACGGCGGGAGCAGGCGCCAGAGGCCGTGGCTCAGGAGCAGCTTCGGGAGGGGCCTGAGGGCGCAGGACGCTGGAAGGGGCGGACGAAGATGGTGCTGTGGGCCGCACCGGAGGACCGGAAGCGGGCGTTCCGCATCTAGCGCAGAATCCCTGTCCATCATCCAGCGGACTGCCACAATTTCTGCAAAAACCAGCCATTTTCGCCTCCGGGGATCTCTACCATGGAAGTTCGGCTCGGTTCTTTGCATCCTGCCAGAAGTGCACAGCACGGGCAAGCGCGGCGTGTTATTTTGTTGCGCGACGAGCTATGTCAGGGAGCGTTGGGCCCACGCCACACAGGAATTCGAAATCTTGTGGCGGGAGTTTTTTCCAGTGAGAGGCGGCATCCAAGCAGCGCAACGGGTAGAATAGGCGCGCGAGCAAATTACTCACTCAGGGAGCTTGTATGCCTTCAGACTATCTATTGAAAACGGAACCTTCCGTGTATTCGTTTGCTGATTTGCTAAAAGAGGGCGTCACAGTTTGGGACGGCGTATCCAATCCAACGGCGGTGAGAAATCTTCGCGAGATGAAGTCTGGCGACAGGCTGGTGATCTACGAGACCGGTGATCGCAAGAGCGCGGTGGGAACTGCCTCGGTGGTTTCTGTCGATGCCTCCAACCCCCAAAAACCAGAAGTGAAAATCAAAGCGGGAAAAGCGATTGCGGAGCCGGTATCGCTGACAGAGATCAAAGCCAACAAACTGTTCACCGATTCACCGCTGGTGCGCATAGGAAGGCTATCGGTGGTGCCTCTCACCAAAGCACAATATGCGGCGTTAACCGGCAACTGACTCCGCGAATCATCCGGGGAGCCACGTCCTGCTGGCAGCCGTGCCAACAGTCATCCGCACGGATTTTCAATCTCTACAGCGGCTTGGGATGCTCGGCTAGAGCCTCGCGATAGACCTTGAGATTATTTTTGTCCACGGCCACGGTGCCGGTGTCCACCGAAGTAGGCATGGGCGGCGCCAGGGCGGTGCGCCAGTCCTTGAATTGGTGTACCGCGTTGTGGTGCAAGTCGTCGAGGAACTTCAGGCCGTAGTAACTCATGACGTAAGGTTTTTGCGTGATCGTAGCTGTAATGACGCCCCGATCGATCCAATCGAGTGTCTCCGGATCGTTGTCGAAGGCCACGATGGGCATCTTGCCATCCAGGTTGAAGCGGTGCACGGCACCTGCGGCGCCTGAACCGCCGGTTGCCTCCAGGCAGATAATGCCGTCTATTTTTTCTTTCTTCTGAAGCACGTCGGAGACCTGGTCGAACGCGCTTCGCGCGTCGCCCTTGTCATCCAGGATTTTGGTCAGCTTGAGAGCAGGAAAATTCTTCAGCGCGTCCGCCACGCCGGCCACCCGATCGTCGATGTTACGCTGTCCCGAAATCGTGATTACCGCAATGTTGCCCTTGCTTGCAAGGTGCGTGGCAATCCGCTTGAGGCTCTCTCTGCCGGCCTTGAAGTTGTCCGTTCCGATGTAAAGGATGCGGTTGGAATCCGGCACATCCGAATCCACACAGATCACCGGGATGCCCTGGGACAAGGCGTTGTCAATCGCTGCCTGGAAAATCGCGTGGCGCGCCGCGGAGAGGCAGATTCCGGCGGGATGCTGTTCGACGATCTGGCGGAAGATTCCCACTTCTGCGTCCGGGTCGTACGTGGCAGGGCCAACGAGTTCTGCTTTTACGCCGAGGGCTCTGGCCGCGTCCACGAATCCTGCCTGGGCCTCCTGCCAGTAAGGCAAGTTAATATTCGTGGCCACGAAAACGTAACGTTCGTTTTCATCGTGGTAGGGTTGCGCACACGACGCAATCAGCGCGGCCCCGATGAGAATAAGAACAGCTACCAGCGTGATCCCATTTCTCCGCATTGGAATTCTCCTTTCGGATTCAGGCTGGCCGGCGGGGGTGTTTGCTCGCACCCTCGGAAAATGCGGGTTCCGGTACATGCCTGGTCGGGAAAAGTCGAACAAACGGGCAGGTCATCTCCACTTCCTCCGCTTCTGCGCTTTCGCCCCGCTCAGGGCTGGGCTCTCGATTCCGGCTTATCTCTAGGCAAGACCATAGGGCGGTCGCCCTCCTCCTGTCAATCTCCGATCATCCCCGATCATCACCGGGGGTGGAAGGAGGGCGTTCACTTGGCTGCGTTCGCCGCCAGCTGACGGGGCCGTGGCCCATTGGCTCGGCACAAGAGCCAGATTCAGCGAAGCAGGATTCTCGGTGACGGACCTGTCTGGGTTTTCGGCGTGATTGGCGCGCCGGAGGCGAGGCGGGTATGATGCGGGGCGCGACGTGCGGGGTGATTCTTATGAGAAGCGCCGTTCTGGTGTGGATCTTTGGTTTGGGCTGGTTTGGGGTTGGGCAGCTTTTCGCGCAGCAGCCGCCGGAAATTCGGTATACCTCGGTGCCGGATGTGCTGAAATTGCCGCCGGACATTTATTTGGGAGAAGTGGCGGGCGTGGCGGTGAATTCGAAAGGGCATGTATTTGTTTTCTCGCGGACCAATAGCACAGGGCCGGCGTACGGAGCTTCTGGCGCGCAACTTCTGGAGTTTGATGGGGGCGGGAAATTTTTGCGGGAGATTGGGCACAATTTGTATGCGTGGTCGTTTGCGCACGCCGTGAAGGTCGATGCACAAGACAACATTTGGGTGACGGACAAAGGGTCGGACATGGTGATCAAGTTCAACCCGGAGGGGCGCGTGGTAATGGTGTTTGGACGGAAACAGGAGGCTTCCGATGAAGGGACTGGCCCCTTGAAGCACGTAAAGCCGCCGCTGCCGCCTCTGGATGGCTATTTCCGGCAAGTGACCGACGTGGCCTGGGACGCTGCGGGGAACACCTTCATCAGCGACGGGTACATCAATTCGCGCGTTGCGAAGGTCGACAAGGATGGGAATTGGCTGAAGTCCTGGGGCGAGCCGGGCGACCAACCAGGCCAGTTCAACGTGCCGCACAGCATTGCTGTGGATGCGGCGGGGAACGTATACGTGGCGGACCGCGGCAATCGCCGCATTCAGGTGTTTGATGGCGAGGGAAAATTTTTGCGGCAGATGACGATCGACGTGCCGGCTCCTCCGGACGCGCACGCGGCCATCGGCGCCAAGCCAACCACGACAACTGGCACGATGGCGCCGGGGGCGCCGTGGACGGTGTGCATCACCCCGGGCCCGAAGCAAGTGTTGTACACGTCCGACGCGTTTCCGGGGCGAATTTACAAACTGAGCCTCGACGGAAAAGTGCTCGGTATGTTTGGCAAAGCGGGCAAACAGCTCGGACAATTCGGATGGATTCACGAAATCGCCTGCCCGTCCGAAAGCGAGTTGTACGTGAGCGAAATCCTGAATTGGCGCGTGCAGAAACTAATTCTCGAGCCGAGTCATTGATCGAGCGCGATTCACTGGCTCGGGGGCTCAGCGAAGGCGCGGAGTTACTTCGGTTTGGGCTTGGTGGCGGCGGGGGCGCGCAAGTTGGCGTCGAAGAAGTCGTCGACGCGATGCCACGCGTCTCGCAAAACGTGCTCGCGTGTGAAGTAATGAAACTCGCCGGGATAGATCATGAAGGAGATCAAATCGCCTTTGTGCTTCTTTAGAGCTTCGTCCATGAGCCAAACGGACTCGAGGAACGGAACATTTACGTCGGCGGTGCCGTGAAGGACTAGCAGCGGCCGCTCGAGGCGGTCGATGTGCGAAAGCGGTGACGCGTTGGCGTAGACTTGCGGGTTTTGCTCGGGAGTGCCGATGCGGCTCGCCGTCCAGTCGCCATGATACGGATCGGAGTAATACATCGTGTAGTCGACGACGCCGGCGACGTCTACGCCTGCTCGGAAAAGTTTGGGTTGGTCGGTCATGGCGATGAGCGTGAAGAAACCGCCGTAGCTTAGGCCCCAGACGCCGATGCGGTCGGCATCGACGTAGGGAAGGGTTTTTAGATAGTTCGCGCCCATCCAGGCGTCTTTCGCATCCTTGCCGCCGACATCCATGTAGACGCCGTTGCGCCAATCGCGGCCGTAGCCGATGCTGCCGCGATAATCGGGAGCGAAGACGACGTAACCTTTCTGAAGAAAATACTGATGAATGCTGTAGTACACGGCGTAGTTTCGCTGAACGTGCCAGCCATCGTAGTTTTGATTTACGCCGTCGCCATGGATCCACATGATGGCGGGATGTTTTTTGGCGCGATCGAGGTTCTTGGGGACAAAAAGCCAGCCGGGAACTTGTCGGCCGTCGGGTCCGGGAAAATGCACGAACTGCGGATCGACAAATTGGGAGCGGTCCATTCCGGCGGGCATGGAGTCGGTCAGACGCACGGATGGCGACCCGGGGTTCGATCCGATCGAGTAAAGATCGGCGCTGTTCTGCGTGTCGGTGTGTTGATAGACGAGGCGGCCGTCGCCTTCGGACCAGTGTGGCTCGATATTTGTGCCTGGTTCCGCAGGAATATAAGTGACTTCGGCGTGCACGGGATCATCGCCGATTTTCGCGATGCCCAGGACGCGATCGCCGGGTCGGTCCTCGAGGTTGGCGTCGAAAGCGATGCGCGTACTGTCGTGCGACCAAGCGGGACGCCAAGCTTCAAATTTCCCCTTTGTGATTTGGACGGCTTCGCCGCCGGATGAGGGCATGACGTAGAGATGGTCCCAGCCGTCTTGATCGCTGAGGAAGGCGATCCACTTGCCGTTGGGAGAGGGCCACGGCTGAGCGCCGGCTTCGCCCCAGTCGGGGATGCTCCAGAATTTTTCTTCGTGAATTTCATGGATACTTTTTGTGCTGCCGGTGGCGGCGTCGGCGAGGTAGATGAAGTAATTTTTGAAGTCGGCGGACTGGCCGTCGAAGACCAGATGCGTGTTATCGACCCAGGCCAGGCCGCCGTACTCGCCGGGCTTGGCGATGGCGATGGGTTTCGCGTTGGCGAGTTTAAGTGCGTAGATTTGGCCCGGGACGTACTCGGAAACGCGATAGACAAGTTTGGCGCCGGAATAAGCGGGCGATTCATCGTGATGAATGATTCTTGAGCCTGCGGTGTAAGCGATGGAAGCGCCGTCGGGAGACCAGATGATGCCGCGAATGCTCGCGTCGTCGTGGGCCGTCGTTGACTCGATTCCATCGGAGAGCCAACGGATGATCAAATCACTTCCGTGTGGCGCGTCTTGCGCTGCGGCGCGGTTGCCGCGGACGAAGGCAACGCGCTTGCCATCGGGGGAGGGGACGTAACCGCTGCCGGGATCCGGTTTGGTCCAGACTGGTTTCGGAGCGCCACCCGTCGCAGCGACCTGCCAGAGATCGCCGTCGTGCGGAAAGTAGACGGTGTCGCCGTCCGCGCCCCAGAACGCGCCGCTTACCTGGCCCTCGCTAAACGAAGTAAGCGGCTTCGCCTGGCCGCTGCCGTCCGCATTGGCGATGTAGAGATTCGCGACGCCCGCGCGATCCCACACAAAGGCGACCAGTTTGCCGTCAGGCGACCAGATGGGATCAGAGGGATGCTTGATGTCGATCAATTGCTCGATAGTGAGCTTCTGCTTTTGAGCAGCCGTTTGTGCCAAGATACCGCTCGCGCCTGCCAGCAGAATGATTGCGACTCCGACTGCACGAATCCAATTGCGCATGGCGCCCCCCTCGAGAGCTGTCAGAAAATTTGAGTCCGCGAAACAAGACCGGCGGGTGGAGTGAAAATATCACCCCACCCGCCGAGGAGGAAAGTACGATTTCACTTTAGATATGGGGGCCGATTTAGAACGTAAACCGGAAACCGAAGCGAGTCACGAACGGGTTGATGGCCAGTGATGGTTTCAGATAGCTGCCCCCATTGGCGGCGCCAAGGGTGAATTGGGTCACTTCCGAAATCACTGTTTGAGAGTTTGTCAAATTGAAGAAGTCCACAGTCGGAGTGAGATGCCAGCGCTCATTAAACACGAACTCGCGCGAAAGGCGCAGGTTGAGTTGGTTCACGCTGGGCAGGCGCTGAAGGCCTGCGGGCTGAAGGATAACAGTCTCGCTGAAAATATCAGGATTTGGATGTGTTGGCGTGATATTTGCGTCGGGAATGGAAAAGGTCGCCGTTGGCTGAATAGGGAAGCCCGTATAATGCTGGAAGTTGACGCTGGTCCCGAACTTCCAGGGCAGTTCGTAGGTACTGTCCAATTTGAAAACGTAGGTCGAGTCGAGGTTCAGGTAGTTATTGTTACGGTTGATGTTGTTGTTGGGATCCGTGAAGTTGTCGCCGGTGGCTTCGTCGGAGAAGCCGCGGCCGAAGGTGCCCTTCTGACGCTGAATTGTGAAGCCAGCGAGGACTTGCCATTTGTTGGAGAGGCGTTTGACGGCAGTGAACTCGACGGCGTTGTACGCGTTGTTGTCGAGCTGCGAGAAGTTGGTTACGGAATTGCTAAACTTGCCGTATTTGGTGGTGTCGGTTGGCTGAAAGCTGAAGAGGGTCATGGGCTGGTTGGTGAGGGGATTGACAATCGGACTGCCGTTCAGCGTGGTGATGGGGGCATAGTCCGACAGCGAAACCGCCGCGTTCTCTGTGCCAAAGAGGTTTTTCTTGGTCCGGTAGTAGTAAGTCGCTCCGACACGGAGGTCGCGCCACAACTGCTTCTCATAGCCTGCGCTGAATTCTTCCGAATAGGGGCGGCTCATGTTGCGATTGATTTGCGCTCCGCCGGACGAAGCCACCGGAGTCGCGTTCGCCGGAAGCCACTCATTGAGTTGCGGGATCTTGTCACCGTTGAGGTCGGTCCATGGGAAAGTCAGGGTTAGCAGGCCGTTAGGATTCGAGGTCTCCGCGAGCCCGGTACCCTGCATGATGTAGTAGATGCCGTAGCCGAACCGGACAACTGAATCACCCTTGCCCGTGGGATCCCATGCCACTCCGATGCGCGGCGAGACAGTGTTCCAGTCCACCAGGTTTCCCGAGGCGGGGAAGGTGGTTCCGGCCTTGAAGAGCTGAGGAAATGTAAGGCTCATGGCCGTTGTTTGCTGGGGGTAGTAAGTCGTGAAGCGGTCGTAACGCAAGCCCAGGTTGAGCGTGATATGCCGTTTCAGGTTCCAGGTGTCCTGCAGATAGAAGCTGGTATCGCGAAAATAGTTCTTTTGTGTAGCCGGCGTATTGTAGGCCACCACATTCAGCGGCACCGTGAAGGGGGTTGTCGGACTATTGAAAATCGCATTGATTCCCTGGCTTACGTTGTAAATATAGGAATTGTAGTTATCGCCCCACTCAAACCCAAACTGGAAATTGTGGGAGCCGCCCCAATTGGGCTTGTACCAGGAGCCGCTGGCGGACCACTTGAGCACCCAGGCCGGATTGACGAATTGGTAGGGTGCAGCGCCCGATTCCGTGGAAGTTCCCTGGTCCTGTAAATTGAGGCCCGTCGAATTGGCCTGATAG
>Ga0210407_10001363_pt1 | contig 23240 bp, 17 predicted proteins | sample IncBWC27MmetaG_FD_150860 | JGI IMG/M metagenome (GOLD analysis project Ga0210407, IMG submission 150860) | Forest soil microbial communities from Barre Woods Harvard Forest LTER site, Petersham, Massachusetts, United States - Inc-BW-C-27-M | ecosystem: Environmental > Terrestrial > Soil >... | reverse complement strand
TTTACCGCCGCTGGAGGCGAGAGTGCCGTCGGGGAGCGCGATGGTGACGCCGATGATGAGATCGCGGAGGGCGCCGAAGCGAAGACGAAGCGCGCCGGAGTCGTTGGTGGAAAGGATGCCGCCGACAGTGGCGGATTTGGGCCAGAGCGTGTCGATGGCGAGGCGTTGATTGTGGCGGGCGAGAGCGGATTGGAGTTCCCGAATCGTGCAGCCGGCTTCGACGGAGACGGTCAGGTCGGCCCAGGCGTGTTCGAGGATTTTGTTGAGGCGGGCGGTGGAGAGGATGACGTCGGCGCACGCGGGAGGATGGCCCCAGGCGAGTTTGGTGCCGCCGCCGCGTGGGATGACGGCGAGGCGGGCATCGTTGGCGAGGCGGATGACGGAGGCGAGTTGGAGTTCGTTGGCAGGTTCGAGGATGAGTTGCGGTTGGATGCCGCAGACGGCGTCGGCGGGAATGGCGGGGCGGACGTTGTCGGCGCCAAGGATCGCGCGGAAGAGGTTTTGTGTGGCGTCGAGAGAGGAAGTCATACGTTGAGGTGGCGTGAATACATTACACCGAGGCGCGAGGCGAAATCGAATTCAGAAGCGGTCGGCTAGGCCAGAGGTTTCGGCGGGATGGGGGACGTATTCGCCGGGTTTTTCGCCGCAGAGGCGCGGAGTGGGGAAAATTTTTGTGGGATTGGAGAGTTGAAAAGGATCGAAAGCGCAGCGCACGCGCTGCATGGTGAGGAGATCGGGTTCGGCAAACATTTTGGACATGGCATGTTTTTTATCTTCGCCGACGCCGTGTTCGCCGGTGATGGAGCCGCCCGCGGCGATGCAGAGATCGAGAATGCTGGAAGAAAGTTTTTCGGCGATTTCTTCCTGGCCGGAGATGCCGCGGTCATAGAGAACGAGGGGATGAAGATTGCCGTCGCCGGCGTGGAAAACGTTGGCAACGCGGAGGCCGGCTTCCTTGCTGAGGCGAGCGATTTCGCTCATCACTTGGGGGAGAGCTGTGCGGGGAATGACGCCGTCTTGGACGATGTAGTGCGAAGAGATGCGGCCCATGGCGGCGAAAGCGGCTTTACGGCCTTTCCAAACGAGGGCGCGCTCGGCTTCGGATTGCGCGATGCGAATTTCGGTGGCGCCGTTCGAACCGCAGATTCCGGTGACGTGGGTCATGAGCGATTCGACTTCAGCGATGGGGCCGTCGAGTTCGACGAGAAGAAGCGCGCCACAATTGGGATAGTTGGCGTGGACGGCGGCTTCGGCCGCCTGAATTGCGAGATTGTCCATCATTTCGATGGCGGCGGGGAGCATGCCGGCCGCGATGATGCCGCTGACGGCGGCGCTGGCTTCGTTGGTGCCGGGGAACGCGGCGAGAAGCGTTCGAACGCATTCAGGGCGCTTCACGATGCGGAGAATGATTTTTGTGGCGATGCCCAGCGTGCCTTCGGAGCCGACGAAAACGCCGCAGAGATCGTAACCGGGGGAGTCGAGTGTTTTGCCGCCGAGATGGATGAGCGAGCCATCGGGGAGAACGATTTCGAGGCCCAGGACGTGAGTGGTGGTGAAACCGTACTTGAGGCAATGCGCGCCGCCGGAATTTTCCGCGACGTTGCCGCCGATGCTGCATACGGATTGCGAGGAAGGATCGGGGGCGTAGAAATATTCTTGCGGAGAAACGCGGCCCGTGACGTCGAGATTGATGACGCCGGGTTCGACGACGACGCGAGCGTTGGCGTAGTCGACTTCGAGGATGCGGTTCATGCGCGCGAGGCTGATGACGATGCCGTTTTCCACGGGGAGCGCGCCGCCGCTGAGGCCGGTGCCGGACCCGCGGGCGACGAAGGGAATCTTTTCGCGATGGCAGAGGCGAACAATCGACTGGACTTGCTGGGTGGAAGTGGGAAGGAGAACGGCGCGCGGCAGAACGCGAAAATTGGTGAGGCCGTCGCATTCATAGGTGTGGAGTTCTTCCGTGGAAGCGATGAGGCCGCGGGGGCCGACGATGGAGCGGAATTCGTGGAAGAGGGAGTCGTTCATGATTGAGACGCCAAAAGCATATTACGCCAGCGTCGGAAAATGAGAAAGGTTCGGAGGTTGAAAGCGCTTGGAGAACGTTCAACACGCGCTCGTCTGCTACAATTTGGCCATCACCATGCCTGCCGACTCTGCGCTATTCCCGCGAAATTTTCGCAAGAATTATCCCGTCGCGATCGGCAGTGGCGGCTGCTGGATTGTGGATACGGAAGGCCGTCGATTTCTGGATGCCTCCGGGCAAGCTGCGGTGGTCAACATCGGTCACGGCGTAAAGGAAATTGGGGCGGCGATGGCGCTGCAATCCGGGAGGCTGGCGTTCGCGCACACTTCGCAATTTCATACGGATGGAGCGGAGAAACTGGCGTCACGTCTGCTGGCGATGGCGCCGCCGAATTTTCGCCCCGGCGGCCGCGTTTATCTTACTTCCGGCGGTTCGGAGGCGACGGAAACCGCGATAAAGTTGGCGCGGCAGTTTTTCTTGGAGCAAGGCGACGCTGTGCGCCATCGCATTTTGTCGCGACGGCAGAGTTATCACGGAAGCACCTTGGGGGCTATGACAGTCAGCGGAAATGCGGCGCGCCGCGCGCCGTACGCCCCGATGCTTGCCGAGTGGGGGCATGCGGCGCCTTGTTTTTGTTACCATTGCCCGTTTGGAAAAGCATTTCCCGACTGCGAGATCGCTTGCGCTGAGGATCTTAATACCTTATTGAGCGCGGATGATGCGCGCACTGCGGCAGCATTTATTTTCGAGCCGGTTGTGGGCGCGACGCTGGGCGCTGCGGCCCCGCCGGAAGGATACGCCAGGAGAATCGCGGAAATTTGCCACGCGCACGGAATCCTATTGATTGCGGACGAAGTGATGTCAGGAATGGGGCGGACCGGGAAAGTCTTCGCAGTGGAACATTGGGGAATTGCTCCGGACATGATTTTGGTGGGCAAGGGAATCGCCAGTGGTTATGCGCCGTTAGGAGCCGTTATTGTGGCTCCGCACGTTGTGGAGGCTTTTGAAAAGGGCAGTGGCGCGTTTCAGCATGGATTCACCTATCAGTCGCATCCCGTGTCCGTAGCCGCGGGCAACGCCGTTTTGGATTATTTGGAGTCGCAAAAACTCTTTGCGCGCGTTTCTACCGCCGGCGAGGCGCTACGCAGCGCCCTGCGTCCGCTGGCGGAGCACAAACACGTCGGCCAAATTCGCGGGCTGGGGCTGCTGCTGGGAATTGAATTTGTGAAAGATAAATCGACGCGTGAGCCGTTCGCTAGAGAGCAAAATATTGCGGAGAAAATCAGACAGGCTGCAATGGAGGAGGGGGTGCTGGTCTATCCAACACAAGGTTGCGTCGATGGACTCCTCGGCGACCACATTTTGTTGGCACCTTCTTTCACTATCTCCCCAGAGGAATCGGATATTATCGCCAGCGCATTGCGCGGGGCCCTTGCAAGAGTGTTCGCATAGAAGTGGTACATCATCCCAAGAAATGGTGCCGGATCACTCGGAGAAACGTGAAAATGCTTAAATGGATTCGTAATTTTGTGACATTGCTGGCGTTGTTTGTAGCTATGGTCGACGCTTCGGCGCAGCAGGGGGCAACAACGAAACCGCGCGCCCGCGATCTCGGCGTCCCCTTCGACGGCACACCCGGACCGCTGAACTCGATTACCGATGTTCCCGGAGTCACGGTGGGCCAAACGACGCTGATTTCCGGCGAGGGAAAACTCCATGTCGGCCAAGGCCCCGTTCGAACCGGTGTGACTGCGGTTCTCCCGCGCGGCAAAGATTCCATGAACGCTCCCGTATTCGCCGGATGGTGGTCGCTGAACGGCAATGGTGAAATGACTGGCACGACGTGGGTCGAGGAGTCTGGATTTCTGGAAGGGCCGGTGTTGATCACGAACACGCACAGCGTCGGCGTGGTGCGAGACGCTGTGATTCAGTGGCGGGTTTCGCACGGACAACCCGATCCGACAGGCTATTGGTGGTCGCTGCCGGTTGTCGCAGAAACCTGGGATGGCTGGCTGAACGACATCAATGGTTTTCACGTAAAGCCTGAGCACGCGTTTCATGCGATCGATTCCGCCGTCGGCGGCCCCGTGCAAGAGGGAAACGTGGGCGGCGGCACGGGGATGGTCTGCAACGAATTCAAAGGCGGCATCGGAACGTCTTCGCGCAAACTGGAGTTGAAAGAAGGAAATTACACCGTTGGCGTTCTGGTGCAATGTAACTACGGGTCGCGCAAGAATCTGCGCATCGCCGGCGTGCCCGTCGGCAAGGAAATTCCCGAGGATGCGGCGTACGCTTCAACCTCTTTCAACGAATTGGATCGCGGGTCGATCATCGTGATCGTGGCGACGGATGCGCCGCTCGTCTCACACCAACTCAAGCGCCTCGCGCGCCGCGTTTCGCTTGGACTGGGACGCGACGGCAGCATTTCCGGAAACGGCTCCGGTGATATCTTCATCGCCTTCTCGACCGCGAATCCTGGCGCGGGCGCCGAGGATCACGTTGTTGACCTGAAGATGCTGCCAAACGAAAAAATCGAGCCGGTCTTTGCCGCCACGGTGCAAGCCACGGAAGAGGCCGTTATCAACGCGATGATCGCAGCCGAAACGATGACAGGCATTGAGAATCACAAAGTGATCGCTCTTCCGCATGACCGGCTTCGCGAAGTTCTGAAAAAATACAACCGGCTCACCCAATGAGGTCGTTCGCATGAAAAAACTGTTCGCGGTAGCCGTGCTGGTTTTAGCGGCCGCGAGCGGTTTTCTTGCGTCCTGCTCTCGCTCGCAGAAGCCGGCGCTGGCCATCACCCACGTAACGCTCATCGATGCGACTGGGGCGGCGGCACAGCAGGACATGACCGTTCTGGTCCAGAATCAGCGCATCGCTGCGATTGGGCCGTCGATGTCGGTCGCCATCCCCGGCGACGCAGAAATCCTCGACGGAACTGGCAAATTTTTAATCCCAGGACTTACCGACATGCACGTGCATTTGACGGGGGCGAGCGAGCCCGGCGGAAGCCGCGAATTTATTATTCCTCTGCTGCTCGCCAACGGAATTACGACCGTGCGCGACATGGGCGGTTATCTTGAATCGCTGCTGCCATTGCGGAAAGAAATCAAAGAGGGCAAGCGTCTCGGTCCGCAAATTGTGATGGCGGGGCCCTATTTGGATGGCAGCCCGCCTTCGTTCCAGCCCTCCTTTGTGGTGACTGATGCCGTCGAAGCTTCCAGCAACGTGCACGAACTGCTTCAACGCGGCGTGGATTTCATCAAGGTGCAATCGATCCTCAGCCGCGACGCCTATTTCGCCATCGCGGCGGCATGCAAGCGCGAACACATCAGCTTCGTGGGCCATGTTCCGGACCGCGTGACCGCCGGTGAAGCTTCCGACGCCGGCCAGAGAAGCATCGAACATCTCACGGGAGAGCTCCGAGCCTGTTCGAACGACGAACCGCGGCTGATGCGCAAGCAATTTATCGCCTCGCCAAAGAAAGAGACGGTCGCGCAGTCTCATGCGCGGCAAGTGACTTGGCAACGCGAGCTGCTGGCCTCCTACTCTGACGCGAAAGCCCGCGAACTCATCGACAAATTTCTGCGCAACCAGACTTGGCAAGTTCCCACGCTGATTGTTTTGAAGAATGATGCTTTTCCAACCCCCGAGTCCGATCCTTCCCATGACGCGCGCATAAAATATATCCCGAGAAAGTTTCTGGAAAATTGGGCGAAGGGAACGCGCCAGCACGACCAAGGCGTGACGCAGCAAGAATTCGAATTGCGCAAGGCTTTGCTCGCCAGGTCTTTCGCGTTCGTGGGCAAAATGAACGAAGCCGGCGTTCGGCTCATGGCCGGAACCGACACCGCCGCGCCGTATGTTTTTCCCGGGTCGAGCTTGCATGAGGAACTGGCGCTGCTCGTTGAGGCGGGGCTGACGTCGATGCAGGCTCTGCAGGCAGCCACGAAAAATCCGGCAGAATTTCTGGATAAACTCCACGCACAGGGCACCATCGAAACGGGAAAGTACGCGGATCTGCTTCTGCTGGACGCCAATCCACTCGAAGACATCCGCAACACGCAAAAGATTCGCGCGCTCGTCATCCGTGGGAAACTGCTCGGCCGGACCGCGCTGAACGAGATGCTGACAGCTGAAGAAAAATTCGCCGCGGCAAATTAGCGCCAGCTGCTTTGGCCAAATCTCGTTACAGGACGGGAACAGCCATTTTTCTGCCGGGGTTGAAAAAGGGAAGCGCTACGATTTTTGCCGAGACCGTGTGGCGCACGGCTTCGACGGTCATCTCCATCTGCAAGATGGTGCCCACCGTGGACTGTTCCCGGTTCACGCAGGCCAGCGCGATCATTTTCTTAAGTGTGGGAGACCATGTTGTGGAAGTGGCCTTGCCGACGTGACGGGCTCCGCGGTAAACGGGAACCGCCGTCCGCGAGGCCATGCTTGGCACTTGCGGCGCCATTTTCAATTTGTCGTATAGCGTTTCCACTTCATTCCAATTAATTTCCAGTCCCACAAGCGCGCGTTCTGCGCCCTTTTTCGCTTCGGCGGCAAGCGCTTCGCGCCCCACAAAATTGTCTTTCTTCAAATCCACCAATTTTCCCAGGCCAATCTCCGATGGAGAATATTTCTGCAGATCGGTCAGCGCCTTCTTGCTCGACGTGTAATCCACTTCAATCAAAATCAGCCCCGCCTCGATCCGTGCAATGTCCAGCGCGACCATCCCCGCCGCGTGAATATCAAACGCTTTGCCCTTGGCGATGAGCGCGTCCCAGACTTTCACCGCATCTTTCCACGGCATCCAAATCTCGAACCCCAAGTCGCCCGTGTATCCCGTCCGCGAAATATCCACGGGCACGCCCGCAATTTTCCCCCGCGTCACGCGAAAATATTTCAAGTTAGAAATGTTCGCGTCCGCCGCCGCTTGCAGCAACCGTCCGGAAGTCGGCCCTTGCAGCGCCAGCGCCGCCACCTGCTCCGAAATATCTTCAATCTTCACTTCCAGCCCCAGCGCATTTTGCTGAAACCACCGCAAGCTCGGGTCCGCCGCCGTCCATCGATATTCGTTTTCGCCCAGGCGCGTGATCGTCCCGTCATCGATCACTTTCCCTTCCGGGTCGCACCAGCAGCAGTAAATCACCTGATCGATTGCGACTTTGTCGATGTCCCGGCAAATCACCTTGTTCACCAATTTCGTCGCGTCCCGCCCGGTTACCTTGTATTTAAACAGCGGCGAAATATCGATCAGCGCGGCAGAGTTGCGGATGGCGTTGTACTCGTGCTCGTGGTGCATTTCGTAAACGCTGACGGTGTAATAGCCCGACCATTCGCGATAGTTCAGGCTCTCGCAGAGCGCAAGCGTTCGCTCGTGAAACGCGGTTCCTACCGGCACGATTCCTCCAATTCAAATGCACGGCGTCGCGCGCCGCGAAGTGCACGAATTATAGGTGTGAACCCACACCCTCGCAAGGCGCGAGACCCTCACGAGTGCGCAGAGAAATTTATAAATTGCCAAGTGAAAAGTGCTAAGCGAAGAGTGCCGGCCTACGGTTCGTACCAGAATTGCACGGTGACATTCACATGTGCGGGGACCGGTTTGCCCCTCTGTGTCGCGGGCTCATACCGGTACTCTTTCAGCGCTTCCAACGCCGCATTGTGCAACGCGGCGGGTCCAGAGACGACTTTCATCGACTTGACCCGCCCCGTCACATCTACAACCGCATCAACATTCACGTTCCCCGAAATGAATCCCCGCAACGCTTCCGCGGGCGGATTCGGCCGCACCGATTTGATCAGCTTCGGCGGTACCACGGCGGATTCTTCCGCAGGTGCGCCAACAGAAGCAGCCACAGGAGCGGGGGTGCCGCTGTCGTTCGAACGAGACGAGGAGTGCTTTGTCAGGGACATGACGGACGCCAGCCTCTCTCGAATGCTTGTCTTTTGGGCGGGTTTTTCCGCCACTTCCTTTTCTGACGCCGGCGCTTGAGTCGCCGCGGTATCGGACCCCGAACTCTTTTCGGCGGCTGACGAGCTGGAATCTGCTGCTTGGCCATCTGGATTGGACTGCGCCACGTTGCTCGAACTCGCTTGTGGCCCTGACGCATTGGAAGCGGCCGTTGCCACCGTAGCCGCCGGACGCGCCGCCCGCACTGGCTGTGGCGAAGCACTCGCGGCGATGCGGTTCGGCCGGCCCATCCCGGGTATCCAGTTCTCATACCACGCCCCGCCAAGAGCAATCAGAACCAGCGCTGCCGCAAGAAGTCCCGTACGCAAACGATTCGACGCTCCGCCCGAAGCGCCTTTCATTTCCAATTTCACCGAGCGCTTCGCCGCCTGTTTTCCTTGCTCAAAATTCAACTCAGGCTTCGGCAGCAGCTCCTCTTCCGAAAAGGAAGCCTCTTCGCCGCCACCCGCGGCTTCCACTTCAGAATCAGGCGCAGGCGCTATTGCCGCCGCAGCTTGCAGCACTGCGGTGCCTGTTTCCGCAAGTCGCGGAGCGCTCGAAGCAGCCGCGTCAGCGGAAACCCGCGGCAAAGTCATCCCCACCGGCGGCCTCTCCGCCGCCTGCGTTTGCAGAAGTTTTAGTTGTTCCCGCAGCGCTTCCACTTCGTTCTTCAAGGCGGCCACCGCGTCCACGCTTGGGGTTGCCGGAACGAGCTCGGTATCGTTCGCAATCACTTCCGCGGATTGCACCAATTCCACCGCTTCCGATTGTTGCGTAGTCGCTGGAACAAGCTCAGGTGCTTCCGGAAATTCGATGCCCCAGAATCCGGGAGACGGCTCCGTAAACTCCAGCTCCACATAGCAGTTCGTCGGCCGGAACACCCGCATGCGCGTGACTTGCGCCACCACCTCGCGCTTCGACTCCTGGTTCGTCAGGAACAGCAGTTGCCCTTGGATCACCGCAGCTTCAAGGCGGATCACCGCCCCATTTTGAAATACAAGCACGGTGCTGGTTTCTTCGGTAAACAGTTCGCGCTTTGCCGCGCTTTCACCGGGCCGCGCGCCGGTTGCGATAACCCGCACTTCGTGGGCGACGGGATTCGTCATTCGGATGCTTTGTGGATTTGGTCCCGCTGATGCCGAGGCGTTTGCCTGGGGCGAAGTCGTAGGTGGTCCGTTGTTCACCGCGGATGCCAATGCGATTTTCCCTCGGTGCGTCGGGGGAGTTGAAAGACGCACTTCGTTTTCCGGAGCGGCCTTGCTGCGCCATCTCCACTCTTGCACTTGTGGAGTCTGGCCTTCTAAGCCGAGACTCCGTCTTGACAACTGAGGAAACCGCCCACGCAGCGGCGACTACCCCTTTATCTTCGCGACTGCCGCCTCCGCTGGCCATAGTACAAACGTACTGCGGTGTTCAAAAGGGTTAGGGCACGGAAACTATTGTTAATGCAGGATTTAGCGGCAATTCACGGGGTCATTTTCCGGCCAGAAATTCGTACTGCGCCTTGGTCAGTGGCACTACCGACAGTCGCCCGATTCGCACCAGCGGAGAATCCGCAAAAAGCTTGGCGGATTTGATTTTTTCAAGCGCAACAGGCGTCGCGATCGCCTTTCCTGCTTTGATTTTCACTACTGGTTTCTTGGGATCCTTAGTGTCCACCGAAACAACGGTGGCCGTGCCCACTGCGCTCTTGTGGTCGCCCGTTTCGTAAATAATCAGGCGCGCCCCGGGCGGCATTTCGCGCAGATGTTTCACCGCCGTAGGATTGGAAACGCCGTCCCACTCCGTGACGCCATCCCGTTGCAGATCGGCGAACGAATATACCGTTGGCTCGGTCTTAAGTAGATATTCTGAGGACATGAGATTTACTCCTCTTCCCGAATGTGACTTCTTTCGACAATCGTTTCAGTTTCCTTCTAGCCTGCTGTATCAATTTTGCGGCTTCTTCGGCTCCTGCCTCGCTTACCCAATCTGATCGACACACTTTTTCGAGATAGCGAATGGCCTTTCGGGGAGACTCTTCATTTTGTATGAAGTACTTGGCGATTTCCAGATTCGCCTCCTCATCACCCATTTTAACCGCCCGCTTGAACCAGGAAAGTGCTCTCTTCGGCTGCCCCTCGTTTCTCCATAAGATTCCCATGTTGTGCGCCGCAGAGGCGTCTCCGCGCCGATAGGCCCGCTTGTACCAATACAATGCCTTGATTCGGTCACGCTGAACACCTTTGGCGTCATCATAGTAATTGCCAACATTGAGTTGACAACTTCTATCTCCCAGTTTTGCGCCTGCAAGGAAAAGTCTGAAGGCTGCTTTCAGTTTACCGCTATCTTCCAGTTTGTCGGCACGCAGAAAAAGAGCGTCAGCCCTCAATTTTCGAGATTGTTTTGAAGCATTTTGTGATTTTGCCATGGGGCTTCGCCGACTCGTTTTATGTGGATTCGTCTCCATTCTACACGCCGGGTCATAAACCGTGGATATAACAGGAGGAACGAGCGAGAGCCCTTAAGCTACAAGTTCGAGGGCCGCCGAGGCGAAGATTTTGGTGTGCGCGTCAATGTCGGCTGCCGTCGTTTCCGGGCACATCAGTGCCATGTTGTGAAACGGAGTCAGCAGCACGCCGCGATTGAGCGCGTAAAGATGGAGGTAGCGCTCAAGTTCGAAATCGGCCGCTGCCGCGGATTCGCCGCCACTGCGCGGTGGTTCGGCGGCAAACGTGTATTCGGCGCGAGCGCCGAGGCGGATCACGTTCCAGGGCAAGCCGGTAGCCCGCAGGTTCTCCGCCACGCCGTCTGTGAACCGCTTAGCCAGCGGGATCATCCGTTCGAATGCTCCCGGCGTGAGGACGTGCTCCAGCGTAGCCCGCATCGCCGCCAGCGAAAGTGCATTTCCCGCCAGCGTTCCCCCAATGCCGCCCACATCGCAGTCCTCCAAATAAATGCGCGCGCTGATCCGCTGCGCCACCTCTTCCGAAACTCCAAACGTCGCACCTGGAATCCCACTGCCAATCGCCTTTCCAAACACCAGCATGTCGGGATCGAGTTTCCATTCCGCCGTGCATCCCCCCGGCCCCGCGCAAATCGTGTGCGTTTCGTCCGCTATCAGCAGCGATCCGTATCGCCTCGCCAGTTCGCGAGCAGCCTTCCAGTAACCTTCGTCGGGAAGAATGATTCCCACGTTCGTCATCGCTGGTTCGGCCAGAATGCACGCCACGTCGTGATGCTTCAGTGCGTCTTCCAGCGCCGCCAGATCGTTGAACTCCACAACCCGTGTCGTCTCCGCCGGATTAACCGGCGGCCCGATGTTCCCGCGCCGAGGCCCGACCACCCCCTGATCCAACGAAGCAAACGACTCGTCCACCGTCCCGTGGTAGCAATAATGAAACACCAGAATTTTCGACCGTTGCGTAATCTCCCGCGCAATGCGAATCGCAAATCGATTGGCGTCCGTGGCCGTCAGCGTAAATTGCCAATAGGGAAGTCGAAACCGCCGCTGCAGGTCCTCGCCAACCCAGATCGCGTCAGCAGTCGGAAGCATCAGCGTGATGCCCTCCTTCGCCCGCCGCGCCACCGCTTCCGCCACAACATCCGGCGAATGACCTGTCATCGCGCCCGTGTCCCCGAGGCACAAATCGATATACTCCCGCCCATCCACATCCGTAAAATGTGCGCCCTTCGCGGTTTCCACGAATATCGGAAAAGGCCCGGCCCATTTTTTCATCCAATTCATCGGCACCCCGCCCAGCAGCGAAGCTTGCGCTCGTTCATAGAGCGCCGCCGATTTTGGGTGCTTGGCAATAAAGCGTTGCTCTTCACGAGCATGCAGCCTGGCCAGCTTGTTCCGATCGATGGAAGTCACGACTTCAACCTCGGCCATTCCCCCAAGGGTCCCACCCTTGCAAACTCGCGCTATTTTCTCTGGACTTTACGACCTAATTAGCCTACACTTGTCTCGTATGTAACTGTGTCTTGCTCACGGCAGCCCGTCTGCCGTTTTTTTGTCTTCAGGGTTCCCGCTCTCCATATGCATGGCTTCTCAGCTTTCGGCTTCAACTCTGGCAGCCATTTACCTGCTTATGTTAAGTACTAAGCTCTTTAGATGCCACACTTGCAGACCGCCTCATAAGTGTGGCATCTAAAGAACTTACGGAATAGCTAAGTCTTTTAGATGCAACACTTACAAAAAAACCGGGGGGTGGGGGTGCCGCGCACCACCAGTCCAGTCTGGCTACGCTCGGACCATGGCCCAAATCTCGCGCTCTTATCGCAGTTCCCGGATAATCTCCCGCGCCGCATTGGCCCCCGAGGCGCCCGTCAGCCCGTTGCCCGGATGCGTCCCTGACCCGCACAGGAATAGCCCGCGAATCGGCGTTTTATACCTCGCCCAATCCAGCACCGGGCGCATGGTAAACAGCTGATCCAGCGCCAGTTCACCGTGGAAAATGTGTCCCCCGGAGAATCCGTAAGCCGTTTCAAGATCTTTCGGCGTGATCACCTGCATCCCTTCCACCAACCCCGGTAGGTTTGGCGCGTATGCCGCGAGCGTCTTGATCACCGTGTCGCCGAGTTCTTTGCGGCGCGCGTCCCAGCTTCCAGTTTTCAATTGGAACGGCGCGAATTGCATGTACGCGGAGAGCACGTGCTTGCCGTCGGGGGCGAGCGAGGGATCGAGAATCGTGGGGATGGTGACGTCAAGATAAGGAGCCTTCGAGAATTCGCCGTACTTGGAGGCATCGAAAGCACGCTCGAGGTAATCAATTTCGGGGCCGATGTGGATGCGGCCGGACAACGACTTGAGAAGGCTTTCTGTCGCATCCAGCGCGGTGAAAGTGGGCAGGCCTCCGAGCGCCACATTCACTTTGGCGACGGTGCCATTGGCGCGGAAATTCTTCATGCGGTTCGCAAAAGTCGGATCGAGCTGCGAAGGATCGACGAGATTGAAAAACGTGCGCTTGGGATCGACGCCCGAAACGACCGCTTCGACGGGGATCTCTTCTCCGCCGGCAAGAACGACGCCGGCGACAGCTCCGTCTTTCATGAGCACCCTCTGCACTTCGGCATCGGTGCGGATTTCAGCCCCCGCCAGTTTCGCCGATTCCGCGAGCGCGCGCGTGAAGGAACCGAGTCCGCCGCGGGGAAACGCCGCCTCTCCAACGGGGCAAGCGTCGGTAGCGGCGGCGGCGCGGAGAAGAAATACGGCGGTTGAGCCCGCGGACCACGGACCTAGCGCCGTACCAAAGATGCCGCGGGCCGCAACCACCGCGCGAATGAGTTCGGTTTCAAAAAATTCGCCGACAAAATCGGCGACGGCCATCGGGCCCCAGCGAAGAAGATTAAATATTCCGGGCTTCCCCAGCTTGCGGATGTTGCGGCCCGCTTTCAGCAGATTCCAAAGATCTTCGGGAGTCGGATGGTCGATCGCCGGCGGAGTCATCGAACAGAGTTGCCCCACAGCCTCCTGCAAATACTCAAGAACATTGCTCAATTCCAGATATTTTTTTGCGTCCTTGGCCGAAACCTGCGCAATCGCTTCGCTGGTTTTGTGCGCGTTGTCGTAGAAAAGCAGCGCCTTGCCATCCGGAGCCGGAGCGAAGATGCGTGTATCCGGTCGCAAAATCTCATACGCGAATTTTTCGAGTTGCATGTCCCGCGCAACGTCGGCGCGCAGCGGCCCCAGCGTGTGCGCCAGAGTGGAGCCATGGAAGCCGGGGTGGAACTCCTCCGTAATGGCGCCGCCGCCGACCATTTCGCGGCGCTCCAGCACGATTGGCCTGAAGCCACCCTTGGCAAGATAAAAAGCGGCGACCAGCGCGTTGTGCCCGCCACCGATCAAAACCACGCGCTGTCCGATGGGCATGACTAGTTCGCCGCCTTGGATGCTTGCGTGCGCGAACGGGATCCGCCGCTTTTCCACTCTTTCAAAATCACCTGGCTCGCGAGACGCCCATTCGCACCCATGATTCCCCCGCCGGGATGCGTCGCCGATCCGCACATGTAAAGGTTGTCGATCGGCGTCCGGTAGTACGCCCAGCCTGCGACGGGACGCAAAAAGAAAAGTTGTTCGAGCGAAAGTTCGCCCTGGAAAATATTTCCTTGGGTGAGGCCGAATTCGCGCTCGAGGTCCAGCGGCGTGAGGACCTGGCGGCCCACAATGATGTTTTTGATATTGGGCGCGTACTCCGCAATCGTATTGATCACGTTGTCGCCGAACGCCTCGCGCTGATCGTCCCAAGTCCCTTCCGCGAGTTTGTAGGGAGCGTATTGCACGAAGCAGGAGAGCACATGCTTCCCGGGTGGCGCGACGCTCGGATCGGTCAGGCTCGGAATCACCATGTCGATGTATGGCTTGCGCGAATAGTGGCCGTATTTGGCGTCGTCGTAAGCGCGTTCCATATATTCCATACTGGGAGAAATGGAAATCGCGCCGCGCAGATGCGCGCCCGCTCCGGGAAGCGATTTGAAATTCGGAAGCGCATCAAGCGCCAGATTCACTTTTCCGGACGATCCGCGGAATTTGTAGCGCCGCACGCCCTCGAGAAAATCTCCCGGGAGTTCGCTGGGCTCCAGAAATTTCTCGAACGTCAAATGCGGATCGACGCTCGACGAAACAACGTTGGCGAAAAGTTCCTCGCCGGATTGCAGCGCTACTCCCGCAACACGGCCATTCTTCACGATGATTTTGCCAACTGGAGACTTGGTGCGAATTTCGACGCCGAGTTCGCGCGCCGCCGCGCCAATCGCATTGGAAATCGCGCCGGTCCCCCCGCGGCTGAATCCCCACGAACGGAATGCCCCATCGATTTCGCCCATGTAGTGATGCAGCAAAACATACGCCGTGCCTGGCGATCGAATTCCCAGAAACGTCCCGATGATTCCCGACGCAGACATCGTGGCCTTGAGCACGTCCGTCTCGAACCACTGGTCGAGAAAATCGGCCGAGCTCATGGTCATCAACTGCACCAAGGTGTACCGCTCGTCGGAGGAGAGTTCGCGAAAACGCTGCATCAGAAAATGCAGCTGCCTCAGATCCTTTGGATTCAGTGTTGTGGGATCGGGTGGAATCATCGAAAGGATAGGCTTCACGAAGCGGCACATCGGGGTCATCATCTTCGAAAATTCGTCGTAGGCCTCGGCATCGAGGCGCGAGTGCCGGCGAATGTCGCGAATGGATTTGGCGTGATCGTTCATCCGCCACAAGTAATCGCCACCGGGCATCGGCGAAAACGTGCCGTCCAGCGGGAGGATCTCCAGTCCGTGACGCGGCAGGTCCAGTTCGCGAATGATTTCCGGACGCAGCAGCGAGACCACGTAAGAGCATTCGGAGAACAGAAAGCCCGGAAAGATTTCTTCGGTGACCGCTGCACCGCCAAGAACGTGGCGCCGCTCCAGAACCACAACCTTCTTGCCCGCTTTAGCGAGATAAGCCGCGTTGACGAGGCCGTTGTGCCCGCCGCCGATGACGATTGCGTCGTAATGCTGCGACATTCGCTATGACTCCGGTAGGACTAAATCCGCACGGCCGCGATTCGGCCCACATGCAAATGAAAAATTGCGGGAAGCAAGGACGGGACATTCTACTGGCACGCGCGATGGTGTACAAGTCTGGCCCGTTGGCCAGCACAGTTGGAAGCGTTGCGGGATACAGGTCCATTTTGGATTTGATTCCCAAGGCTCAGTGCCAAGTTGGGAAAGAGTCGCCGATAGTCCGAACCCTTAATTGTATTTACTGTGCCACGCAACAGTGAGTTTGTTGCTGAATTCATTAGAGTTCTCATATTCCAGCCGACCCTGCGAAGCAACTTAGCCCGCCAGAAATTACTGGCACAGCGCGTGCTTTCCAAACTTTCGAAGATGCACAGCAACTTTCACACCGCTGTCCATCCCGGAGGTGACGGCATGCTCGCGAGAACTTCCATTCGGTTGACCGTGATAATGCTAATCGGCAGCGCTTTGATTTCAGAGGCTCAATGCTGGGCGGACGTGCCGGCACAAGAAAGCGCAGTTCCCGTTGCGGCTCCGCAGCAAGACCCGGCGAAGCCCGGCGTCGATGGCAGGCAATCGCAAGCTGCACCCACCATGCAGGAAGTGGCCGACCGCGCGATCAAGCGGGAAGGAGAACAAAACAATACGATCCAATCCTACAGCCCGCTCATCGAAACTTACATTCAGGAAATAAGACTCGACAAGGAGCTTGGAGTCGTTCCGCGGATCGATCGCTACTTTCTTTCGCAAGCCGATTTTCGCAAGGGCGTACGCGTGCGCTCACTGATCGATACCGGAAAGAAAGGCTCGCTGTTCTTCTCGTTTGTACCGGCTGGATTTCTGCAGATGATTTTCATCGACCGTGGCGAGTTTGACCGCACGCACTATCAATTTAAATATGTACGGCGCGAATTCCAGGGTGAAGTCAGATGTTACGTCTTTGATGTAATCCCACAGCCGAAAGTGCGCGGCGCGCGTTTCGTAGGCCGCATCTGGATTGAAGACCAGGACTTTTTTATCGTGCATTTCAACGGCATCTACACCCCGGCCACTCACTTTTCGTTTAAATCACTCGAAGACGAATACTATTTGCATTTCGATTCTTGGCGCACGAATCTGAAGAACGGCCTCTGGCTTCCGAGCTACGTCTTCAGCGAGAAAATCCAGCCCCCTTTTCGATTTGACCTCCCTAACTACAAATCACAAACGCGGCTCTGGGGTTACAAGTTGACCGCGGGCTCGCAAACGCAGGAGCTTAACCGCCTGCTCGTCGAAGACTTGAGCACAGTGAAGGATGAAGCACCTCAGCAAGACCGCTCTCCGCTCGAAGCGCAGCGCGCATGGCGGCATCAGGCGGAAAGCAACGTGCTCGAGTTGCTGGAGAAGCACGGTTTGCTCGCGCCGCCCGGTCCCGTGGACGTCGTTCTGAACACCGTGGTCAACAATCTGATTGTCACGAATAGTCTCGATGGACAGGTTGATCTGACTTGCCGCGTGCTGAATCTCAGCACGCTCGAAGTGTTTTCCATCGGCAACACCATCGTCGTGAGCCGCGGTTTGATCGACACCGTGCCCGACGAAGCGGCGCTCGCTACCATCCTCGCGCATGGCATGGCCGATGCCTTGAATCCCAAACCCTTTCAGGACCAATATGCGTTTAGCGACATTATGCGTTTGACGGTGACGGAAGTATTGAGGCGCCTGACTTTTGAAGAAAATCCAACCGAAGCCGCCGTGAACAGTCAAAAGGCAGTCGAATTTCTTCAGAAATCGCCGTACTCCGCCAAATTAAGCAATGCCGGCCTTTATTTGAAGCAACTGCAATTGCAGGCAAAAGCGCTGAAACATCTGATTAGTCCGCAGCTTGGCAACGGAGTTTTCTTGGAGTCGAAACTGATCCAGGGCGCGCCGGCTCTGGAAACCCAAAACAAGCAACAGATCGCGGCGTTGCCCCTGGGTTCGAGAATCAAGATCGACGCGTGGGGCGGGGAAGTGAGTCTCTTGAAGGCCAAAGCCACGGCGCTCATGTCCGCCCGCGAAAAAATGCCCTTTGAAGTTACGCCATCTCCGCCGCAGCTAAAGCGCTACGTTGAGTCGTCCGAGTCGGAATCCGATTCCGCGATGAGCACGCTTGACGACTAGCGCCAACTCATATCCTTAGCGAGTTCAGTGTCCCGCATCTCGAGTGACTTCGGGCGCATCCTCGAAAACAATCGCCAACTGTGGGAAACTCGTTTGTGCGGAGATTACCTCTCCGCAATACGATGCCGGAAACTCCATCCGAACGCATGGACGTTCAAGCGCAGCGCAACGCTCTCCCGAAACCATCGCCCGACGAATGGGAAGCCGCCTATCTGCGCTTCGAAACTCCCGCACAAGAAATCAAAAAATTTGAGTCGCGGCTCTTGAAACTCGGAGCCACGCAATGGCCCCGCGACGCGGAGATCGTGGAACTTTTCTGCGGTCGCGGCAACGGCCTTCGCGCGCTCCAAAATCTGGGGTTCACGCATCTGGAGGGCGTGGACTTGTCTCCCCGGCTCCTTGCCGAATATCAAGGTCCGGCAAAATGCCAGGTGGCGGACTGCCGCCACTTGCCGTTCGCGAATCAAAGTAAAGACATTCTGATCGTGCAGGGCGGATTGCATCATCTGCCCGCGTTGCCGCAAGATCTGGAACGCACCTTCGCCGAAATGCAGCGCGTGCTCAATAAAAATGGCCGCGTCGTTTTTGTCGAGCCTTGGCTGACTCCCTTTCTAAAAATTGCTCACGCCGTTTCCGAGAATCCGCTGGCGCGCCGCATCTCTCCCAAACTCGACGCCCTGGCCACCATGATTCATTTCGAGCGCGTCACATACGAGCAATGGCTTAGCGCGCCGCAACTGATCACGCAGCTCGCTCGCGCGCATTTCTCACCAATCCACGAAACTTTTGGATGGGGCAAATGGAATTTCGTGGGGACGCCGCGCTAGAGATTTCGACCGCCGCGGGTTCGTCGCGCTGAGAATTTGCGAGTCGTGAACCCAGCGTCATAATTCACCTTCTCTTCCAGTTCCAACTTGCAATTCCAGCTTCCCCGGTTATGATGGCCGCTTGCCAGTGCATCCTTCATCGCCAAAATTAAGCGGGCGTCCGTGACCGGCGGCCAATTCGCCGCTTCCACTTCTCCGCGCAGCACCGGCGGCTTGCTCAAAGTTCTCGGCGTTTGGTTCGGAATCGCCGCGGCTGTCGGCAATACGATTGGCGCGGGTATCGTCGCGACGCCCGGCGATATTGCAAAGTGGCTTCCGAATCCCTGGTTATTCATGTCGGTTTGGATCGTCGGCGGTCTGTACGCCCTCATTGGCGCTTCGTCGATGGCGGAACTCGGCGCAGCGATTCCCCGCAGCGGCGGCCAATATAATTTTTCCCGCCGCGCCATCGGCGATTACGCCGGTTTCATCGTGGGCTGGAGCGATTGGCTTTCCACCTGCGGCACGACGGCCGCTGTCGCTATCGTCATCAGCGAATATAGCGGGCATCTTTTTCCCGCGGTCGGCGGATATGTGAAGAGCCTTTCCATCGGCATCATCGTGGCGTTCGGCATTTTGCAGTGGCGCGGAATTCGCTGGGGCAGCGCCGCGCAGCTCCTCACCGCCGCGCTCAAGTCCGCCGCGTTTCTAATTCTCGCGGTCGCCTGTTTCGTTTTCGGAGGCGGCGCGCATCACGAAGCCGCGAGCGCCGGCAGTTCCGCGCTAGCACTGTCTTCCGGCTGGCCCTTGGTAGTCGCGTTCATGTTGGGATTGCAAGCCGTCATTTACACCATCGACGGGTGGGACGGCGTCATCTATTTTGGAGAAGAGGTGCGCCAGCCGGGCCGCGACATTCCACGCGCCATTTTCGGCAGCGTTTTTTCCGTCATGGGGATTTACCTGCTTCTCAACGCCATCGTGTTGTACGTCCTGCCGATGGACAAGATCGCGGGGAACTCTTTTGCGCTGGGCAGCGTGGCTTCGCGGGTATTTGGAATTTATGGCGATCCGATCATCCGCTCCATCATGGTGGTTTCCATGCTGAGCTGCCTCAATGCCAATCAACTGTTTTGTTCGAGAATTCTTTACGCCATGAGCTGCGACGGATTGTTCTTCCGGCAAGCGGCCAAGGTAAATGCGGGTGGAACGCCGACGGTGGCGCTTTTGCTCAGCACCATCGTCGGGGTCGTGTTCGTGCTCGGTTCGTTCCAGCGGGTGATCGCCATGCTTTCTTTTTTCTTTGTAGTGAACTACACGCTCACTTACGCATCGGTTTTCGTGCTGCGAAAAAAAGAACCGGACATGCCGCGGCCCTATCGCGCGTGGGGATATCCCTGGACGACAGCGATCGTGCTGGCTGGCTCCGTGCTTTTTCTGGTGGCGAGCATTCTTGCCGACCGCAAAAACGCTCCGCTTGCTCTAGGAATGGTGGTGCTGAGTTATCCCGTCTATCGCGTGCTCAAGCTGGTTTCCGCGCGGCAGGAAACTGCGCCGCCCGCGGCCTAGTTGCCGACTTTTTGCGCGATGGACTTGGCCTGCAAAAAATGCAGCAAGTAGTCTTTGCCGCCGGTCTTGGAATCCGTCCCCGACATATTGAATCCGCCGAACGGATGCGCTCCGACCATCGCTCCCGTGCACTTGCGGTTTAAATAGAGATTGCCGACGTGAAAAGCTTCCTCGGCTTTTTCGATTTTCTCGCGATTCTTCGAATACACGGCCCCGGTCAGTCCGAATTCCGTGTCGTTGGCGATTTCCAGCGCGTTCTCAAAACTCCTTGACTTGATCACTGCAAGCACCGGCCCGAAAACTTCCTCTTGCGCGATCCGCGATTTCGGATCGACATCCCCGATGACCGTCGGCTGCACGAAATAGCCATCGCCCGGAGCGCGTTCGCCTCCGGTCAGCAATTTTCCTTCGTGCTTTCCCAAATCGATATAGCCAAAAATCGTTTTCATTGCCGTCTCGCTGACCACCGGCCCCATGTAGTTGCCGGGATCCTCCGCCGGCCCCACGGTAATTTTCTTCGCGCGTTCGACAAGCTTCTGCACGAACGTGTCGTAAATTGTTTCGGAAACGATGGCCCGCGAACACGCCGAACATTTCTGTCCCTGATACCCGAAAGCCGCCAGCGCTACGCCTTCCACTGCGGCGTCGATGTCCGCTTCTTCATCCACAATCGTCGCGTCCTTACCGCCCATTTCCAGCACCGCGCGCTTGATCCAAATTTGCCCGGCAACTCGCTTGCCCGCATTTTCGCTGATCAGCAGGCCCACTTCTTTCGATCCGGTGAAGGCGATGTACCGCGTCTTGGGATGCTTCACCAGCGCGTCGCCCACGACTTCGCCGTAGCCCGTCAGAAAATTCAGGGCTTCCTTGGGAACTCCCGCCTCATACAAAAATTCAACCACCTTCGCCGCCACCGCCGGGGATTCCTCGGACGGCTTCAAAATCACCGTGTTTCCCGTCACCAGCGATGCCGCCGTCATTCCGGCCGCAATGGCCGCCGGAAAATTCCACGGCGGAATCACCACGCCCACGCCCAGTGGAATGTACACGAGATAGTTTTTCTCGCCTTTCATCGGCGTGACCGGATGCGGCCCCGCAAGCCGCAACATTTCGCGCCCGTAAAATTCCAGGAAGTCGATCGTTTCCGCGGTATCGGCATCGGCTTCTATCCACGACTTGCCGACCTCAAAGACGATCCAGGCCGAAAGTTCGAATTTTCTTTCACGAATGATTCTGGCGGCGCGAAAAATAATCTCGACGCGCTGCTCGGCGGGAACGCGCTTCCAGGTTTCAAACGCTTTGGTGGCCGCTTCCACGGCCAGTTTTGCGTGTTCCGCCGTGGCCGTCTGAAAAATTCCCAGGACTTGCGAGGGATGCGACGGGTTGGTCGACTTCATCTTTTCCGTGGTGAAGACTTTTTGGCCCGCGACGTACATCGGATACTCGCGCCCAAACTCCGAGGCCGCCTTTTTCAAAGCTTCTTCCATGGCCCTCTTGTTTTCAGGCTTGGAGAAATCCACGAAAGGCTCGTTCGTGAATTCGGAAACTTGCAGTTTTGCTTCGGCGGTAGCCATGGCGGAGACTCCTCCTCGTTGTGTAAACAAGCCATTGTACTGCGCCCACAAAGTTGCCTACAAGGAGCGGGCTGCAGGATGGGCGCAACGACAGGTGCACGTTCAGCGGAAGGTGCTTGAAGCCTGTTGCGTTCCCGTGGCTAAAAATGAACCGAGCGGGTTATCATCGTTCGCGTATGAATGGCGCTATGACATCGGACGCCTCTTCAGCCGTGCGCGTGAGTGACGCGATTCCCGTCGATGTATCCGTGGTGATCCCCTGCCTGAACGAAGCGAACTCGCTGGCGTTTTGCGTGGATAAGGCGGTGAACGCATTTCGTAAGGCCGGGCTTTCGGGTGAAGTCGTCGTGGCGGACAACGGTTCGACGGATGGCTCGACTCAAATTGCCGAAGAGCATGGAGCGCGCGTTGTGAACGTTCCGGAGCGCGGGTATGGGGCTGCGTTGCGGGCGGGCATCGCCGCGGCTCGGGGTCCTTTTATCATCATGGGCGATGCGGACGACAGTTACGATTTCAGCGATGTTCCGCGGTTCGTCGAAAAACTGCGCGAAGGCTACGACGTGGTTATGGGCAACCGCTTCCGCGGCGGGATCAAGCCGGGCGCGATGCCGCCGCTTCATAAATATTTTGGAAATCCCGGCTTGACCGCGCTGCTGAATCTTTTTTTTCATGCCGGCATCGGCGACAGCTATTGCGGGATGCGCGGTTTCCGGCGCGATCTGTACGAACGTCTCGATGTGCGGAGCTCGGGGATGGAATTTGCCCTGGAGATGATTATCAAATCATCGCAAATTGGAGCGCGCATCACGGAAATTCCCATCATTCTCTGGCCGGACAAGCGCGGACGAGCGCCGCATCTGCGGAGTTTTCGCGACGGCTGGCGAAGCTTGCGGTTCATGCTGCTGTACGCGCCTAACTGGCTGTTTTTCGTGCCGGGCTTATCACTGGTTCTTTTCGGACTCGCAATCGTGGTCTGGCTGCTGCCCGGGCCGCGCAGCATCACGCCGGGGATAACGCTCGACGTCCACACAATGATTTTCGGAGTCATTTTCACGTTGATCGGAACGCAAATCCTGTCGATTGGCGCCTTTGCAAAGGTATTCAGCTACGCGGAGCGCTTCGACCGGAGAAATACTTCGCTTCGCCGCGTCTTGCGCCGCGTTACGCTGGAATCCGGGCTGCTGCTGGGAGGCGCAATTTTCGCAGCTGGTTTTGCCGGATGCGCGTGGATCACCTGGCAATGGGGGGCCGGAGGTTTTGGAGAGCTGCACCAGGTGCGCCAGGTGCTTTTCTGGGCGATGTGGCTGTTCCTTGGCGTTCAAATTATCTTTGCTTCTTTCTTCTTGAGCATGCTGGGCATCAGTCGTGGCACGTTTATCGGCGACTACGATTTGAAATAAAAGATGGAATCCGCGCAAACTTCCTGGCTCTTCAATTGGATCAAACGGTGGCACCATTCCTTCGTTTTTCAGCGCCGCACGCGTGTGCTGGCCGAAATGCTTGCAGCGGAGCTGCCTCGCGGCGCGTCGGTTCTGGATGTGGGATGCGGCGACGGGACGGTGGGCAGTTTGATTGCGCGACTCCGTCCGGATGTTTCCGTGCAAGGAGTGGAATATTTGGTCCGGCCCGGCTGCAAAATCGAGTGCCACGCATTTGACGGATCGACGCTACCGTTTCCCGGTGAATCTTTCGATGTGTGCTTG
>Ga0210407_10001359_pt1 | contig 23266 bp, 19 predicted proteins | sample IncBWC27MmetaG_FD_150860 | JGI IMG/M metagenome (GOLD analysis project Ga0210407, IMG submission 150860) | Forest soil microbial communities from Barre Woods Harvard Forest LTER site, Petersham, Massachusetts, United States - Inc-BW-C-27-M | ecosystem: Environmental > Terrestrial > Soil >... | reverse complement strand
CTCAGAAAACGCAGGTGCCTCTCAACTGCTCACCAAGGCCGCTCTGCCTTCTGCGACGGAAATGTTGAGCCGGTTCGTCTTCTGGGTGGTCTGGCTCGGCTTTATTCTGCTGGGTGTGAGCGTGCTCGGGATCCTGGGCTTGCAGGAGCAAATCGCAAGATTCTTTCTTTTCCTGCCGCGTCTGTTCGTAGCCATGTTCCTCATGTTTTTCGGACTGCTGGCAGCTAGCTTCTTTTCTCGCGCGGCTCTGTTAGCTGCGGTAAATGCGAATGTGCCTTCACCCCGGGTTTTGAGCCTCGCTGTTCGCAGCATCATCATTGTTTTCGTATTGTCGATCGTCTTTGAAGAACTGGGTCTGGCAGAACAGACGATGCTAGTTGCTTTCGGAATTGTCTTCGGGGCCCTGATGTTCGGCCTGGCAATCGCATTCGGCGTGGGGGGCAGAGGCTTGGCCCAGCGATTCCTGGAAAAGAGGTTCGTTCGCGGGAAGAAGGAGGAGAACGAAGACGAACTTTCGCCGCTCTAGTGCAAGATTCGAACTACTGCGCGGTTTCGGTGAAGACGGCGGGGGTGGCGACTCCGGTGACGGTGGCGGTGACGGTGATGATTGCGGGGGATGGCGGGAGTGTATAGAACTGGGTTGCCGTTCCGGAGTTGCTGGTGATGCTCGGATTGAAGTAGGAGTAAGTGCCTCCTGCCCCGCCATCGTCAAAGGCAACACTGACGCCGGGAACCGGGTTGCCGTATTGGTCGGTGACGAGCACGGTGAGGGCCTGGGGCAATTGCGTTCCGGCAGGCGCTATTTGCTGATTGCCGCCGGTGACAGCGATGTTGGCTGCGGGTCCGGCAACCGAATACTCGACGAAGTTCACGTTCCTCAAACCGGCGGAACTGGCGGTGACCGTCACGGTAGAGACAGTGGTCGGCAACTGCAGCGTCGTACGCGCCAGGCCGTTCGCGTCGGTGACCACGGAAGACGGATTGGGAACGGCGCCCTTGTTGGCAGTGAAGTTGACGGTGACCCCGGGGACGCCGTTCTTGTAGGCGTCCTGGGCCTGCGCGGCGATGGCGTTGGCGAGATTGGAACCGGCGGTGCCGGTCTGTTTCGCTCCGCCGTAGGCGATGAGCCTCGTAGCGGCGCCGGGCGTAGCAGTAGCATTGGCAGTGACGTTGCCGAAGCCGGTCCCGGAAATCGTCACGGTGTAGACGCCAGCTTGCTGGGGAACCGTGTAAGTCGTGGAAGCGTTGCCATTGGCGTCGGTGACTGCGGGGTTGGGATTGAATGTGCCGCAGGCGGTGGTGCCGGCTTTGCAGCCATCACTGAAGTTGACGTTGGCGCCGACGTCGGGTTGTCCGTTATATGGGTTGTCAACCTCGACCTGGATGGGCGCGGCGAGCGTGGTGGCAACGGTCGCTGTCTGGGCGTTGCCTCCGGTAACGGTGGCGACGTGAAACAGTCCGTAGGCTTCGAGACTATGTTGGGTGCCGACATAGACCTTGCCGTTAGTCACGGTTTGCGTCACAAAATGGCCGACGGGAGGCAACGTGTCGCGCCCATTGGGGGCCTGATTCGTGGTATAGAGCAGTTTGAGAGAAACCGCATCAAAGGCGAGCAGCTGACCAGTGATGACCCACAAAACTCCGTTGCTCGTGCCATTGGCGGAAATGGACGGGGAGTGACTGCCGGCATAGATCGCGCTCGTTTTCCGCGGAGTGCCGAGCAACCCCCCGGACAATGGAAAAGCCATCAGCGGAGAAGCGTTGGGGGCGAAATACACGGTGCCATTCCAGTAGGCGGGAGAACCGAACAGCACGTCGTTGGCAGTGCCCGGTTCGAGGGCGACCTCCTGGAGAACCTGACTGTCGTTCGCAGAGAACATTCCCAGGTTGTGGCGATTGAGAACATAGACGATGCCCTGCTTGCCACTGGCGATGAGTTCGTAGGGATAGGGGCCGTCTTGATCGGGAAGGATGAGGGCCCCGGTGGAACTCAAGTCAAGATCGTGGGAGTTCAGGTAGGCTACGCTCCACGGCGTGAAATAATCGGCGACCGTGAGATCGGGAGAAAGCTTCAGCACGCTGTTGCAGTAGGTCTGGCCACCGTTGGGGACATCGAACCCGTTGGCGCCGGCTTCGGCGGTTTCCACGAAGATGTTGCCGTCCGCATCGGCCGCGAGACCAACCCCGGCCTGCCAGATGGAAGTCAATCCGTAGTCGGGCGAGGTGTTGAAGACGGCGAGCTGCGACAGACTGGTTGCGTCGTAGGAAAGAACCCAGCCGGTGTTGCTGTCGTTGCAGTAGTTCGAGCCGAAGCCCAGGTAAACGACCCCGTTGAGCAACAAGAGGCCGGGGCGGTTTTTCTGGTGCTTGCTGTTGAAGACGGTGATGTGCCCTTTATTACTCGTGCTGGTGGCAGTGATCAGGACGGGGCTGCCCGCTTGCTCGTCGCCGGTGGTGATGTCGAGGGCGTGAAGTTCGTGGCGGACGGTTCCGTTCAGAACAGTCTTGGCCACCAGATACATGGTGTTGGTGGCGGGATCGATAACTGGAGTCGAGGTAATGCCTTCCTGGGTAAACCCGGGACCGTGCCCGCAGGGGAGATATGTGCCGCTGGCGGTCGTGCCGCCGTCGAGCATGGTGGCGTACCAGAGCTGAGCGCCGGTGTCGGCGTCAATCGCGTAGACCGAATCCATCTCGGTGACGACATAGACGACGTTGTGCGTGCCCTGGTTGGGGATGTTCACGTTGGGCACGTACAGCGGTTGGGCCATCACCACATAGTCGACGGGAAAGCTGAAGAGACGCCCGAAGCTGTTCTTGCTGACGTTGGTGGGGGTGAGCAGAGTTTCGTTGGTGTTAGCGCCGCTGCGGCTACTGTCGGCACGGCTGGTTGGGAATGGCTGCTGTGCGAACGAAGACGACAGAAAAGCGCTGCACACGACGAGCAGTGTCAGGCAAACATTGCGAACCGGCATTGCACGAGGCGTGGGGCTGAACATCGAATCACCAGGGGACCGGGAAGACGCGCCGGAACGGATTTTCTCAACGTCATGTGACAAAAAGTGGCGCATCGCTTCGTTCCCTATTAACAATCAAACCGCCAGGGGTTTCCCTTTAAACAGCACTTGGAACGCCGGAGAACGAACCTACAGGGGGAAGAAAGTATTTAACCGAACCGCAACAATTGGATGCACTTTGATACCCCGGAAAGCGGGTGACACGACCAATGCCGCTTGTCGGGTAGACGCAAAATCTTGCACATTTTGCACTTCTCCGAGTGGCACTCTGCGGAACCCAAGGGCTCGCTCCTAAGATTCCTCCTGGTATTCCACCTCGATCACGGGTGCAGTGGCAACCTGAGGCGGCTGCAACCGGACGGGGCCCCCAGACTCCGTGACCTTGAATACACGGCCTGTCTTGTAGGCCCAGAGCACTCCAATGCCATAAATCAGGAACGCCGCTCCAATTTCCATCACCATCTGGATCAGGTTCCTGGGAGTAAAGAACCTGTTCGCCAGCCAGACCAAGCCAACGAGTGGCAAGTTCAGCAGAAGCGGCAACGAATACGACTGGCGCACGAAACTGCTCACGGGCACTCCGAGTTGTTTCTTTAAATGGCGCGGCATGAAGAGGAGGAACGTGCAACACAGCGGAATCGCCGTGCCCCATGCATCACCCACCACCCCCCACGTCGGAACCAGCGCAATACTCAAGATCAAGTTGGCAATCCCCTCGAGCAGAGTAACTTTTGCCAGGGATTGATGCTTGCCGATTCCGAACAGCACTCGTCCCGAAGCCGACTGCATGAGCATCAGCGCGAAGGGAATAATCAGCACCACCAACACCGGGTAACTGTGCGGAACGTAGCGGGCACCCACCCAGATCCGGATGACATGTTTCCCCAGCAGAACCAGAATTACCGTAATCGGCAGAATCAGCAGCGCACACACGCGGTTTCCCGCGATATAAAGCTTCCGCAGGTGGTCCAGATCGCCTTTCGCCTCCGACTGGCTCGACATGGGGACAAAAATCTGCGCCAGGCTCGAGACGAATTCCTGGGCGTAGTCGACGATCCGCGCGCCGATCGAAAAGTACGTAATTGCCACTGTAGACATCATTGAGCCCAGCACCAGTTCATCGGTGCGGAAGCGCAGCCGTCCAGCCACGATCACGAGAAACGTGGTTCCGCCATAGGTAGCCATGTTGCGGAAGGATTCTTTGTTCACGTAGCGCACCCCGAGCGGCACGGGGCACAAGCGTAAGACAATGATTCCGCGCAGCATTGAAGACAGGATGGGCAGCGCCACCGTAATCATTGCGACTGTGATCAGTCCGTAGCCGCGATTCAAGAAATACACGATCAGCGCCGCCCGCAGCAGGGTCGACCCGATGTTTGTCCAATTCAGGATGTAAAACCGTTGCAAGCCCTCCAGCATGCCGCCGAAAACGCCCAACGGAAAACCGAGGCTGACCGAGGCTCCGACCACTAACAGCAAGAGGCGCGACTGCGAATGCATTTCGGGCGGAATCTTAAACATGTGCCCAGCCGACGAACTGAGAAAAACGGTCAACGCCATGCTTAAGAGGCCAATGCCGGTGTAGCTAAATAGAGCGGTGTTGACGAACTGCGCGAGCCTCTCCTTATCGCCGGTGGCTGTGTATTTTGAGACGTAGCGAATGATGGAGGAGCGGATTCCCAGATCAAACAGTCCGTAATAACCCGTGACCGAAAAGATCAAAACCCAGATGCCATAGGCGGCATCACCCAGTCGGTGCAGAATGAAGGGCGACAGAAAAATTCCGACCAACACGTTCGTGGCCAGCGCCGACCAACTGGAGCCGACGTTTTTCAAAATCTGCGTCTTTTCGAACTTCCGCATCTCCTCCGGCCCGCTCCCGTTTCTCGCGCCCAGTTCTTAGCGCCTGCTTCTTAATTCTTGTTCTTATTTTTAATTCTTAAAGATAGGCCGCATACCGCAGCCACTTTTCAACCAGTTTCATTCCGTCGGCAAATCGCACACACGGCTCGTAGCCCAGCATCTTTCGCGCTTTCTCGATGCTGAAAAACACCGTCGTGCTCTGAGTCGCTTCCGTCACGGCATCCGGAATGAACTTTCCTTTGGCGGACTTCGGCGCCGCGCGTCGAACGCCCAAGCGCGCTCGCAGCCGTTCCCGCTTCTCCGGGGGCAGAGAACTTATCCAGTTCCACGCCTTCTTCATCGCCGCTTCCGTTAACGGAATCTCCATCAGCATCTGGCGGAATTCCTTGCTGCGCGCCACTCGCGCCGTTGCCTTCATCGAGCCGAGCAGCAGTCCGGAACTCCTGCCCCGGCTTCGCTCAATCTCCGCACGCGACATTTCCTTCACTTCCGGCGGCGGTTCCAGCAGCGCCATGTGCGCCCGGATGAAATCTCCCCAGCTCACACGCTCGCCATCGGTGATGAAGAAAGCCTGATTCAGCGCGCGGTCGTTTTCCAGTCCGAGTATCATCGCGTCAATCAGATTGTCCACATAGGTCGTGTTGCAGGCGCCGTTCCCGCCTTCGAGGAAGACCACGCGCCCGTCGCGCAGATCGTCCATCAGCCGCGTGGACCATGCCGAGTAGGGTCCCCAAACGATCGAAGGCCGAAGGATCACCACCGGCACTCCGCGCTTGCCGTAGGCGAGTACAACTTTTTCCGCCGCCGCTTTGTTGTCGCAGTAGGCGTCACCCGTCCGGCCGAGCGGAGCGTCCTCGGTCTCCGATCCCGGAGGGGGTGTGATCCCGTAGATGGCCGCCGTGCTGACATGGATGAATCGCTTCACCCCGGCCGCGTGCGCCACTGCCAGCACGTTTTCGGTCCCCCGCACGATGCTGTTCGCGGGACCCAGCCCACAGTGGATCACAACCTTGGCCTCGCCCAGCGCTCGCCGCAGCGATTCCCGATCCAGCAGATCTCCCGGGCAGAGTTCGACCGGCATGCGCGCGATTCGCGCCGCGCGATGCATTCCGTGTACTAGTGCGCGAAGTTTCGGCACCCCGGCCTGCATCATCCGTTCGCAGACGCGCCCGCCGATGAATCCGGTAGCGCCGGTCACGAAGACGGTCTCGTTGCGCCAGCTCATTTATGCGCCCCGCTGTTCGCCGTTACGGTCACGGGCCCGGTTGTCGAGCCGGACTTTGTCCCGGACTCGGCCCATGGTTCCGCGATCCGCCGCTTGTGCGCGTAGCAGCTCTCGATCAGTTCCAACACCCGGACCGCCTGCCAGCCGTCCACCTCCGGCTTGCCGTGGTTCGCGATGCTTTCGACGAAATTGTCGAGCTGACGCCAGTACGAACTGCCGCCTGGAACATTTTCCAGCCGCAACGTTTCGCTCACCGGAACGCCGCCGAGGGCGCGATGGATCACCACCACCTCGGGATCCTGCACGGAAATCTCCGCGCTGGCGACCGTGCCACGCACCAGTATCCGGTTTTTCAACGTGAAGGTGCGGCTTATCCGCAAATGTCCGGGAGTGTCCTTGCTGAGTGCGGACGGCTGAGTGCTGATGGCTGCCTCATGGCCCGCGTGCTTCACGTCGAGAAACAGATTCGCCTCGATGCCGCTGCCCCAATCGTCATCCTGATAGTCGAATGTGCTCACCGGCCCGAACCAATCGATCACGCTGTCCAGCATGTGGACGCCGAAATCCACCAGCGCCCCACCACCCGCTTTGGCGCGGTCAAAATAGAAGCCCGACGCGCTGCGCCAATCAAATGCGCCGCCATATTGGAAGTCGTAGTCTTGAATGGAACCCAGCCGACCCTCTTCGATGATCAGCCTAAGCAGGGGATGGCTCGCGGCAAAACGGCGGTTCATGCCCACAGCGAGCACGAGCTTCTTATCTTCCGCGAACTCGGCGCAGGAACGCGCGTCCGCCGCCGTAATCGACAGCGGCTTCTCGCACAGCACATGCACGCCCGCCCGCAGGCAATCCATATTGCTCGACACATGCAGATGGTTGGGCAGCGCGTTAATGACCGCATCCACCTGTCCCAGCAGTTCGCGATAATCCGCGACCGCCTTACAGCTCAGCCCGCGATTCTGGATCAGCGCATTGGCCCGCGGCAGGTCGGTATCCACGAGCGCCACCAAATGCACGCCGGGATGTGTGCTGACAGCGGGAATGTGCTCGCTGCGTGTGATTGCTCCGCAGCCCAGAATGGCCAGCCGGATCGGCTCCGTCATCCCCGCGGCTCCCCACGCTGCTCCCCAACTAGTGCGGCAGCCGCCGATTGAGGCTCCGCACTCTCCGCTTTTCGCGTGGCCAGCTCATATCCCAGCTGCGTCATGACATTCCCCCACGCCGCTTCAATCTCTGCCACCGATTCCGGACGCAGCTTGCTCCTCCACGCCCCCGCCGATGCGGTGCGGATGAACGGGATGTCACTGCGCTTGTCTTTGGTCGAAACCCAGTCTTTGGCCTGCGTCTTCTCCAGTTCCCGCATGCGGTCGGCCGAACTGCGAGCGAGAGTTGTTTGCAGCACTTCGGGCGGTGCGTCGATCCCCAGAAACTTTGCGATCCGTGTCAGTTCCTGCTCCGGACGCACCCTCATGTCTTCGTACCGCAGCAGCAAAAATCCTGGCCGCGCACCGCGGGCAAAGACCCAGCTCGCCACGTTTTCTCCCCAAGTGCCCCAGCCCGCCGAAATTAAACGTCCGGTCACGAAATCCCCGATGTAGCGCTCCAGCGGATAACTGTCTTCGATGTGCCGGTACTTGCGCGAGAAATCGTAATAGGAAAGAGCCACGTCCCGGGGATCGCGCACGATATAGATCACACGCCGATAGCGCGGATCGAAATAGGAGTGGCTCTTGATCGTCCGCGGACTTGAAATGCCGCGCATATAGCGGCTCGACTGCGCCTCGGCGTCAGGCACCAGCCGCTCAATGTTGGCAAAAGTTGCCGCTTCCCGGGGATGCAACAGGTTGGCCACCAGGAATCGCGTCCAGGTGTTACCCGATCTCGGATACGACACAATGAACGTATCGTCGGGACGGACGGCCAGCGTGCGTCCCGCGATGTCCCGCCCCAACGCGTACTTCAATATCCGCCTGATCCCGTAGATCATCGTGACGGTCCGCTCAGCATGGTCTCCGCAAACCGGGAGTCGAAATTCGTCGTCTTTGTTACTTTTATTGCTCTCGCCGGGGACAGGAGGTCGTATCCCAGATGCGTCATTAAATTTCCCCAGGCGGTTTCCATTTGCGCCACCGCGCCCTCCGGCAAACCCGTCCTCCAGCCACCGGCCAGGGCTGAGCGTACAAACGGAACGTCCTGTCGCGTGCTCTTGGTCGAAGACCAGAGGTGTGCCTGCGACTTCTCCAATTTGCGCATCTCCTCGGCCGAGCTGCGCCGCACGGCATTGGCAATCCGCTCCGCATCCGGCGGGATTTCCAGGAACGACGCCACTCTCTTCAGCTCGCGCGCGGCATCTTCGAGCATGTCTTCGTAGCGCAGCAGCAGGAATCCCGGCCGGTTCTCGCGCGTCGCCAGCCACGAGGCAACATTCTCGCCCCACGATCCGTACGGGCTGGTCTCGCCGGCTACAAACCTCGCCACAAATTTCTCCGGCGGATAGCCGTCTTCAATCAGGCCGCGCTTGCGGTGAAAATGGAACTGCGACAGTGCCACATCGCGCGGATCACGCACCACGTAGATCACCCGTTTGTAGCGCGCATCGAAATACTGGTGGCTCTTGATGATCCGTGGCCGCGGCATGCTTGCCAATTCGCGCTTCGAAAGCGACTCCGGATCCGGCGTCAGGCAATTGATGTTGGAAAAATCCGCGGGAGTCTCCGAATTCACCAGGTTGGCGATCAGAAACCGGGTCCAGGTATTGCCTGACTTCGGAAAAGAAAGAATGAAGACGTCATCCGGCCACACCTCGAGATTCCGTCCTGGGTGGTGCAGGCCCAGCGCCCGCTGCATTCCACGGATCAGCCTCTGCATCATAGGTTGAACCTCGACTAAAGCCCTCGCTGTCCTGACATTGTCCTGACACTGTCCTGATCGACTACCCGCCGGGACCTTTCGGGGAGACGCAGCTGGTGCCTGGTAGCCGCGCTACTTGGGGGCGTCCACTGCTACTTAGTTCTTACTTCACGTTTGCTTCGTTTCCAGTTCTGTTGATTGTAGCTGATGTTTTGTAGCTGAACGTTCCCGCCGTTGGTTGCCCCGTTTCCGGTTGGCACCTGTCCGGCAGAACCCACTCTCTGCTTGTTTCTCCGAGCCAACCGCGTCTCCTGCATGAGCAGAAAACGGCGGACTGCCCATGGCGCAATCCCCACCGCCAGCGCTACTGTTCGGCTCTTCCCGTCCTGCAACAGAGCTGCTGCTTTGCCGGCCGCCACACGCGCTTCAGGGTAATTGCCTTCCCGCAAGTAGCGTTTCACCAGGTCCATCTGGCAGAGTCCCCCGGTCCGCGCAATCAGTTCCTCAGTCGTCTTTTTCTGTTTCGCGGAAACCGGTAGCGTCGCCAGCACCTTCTTGTAGATCTCGATTAGCGCCTGTTTGAGCAGAACTCGGTCAGAGGAGAGTCCGCCGGCGAGCAACCGGTGTTCAATCCCGGCCTGGCGAAGAAGATCCATCTTCGCTCCGCGAAACGACATGCGCAGCCACAGGTCGAAATCTTCGCAACGGCGATAGCGTTCGTCGAACAGTCCGGCATCGATCATCGCCTTCCGCGAAGCCACCACGGCTGATGTCGTGATCGCGCATTCTTCCGTCAGCAGCGTATCGAACGTCACAGGAGGACTCTGTGGTTGCCGCTCGAAAGACCGGCCAATATGCACTCCGTCCCTCAGATGATAGGAGTCGGAGTAGACCAGATCCAGGCCACGCTTCTCAAGCAGCGGAACGAGACTGGCCAGATGCTCCGGCAAATAGATGTCGTCGCTATCGAGGCAGGCAATGTACTTGCCTTGAGCCGCGCGGATCGCCGTGTTGCGCGCGCCGGATGGGCCTCGATTTTCCTGCCGGATGTAGATCAGCCTCTCGCCGTAGCTCCGGATCGCCTGTTCCAGCGCCTCCGTATCCGGCGAGCCATCATTTACCAGCACGACCTCAAAGTTTGGATACGTCTGTGCGAACACGGAATTGAGCGTACCCCGGATGCGCCCCGCCGCCTGATACGCCGGAATGACGACGCTCACCAGAGGTTGTTGCCGCTCGTCCAAGATGCCGCACTCTCCCGTGACCAGATTCAGCATGCCGTAGTCCAAAACCGGTCCGCTGCCTCCATCTAACTGTTTGATTTTAATGGATGTTTACAGGCGGTGGGAAGCCACACGGTAACCTCTTGGGCACGTGACCACCAATTATGGGTAATTTGTTTCCTTCTTTTGCCCCGATGGCGTACAGGACATTCATGCCCTGGCCCGACGCCCCGGTTTTACTTTGCGGGATGACCCAGTTTCGCATATCCTCAAATGCAAGCGCGCTATGAGTAATTCAGTAGATATAGCTCCGCTCCTCTCGACGAGGGAGGATCGGCTGTCGTCTGGCTTGCCCCGTTGGCAGGCAATAGCGCTGCTGCTGCTGGTTGCCTGGCTTTACGCCTTGATTCTTGCCCACCTTTTTCTGCAGTGGGTCGGGACCCACAGTGATCCGAATTTCCAGCACGGGATTTTCGTTCCCCTCTTTGCTTTGTTCGTCCTCTGGCAGGACCGCAAGAGGCTAAGGGCAATTCCGTCGGACCCATCATGGGCGGGTCTTCCGCTGGTGTTGCTGAGCCAGCTGATGCTGGTTCTCGGAGTCTTGGGCGCGGAATTGTTTTTCTCGCGGGTCTCGCTGCTCATCTTGCTGGCGGGCCTGATCATTCTGTTTCAGGGATGGACGTTCTTTCGTGCGGTTCTGTTCCCCTGGGCTTTTCTGATTCTGATGATCCCGATCCCGAAACTGATCCTGCAGCAGGTCACCTTTCCTCTTCAGTTGCTCGCTTCCAAGCTGGCGACTGACCTGCTCGAAGTAGTCGGAGTTCCGGTGTTGCGGCAGGGCAATGTGATCTATCTCGCGGCCATGCCGCTGGACGTCGCGGAAGCATGCAGCGGAATCCGTTCCCTTCTGACGCTGGTCACGCTGGCCATCATCTATGGCTACCTGATGGAGACTCGTATCTGGGTACGCGTGGTACTGGCACTCTCGGCGGTGCCAATCGCCGTGGCGGCTAACAGCTTTCGCATTTTTGGCACCGGGCTGCTGGTGCAGTACTGGGATCCGGATAAAGCAGAGGGATTTTTCCATACCTTTTCGGGATGGCTGATCTTCGTAGTGGCGCTGATCATGCTGTTCGCTGTGCACCGCGTGATTTCGCTCATCTGGAAGAGCGGCTTGGAGGCGAGATCCGCATGAATGCCGGGCCACTTCGTTTCTGGATTGTGTCCGTGATTATGTTGGCCACGGCGCTCGTGCTCCAGGCCCATCCAGGCAGCGAGTTCTTTCCGCCGCGAGAGTCTCTGAGTTCCCTGCCCCCGCAGATTGACGGTTGGACGGGAACCGACAGCGTTCTCGACCAGGACACCCTTGACATCCTCGGGCCGGGCGAGTTTCTGCTGCGCGACTACGAAAACGCGAGCCACCCGACATTGCCACCGATCAATCTCTACATAGCGTACTTTCCGACGCAAAAGGCTGGCGATACGATCCATTCGCCGAACCACTGCCTGCCGGGCGCAGGATGGATTCCGACTTCACGGGAGGTGGTTCAGATTGCAAGTCCCGACGGATCTTCGTTCCCTGCCAATCGATACGTGGTTTCAAAAGTGGGAAACCGGGAACTGGTGCTGTACTGGTTTCAGGCTCACGGCCGCGAGGTGGCCAGCGACTATTGGGCCAAGTATTACCTGGTGTCCGATTCGGTGCGTATGAATCGCAGCGACGGCGGGCTGGTTCGCCTCACGACCCCAATGCTTGACGGCGAGACCCCCGATGCCGCCCAGGCCCGGATGATGAACCTTGGGTCGCGGTTCCTAACGCTGCTTGACAATTACATTCCGCGCTAGCCTCGAGCAAGAAATACGTAGGGACCGCCGCCTTCGGCTGTTCCCCGCGAGCGCAGCTCGCCAAGACTTTCGTTCATCCTGACACTCAAGAGCGTTGCCGGGTTTCGCCCGGACAGCCGATGGCGGCTGTCCCTACGTGTGCTTCGCTAGGCATGAAAGCGAATCTCCTCAGATTTTTGCTTCCGCATCTGCGTGAACGCCTGGGGCAGAAAGCGCACCAGGTCCGTCGCCACCAGGGAATGCTCGCCCATGGACTCACGGGCCAGGTCCCCCGCCAGTCCATGAAGATAGACGGCGAGAGCGGTGGCTTCGAGCGCATGCGGCGGATGTTGCGCGATCAGGCCGGCTACCATTCCCGTCAGAACGTCTCCGGTGCCTCCGGTTGCCATGCCCGGATTGCCGGTGGGATTCACCCAGACGGAGCCATCGGGCGCTGCGATTAGGGTGCGGTGCCCTTTGAGCACGACAATCAACTCATGCCCGCGGGCGAAATTTCGCGCGACTTCCAGGCGGTTTGCTTGAATTTCCGCAATGCTCAAGCCGGTCAAGCGCGACATTTCTCCCGGGTGCGGGGTGATGACGAGGGTTCGTCCGCGGCCGTTCAGCTGGCCGGCCGATCCTTCGAAGGCATTCAGCGCGTCCGCATCCACTACCATGTTGACGACCGACGACGGGGCGCCACGCTTGATGATCGTGCGCACGAATTCGGCGGTCTCGGAATCGCGCGAGATGCCTGGGCCAATAGCGAGCGTCTTGCGTTTCACAAGCGCATCGAGGCCTGGTCCGAGCGCTCGCAAGGAGATCGTGCCATCCTTGGTTTCTGCTAGCGGCGCCGTCATTACTTCGGGATGAAAGGACGCTATGGTGGGGAGCACGGACAACGGCGTGGCTACTGTCGAAAGACCGGCGCCCGCTCGGAGCGCCGCAAATCCCGCCATCGCCGCTGCGCCCGCTTTGCCGAGCGATCCGCCAATCACCAGCACGTGTCCGTAGCTACCCTTGTTGCCTTCACGCGCTCGGGGCGCGAGCAGTGGAGCGAAATCGGGTGGCGTGCTCAGATGAACTCCGAGCTGCGACACGATTGCTTCTGGCGGCGAACCGATGGGAGCAATCACGCTTGCCCCGCTGGTCAATCCCGCAAAAACGTGTGCCGGACGCGGCGCGGTGAAGGTCACGATGGCATCGGCACGCGCTTTGTCGCTAAAGCCACTCGCGGTTTGCGCCTGCATGGCATCGGCATTGGCGCCCGAGGGAATGTCGACGGCAACAATCGGAACCGAAGCCGCATTCATCTTGCCGATTGCTGCTGCATAGAGGGAACTGACCGGCGGATGAAAACCTGTGCCGAGGATTGCATCCACGATCACGTCCGCGGCGAAGATCTCTGCCGCATCGGACGAATCAAGCCCGCTCGCCTCGCGCACTATCTGGGGCGCAATGTTGAGTGGCCGGAGAGCCTCCAGCATCTTCTGAAACATTGCCGCCGCATCCCCGCGAAGCGCGTTGGGATCACACAGCAGAAGAACGCGTGCCGCACGGCCCGCTTCGACGAGCTTGCGGGCCACGACGAATCCATCGCCGCCGTTGTTGCCTTTGCCGCATACGATGGCAACGCGTTCCGCTTGCGGATAATCGGAGAGGACGAAACGGGCGACGGCCGAGCCGGCGTTCTCCATCAAGGTGATGGAAGGTACTCCGAAACGCTCCGAGGTGGCGCGATCGATGTCGCGCATTTCCGCCGCGCTTACGATCTTCATAGGATCTTGTCTCGCATACCGGCCGCGTTACGCCTCGTAGAATCCGAGTATAGACCGGGTAGCGTCCTGCACGCCGCGACCATCCGAGTTGCTGGTGGAGAGCCGGGCGTCCCAGCCCGGCCACTCGAAGCTGGACGCGCGGGACGCCCGTCGCTCCACTCTATGACTTAACTACGCGCACCAACGGCGAGTTATGCAGCGCGCTCGGGGGTTGTTACGATGCCTCATCACCATGCCAACTCTGATTCCGCATCCTACGCGCATCGAATCCGCCGGAAGCAAGCCGAAGGTCATTGAAGAATACGTCGGGCATGTCAACACCGCGACCGCCGGCATCAGCGTTGCCCACATGCGCAGTCCGGAAGGCTGGGAGGAGCCGGGCCAGACTCCGGAATTTGACGAGTACACAGTAGTCTTGCGGGGAACACTGCGAGTGCAGCATAAATCCGGTGAACTGGAGGTGACGGCCGGGCAAGCTGTCATCGCGCACCGCGGCGAGTGGGTTCGCTACTCAACACCATGCGCTGGCGGCGCCGAGTACATCGCTCTTTGCCTGCCTGCCTTCTCGCCCGGCACGGTGCATCGCGACCGCTAGGATGAGCCTCCTCGTCGCGGTCAATATCTCGGTCAATCGTCGTCCGGGTCCTTCACCGGTGTTTTGTCATTCTGAAAATACTCCGCTTTCAAAGGCGCCGCGATCGTCTGAAACTGCAGGGGCGTCTGATTGAAGTCGAAGCAATCGGAGAGATCGTCCGCCCGGGAGTCCGCGTATCCGTCCCCGGGCCCTACCGTCGTCAGGCCAAACATATCCTCGATGAATTTCAGGATGCTGCCGAAATCGTGGTTCACGGGCGAAATGTACGCCGGCCTCGCATACGGCGATACCACGATGAGAGGCACCCGGAATCCATACTCATAGGAGTTGGAAATCTTCAGCGGCGGCACGTGATCGTACCAGCCTCCCCAGTCATCCCAGGTAATGATGATCGCGGTATCCTTCCAGTACTGGCTGGTGCCAATCGCATTCACGATTGAAGCCACCCACGACGGCCCGTTGCCTTCGTTGCCCGGGTGATCGGAGGCGTTGCCATTGGGAATTACCCAGCTCACGGTTGCCAGTTGTCCGTGGGTAATGTCGTTCACGATTTGGTTCTGTTGTCCTTCGATCACGACATGGTTGGTCCACTCCGGTGCCAGGCATGAGGTGGCGTTCGGCGGGGGAAGGTTGGGCCCGCACATATGATTGATCGCATCCGGCCCGGTCCAGATCGAACCTGCCGAGGGAGTGTAGTACTTCCAACTGAGCTGGGCTGCATCCAAAAGGTCGGTCAAAGTGGGATGCTCAAAGCAGGGGTATGCGGTCTGGGTTTGATTAGTGTTGGGGTCGGGGTTGGTCGTATCAATGAGGCTCACATACGCACCCGGCGGCGCAATGCATCCCGCCAACCCCGCGTTGAACTGTGGATTATCAGCAGCATCGAAAATGCCGTGTTCTGTAGTCGCCGACGTCCCTGAAATAATGTACTGATGCGCCGGAAAGCTCGGGCCCTGATTGGTCTGGAACATCCGGTCGCCGAAGGTGTAGGTCTCAGCCATGGTGAAATACGGCTGCACATCCGACTGCTGCACATAGTAGTACTCGGGATCAGGCGGCGCACAATTCTGTTGGCCCTGCGGACAAAAAACAACATCCAGATCAAAACCATCCATGGCGCCATTGTCCCAGGCGGCGAGGAAATTGTGATGGCTGTGCCCCATGTCCCACGCCTCCGCCAGCGGGGTGGGCTTGAGTGGCACGATCTGCCCAGTGGAAGTCTTTCCGCTATTGGCGATGTCAGCGCCATGCGCGATCAGTATTGGGTCCTGAAAGAGGTTGTCCGGAGTGCGGTTCTCCTGGAAGATCACCACCACGTGCTGAATCTTTCCGGGCGGGGGCGGAGGCGTAGAACCGCCACTGCCGCCGCAACCGTTGAGGCTCACGAGCGTGCCCATGGCCAACACCACGATTGCGAATACCAAGATGCGAAGCTTCATGGCAGATATCACCTCGGGGGAGTGCGGTAGGTTTCCACCGCTCCGGATAGCCCGGCAGTCCAGCTTCCCCTTTCGGATTGCTCGCACAGAATCTTGTCGGCTAGCGTCCGAAGCGGGAAATCCTTTACCCCTTTTTGGATGCGGACACGGGCATCGTCGCACACACAGTTTACAATCGTGATGGATTTTGGAGGAGTCTCGCTTTTCCTCAGGCGCGCCATGAAACTCTCCGTCGTGATGCCGGTTTATAACGAATGCGCCACGCTCCGAGAGGTGGTCCAGAAGGTGCTCTCGGTTCCCATGGAGATCGACCTGATCTGCGTGGACGACGGCTCGCGGGATGGCTCGCGCGAGATCCTGGCCGAACTGCAGTCTGAATATCCGCAGATCCGCGTCGTTCTTCAGCCATATAACATGGGGAAAGGAGCAGCGCTCCGCCGCGGCATTCAGGAAGCGACCGGCGACTTCGTGATTATTCAGGACGCCGATCTGGAATACGATCCGGCGGAGTATCCGCTGATGCTCGAGCCGTTGGTCCAGGGGAAAGCGGACGTAGTTTTTGGCTCGCGCTTCCTGGGCAGCGCGCCGCATCGAGTGTTGTACTTCTGGCATTCGGTCGGCAACCGGGCTCTCACTCTCCTTTCCAACTGCCTCACCAACATCAATCTTTCCGACATGGAAACCTGCTACAAGGTCTTCCGGCGCGAAGTGATTCAGTCGATCCCGATCGAGGAGAATCGTTTTGGTTTCGAGCCTGAGATCACGGTGAAAGTTGCGCGGCGAAAGCTGCGCATTTATGAGGTAGGAATCAGTTACTGGGGGCGCACGTACGAAGAAGGCAAAAAGATCGGATGGAAGGACGGCGTGCGAGCCTTGTATTGCCTGCTGAAATACTCCCTCAAAGAGCCCAGCGCAAAAGCTGTAGCACAGGCAGTCCCAGCCCCGGATCGCTCTGGTGTTTCGCGATGAATCTCGCGTTGTACGATCTTTCTTACTTGATTGGCTGGCGTGATCAGTTGCGAGCGTGCTTCTGCTTCAGCCGCCCCTTGTACGGGTTCGAACCCTGGTTGCTCGTTCCTCCACCCTTGCCGCCGCCCGTTCCACCGAAGTTGATTGGCGGATTAGACTTTTCTTTTACCGGCCTCAGCCCAGAGCCTGTCCCCGGCGTCTTCTTGCCCACAGATCGAGACGACGCGGAGGTCTTGACGGTTTGGCGTTCCAGAGTCTGCAATTCCTTGGAGGTGCCATTGGAAGCTACCGGACTCGCTGCCTTGCCGATAGGCGCGCTTTTTCTCGGAGCCTTTTCGGGCGCTGAGCGCTTAACCTTGAATGTTTCCTGAGCCAAGCCACTCACACTGATACCCGCCAGTACGATCGCAACCGCCAACGAAAACCTCATCTTTAACCCCCCGGCCCGGAATATGCCTCAGAGCCGCCTATGTTTAGATGCACGCACCCTGCCATACAGAGCCCACATCTCTTCCCCCTTATAGTAACCCGCCGCCACGCGAAAGGACTCGCAAGAGACGACTGAGAACGCGGGCGATATGCAAAGTTCTGCACATTTTTCTGCGCATTGCCGGCGCGTTCCTGCGTGAAGTTGCCCCAAATCAGATCCTTGGGACATTAATGTTACTGTTGACCAGAAGACTCCTTATACATTCATTAGCAACAGCTTAGCGGGGATGAGGAGGAAGGCAGATAGCGGGTCAGTTCCAGGCATAGGTTTCCAGGCAGTAAAGAGGGCGCTCGCGAGCCACCGTCGCGCGGAAGCCATCGACGACGCTGAGGTCCGTCAGAAACCACTGCTTCCCTTCGTCCGTGCTTCCCTTGATCTCTTCAAGTTCTGGATCAAGATCGGGGTGTGTGGTGACGGAAAAATCTGCCAGTGGGAAAGAAAGACCTTCACCTGTGGCCTTCAGGAAGGCTTCCTTGCGCGTCCAGCAGGCAAAGAAACCCGGCACGCGGAGATGATCCGGTAGCGCCTGAAGGCCAGCGCGTTCGCGGAGCGAGAAGAATCGCTCGGCCAATGTGGTGGTGTCGATGTCGCCACGAATTTTTTCGATATCGACGCCCACCCGGTGTTCGCCGCCAACTGCAATCAGCGCCATGTTCGCCGAGTGGGATACGTTGAACTGCAGCGCGCCGGGATTCTGCGCGGCGGCGAGCTGGGGCTTGCCGCTGGCCAGATACTCGAAACGGATCTCGGCGGCAGGAATTGCGAGATAGCCGGCCAATAGGTCCCGAAGTGCCGAGCGACACTGGGTAAAGTGAATCCGGTCTTTCTCGAAGTGAAATCGGCTGGCTCGCGCGACCTCATCGGGAGACAGAACGCCGACCTCGGAGCCCGCTCTCGCCGGCTCGTCGAGACGCACGCTCCAGACGTCAACACGTCCCGCCGGAACTCCTTTGTTTCCCAGTTGCTTTGATTCCATGTTCGAGGCTGCTGGAAAATTCCGATTCACGGGGAAGGTAGACGCGGCAAGCCGCGTGCCTACGAATAACTTAGCAGGTCGTCCAGCCAGCGAGCAAAGCGGCGATTCGTTCGCCCAGGCTCGAGACGAGTCATGATTTCGGCGGTCTGCCAAGCGGGCGAGCCCGAGCCAACAGCCAGGTTCACATTCGGACCCGGAATCCAAGCTGCCCAAAAAACACGTCCGACATATTCGCGTCGTAGTGCCGGTAGGAATCAGGGTCTGGACAACGCGCTTGCGCGTCTTGAGCGCGTTCATCACAGGCGCCGCTTTTATGAAATTCGGACGCGCGCCTACGATGTGAAATGGGTGCACAGCTTCTCCGATCAACGCGAGACCAAATTATTCGACGACAACCGCGGGAGTGGGAAGAATTTGGAGCGGGTGGGACGGAGTCGGCACCGCCGCTGTGACCCTGGTCGGGCCCATCGCCTACTTCACCCGCGTTTGTTAGAAATACATCGACGCGCTATTAGCTCGACTTCGATGACCAATTCTCTCTGAGGAATCGGCAGACTAGTCACTCCATCTTACTATTAGACCTTACCGGAAACCGGGATCTCTACAATCGGGTCTCCGAACTACCCGATGAGCTGCTGGACAGAAGTCCGGCACTTTCGCGGGCAGCCGCACCTTTTTCGACGTCGTCCGAATCTTCGTATTGGTCAAGGTGCAAGCGATTCATATTGACAAAGCGTCCCAGCGGAGTCGCCGTTTTGAGCCATTCTTTCAGTTGATAGAAGGAGGGATACATCGCACGCATTGCTCGCAGCCTCCGGCCGAGTGTCGGATTTTCAACGCGAGCGGTCTCAGCGCGAGATAGGCGATAGCCAAGCGCCACGAGAAGTTCTCCGACCAGCCCCTCCAGCCGAGTCACCTGATCATCCGAAAGCTGCCGCTTCCACCGGCCCACCGGCGAAAAGTTTCCAGCCTTCCATTCCTCGGTAAACGATGTATTGGGAACACGGATCGCGCCGATTTTTGCTTCGCGAATCTTCTCATAATCCAGATTGTCGCCGATGAACGCACTGACTTTCGCGAGCGCTTCCTCGGGATGGAGCACCAGATCCTCGAAGCGGACCTCCACGTAGTCCGACCCGATAGCGTGGCCGTGGCGTCGGCCGGTTTGGACTTTCCACATCCAATGAAGCGCGGAAACGTACAGGCGGTAGCCCCGGTCCCAGCGAAAAGGACGAATGAACTCTCTCCGATCCAAAGCGCACGCCACGTCGCGTCCGTCGCGGATCACATGAATAAAGAGAGCGTCCGGAATCTGCCGTTTGATGGTCGGAATGTGGAGAAGATTATCGGGGCCCCACACAGCCCAGCGCCGAAAACCGCCAGCCCGCGCCATCTCCTCCATCACGGCGCGCAGAAATTCGCCGCCCGTGGTCACAGAGCCCACAACCTTTTCTGTTATTTCTTCGGCATCCAGGCCGGAGCGCCGGAACTGTCTGGTCCGAAGCCAACAGCGCATCAACTCGCGCCTGGTGGCGACGCTGCGAAAGTCCCCAAATCTCGGAATCAGCAGATCAAAGACGCATGGTTCTGTTCGGTAAACTGGGAAGCGCCCCGATGACAGGAGCATGTGATACAGCATCGTGTTCCCGGACCGCGCCGAACCAACGACAAATACCGGCGCCTTGTCCCTGTTCGCCACCCTACCGGTCACTCGGTTCCAACACAGCCTGTGGAACGGAAACCGGCACCCGCGTCCGAGGAGATGCGGAAGTCTTGTCCGCTTTATGACGCCAGGTCCGATGCCGCAAACGGTTCACATTTTTCGTGAGCAGGAAGCCAAGATAGATTTCGGTTCGGTCCAGTGCCGAGAGTCGCTTGGGGCTCCATTGCTCCGCGTATTCAGCCAGGCACGGCTCCCTGGACAAGCCCGCGAGCACCTCCAGAAGGAGGCAATTCAAGTTGTGATAGGCCGGCGGACTCAGATAGGCGCGGCAACCGTACCAGCTCCACTTGTTTCCGTAGTCCCAGCGCGGCAGAGCATACTTGAGCCCGTCAATTCCCTCTTCAAACAAGCGGCCCACCACAGGATCTCCGGTTTCGACATACAAGTCATAAAGACCGATAAGCGAGGTCATGAAACCGTCGAGAATGCCCGGAACCGGTCCGCCTGGAATCTCCGTGTACAGCGTGTAGCCACCCATCGAAACCCGGACTCCGGAGTCTTCCACATCGAGCTCAAATACTTTTGCGGAATTCTTGAGAAGCTCCAGCAACTCGGGCCGCTTCGTCAGACGCCACGCGCGAACCAGAGCACTGATAACCAAGCCCTGAGTGTGTGCCGAGATCCATGGCGCCTTGAGCAGGACTGGGCCGTTGGGGTAATCGAAGTTCATCGGCCAAACCGTCGCGCCATCGCTGCGCGCGACCGCATTCTCCTCCAGCCAGGAAACCTGTTTGAGGAAAGCGCTCAGGTTCGCTTCATCCCCGCGCCGAAGGTAGTGCCCTAACTGGACCAGTCCGTACCACGCAATGTAGGCCGGCCAGTAAGCGGCGCCTGTCACTCGATACCACGTCCTGGGAATGCCGTTCGGATCCAACCGCAGCGCCTCCCAGGCCAGCGCGTCACTATAGAGGTGATAGTGCAGAGAATTGTTCGCCGAACTTTCTGGAACAGTGTGGAGAGGGTAGTCGAAGCTGAATCCGAAGATCTCCTTCTTCAATGCGCGGACAGCGCATTTGAAAGCATCCGAAGCTTTTGCTTCCCAAATCATTTTCTCTCCCCTCGTTCGCGGCCAACCGTACCGGTTTTCCCCGCGGCGTTCCTGAACCAGCGTCCCCAGCTGATCAGGCCAATGGGAATTCGCAAGAGGGAGTTTCGCGAGAGGGGGGTATTTTGCTTCGCAGCGCAGACTTTGTCAACAATAGACTAGATGGTCGTTCGCTTCTTCGGTCAAAGCTGCAACAGATTGCATTGCAGCTTCGCGTATCCCTGCTTCTGGGCCCACAGATCGAGTGGGATCGATGCCATCTCATCCACGATAGGTTCGGCGAGTCCGCTTTTCGTGAGGTCCACGGTCTTGATGTAGCTCCGGCAACTGTCGCAACCTTCGACGCGGACGTGCTTGAGTTCCTCCGCGGTATAGACCGGAAGTTTGGCAGGGTTCTCTTCCCCGCATCCGGGACAGACGATGCGCCGGAACTCCCACTCTGCGAGGCAGAATGAGCACACCAGAGATCGCTGGCCACCGTCTCCCAGCGGACGCAGAACGCCCAGACCCGGTTTCCGTTTGCAAAACGGACATCGATACGGTGTCGGCCCGCTCCAACGCACGCTTGACCGTGAACGAATGCCCGCCGCATAAGGCTGAAGAAACGCGCAGGCGAAAAAATCGTGAGGACCCGGCGGCAGCGGCCCCGTCTCAGTTCCGTTCCAGAAAACCTTTAACAATTGAAAGTGTGAATCATCGCCGCCGTCCTGCAACTCGCGCGCAGCTTCCCGCAGTTGATCCGGACCGTTCTGTTCGACCACCGACAGAAACGACTCGAAGCGGTTGGTCAGTTCCGGATGCAGCGGCCGTCGAAAGGGCTCCGAGTCGACACGACCAGCCCCGGCACTCGATCTCTCGAACGATCTGCCGAGTTCCTCGTAGAAATTTTCCTGAAAGCGCGCGATGACCAGATAGAAGCGCAGTATTTCCCCTGCAAAGCTGTATTGGGCGCAGAGTTCCTCCGCCCGTGCAATCCGCCGCTGCCATTCGTTCTGGGTCTTGGGGCGACGAGATATGGAGCGATTAGACATGGAGTGATTATCAGTCCCCCGTCTCCCGGCGCGCAATGCCCGGCTGCTCGTCCAGAATCGCCGCGGGTAGTGTTCAAATTTGCTCATCTAGACGGGTTGGTGCTTGGAGGCTACGATTGCTGTCGCATATTAATTTCCTGAGTTGATTTTCGGAGCAGACCTGAATGGCCAGTAAACGTCCCGGTCTCAGTCCCATAGTCCTGCGCAAGAAGTTCGGTGATGGGATGACCACTCGGAACTACCGAGACAAGGAGATCGTCTTTTCGCAAGGGGATACAGCGGATGCTGTCTTCTACCTCCAGAGCGGAACGGTGAAACTCACGGCGGTCTCTGCGCATCGCAAGAAAGCGATAATCGCCTTCCTGCAGCGAGGCAGCTTTTTCGGCGAAGGCTGTCTCGGAGGGCAACCTCTGCGCATCTGCACGGCGCGATCAATTGCACAATCCAGTATCACTCGCCTGCGAAAGGAGAGCGTGGTTCGCACGCTCAAGCGAGACCCGCAGTTTGCGGCGCTGTTTGTAGCATATTTGCTGTCCCGGATTGTTCGGATGGAGGAAGACCTGGTCGATCAATTCTTCAATTTCAGCGAGAGGCGACTGGCGCGGGTTCTGCTGCTGTTTGGGCAAATAATCAAGGAATCAAAGCCGGAGTACCCGTTGAAGGTGAGCCAGTCAACCTTGGCGGAAATGGTTGGTACCACCCGGGCCAGGGTAAGTAAGTTTATGAATGTGTTCAAGAAGAAGGGATTGGTCAGCTACAACGGCGGCTTGCAAGTAAATAGCACTCTGCTCACCGCCTTCCTGCAAAATCGACCCCTGTCGGTCTCCACCAAAGCATAGAGCGCCCAAATGGTCCCGCTTTCGGCGGGCTATGACTTCCAGATGGATTTTTGTGATTTAATTGTCGGCATGGAACAGACTGGAATCAGTCCGCGCCCGGTGGTGGGCGCGATCATCGTCGTGAGCGGCCTCGCGGTGTCATTCCTGCTCTGGCTGCTGTACGTACATCATGCTTCGTCTGATTTCGCCGGGCGCTGGATGTTTTTGCCGGCGCTCAACGCGCTTCTGAACGGATTATGCGCGATTGCGCTCTGCGTGGGATTGTATTTCATCAAACATCACAACCGGGAAGCGCATCGCACGAGCATGCTGCTGGCCTTCGCATTCTCATCCGTTTTTCTCGTGAGCTACATCGTCAACCACGCGCTGCACGGCGACA
>Ga0210407_10001357_pt1 | contig 23311 bp, 16 predicted proteins | sample IncBWC27MmetaG_FD_150860 | JGI IMG/M metagenome (GOLD analysis project Ga0210407, IMG submission 150860) | Forest soil microbial communities from Barre Woods Harvard Forest LTER site, Petersham, Massachusetts, United States - Inc-BW-C-27-M | ecosystem: Environmental > Terrestrial > Soil >... | reverse complement strand
ATAAATTCGCTGCGCCCGAGTTTTGCGCATGTCGCCGACACGGCGTCGAAGTCCGCGTTGTCGATCAGATGTATGCCCATCGCGACCAGGGTCCCGACGTGGATCGGCAGCAGAATGCCGTCATAGCCGCTTGGTACCACGTCGCTTACCGCGTCGCTGCCCAGAACTGCGATCTTCCGCTCGTGGAGCCATGGCAGGCAACTCGCGTCGAGTCCGGGCATCCCGATGCGCATCGGATCCCATCCGCCGGTCGACTTGCGCCGGGTCGAGCGGCCGGTGCGGATAAGCAGCACGTCGCCTTCTTCGACGTGAACCTTTTGCGCCTTTTCCGCGGCGTCGAGGTCTTCCGGGAAGATTGGAATGCGCGGCTCGAGCCAGTCGACTTTCTTGAGCCGTGGAATATCCAGCAGGACTCCACGGCTGACGATGCCGGCGCGGGTGACGTCGATCGCGCACTTCTTCGCGCCGTGCGATCCTACTTCCGCGGCGTCGAAGCCGTTGTACATCTTGTTATTCCAGAACACGTGGCAGAGCGCGTCGATGTGAGTATTGGCCATGCCGTGCGGCGCGATCGCGAAGTAGTCGCCGGCATAAGGGAGTGACTCTTCGTGGGAATCGATGCCCGCCTGGACCATCAGATGCGTCACCGGAGTAGGATTGTCGGCGGCGGGAATCGTCGCGAGCGGGACTGCCATCGAAACGCTCTCGCCGGTTTGCACGAGGCGAGCGGCGGCAGCGCGTTTTTTATCGGTGATGAAGTTGAGTGCGCCGCGCTCGTCGTCCTTGCCCCATCGCCCCCAGTTGCTGAGTTTCTCGAACAGACCTTTTACGTCCGAAGGCGTTAGCTTTTGAGCCATGATAAACTCTCCTGCTGGCGCGGGCGCGCGGGAATTTCCGTATAGCATGCCCGCGGGCGGCCTTGTCAATTTGAACGATCGGTATGTTCGAGAAACGAATCTGAGCTCAGGCGAGGTGCGAGACTTGGGCAACGAGTACATTGAGGCGGCTCGCGTGTTTCACGAAGTCACCAAGCATTCGTACACCAGCGTCCGTTCGTCGCCGCATCTGCTCGATTGGGACCTCAAGCCGCTCCCGTACAAGATTTATCCGGGCGCTGCGTCGGTCCCGCTGCCGCGCGATCTGAGCCTGGCGGCGACGTCGACTCTGAGTGCGTTATCGTCGCGTACGGAGCGGGAGGCGTCGGCTCCGGTGGATGTTGCGGCGCTCACCCGGATCTTGTTCTGCGCCGACGGGCTCACGCGGCAAAGGCGCGTCGGCAACGAGGATTATCATTTTCGCGCGGCAGCATCGGCCGGCGCGCTCTACCCGATCGAGATTTACGTGAGCGCGACCGCGGTCGAAGGGCTGGAGGCCGGGCTCTATCACTTCTCGCCGGCGGATCTGCGGATGACCGGGCTCAGGCGCGGCGAGTGGCGCGAGTACCTGGCATCGGCCGTCGCGAATCGCACATCGATAATGCGCGCGAGCGCGGTGATCGCGCTCAGCGCAATCTACTGGCGCAGCGAATGGAAGTATCGCGCGCGGGCGTATCGCTATTGTTATTGGGACGCGGGGACGATGCTCGCGAATCTGCTCGCCGCGGCCGCGGCGTACGGAATTTCAGCCGAAGTGATTACCGCTTTCGAGGATCCGGCGCTGGAGAATCTGCTGGGAAGCGACGGCGATCGAGAAGGGATGGTTGCGCTTGTCGCGCTGGGCTGCTCGGAAAAGTCCCTCGAGCCGTCGCCGGCCGCGCCGCCGCTCGCGCTTGAAACGATTCCGCTCTCGGCGAACGAGGTAGTCTTCAGCGATCGGTTGAAGATGCATCGCGAGTCGCGTCTGCTCACGGCGAGCGACGTTGAATCGGTTGCGGGCGCCAAGATCGAATCCAGTTCGGAGTCATCGGCGGCGGCGCCGCTTCGTTTCGATTTGATTGAACCCGAACAGTCGATGGCACTTGGCGAGACGATTTTGCGCCGCGGCTCGACGCGAGCATTTGCTCACGATGCGATCACCGCGGAGGAACTCGCGACGATCATGGCCGCCTCAAGCGAGCATCCGTGCACCGATTTTCCGCCTTTGACCGACACCTACTTGATCGTCAACGCGGCGAGTGGGATGGAGCCGGGCGCCTATTTCTACGACCGGCGCGAGCGCGCGTTCGAGTTGCTCAAGCAAGGCAACTTCCGCGGAGAGGCGGGATACTTATGCCTCGAGCAGCCGCTGGGGATGGACTGTGCGGCGCTGGTCGTTTATATGGCGGACCTCGAGCGGGTGCTCGGCGCGCTTGGAAATCGCGGCTATGGAGATGCGCATCTGGAAGCGGGAATTCACGGAGGCCGCGCATATCTTGCCGCGTATTCGATTGGCCGCGGCGCCACAGGACTCACATTTTACGACGACGACACGACGAAATTCTTCGAGCCGCACGCTGCGGGTAAGAGTCCGCTGCTGATGGTGGCGTTGGGCGTTCCGCGCTCGCGCGCATCGATGGTGACTGCTTCGTAGGCGGGTGCCTGTCGGTTAGGCAGGCACGTTGCATTTTTCATCATATTCATTTCGATTTTCAGTGGCACTTTTTGTGCTCTAGGCCTCCTTAATGCTCCCGCCCGTAACGGGAGCGACGGCGCGGATTGTGGGAGAACTCGGCGCCGAACTGAGGAGGCAAAATGGCTGAAGAACAAAAGAAAATGGTGCCGACCCTTGGCCTGACCGGAGTAACGGTCAACGCCATGGCGCTAATCGCACCGGGGGCGTTCCTGTGGATCACATTCGTGCAGCAGGCCGGGTACGCGTTCCCGTCGGGACTTGCGATGTGGGCCGGTATCTTCGTCGCGCTGCTGCTGGCGTATGCGACCGCAATTTCATACTCGGAACTGGCCAAGCTGTATCCCGGCGCGGGCAGTTCGTATTTGTTTGCCGAGCAGGCGTTCCTTAACAAGACCAAGGCATTCAGATTCGCGCGCATCGCGAAGTTCGTGATCGGCTGGTCGTCGCATCTCTATTACTGGATTTATCCAGGCGTGATGGTCGCGACGATGGGCATCATGATCGGATACATCGTTGGCAACGTCGCGCCCAACACCATGAACGCGGGGATTCCTGGCCCGGTCTTCATGGCGCTGATAGCGATCATCTTCTCATACGCGGTGGCGTGGATCGCGTTTCGAGGCGTGAACGGTTCGACGATGGTGAACATCGCGATCAACGGGATTCAAATCATCGCGCTGCTGTTTTTCTCGGCGCTGGCGGTTGCCTACCGCATGGGACATCCGCACGGCTCGATGGGGCTGGGGCTGGATGCCAACGGCAACACGATTGCAGCCGCGGTCAAGTACGGATTCGGCGGAGACAATCCGTCGCACGCGAGCGCAATGTCGGTCATCTTGCCGCATCGATTCGACTGGGTGATGCTGCAAGCGACGGTGGCAATTCTGCTGCTGGTCGGTTTTGAATCGGTCACGGCGCTCGGCGAAGAAGCGGTCAACCCCAAGAAGGACATTCCGCGCGGGGTTCTGCTTTCGCTGACCATCCAGGGATTGTTCTGCTACTTGATCGAGTACTTTGCAGCCAACTACTTCCTGAACAGCGCCTACAGTCTGGGCGCGGCCAAAGGTTCCGCGGCGCCGCTCGGCGACATGATGGTAATCATCGGCAACGCGCTGATGGGCGGGCACGGACAGGCGTTCATGCTGATGGAAGCGTTGACGGTGTTTCTGGCGCTGATCGGCACGACACTTTCATGCATCAACACCGGCGCGCGCGTGACCTACGCGATGGGCCGCGACGAGGAAGTGCCGGAGCACTTCGGCTTGCTGCATGGCGAGAACCTGACGCCGCATCGCGCGATCTGGGTGCTCGCGACGATCTCTGCGGTAATCGGCGCATACGCCGCGCTCTTCTACTTCGCAGGCGGCTCGGCTCCGGATGACAAGACGATCGCCACGCTGCCGCATAACATGTGGTACGCAATCGGGATGAGCTCGAACGCCTCGTTAGCAGCACTGCCCAACGGGTTGTTGTTGGTGACGCTGACCTCCAACTTCGGAACGTTCCTGCTCTATGGGCTGACCAACATCGTTTGCATCGTCGCCTACCGGGAACGCCACGAGTTCCACGGACTGAAGCACATGGTGATACCGGTATTCGGCGCGGTCGCGAACTTCGCGTGCCTCGCGTTCTACATCATCGGACCACTGGAGGGACTCGGCAGCGTGAAAGAGCCGCTGATCGCGGTTGCGCTCTCGGTAATCTGGGGCGGTTACGGCGCGGTCTACTTCGTGCGCAATTCGAAGAAACGTGGGAAAGAGACGATCCTGGTAACCAAGCCAGCCTGATCCCAATCTCAAGCTGGATTGGCGAATAATTCCAGGGGCGGGTCGCGATCGAACGCGGCCCGCCCTTGGCTCGTTGGAGCAGACCGCGTTTTCTCAAGCTTGCGATCTCCGAGTAAACTGACTGCGCAATGGATTCTTCGCCCGCCACTCCACCTGTCATCGAGCAAGCCTTCGACCTGGCGCTGCTATCTGACGTCGGAACCAATCGTCCCGACAACGAAGATTCCTGCGGACATTTTATCGAGAGCCCGGACAGCGTCGTGTTCGCGGTTGCCGACGGAGTTGGCGGCTACGAAGGCGGCGAGATCGCAAGCCGGATGGCGATCGACGTTACCCTCGAGGCTTATCGCGAGAGCCCACCCGACTGGGGGGCATCGAAACGGCTCCATCGAGCGATCCAACGCGCAAATATCGAGATTCACGACAAGGCGCTAATCGTGCCCGAGTTGTGCCGGATGGCAACGACGCTGACCGCCGTCGCGGTGGATAAGGGGGTGCTCTCAGCAGTGCACGTCGGAGACTGCCGCTTGCATCTGATCCGCAACAGCCAGATCCGACAGATATCCAAAGACCACACGATGGTCGCGGACCGGGTCCGGATGGGCCTGATGTCGGCGGCGCGGGCCAAGGATCATCCGGAACGCGGGATGCTGCTGCGGAGCCTCGGGCACGAGCTGATTGTTTCGATCGACCGGATCTCGATACCGCTGCTCGAGCGCGATCGCATAATCCTGTGCAGTGACGGACTCTACAACGTGCTCGAGCCCGACAACCTCGAAGCGCTGACGCGCGACTGCGACGCCGAAACGGGTTGCCGCAAATTGATCGAGGCGGCCAATCAGCGGGGCACCGCCGACAATTTAACCTGCGCAATTTTCAAAATGACGGCGCCGACCGGACATACGCCGAGCAGCGGTGGATGGCGCGATCGATTGCGCGGACTTTTTGGGCGATCATGAGACGCCGGTTTCGATCGCGGGCGCATTGCGGGCGTGGTCCGCGCGATGTTAGCCTGCGCTAACCGCCTCTTTTTCCCGGACGGCCCCAAACATGCGCGAGGTCAGCGTCGGTGAAAACCTCGATCAGTACAAACTGACCGAGGTGATCGCGCGTAGCGGGATGGCGTCGATCTTCAAAGCAATCGACCAAATCGACGGCTCGACCGTCGCGATAAAAGTTCCCTACATGCAGTTCGAGAGCGACGTGGTCTTTTACGGCCGCTTCCAGCGCGAAGAAGAGGTCGGGCTCCGCCTCAACCATCCCGGCATCGTCAAAGTGCTCAACCCCCGGCGCAAGAGCCGCATGTACATTGCGATGGAGTACGTCGAGGGGGAATCGCTGCGCTCGAAAATGCGCGAAGCCGGCGGGATGGAGACCGAGAAGGCGCTCGATCTCGCGCGCCAGATTTGCGAGACGCTGGTGTACATGCACGGCGAGGGCGTGGTGCATCGCGACCTGAAGCCGGAAAATATCCTGGTCACGGCCGAGGGCAGGACCAAAATCATGGACTTCGGGATCGCGCTCGATCTATCCGCGCGCCGGCTGACGTGGTCGGGGCTGTCCTCGACGATCGGAACCCCGGACTACATGGCGCCGGAGCAGGTCAGCGGTCGGCGCGGCGACGTTCGCACCGACGTCTATTCGCTCGGCGTGATTCTCTTCGAGATGCTGACCGGCAATCTGCCGTATTCGGGTCCCAACGTTTACAACGTGATGCGCGCGAAGACCGCGGAAGATCCGCAGCCGCCGAGCGCATTCAAGCCCGACCTGGATCCGCATCTCGAAGAGATCATCCTCCATGCGATCGAGCGCGTGCCGCGTGACCGTTACGCGAGCGCGCAGGAAATGCTCGACGACCTGCGCGATCCCTCGCGGGTCGTGCCCAAGGATCGCGCGAAGCACCTGCATCCGCGCAGCCTCGCGATGCAACGGGTGCGGCGCGGGATTGTGTACGGGCTCTTCTTCACCTCGCTGATCGGAGTTTTTGCGTTTCTGATTTGGCTCGCCAACCGTTACCCGGCGTCGCCCACTCGGGCGCACCGGTCTTATCGAGGACAGTTGAGATGAATCCTAGACGAACGCCGCTCGCATTTGGCGCCGCCGCTTTCGCCGTGGCGATTTTCTTTTCGTCGATGGCGCGCGCTCAGACTGCCGCGTCGTCGCCGCCGCTCGACAATTCGCTCAACCTCGCATGGCTGCTGGTCGCGGGCTTCCTCGTAATGTTCATGCAGCTGGGATTCGCGATGGTCGAGACGGGATTCACCCGCTCCAAGAATGCGGTCAACACGATGGCGATGAATCTGATCATCTATCCGATCGGCATCATCGGATTCTGGCTGACCGGCTATGCATTCATGATGGGCGGCGTGGCCCATTGGCCTTCGCTCGGCAGCAGTGCGCTCGGGCATCGCGAGCTGTCGATTACGATCGGCTCGCACTCTTACGGGATTCTCGGATTCAGCAAGTTCGCGCTGCTCAACGTGAGCCGCGATCCGGGCAGCCTCGGGATGTTTCTGTTCTCGCTCGTCTTCATGGACACTGCGGCGACGATTCCGACTGGAGCGATGGCGGAGCGGTGGAAGTTCAAGGCGTTTTTCATCTACGGGCTGTTCATGTCGATGTTCCTCTACCCGCTCTATGCCAACTGGGTGTGGGGCGGTGGATGGCTTTCGCAGCTCGGCGTGAACCTCGGGCTTGGCCACGGCCATCTGGATTTTGCCGGATCGTCGGTGGTGCACATGACCGGCGGAGTGACGGCGCTCGCAGGCGCGTACATGGTGGGACCGCGAATCGGAAAGTTCCGGCGCGACGGCGCGATTGGCGCGATCCCGGGACACAACCTGCCGATGGCGGTGAGTGGCACGCTGATTCTGGCGTTCGGATGGTTCGGCTTCAACTGCGGCTCGACACTGGCCGCCTCGGATCCGCGCATCGCGATCATCGCGGTGAACACGATGCTCTCTTCGGCGGCCGGCGCGCTCGCGGCCCTGCTCTATTTGTGGCATCGGTACAACAAGCCCGACATCGCGATGGCATCGAACGGCATGCTCGGCGGACTGGTCGCGATCACGGCGCCCTGTGCGTTCGTAACTCCTGCGGCCGCAGTTCTGATTGGCACGGTCGCGGGCCTGCTCGTGGTGTGGAGCGTGCTTGAACTCGAGCGCCGGTTTCGAATCGACGATCCGGTCGGTGCAGTGGCAGTGCATGGGGCGTGCGGAATTTGGGGAGCGCTCGCGCTCGGACTATTCGCCGATGGAACCTACGGCGACGGATGGAACGGCGTGGCCGGTCCGGTTCGCGGACTGTTCTACGGCGACCCGAGCCAGCTCTTCGCACAATTGATCGGGGTCACAGTCAACCTGGTCGTGATATTCGGCCTCTCGATATTGTTCTTCGCGATCGTGGAGCGGATCGTCGGCAACCGCGTGCTGGTCGAAGTAGAGTGGTCGGGACTCGACGCACTCGAAATGGGCAGCGACGCCTATCCGCATTCGTAGCGAAGCCGGCGCGCGGCTTGACCGCGGTTCCGGCGATTTGGGATAGCTCTCACTGAGACCAACAATTTCAGCGGGAGCTGTCTCATGCCATACAGCGATATTCTTTACGACAAGCGCGACAGCGTCGCGACGATTACGCTCAATCGTCCGCAGGTGATGAACGCGTGCACGATCAAAACATACGACGAAATTCTCGATGCGTTGCGCGACGCTGAGGCGGACGACGCCGTTCGCGTAGTCGTGCTCACCGGCGCAGGACGCGGATTCTGCGCGGGCGACGACGTCAAGGAAATTTTCCTCAACCCGGAATTTCGCGACGCCAAGCCGGCCAAGCGCACCGAGGTCGAGGAATGGCGGCAGCATAGTCCGGTAGCGCTCGATCTGCTCGTCACTTATCCGAAGCCGACCATCGCGTCGGTCAACGGCGCCGCCGTCGGCTAGGGATGCGACATCGCGCTGATGTGCGACATGCGAGTGTGCTCGGACCAGGCGCGCTTCGGCGAAGTTTTCATCCGGCGCGGGCTCATCCCGGAGGCCGGCGGGTTGCTAATCCTGCCGCGGCTGGTCGGTCTCGCACGTGCGTACGAACTGATTCTAAGCGGCGACATTATCGACGCTGCGGAAGCGGAACGAATCGGGATGGTGAACAAAGTCGTGCCGCACGCGCAGCTCGGCGAGGCGACGGCGGCGTTCGCAAAAAAGATCGCGGCCCAGGCGCCGCTCGCGCAGCGCCTCGCGAAAGAGACGTTGCGAGTCGGATTGAATCTCAATCTGCCGTACTTTTTCGACTACCAGCGTCACGGACAACATCTGATGCTGACCTCGAAAGATCATCTTGAGGGCGCGCGATCGTTTGTTGAAAAGCGTCCTGCGAGCTTCAAGGGCGAGTAAGGCAGAAACCACCTACCGCGCAAGGTTTGGCGCTCGATTGCTCAAATCACACTCTGACTGAACGGCGCTTTGCCGTTCCAGCCTGAAATTCGTCGGAGCCGTTACCCCGTACTTTATAAACAAGCGTTTTATTAGATAGTCTCCTTGGAAACACTTGACACAAATCGGTTTACCCACTAAGTTCAACGCCTCTCGACGAGGATTACCTTATGAAATTCGGCGACGATGCCCCCGAACTTGATGCTATCGATCTGCAAATAATCAACCTCCTGCAGGAGCACGGGCGCATCCCACTGGTCAAACTCGGTGACCAGGTCGGGCTCTCAGCGCCGTCGGTCAACGAGCGCGTCAAGAAACTCGAAGACAGCGGAATCATTACCGGCTACCACGCGTCGGTCGATGCGAGTCGGCTCGGCAAGGACGTCTCTGCGTTCATCGGCGTTTCGATCTCACATCCGAAAACGATCGCGCTCTTCGAGGAGACCGTCGCGATGCTTACCGACGTGCTCGAATCCCATCACGTCACCGGGCAGCACACGCTCATGCTCAAGATCAAAACCGACAACACTTCGTCGCTCGAACGGTTGATCAGCACGATCCGTTCGATCGAGGGAGTGTCGCGGACCGAGACGATGGTGGTGCTCTCGACGCATACCGAGCGCGGACTTATCTCGGTGCATGCCAACGGCGACGCGCACGAAGCGTCCAACGGCAAGCGGAGTCGGCACGGCTCCGCGAAATCGGCGCTCCCGGAATCGAGACGGGGGTCATGATGCACAACCACAACTGCATTCCAAAAGCACAGGGTCTCTACGATCCAGCGAACGAGCACGACGCGTGCGGAGTCGGCTTCGTCGTGAACATCAAGGGCGAGCGCTCCAACGACATCCTCAAGAAAGCGCTGCAGGTGCTCGACAACCTGACTCATCGCGGCGCTTGCGGATGCGATCCACGCACCGGAGACGGCGCCGGAATCCTGCTGCAGATTCCGCACGACTTTCTCGCCCGCGAAACGGCGAAGCTCGGCTTCGAACTCCCAGCACCCGGCGAGTACGGCGTCGGCCAGGTCTTCCTGCCGCTAGACGCCGTCAAGCGCAAAAAGTGCGAGGACGCATTCGAGCGAATTGTAAATGAAGAAGGGCAGCGGCTGCTCGGATGGCGCGATGTGCCGGTGGTGGAATCGGCGTGCGGAGAGATCGCGCGGCGCGGGCTGCCGTCGATTCGCCAGGTGTTCATCGCGCGCGGCGACGGCCTGAACGACGTCGAGGCGCTCGATCGCAAGCTCTACGTCATTCGCAAACGCGCCGCGTCCGAGGCGTTGAAGCTCGGATTGTTCGATCCCGAACTATTTTACTTCTGCAGCCTGTCGGCGCTGACGGTGGTTTATAAGGGCCAACTTATCTCGACCCAGATGCCCGAGTTCTATCCTGACCTGCTCGATCCGGAGATCAAGACCGCGCTTGCGATGGTGCATCAGCGCTTCTCGACTAACACCTTCCCGAGTTGGGATCGCGCGCATCCGTTCCGCTTCCTCTCGCACAACGGCGAGATCAACACGCTGCGCGGCAACGAGAACTGGATGCACGCGCGGCAGATGCTATTTTCGTCGCCGCTGTTCGGCGACGACATCAAGAAGCTGCTGCCAATCGTCGAGCCGACGCAGACCGACTCCGGCAAGTTCGACAACGTGCTCGAGCTTCTGGTCCGCACCGGACGCTCGCTGCCGCATGCCGTGATGATGATGATTCCGGAAGCGTGGCAGAACGACGCGCAGATGAGTGCCGGCAAGCGCGCGTTCTACCAGTTCCACTCGTGCATGATGGAACCGTGGGACGGTCCGGCGTCGATCGCGTTCACCGACGGAACTCGAATCGGCGCGGTGCTCGATCGCAACGGCTTGCGGCCGTCGCGCTACACAGTGACCAAGGACGGGCTGGTCGTGATGGCGTCGGAGACCGGCGTGCTCGACATCGTGCCGGAGAACGTCGCGCTCAAAGGACGTTTGCAGCCGGGCAGGATGTTTCTGGTCGACACTTCGCTCGGCAGGATCGTGCAGGACGAAGAAATCAAGGAGTCGATGGCGGCGCGCAAACCGTATCGCGCGTGGCTCGACGGCAACCTCCTCAAGCTCGATTCGATTCCGAAAGTCAGCAACCCGCCGCCAGTCGGCGGTTTCGAAGACGAGGCGCTGCTAAAGCAACAGCAGTCGTTCGGCTACACGATCGAGGATCTCAAGATGATCCTCGCGCCGATGGCGACCAACGGGCAGGAGCCGGTCGGCTCGATGGGCACCGACACTCCGCTCGCGGTGCTCTCGGACAAACCGCAGCTACTCTACAACTACTTCAAGCAATTGTTCGCGCAGGTCACAAATCCGCCGATCGATCCGATCCGCGAAGAACTGGTTACCTCGACGGAAACGACGCTCGGCGCCGAGCAGAACATTTTCGAAGAATCGCCGCTGCATTGCCGCCAGCTGCAACTCAGTCAACCGATTCTGACCAACGAGGAAACCGAAAGGATCAAGCGGCTCGCGATCGACGGTATCCGCTCCACGACCCTCTCAACGCTGTACCGGGTTGACAACGGCGAGAGCGGTCTGCGCGCCGCGCTCGACGCGCTCTGTCGCGACGCATCGAAAGCGATCGAGTCCGGCGCCACGATAATCGTGCTCTCGGATCGCGGAGTGAACGAGGAATACGCGGCGATACCGGCGCTGCTCGCAACCGGCGCCGTGCATCATCACCTGATTCGCGAGGGGACACGTACTCGCGCAGGGATCGTCGTCGAATCCGGCGAGCCGCGCGAGGCGATGCACTTCTGCCTTCTGATTGGCTACGGCGCGGGAGCAGTAAATCCGTATCTCGCGTTCGCGACGATGGCGGGAATGATTCGCGACGGACGGCTTCGCGACATCGACGAAGACGCCGCGGTTCACAACTTTGTCAAAGCGGTCGGCAAGAGCATTACCAAGGTCGCGTCCAAGATGGGAATCTCGACGACCCAGAGTTATCGCGGCGCGCAGATCTTCGAAGCGATCGGACTCGCGGAAGACGTAGTCGACAAGTACTTCAGCTGGACGCCGTCGCGGGTCGGCGGTGTCGGCCTGGACGCGATCGCGCGCGAGACCGCGGCCCGGCACCACTACGCGTTCAAGGTCGAGGCGAGTCTCGACGGCGAGCTCGACGTGGGCGGCCAGTATCAGTGGCGACGCCGCGGCGAGTACCACATGTACAACCCGAACACGATCGCGAAGCTCCAGCATTCAGTGCGCGCCGGAAATTTCCGGATGTTCAAGGACTACACGAAGCAGATCGATGAGCAGAGCCGGTCGCTCGCGACTCTGCGGTCGCTACTCAAGTTCAATTCCGGCCGCCCGCCTGTGCCGATCGACGAAGTAGAGCCGGCCACGGAGATCGTCAAGCGCTTTAAGACCGGAGCGATGTCGTTCGGATCGATCAGCAAGGAAGCGCACGAAAACCTTGCGATCGCGATGAACCGGATCGGCGGAAAGAGCAACACCGGCGAGGGCGGCGAGGATCCCGCGCGCTTCATTCGCGATCCCAACGGTGATTTTCGCCGTAGTGCGATCAAACAGGTTGCGTCGGCGCGCTTCGGGGTGACCAGCCACTACCTCGTCAATGCAGACGAGCTGCAGATCAAGATGGCGCAGGGCGCCAAGCCCGGCGAGGGCGGCCAACTTCCCGGTCACAAGGTGGATGACTTCATCGCGAAAATTCGCTACTCGACGCCCGGGGTCGGACTGATCTCGCCGCCGCCGCATCACGATATTTATTCGATCGAAGATCTCGCGCAGCTCATCCACGATCTCAAGAATTCAAACAATCGCGCGCGGATCAGCGTGAAGCTGGTCGCCGAGGTCGGTGTCGGCACAATCGCGGCCGGGGTCGCGAAGGCCAAGGCCGACGTCGTGCTGATCAGCGGTTACGACGGCGGAACCGGCGCCTCGCCGCTGCAATCGATCAAGCATGCCGGAATTCCGTGGGAGCTCGGACTCGCCGAGACGCAGCAAGTTCTCGTGATGAACGGGCTGCGCGGGCGAATCCACGTCGAGACTGACGGCCAACTCAAGACCGGCCGCGACGTTGCGATCGCCGCGCTGCTGGGCGCGGAGGAATTCGGATTCGCGAGCGCCGCGCTGGTCGCGTCGGGATGCATCATGATGCGCGTCTGCCATCTCAACACCTGCCCGGTCGGCATCGCGACGCAGGATCCGGTGCTGCGCGAGAAGTTTGAAGGCAAGCCCGAGCACGTCGTGAACTTCATGATGTTCATCGCGGACGAGTTGCGCGAATACATGGCGCAGTTGGGTTTTCGCTCGGTCGCCGAGATGGTCGGGCACGTCGAATGCCTCGACGCGAACGAAGCGATCGCGCACTGGAAGGCGCGCAACGTCGATCTGAGCAACATCCTGCGCCGTCCCGACGCAGGTCCCGACGAACCGCTCCATTGCGTCGAGCTGCAGGATCACGGACTCGATCGCGCGCTTGATAACAAGATTATCGAGCTGGCCCACGACGCGCTCGCGAATCGCAATCCGGTCGAGATTCATCTTCCGATTCGCAACGTGAATCGCACAGTTGGGACGATGCTCTCGGCGGAAGTGTCGCGCCACTTTGGCGCCGAGGGTCTGCCGCCGTACACGGTGCAGATTCATCTGACTGGTTCCGCGGGCCAGAGTTTTGGCGCGTGGCTCGCTCCGGGCATCGCGCTTTATCTCGAAGGCGATGCGAACGATTACTGTGGCAAGGGTCTATCCGGTGGATTTATCGCGGTGCGCCCGCCAACAAAGGCGACCTTCAAGGCCGAGGAGAACATCATCATCGGGAACGTCGCTCTCTATGGCGCGACCGGTGGTGAAGCGTTTTTCCGCGGCGTGGCGGGCGAGCGATTCGCGGTGCGGAACAGTGGTGCGCATGCGGTGGTCGAGGGAGTCGGCGATCACGGCTGCGAATACATGACGCGCGGCCTGGTCGCGGTGCTCGGCAAGACTGGCCGCAACTTCGCCGCCGGTATGAGCGGCGGCGTTGCCTACGTGTTCGACGAAGACGGCTCGTTTCCATCGCGATGCAACCCCGGGATGGTCGAGCTGGGACCGATCGATGCCGCCGACGAGCTCAAGCAACTGCACGCTCTGATCGTGCGTCACTTCCAGTACACGCAAAGCGCGGTCGCGCGGCGAATCATCGACAATTGGCAAGCATCCGCCGCAAAGTTTGTCAGAGTGTTGCCGACTGAGTACAAGATGGTGCTCGAACGCCAGCACCTCAATATGAACTCGGACCTGGCGCGGCTCGCCGCGGTGTAGATGCACAAGTGAGTAATGGACTTAGTAACCGATTGACTAATTGACCGACCGCGGAGAGCACGGTTTCGATGGGCAAGATCACTGGCTTCATGGAGATTAAGCGCGAGACTCCCTCGCGGCGTCCCATCGGGGAACGCCTCAAGGACTGGCGCGAGTTCGATCTCAAGATGCCCGAAGAGAAGCTGCGCGCGCAGGGCGCCCGATGCATGGATTGCGGAATCCCCTTCTGCCACAAGGGTTGCCCGCTCGGCAACATCATTCCCGATTGGAACGATCTGATTTACCGCGGACGGTGGCGCGAGGCGATCGACCGCCTGCATTCGACCAACAACTTTCCTGAATTCACCGGCAGGATATGCCCGGCGCCGTGCGAAGAAGCTTGCGTCCTCAATATCAACAACGATCCAGTGACTATTAAACTGATCGAGAAGAACATTATCGATCACGCGTGGACGGAAGGGTGGATTGCGCCCCAAATTCCCGCGCATAAATCGGGCAAACGAGTCGCGGTGGTCGGATCGGGTCCGGCCGGGTTGGCGTGCGCTCAGCAACTCGCCCGAGCGGGTCATGCGGTGACGCTCTACGAGCGGTCGGATCGGGTCGGCGGATTACTGACCTACGGAATTCCAGATTTCAAGCTCGAAAAGTGGATCGTGAACCGCCGCGTCGAGCAAATGAAGGCCGAGCGCGTCGAGATAGTGACCAACTGCCGGGTCGGATTGGATATTCACGCGGACGAGATGCGTTCGAAGTACGATGCGATCGTGCTCACGATGGGCGCTACCAAGCCGCGCGATTTGCCGATTCCCGGGCGGCAGCTCAAGGGAATCCACTATGCAATGGAATTTCTGCCCCAGCAAAACAAGCGCAACTTCGGCGACGCGCTCGATTCCGCATCCGAGATCACCGCGAACGGAAAGCGGGTTGTAATTCTCGGCGGCGGAGATACCGGGTCAGATTGCCTCGGCACCTCGAATCGCCAGGGCGCCAGCGTGGTCCATCAGTTCGAGTTGCTCCCGATGCCGCCCGAGAAACGGACCGCGGAAATGCCGTGGCCTGACTGGCCGATGATCATGCGCACGTCGAGCTCGCATGAAGAGGGTGTGCAGCGCGACTGGAGTATCAACACCAGCAAATTTTCCGGCGAAAACGGCTTCGTGAAAAAGCTCCACGGCGTCCGCCTCAACTGGAAGCATGACAACGGTCGAATGGTGATGGAGCAAATTCCCAACAGCGATTTCGAGATCGAGTGCGACCTTGTGCTACTCGCGCTCGGATTTCTTGGCCCCGAGCCAGAGGGTATCGTCTCGGAACTTGGCCTCAAGCTCGATCCGCGCAGCAACGTACAGTGCGAAAACTACATGTCGAGCGTGCCCGGAGTGTTTGCCGCCGGCGACACACGTCGCGGGCAGTCGCTGGTCGTTTGGGCGATATGGGAAGGCCGCGAAGCGGCGCGCGCCGTCGATGCCTACCTGATGGGCGAGACTTTTCTTCCCTCCAGTCCGGATCTCTGAGATACACGCGCGACAGCTTGAAGAGTTCAGTGGCGTAATCCCATCGCGTCGAGCTTTCGAATCACCCAATCGATTCGATCTTCGCCCCAGAATGGTTCGCCATCCACGATGAAGGTCGGCACGCCGAAAACTTTGTCGCGATCGGCCTCGACGAAGCACGCATCGAGGTCGTCGCGCGCGTCGCGGTCCGCGTAATCGAGAAACCCGGCCGGGTCCAATCCGACTTCCGCAACGATCGCCGAAATCGCATCGCGACTCTCGACATCAAGTTCCTGTTTCCAAAAGCGCTCGAACACGCGATCTGAGTAAGCGCGAAACTGTCCATGCCGTTGCGCGTAGAGGCCGCCGTAGAAGGCGAGTCGCGAGCTGAAGATTTTTTTTGGTGGGTAGATGGTGAGTCCGCGTTCCTTCGCGATCCTACGCGCGTCGATATAGAGGTAGCGGACCTTTCGCCGATCGGCGTCAGCATTGTCGAGCGGACCATAAACGCTTCGGATGTTTATGCCGTACGGGATGAATCGGACCCGCACTCGATGCGAACCCTCGAGATCGTAAGCGGGTTGCATCGCGAGATATGTGTACGGGCTGGTGTACGCGAAGTAGAGCTTGATTTCGTGCGGCTCGGCAGTCATCGAGTCGCCATAGCGAGGAAGTCCGCGAGATGCACGACCTTGGTCCGCGCGCCGCGCCGGCGCAATTCCGCCGCGATCTGAAACTCGCATCCGGGATTTGCGAGCACGACGTAATCCGCGCCGGTACGCAGAATGCTGTCGGCTTTGCGGCGCGCCAGTTCCCGGGCCATCTTCGGCTCGGTCAGATTGTAAGATCCAGCGGAGCCGCAGCAGAGATCGGACTCCGTCATTTCGATGGTCGTTACGCCGGGGATCGATTCAAGCAACTTGCGCGGCGACTCGCGGACACCGAGTCCATGCACTAGATGGCACGCGTCGTGATAGGTCACGGTGCATCGCAACTCGCGCCATCGAGGAAGCGCGGGCGCGGCGAGGAGCAAATCGCTCAGCTCTCGAACTTTGGCGGAGACGACGCGTGCGTCTTCGGCGAACTCTGGATCGTCCTTGAGCAACTCGGCGTATTCGGCGATCGCGACCGAACAGCCCGACGCCGCCGATATGATCGCGTCGGCGCCGCAATTCATGAGCGCGCGAACATTTACCCGGGCAAATTCGCGGGCGCGCGCCGCGTTTCCTGAGTGCAGATCGAGCGCCCCGCAGCACGCAGTTGGTTCGAGTTGAATTACACGATAACCGGCGGCTGCGAGCAGGCGTTCGCTGTTCAGGTTTTCGGAATTCGCGAGCACCTGCGCGACGCATCCGCGATGTACCACGACCGACTGCGCGCCGCCGCGCGGCGCGGCGACAGGTTCGGGTGCAAGCTGACGCGAGTCGGGTCCGAGCGGTGGGAGCAAGTCCAGCCAGTCGCGCATCGCGCCGGGCAGAATGGCTCTGAGTGCCGGTCGAAGGCCGGCGCGCTCGGCGAGCGCAAGCGGTGCGAGCAACATTCGGAGCCGGCGAGGATAGGGAAAGATTGCGCCGACGGCGCCCCGTTTGATTCGCTCGACCAGGCTGCGACGATGATGTTGCTCGACGAACGCGCGCGCGCCTTCGATCAAACGTCCGTAGTGAACTCCGGACGGACACGAGGTCTCGCATCCGCGACAACCGAGGCACAAATCGAGATGGCGAGCCGCGTCGTCGTCGAGTTCGATACTGCCTTCGGCGAGCGACTTCATGAGATAAATTCGCCCGCGAGGAGAGTCCATCTCGTATCGCGTTGCAACGTAGGTCGGGCAGGCCTCCGCGCAAAGTCCGCAATGAACGCAGTCAAACAGCAAGTCGTAATCGCAAACGTCGCGGATCAAATCAGATTCCATCACAGCGATTATATTCGCGAGCTCGGTGTTGAAGCGCAAACTCGGGGAAAAAAGAATGTGGCGAAATTCCGCCGGCAGTTGCCATCTTTCTTTTAAGTTGACGTGCAATTCGCACGCTATGCGCGCTCTGCCGGGTTGTGGTGTTGGATGTTTCTAGCGGATGCACGAAGCCATCGTCTCACGGGCCGGCGATCTGCGTAAGGCTGAACAGTTCAGCCCTGAACTTTCGTGGCGATCCGGAGAATTAGTTTTACTCATAGTCGTTGGGGGAGTGGGGGGAGAGAGGGGTGGGGTGAGAAATGGAGTGGAAAACGTCTTGGCGGACGGTTTGTGTTGACGATGTAGGGGTCGCTTCCGCGGTCAGATTCCGCCGATGAAGCATCTGGGGTTGAAGATCCTGGCGGGGTCGAAAGTCGTTTTGAGGCGGCGCATCAGGCTGAGTGCTCCGTCGTTCGGGGTGTCGAAAAACTGCAACTTCTCGCGAATGATGGGAGTAGCGGCGAGCACGCGTAGGTTGCCGCGCGCCGAATGGGCAGCGGCGCGCCATCGTGCGACTGCGTCGGACGATGATTGCGCTGAACTTTCATCGACAAGGAACAATTGTGCGACTCCGGAACCTGCGTGGGCGCGAAATTCGCATCGGCACGCGTCGAGTGACGGCGCGAGCCGCGCAGGAGGAACGGCGATCTGTGCAGAGAGCGGCTTCGATTGAAAATCGATATCGCGCAGCAACTGGTATTTTCGGAGGGCCACTTCATCGTCGAGCATTTCGCCGTTTGGGCCGATGAGTTTGCGGATTGTTTCAGACTGGTAGACGATTTCGAGGGGGCTGCCCGAAAATCCGGCGAGCAGAAGAAATTTGCCGGGCGCTTCGTGAGCGGCTGCCAGAGCGGGGCTCAGGATTTCGAGATGGCTCAGCGGGAGCGCATCGTTGAGGGTGCGCGCGGTTGCGAACGCGTCGGCGGCGTGATCGTATCGCATGGTCGCGAGACTGTATCGCGCGGGAAGCGGACGCACTTTGAACGTCGCTTCTGTTATGATGCCGAGTGTTCCGAAAGATCCGCCCATCACTTTCATCAAATCATAGCCAGCAACGTTTTTTACGACTCGACCGCCGCCGTGAATTTGATTGCCGCCATGGCCGACGAATCGAATTCCGATCAGCAGGTCGCGCGAGGTGCCTTCGGAAAGGCGAAGCGGGCCGGAGTGCGATGCAGCGATCAACGATCCGAGCGTCGTCCGGCCGGGGTCGCAGGGATCGACGGGAAGACGCTGGCGCGCCGGGGCGGTCGCGGCGTTTAGTTCGCCAACAGTGATTCCGGCTTCGGCGACGATCGTCATGTCGTCGGGTTCGTGCGCGACGATTCGCGTCATCCGCTTGAGCGAGATGCCGACAGAGACGGGCGACGGGCGAATTTGCGAAAGGGTGCGCGCGCGGCCGATTGCGGCGAGTGTGATCCGATCGGTTTCGCACATCCGAACAATCTCGCAGATTTCCTCGACGCTGGTTGGCTCGACGATCGTTTGCGCAGCGGCCCGCTCGGTGTCGATCGGCTCGCGAACGCGATCGGCGCCGAGCCGCTCTGTGAGCCGCTTTGCCAATTCTGAAGTCGAAGTGACAGCCACGATACTCGCGAACCGGCGTGCCTAGATCGGAACCTGGCGGCGGGGGGCTGCGACCTCGACGCAGGCGCCGGGGGTGGGAATAACCTTGCCGGGATTCGAGCGATCCATCGGATCGAAGACGTGCCGCAACTCGGTCATCACGCGGATGTCGTCGGGGGAAAACATCAGCGGCATCTCGCCGAGTTTTTCGACGCCGATTCCGTGCTCCCCGGTAAGGCTGCCGCCCATCTCGATGCAAGCTTTGAGGATTTCGCGGCCAGCATCTATCGCGCGGCGAACCTGGCCCGGTTCGCGTTCGTCATAGAGGATGATCGGATGCAGGTTGCCGTCGCCGGCGTGAAAGACGTTGCCGATGCGCAAATCGAAGTCGCGGCTCACGTCGCCAATCACGCGCAGAATCTGCGGCAGGCAAGTGCGCGGCACGACGCCATCCTGGGTTGCGTAGTTCGGCGCGAGGCGGCCGACCGCGCCGAACGCGCGTTTGCGCGCCTTCCACAGCGCTGCACGCTCTGCTTCGTCGCGCGCGAGCTTCACTGTCGTTGCGCCGCTGGACTTCGCCATCTCAGCGACCGCATCCGCACTGACGGTGAGTCCGGCCTCGAGTCCGTCGAGTTCGATGATCAGCACGGCGCCTGCGTCCTTGGGCAGGCCGACGTGAAATGCTTCTTCGACGGCGCGAATGATCAGTTGATCCATCATTTCGACGGCGGCCGGTACGATTCCCGACGCGATTATTTTCGACACGGCGTGGGTTGCGGTGTCCACGTCGGGAAACGAAGCGAGAAGAGTGCGATGGTTCTCGGATTCGCGCATCAGTTTGAGCGTTGCGCGCGTGACGATTCCGGTGGTGCCCTCCGCGCCGACGACGGCTCCGACGAGATCGTAACCGCATCGCTCTTCGGCGGGGCCGCCGAGCTCGACAACTTCGCCGTCGGGCAGAACGACTTCGAGCGCCAGCACGTGGTTGGTGGTCACGCCGTACTTGAGGGTATGCGGACCGCCGGAATTCTCCGCGATATTGCCGCCGATGGTGCACGCGACCTGCGAGGACGGATCGGGCGCGTAGAAAAAACCGTTTGCCCTGACCGCGTTGGTCACGTGCAGATTGACGACGCCACTTTCGACATCGACGCGCCGGTTCTCGCAATCGATTTCCAAAATCCGATTCATTTTCGAGGTGCAGATCATCGCGGGCGCGTTCAACGGGAGGCATCCACCGGATAGACCGGTGCCCGCGCCGCGCGGAACGAACGCGATGCCGCGCCGTTGCAGTGCTGCCAGCACTGCGCTTACCTGTGCCGTCGAACGTGGAAGCAGCAGCACGTCGGGGACGCTTTTCTCGACGGTCCAGCCGTCGCACTCGTAGACCTTCAGCTCGGTCGCGCGCGAAACGATTCCGTCGATTCCGAGAATCTCGCGGAGTTCGGCGAGGAGGTTGGTGTCGATGGGGTTCATTGTGGTCGCGCCACGCACGCAGAACTCTACCATCATCAGAGGCGAGGCGCGCGGTTTATGCTTTTGCGATCGATCTGGTCATAATGGCAAGTTCAAGAATCTGTAGGAGACCCAAACTTGGCGGATACATTTCCCGAACTCAGACCAGCGGCGCGCATTCTACTCGGCCCCGGGCCATCAAACGTGCATCCGCGCGTGATGAAGGCGATGGCGTCGCCGGTGGTCGGCCATCTCGATCCCGACTTCATGAAGGTGATGGACGGTATCAAGCGATTGCTTCGCCTCGCCTTCCGCACGCAAAACGAAATGACGTTCCCGGTCTCCGGCACTGGATCCGCTGGGATGGAAACCGTGATGGCGAACCTGATCGAAGATGGTGACAAAGTTGTGGTCGGCGTCAACGGCGCGTTCGGTGCGCGGCTTGCGGAAGTCGCGGAGCGACAGGGCGCCACGGTTCACAAAGTCGAAGCGGAGTGGGGCCGGATCATCGAGGCGTCGCAAGTTGCGGCGGCGCTCAAGGCGGCGAAGAATCCGAAGCTGGTCGCGATCGTTCACGCGGAAACGTCGACCGGGATACATCAGCCGATCGAGGAAATTTCGGAACTGGCGCATCGCCACGGCGCGATGATGGCGATTGACGCGGTGACGTCGCTCGGCTGCGTGCCGGTCGAGATCGACAAATGGAAAATCGACGCGTGCTACAGCTGCACGCAAAAGGGGATCGGCGCGCCGCCGGGATTGTCGCCGGTGACATTCAGCGCATCGGCGATGGATTCGATTCGAAAGCGCAAGACGAAGTGCCGCTCGTGGTATTTCGACGTCGCGCTCATCGAGCACTACTGGGGACCGGACCGGCTGTACCATCATACCGCGCCGATCACGATGAACTATGCGCTTTACGAAGCGCTCAGAATCGTCGTCGAAGAAGGATTGGAGACCAGATGGCGGCGGCATCGCGTCAACGCGTCGGCTCTGCAAGCCGGTGTGCGGGCGATGGGCCTGCAGCTCGCAGCGCAGGAAGGTCACCGGTTGCCGCAACTCTCGACGATCGCGGTGCCGGACGGGATCGATGAAGCGAAGGTCCGCGGGGAGTTGCTCCGGCTGTTCAACATCGAGATCGCCGCCGGGCTCGGGCCGCTCAAGGGCAAAATTTGGCGGATCGGATTGATGGGTGAAGGATCGCGCCGAGAAAACGTGATGCTGATTCTGAACGCGCTCGAAGAAATTTTGGGCACCATGGGATTCGAGATTGCGCGCGGGCGCGCGCTGGCAGCGGCCGAAGGCGCGTACGTCGCTGAGGGTCTCGGCGCCGGCGAACCACCGACCGGCAACTAGAAAAACTCCGATGAAGATGTATGACTTCACGCTCGCGCCGAGTCCGCGCCGAGTGAGAATCTTCCTCGCGGAGAAGGGAATCGAGGTTCCACTGGTGCAGGTGGACATCATGAAGAACGCGAATCGCACGCCGGAGTTCTACAAGAAGAATCCGTCGGGCTCGTTGCCGATACTGGAACTCGACGACGGCAGTTGTATCGCGGAGAGCGTCGCGATTTGCCGCTACTTCGAGGAACTGCAGCCCGCTCCGCCACTGTTCGGCGTCGGCGCGCGTGAGCGGGCGCAAGTCGAGATGTGGAACCGGAGAGTCGAGCTGGAGATATTCGCGCCGGTCGGGCACGTATGGTCGCATCTGAGCGAGATCGCGAAAGGGCGAGGGCGACGGATACCAGAGTTCGGCGAGACTCAGAAACGTGCGGCAACCGATCGAATCGCGTGGCTGAACGAGGAGCTCGAGAATCGCGAATTCGTTGCAGGCGACAGGTTCTCGATCGCGGACATCACGACGCTATGCATGATCGATTTCGCGCGAACAGTGGATATTCGGATTCAGCCGGACGAAGCGAATCTCGCGCGATGGTATCGAGCGGTGTCGGCGCGGCCGAGCGCGAAAGCGTAACGGCTATTCGTCGGTATCGCCCGCGCCGTCGCCATTTGATCCGTTGCCGTTGGTGTCGTCCTCGTCGCGCTCGGCCATGCCGGCTACTGCGCGCACGCGCTCGTCGGCCTCGAGCCGCACCATATGCACGCCTTGCGCGTTGCGGCCGGTGATGCGCACGCCCTTGACTGCGAGCCGGATCACTTTGCCGCCGTCGGTTATGAGCATCACCTGATCGTCGATGCCGACCTGGCGAACGCTGATCACTTTGCCGGTTTTTTCGGTGACGTTCATCGTGATGACGCCCTTGCCGCCGCGATGGGTCAGACGGTAGTCGGAGGCGGGGGTGCGTTTGCCGTAGCCTAGCTCGGAAACGGTGAGCAGGGTTTCGTCGTCGCGCACGGTGGACATCGAGACGACTTCGTCCTCGACCAGGGTGACGGTCTTGCCTTCCTTGATCGGTTGCGATTCGAGTTCCATGCCGACGACGCCGCCGGTCGCGCGGCCCATCGGGCGCGCCTCTTCTTCCTTGAAGCGAATCGCCTGGCCCTCGCGGGTCGAAAGCACGATTTGCTGATTGCCGTCGGTGATACGAACGTCGACGAGGGTGTCGCCGTCTTCGAGATTGATCGCGATGATTCCGGTGGAGCGAATATTTTCGTACTCGTCGAGAGCAGTTTTCTTGACGCGGCCACGGCGGGTCGAGAAGAAGACGAACTTGCCGGCGGTTTCGCGAGGCACCGGGATGAATGCGGACAGAGTCTCGTCGTTCGCGAGGCTGAGCAGGTTCGCAATCGAGCGTCCCTTGGCCGCGCGGCCACCCTCGGGCAGTTCGTAG
>Ga0210407_10001356_pt1 | contig 23316 bp, 21 predicted proteins | sample IncBWC27MmetaG_FD_150860 | JGI IMG/M metagenome (GOLD analysis project Ga0210407, IMG submission 150860) | Forest soil microbial communities from Barre Woods Harvard Forest LTER site, Petersham, Massachusetts, United States - Inc-BW-C-27-M | ecosystem: Environmental > Terrestrial > Soil >... | reverse complement strand
CCAGGAAGTCGATCCGATCGATCATGCGGTAGAGGAGACGCGAGGCTTCGGTGCTTGAGATACCGGCCATCATCTGATCAAGGAACGTCGTCACCATCTCGCACATCGGCCCGATTTCGTCGGCCGGCGCCAGATTGATGGCCGCGACCCTCTCGGCGATGCGCCGCGCGATAATGGACATGGCCTCGTTGGCCGATCTGGTACTGTTGGGCATGGGCTCCGGTTCTATCGATCATCGATATCCTGGGCAACTGCAGCGCTCACCGATCATCAATCGACCCGCGTCCTCGAGGATCGCCCCGAGCGAATGCTTTTACCGACATAGTGGCAAACTACAGACAACACCCTTAAAAATGTCGGCAGCCCATCCGTGCAGCGCGCATTCGTGCGCGCCGAGCTAATCCGTCGCTTGCAGCACGACCTGGTCCGGCCCGAGCTCGCCCGTGATCCGCCGCTGTTCGCGGACCGAGCCCATGTTCCCTTTCCCACCGCGCAAGCGCCGAAAAAGAAAGATACTCCCCGGTTTCGACGAGTGCGGCAGCGACACCAGCGAGGCCAAACGGCTGAATATTTTCAAGCTCTCGCTGCCAGCATTTCGTTGTCTGCTATACTAATGATCTCCTGGAACCGATGTTTCCATGAAAGCTGAGACGACCGCACGAACCGTCAGCATCGCTGTTGTGATCCCTTGTTATCGTGAGAGGGCCCATATCCTTGACGTGCTGGCCCGTATCGGTCCGGAGGTGGCGGCGATCTATGTCGTTGACGACTGTTGCCCAGAGCATACCGGCGATCTTGTTACAACGCAATGCCGCGATGACCGCGTCCGGATCGTCAGATTAGAGTCCAATCTCGGGGTTGGCGGCGCTGTCCTTGCCGGGGCGCGCTTGGCGCTGACGGATGGCCATCGTATTGTGGTGAAGGTCGACGGCGACGGGCAGATGGACCCGGCGCTGATCAGGCGTTTCGTCCGCCCGATCGAAGAGGGTGCCGCGGATGTCACGAAGGGGAACCGCTTCTACGATCTGGATAATATTCGTTCCATGCCGCTGGTCCGGCTTTTTGGCAATGCGGCGCTCTCGTTCCTGACGAAGCTGTCCTCCGGATATTGGAGCATCTTCGATCCAACAAACGGTTTTGTCGCGTGGGACTCTCGCATACTAGCTGCCGTCCCTATGGAGAAGGTGGCGAGCCGATATTTCTTTGAGAGCGACATACTGTTCCGGATCGGGCTTTTGCGCGCCAAGGTTCTCGACATTCCGATGGCGGTCACCTACGGGAGTGAGGTGAGCGGACTGAATCCAGGCAAGCAGTTGCTGCCCTTCTTGCTCGGTAACCTGCGAAATTTCTGCAAACGTATCGTTTACAACTACTTCCTTCGCGACTTCAATGTCGGATCGCTTGAGATCACATTCGGCTTGCCCCTTAGCGTGTTCGGCTTCGTCTACGGAGTATTGCATTGGGGAGTCTATGAGCCAGCGACCGCTGGCACGGTCATGATCGCGGCGCTTCCACTGCTGACTGGAATTCTCCTGCTGATTAGCTTCGTCAATTACGACGTGCAGCAGGCCCCACGAGAGCCAATCGCGGACAGGTTGCCATGCATCGATATGGAATGGCGATGAAGAATGTGTCGCTTTAGCCGGGATGCCGTTTCAGCAAGATGCACGTCGCAGCTAGCGTCAATACCGGTCTGGTGGAAGTACTCCGCAGTAGCGACTCCTGCATCGTCGCGCCCGTAGCCCGCTTATACGGACTGGCCGTGATCAGAACGCATTCCCAATCGCGTAAACCGATGAAACATGATGCGCCAGTGCTGATCCACGAGCCAGTTCCAAGCGCCGCGGCGATGATCGAGCATAGCGTCGTACGTCGCGAACGAGAGCGCGCCGGAGCAAACCGCCACGCTCTCGCTGCCAATGGCTGGCGGCAGCGGATCAGGGCGTACCTTGGCGCGGCAATCTCCGATCACGCTGATACTCGGCCGCATGGCCGAGATCTGTGAATGAGTGGACGGAATTGTCCGACGTAAGTCGGAGGGGGCGAAGGGAATCGTAGCATGCCAGTAAAGCACGAGCAGTTGTGTTCTATGTGCAACACGGCTATGGTTTCAGACCTCGTGCCGGCTACTTCCGGCTACTTTCCGTTGTCCTGCTTGTGGCTTTCTTGCGAGCAAGCTGCCGGTGCGTATTAATGCCGTTCAGCGGGTCGACGAAGATGCGCGCGAGCGTGCGCTAAAGGGAATCCGACTGTCAAATTTTGAGAAACTGCTGACCGAATGCGCGGACCTCTTGCCGAGTGGTGGGAGGCTGCTCGATGTCGGCTTGCGCCCATGGCTGGTTCATGGAGGCTGCTACAGCGCGTGGGATAACTTGTGTAGGCATCGAGCCAGACCTTGAGATGGAACGTCGTGCCAGATCGGCCGGACATAACGTGATTGCAGGCTTGTTCCCAGACGCCATACCAGACGGAGCGCGGTTTGACGCAATCACGTTCAACGATGTTTTGAACATCTTCCCGACGTGAACGGGATGGCACAAATCCTTCCGGATTACCTGGAACCGGGCGGTACAGTGATCGTGAACCTTCCCGTAGCGGATGGGCTGATCTTCCGGATGGTGAGATTGGTGGCGCTTAACCGGATGTGGCAGGCCGGGCTGCCTTCGCCCCACTTAAGCTACTTCACCGGCAAGACCTTGCAGCAGCTTTTCGAAGCGGCCGGGTTTAGCTGCGTACGCCAGGGACAGCTTCAGCCCTTGTCTTCCACGGTCCCCGGACAATCCCCAATGGTCCGCTCTCAGTTGTAGTCAGGAGTTTCGCGTTACACCTTTTCGGAATATGAAATACTGCGCGTCCGATGGAAATGCGCCTGCAAATACCTGAATACACCGAGCTGTAATGTAAATCGCAATGGAGTTCAACACACCAACGTTTCGATCAAAGCGAATACGCTCATAGAGTCCTTTGGTCGAGATAGCCTCCAGGCGGCCGCTGCGTACCAAGCCGAAACCGGTGTTCGCGAAGAGTCGTTGCAGTGTGTCAGCGGAGAAATAGCTTAAATGGGGTGATGGAAGGCCCACTTGCCACATACGCTTGTAAGGACCCGAAATTTTAATGGATCGCGCAAGGACGCGCGTCGTACGGAATATAAGCCCGTCGGAGATAGGCAGATTCACGATCGTTAGTCCTCCCTCGTTCAGGTAAGAAGAGATCTGACCGACAATTCGATCGATCTCCGGAAGATGCTCGAACGCATCATGGAAAGCAATGACATCATATCGTTCGCCCGCCGGTAACGCGCCGGGGAAGAAGCCCTCAATCACGTTGTGACCGGCCAAACGGGCCTGTGCAGCCATCTCATGATCGGGTTCTACCCCGGTACAGCGATATCCTGCGCTCTTTGCCGCATCCATGAACCAGCCATGGGCGCAGCCGACATCGAGCACACTCGCGTTCGAGGGAAAGAGATCTGCGGAAGCCTCGAGGATCTTGCTAAAAGTTTTCGAACGCAACGGCTTGAGTGCCGCTTCACGATTAATCTCGTCTATGCTCTTGATCTGATTAATCTTCACGGGAAGAGAGCTGGCGTAGAAACCACACCCGAGACATTTGTACGTGTCGGGTATCGCGTCAGGCTGCATTGGCGTTTTGCAGACCACGCAGATCATAAAGTCCAGCGCTTCTCTTCTAATATACTAATGTTCATAACAAATCTCGCATTAGTCCGATGCGTTTATCAGGTAGCGACCATTACCATAATGGCCTCGGCTCAAGTGGATCAGCGACAGGGCTTACCTAAAGATAACGGATGGCCCGAACCGAACGGGCTGGCAAGCGGCTGCTTATCCGCTTCGGACCGCGACATAGGCCGCAGCGCCTCGATAGACCTGTCCGTCAGCCTCGCCACAACGTGCTCCCCCACACACTGCTACCCCAGCGCCGTTTGGGGTACCATTTTGACCTAAACAGTATGGCACAGCGTATACAGTGATGAAACATTCCAGCAGCAACAAACCTAGCATACACAGTAGCGCGGTTGTTTCGTCACGTTTCGTCCGGCGCCTCTGAGTTGCTCGTATTACTCGCCTTCGCGAGTGGTCGCAGGTTCGAATCCTGCCGGAGTTGCCAATCGCCATCAGCAGCAAAGTCTAGGCAACGGCCCGCGATCTGAGGTGCGGGCGGGATCCAGGCTTTTTGAGCGTGGCTGCGCGCCCCCTCACCCAGCTCAGTCGTGGCCTTGAAACCGAGCCGTTCAGCGGCTCGACGCGGATCTCCGATCGAAACCCTCACTTCGGCCTATCGCGCCGGCCGATGATAGGGGACCAGCTCGGTGCGATATAACGCAGCCATCTTCTTCGCCAGCGCCTCGACCGTGGTCCCCTTACTGGTGCAGATGTTAAATATCGAGGCGCTGGTGCTCGCAGCCCGCAACGCCTGAGCGAGGGCGAAAACCGCATCGCCAAAATAGGTAAAGTCGCGGACCTGCTGCCCGTCGCCAAAAATCTCCAGAGGCTCGCCACGAGCCTATTTGTCGGCAAATATCGCAATGACACCGGAGTAGGGTGAGTTTGGATCCTGTCGGGGCCATGTAGGTTGAAAAAGCGCAAACCGACCGTCGGTATGCCATGAACCGAACCAGCGATCTGCGCATGGAGCTCGCAAGCACGCTTGTCGGCCCCATAGGCGCTCAGTGGCGCCGCCGGATGCTGCTCGCTTATCGGAACACTGTTGCAGTCGCCGTAGACAGCCGCCGTCGAAGCATAGACGATCGGGACTCCCTGACGATCGCGTAGCCTCCGCGCTTGTTCGAAAATGTTTATCGTGCCGGTGAGATTGACCTCGTGCGTTCGCCGCCACTCGCAGCTCGAACGCACGACCGCTGCGATCGCGGCCAAATGAAAGCAGGCCTCTATACCATCGAAAGCTCGTTCGACAGCGGCCGGATCGGTGACGTCTCCGTAGATGAACTCGATTTGGCGCGGGAGATTTTCACGCGTTCCGCTCGAAAGATCGTCGAGTACTCGCACCGCGTGCCCGTCCTGCACCAACGCATCCACCAGATGCGAGCCCAGGAACCCCGCGCCACCAGTCACGAGTATGCAAGCCATCGGGTATCCTCGAAAGAGCTGCGAAAAACGAGGCTCGTATGCCTGGTGTGTTCGGCGGGGTAAAAGTACTCAACAGTACACGGGGTATTCAATATCGCTTATATGAAAATTGATGCGATCGAACCTATAACTGCCGAAGTTTGCCCGGCTTGCCGAAATGGCGACACCGTGTAACGCCATTTGCTTGCATTGGAAAGCAGAATCACCGTGTCTCCAGCGGTAACGGCGATGACCCGTTAATGCGACCCACGCTGTCACCGCCGCGCACGGCAATGTCGCGGCTCCCTCGAAGGAGAGATGGCTTGGCAGAGCGACGACCGCCTCTTCGTTGAAGACTGCGTATTCCGCCAGCACCCCGTCGGGATTGGCGCCAAGTCGATCGGTCAGATACTCGGACTTGATCGGTTCGCCAAACCAACGCGGCTGGAATCGCATGTCCTCAGGAAGCTACTTTCCTCGGCCAGTGCGGCGGGTTGACCTTCCCAAGGGCGATGGCCGGACGCGGACGCTGGGCATCCCAACGGTCAGCGACAGAGGCGCACAAGAAGTCGTCAAACGGTATCTGGAACCCATCTTCCACGATGACTGTATGGATACCGCCCCGGCCGATCGGCGATCGACGCCGCCCTCCAGAAGACCCGACAGCGCTGCTGGCGGTTCGACTGGGCGCGCGGTCACCAATTCGTGACCCGTTATCCGAAGGCTTCAGACATTTCGTCTCCTTCATGCCTGCTCCGGTTGCTTCCGGCTGGAGCGAATCGCCGGGTGGGGTTGCACCCACCGGAAAGCGCCGCCTTGTCACGGCGCACCCCACAGCAGTCATTCTTCTCCCCAGGTCGCTGCCGTCCCCTCTCGGATAGAAAAGCTGTCGTTCGTTTCCCGCCACTAGTTTGCCCGAGGTGTGTCAGAAACCTCCATCCATCGCGAAGCGCCCAGGGACCGGATCTCCGATCCTCGAAGCTGAGTTTACGGGCATCGGCGCGGCGTCAAGGAGCTTCATCGCGCGATTGCCTTCAGATCGTGGCGCATGACGGGGCGAGCCGATGCGCGGCGAGCGACCACCTTGAATCCCGCGCGTGCGAACGCAGCGGCGGTACCGGTAAAGATCGATGTGCTCTTCGGTGCGCTTGTGTCGATAGGATAACCTTCGAGCGCCGGCGCCCTCGAGCGCTTTGCGGTCTCCAAAGCCGTGAAGATAAGTCGAGTCATGACCCCTTGCTGGCGATAGCCTCTTCGCACGAAGAAACAGGAGATCGACCAGACGGGCACGGCGTCCACACGCGCGAACCACCACATGTGATCAAGCCACGGTAGCGCATCGCGGGGTGTGAGCTGGCACCAGCCCACTGGCAAATCCCCCTCGAACGCGAGCAAGCCCGGCGGGGAACCCCACGCTTGACGATCTGCCGTAACGCCTCTCTGTTTGCCGCGCGAGGCGCCTCCCGATAGGCTCCTTCGAGTCTCCAATACATGCGCCAGCAGCCATTACTGGCACCGGACTTGATCTCCCCCCGAAAAAGTGGAAGGGGTTAGGCCGCGATACGCTCAGCGAGAGCTGGCTGTATAACCCAGGGCCGAATGCAGGCGGCGGGAAATGTAGAAACCCTCGATATATTGGAAGAGGTCTCTGCGGGCCTCGCCGCGGGTGCCATAAATCCAATGGTGAACCCGTTCGGTCTTCAGGCTGTGAAAGAAGCTCTCCATTGGCGCGTTGTCCAGACAATCGCCTTTGCGGCTCATCGAGGGTGTAATGCCTGATCGCGCGAGGGCCAGCCGATAAGGTTCGGCGGCATACTGAATGCCGCGATCGGAGTGGTGGATCAGTCCCGGCGACGGGCGTTGCCGCGCGATCGCCATGGTGAGCGCCTGCAATGCGATTTCGGTGTGCAGCGTCTCGCGCATCGACCAGCCGACGATCTTACGGTTATGCAGATCCAATACGGCGGCGAGGTAAAGCCAGCCTTCGCCAGTGGGGATGTAAGTCAGGTCGGCGAGCCAAACCTGGCCGGGTCTATGGGCGAGGAAGTTCCGGCCGAGCCGGTTGGGCGCGATCGGGTAGGCGTGCCGACTATCCGTCGTTCGCGCGCGAGCGGCAGGCGTCGTATTCGCCGAACCGTAGGCGGGGCGATCCACGACGCCAGCGGCCGCCAAACAATCTGGAGGCACCGGGTATGCCGACTAAGGGCCGTCCATCGCGCAAGGTTTTAGCAGCAACTGCAGCCGAGTGAGACTGTCCCAGCGGCCGGGTGCGCAGATTCCCGCTCGCGGCAGGCCCCGGCGCTGTTCGGCGGCGAGGCATGGGTGTCATTTCAACTTTGTACGCGCGGTGACATTTCAACCTTGCGCGGACAGCGACCAGATTTCAACAGCTTCGCGAAGGCACAAGATGTTGAATCTGGCTCAATTAGCTTTTACAAAACCAGCTCGTATTGTACGGGTGGCACGCTATCTGAGGATTTTGGTCGCTGAACCTACTCCGCACGGCCGCGCTTCGCGTACCCGCAATCCGTCGTCTGTATGACGCGCGCAATGCCTTGCTCGCCGAGCGGGACGCACTGTTCACGCGCACCGCACCGCCCGAGGAGGACCGCGAAGCTGCAGAGGCGCGTATCGCGCGTTCGGAAGGACGGCTGATCATCACTGAATATTCGTACCATCCTCATACCCGCTCTATCGAGGATGCAGCGGGTGGGAGGCGTCTCGTAGAGCGGCTACACGCGGAGGAGAATCGCTACGCAGGCACCCTGCATGGTGTGGCCCGGCACATCGGATCATTGCTTTGCATCCCGCGCGTGCAAGAAGATGCCAGCCGCCCATTCTGGGCGAATGATTGGTTCCCACCTTTCGACGGCGCCTCGCTCTATGGCCTGATCGCTGAACGGTCGCCGCGGCGATATATCGAGATTGGCTCCGGCATATCCACCCGTTTCGCGCGACAGGCCATTAGCGACCTGAACTTGCAAACCCGCATCATCTCGATCGACCCGCACCCACACACCGTGATCAATTCGCTTTGCGACGATGTGGTGTGTAGTCGAATGGAGGAGGTGCCCCGCGAGTTTTGGGAGGAAATCGGCCCTGAAGACCTGTTGTTCGTGGATAACAGCCACCGCAGTTTCCCCAACTCCGACGTAACCGTCTTCTTTGCCGAGGTAATGCCTGCATTACAGCCCGGCACAATTTGGGGGCTGCACGATATCTTTTTACCTTGGGACTACCCGGAGGAGTGGCGAGGCCGCTTTTACAATGAACAATATTTGCTCTTAGCCTACTTGCTTGGCGGCGCGGATGGTGACGAGATCGTACTGCCGGTAATGTGGGCCACGCACCAGTCGCGCCTGCATAGCATTCTGGCGCCGCTTTGGGCGCATGAAGTCCTGTTCCGGGATGTGGGGACGCATGGCGGTTGCTTCTGGATGCGCTGCGGCACCGACCGCGATTCGCGTTTTCCTTTCCCAAAAGGAAACTGATTTTCCATCTTTGGACGGTCCTCTCCTCGCAAGGTGATGGCAGTGCTTTGAACAGATCGCTTGCAGTCACCGCGACGAGGACCTCGTCCTCGCGACCTGGTTCGGCATCGATCGTCCACCGTCTGAGCGGTGGGTCGATCACATCCTCGACGAGTGGAACATCCCTGATGAGATCCCCGAGTATCGTCGCATCGACGCTGCGGTAGCGCAGATTTTGCTTGAGCGGATCCAGGATGACCTTCCGAATTTTACCGCTTTGGTGGGCGATCGCTTTTACGTCGCCCGACCGATCCGTGCACGGCCCTATCAGATCTACGAGATTGCCTTCGGGTGCGAGGCTGAAGGTTCGATCCAGATCGGCCGCCGAATGATTCCCCCTCTCTGGTTTTGATCAGTATATCGGAGTGCAGATTTTGACCGGAATGCTTCGCTTCGTGCATGGATCTGCGCAAGGTGTTCGCCACCAACCTGCGCCGCCTGCGGCACGCGAAGGAGCTGTCGCAGGGCGACCTCGCCTACGAAGGCGAGATCAGCTGCATCTATCTCGCGCAGCTTAAAAAAAGGGACGTACTTCGCCAGCCTAAAGATCGTCGGCAACCTCGGCATTGAGTCGGCGGAATTGCTAATGGCGACCCGTAAGCCTCAGCACTCTGCTCCGTCTGCACGAGCCGTGACCCGTAACATGCGACTGGCCTCTGCCGCGTTCAGCGGCTACCGTTCGGCGCGGGAGGGGGCGACAGTCTATACCGAAGCATTTGGCGAACTACTGCACCGGCAGCGGAGTTGGCCTGGAATAGGGGACATCGTGCAAAGCTTGGATGATAAAATCTCGCCGCAACCGCGTCTCTGCAACGCCTGCGGCGGCCGGTCCTTCACGATGATGGGGCGGCGCAGCGACGGCGTTGATGTTTTGCGTTGCGAGGCATGCGGACTGGGTGTCATTGACATCATGCCGTCCTATCTCGCTTCGCTTTATGACAACGCGTACTACGGGGTAGGCGACGTTGAGTCGGCGTTCGGCTACCAGGACTATCGTTTCACTGCCGAACACGGGCTGTCTTGGGCGGCCGCGATGGTTCGCCTGATCAAGTCCGGCGGGCGCGTTCTGGACATGGGTTGCGCCGACGGGACCCTGCTTGCCAAGTTACCCGACAGTTTCGAACTGTACGGCATCGAGGTAAACGCGCTAATGGCTGCGCGTGCGGCTGAAGCCGGCACGACGATCATCGGCGGCGACCTGCTGGCGCCAGACATCGCGCGTCGTTACTGCGGTTCATTCGACCTTGTTACCGCGATTGCCGCGTTTGAGCATTTGGTCGACCTGCGCCGCGGCATACACGTCGCTTTACAGTTGATAAAGCCGGACGGCGTGCTCCTGTTCGAGATGCCCTACATCTCCGCGCAGCAAGAAAATCGAATATGGTTCGAAAGTTCGCTTGAACATGTCTACTATCCGTCTGGTGATTCGCTACACCTGTTGGTTGAGGCCCTCGGTGCCCATCTAGTCGGTCGCGAGGTTTACATTCGCGATTTCGCGTCGAATTTTATCGGCCTGGCGGTCCGCGATAGTGCGCTGATCCCCGGAATGCAGCAGCTCTTTGCCAGGCTGACGTCGACCGGCAAAGCCGTTTTGACACGAGAGCAGCGGCTGGCACGCCTGCAGCTGATGCTGATCCACGCGGCAGAGAGCACGCCCGAGCTAGTCTCGGACCTACCTGAACTGCTGGCGGAAGCGGCAAACCCGGCGCTGCTGCAACGGGTCGAGCAGCTTTGGGAAAACGACCTTCGTCGCCTTGCGGCGGCGCGGCAAGCTCACGCGAGTGCCGAGGCACGGCTCCGACAGGCGTTTCAAACCGACAGCCGACCGGTGTTAGGCCTGGGGTGGGCGGAGCGCTGTTGGACGTTGCAGTCGGAGTTGGGGGCGCGCGATGCGCAGCTGGCGACGACCCGCGCCGAGCGCGACGCATTTCAGGCGGAGTTGGGGGCGCGCGATGCGCAGCTGGCGACGACCCGCGCCGAGCGCGACGCATTTCAGGCAGAGTTGGGGGCGCGCGATGCGCAGCTCGTAACGACCTCCGCCGAGCGCGACGTATTTCGGGCGGAATTGGGGGCGCGTTATGCGCAGCTGGCGACGACCCGCGCCGAGCGCGACACATTTCAGGCGCAGCTGGCGACGACCTGCGCCGAGCGCGACGAATTGCAATACCGGTTTGAAGAGGTGTTGGACGGTACGGCCTGGAAGGTGACATATCCATTCCGCCGCCTGGGCGCCCGCCATCCCCAGGCAGCCCGCCTGATCGGTCAGGCGTTGAAGCTTGTGTGGTGGTCGGCTCGGCTCAAACTGCGGTCGGGGCTCAGGGGAACGTCACAGCAATGTCGACATGCGCCGACACAAGGGCCCGCGGTGGCGCTCCAATCATCGCCCGATGCCGCGCCCCACCCTATCCCGCCACTCGATGCGCCGACACAAGAGCCCGTGGTGGCGCTCCAATCATCGCCCGATGCCGCACCCCACCCTATCCCGCCACTCGTCTTCAGTCGGCGGAACGGTTTGCTGCATCCGATCTCGTGTGACGATGAGATGGAGCCCTGGCCGGCCGACAGACCGTTAGTGACCGTCGTCATTCCCAGCTTCAACTACGGCCGATTTATCGGCGAGGCGGTTGACTCGGTCCTCGCGCAGACCTTCACCAATATCGAGGTAATCGTAGTCGAAGGCGGATCCACCGACCCGGAATCGCGCCACATCGCTCTCGCACTCGACCGGCCGCGGGTCCGCATGATTGAACAGTACGAGCCGCATCTCGTGGGAGCCAACCGAAATTTTGGGATCTGTCAGGCGCGCGGCAAGTATGTCTGCTGTCTCGATGCGGACGATATGCTCGCGCCCACCTACATCGAGAAGGCGGTATTCCTACTGGAGGTCTGCGGCTACGACGTCGTTTCGACGGCGGCGCAATTCTTCGGCGACTGTGACGAGCGTGTCGGCATCCTGGAGGCGCCGGATTTGGCCGATATGCTGGAGGCGAACCATATACTGACTTGCGCGGTGTTCCGACGCAGCTTGTGGCGTCAGTCGGGTGGCTATCGCGACACGGAGCCGACTGTCACCGGACATGTGCCTGAAGATTGGATGTTCTGGGTGCGGTTGGCCTCACTCGGGGCTCGGATGCGCAACATTTGCCGGGAATATCTGTTCCTGTACCGCCGTCACGGACCGAGCCTCAGCGCGAAGGGCGGCGTGTTGCCGGCGGCAGTGCATCGAGTTCTGATCCTGCAGGCGAACGCCGATCTGCTAGGCCCGGAAAAAATCGCCCGCTCCGGCAGCAATCCATCGGCGCTGTGTCAGCCGGCGGAACCGCTGCGCAATATCACATCGTTCGCGGGCAGCGCCGATCGGCGTCGGCCAGTGCTACTGCTCGCGCTGCCATTCATGATCTTGGGTGGCGCGGAGCGGCTGCTTAGTCGCGTCGTCGATTACCTGTCCCGGCAGGGGTGGCGCGTGGCGATCATCACATCGCTCGACGCCGGGAGGGAAAATGGCGACACCACTCATTGGTTTGAGCCGGCGACAGCGGAGATTTACCACTTGCCGCGCTTTCTTGAACAAAGCCAGTGGCGCGATTTCGCACGCTATCTGATCTGTTCCCGATCAGTGGACGTTCTGTGGATCGTCGGCAGTACATTCTGTTACGATTTGTTATCGGATCTGCGTGCCGAGTTTCCCCGGGTCGCGGTCGCGGATCTCCTGTTCAACACGGTGGGTCACGCCGCCAACAACCGAAAGCACGCACAGCGGATCGATTTGACCTTCGTCGAGAACGGGGAGGTGCTTCGATATCTGCAGGATCGGGGCGAGGCAGCGGATCGAATCACTCTTGTTCCGAGCGGCGTCGACCTGCACACGTACCAGCCGCGCCCCCGTGATGCGACAATTGCGGAAGCCCTCGGCGCAGCGTCGGATGAATTGATCGTCGGTTATTGCGGCCGATGGTCGGTGGAAAAGAACCCGCTCGCGTTCATCGAAATTGCGCGGCGTTCGCTGGCCGAGCATCTACCGCTGCGTTTTGTCATGACCGGGGCAGGCCCTTTGCACGCCGCCATAATTGAGGCTATCCACCAGGCTGCCATGCCGGAGGGCCGATTTCATTTGCTGGGCGAATTGGAGAATCTGCTGCCGTACTTGCGGTCCTGCGACGTGCTGGTGGTGCCATCCAAGCTCGATGGGCGGCCCGTCGTGGTATTGGAAGCGCTGGCGTTAGGGGTGCCAGTGCTCGCGTCACGGGTCGGCGGGCTGCCTGAACTGATCGAGGACGGCGTAAACGGCTTCCTTCAGCCACCGCCGGGAAATGCGAACGCCTTTGTCCGCCGTCTGCGTCAACTCGCGGGCGATCCGCCGTTGCTGGCGCGCATGAAGCTTGCGGCCCGCCGACATGCCGAATCGCATCTCGGCGAGGCCGCGATGCTAATCGGTTATGAAAGCCGCCTACGTCAGTTGGTCGAAGGTGCGCGCGGGAACGAGGCCGCGGGCCCGGTCGCGCTTCTGCCGCAGAAGCTGCGGCAGAATCTCATCGAAATTGGGTAACGCCGGAACGAGGCCAAGGCTCGCCAGTCGGCCGGTGTGGCCGTATAGCACCACCGGGTCTTCGGGGCGCACGCGACACGGATCGACTACGATCGATACCGGTTTCCCGGTGAGCCGGATCATGTCATCGATCAGCGGGCGCAACGGCCAGGCGCGGCCTGCGCAGATGTTCACGACCTGACCGACCGCATCGGGCCGAATCGCAAGTCCCGCAACCAACCGGGCGACCTCGCGCACATCAAGGAAATCGCGTTCGGCATAGAGGTTTCCGACACGGAGCGTGCCTCCCTCCGAGGGCATCGCCGCGATCTGCGCGGCAAAGCTCGCCAGAGCAAGATGCCGTGGCATGCCCGGACCGACCGGGTTCCACATCCGAGCCACGACGACCGGCATCCCGGCGGCGGCGCGCGCCTCGGCCATCAGGGTCTGGGCGTATTTCGCAATGCCGTAATCGGTCACCGGACGACATGGTTCGGTCTCGCGGACCGGTACGTAGTCGGGCGCCACATTGCCGTACTCGGCTGCCGAGCCGGCGAGGATGACCAGCGGCGGCCGCTTTTGGCGTGAGACCGCCTTCAAGAGGTGCGCGGTCAACACGAGGTCAGCCTCGTAAAGCGCGGCCGGGTGTTCGGCGCGGCTCAACCCCGCCATGTGAAAAACCACCGCGGGCGCGGCGCTGTCCAGGGCAGCGGCCAAACGCCCGGCGCGGGCCGCGAGTGCACCACCTGACGTTACTGGTACGACATCCCAGTCTTGTGCCGCGAGATGCTCCGTCAAATGACTGCCGATAAAGCCAGTCGCCCCGCTGACGAGCGCTCTCAAGCGGGGGGCCCCAAAAACGCCTGTGGATCCTTTTCATAAAGCTCCTGGGCGCGCGCGAAATCGTCCGGACGGCCAATATCGAGCCAAAAACAATCGCTGCGGAAGCAGTGTACCTCACCCGTCACCATCAGCCGCTGCAACAGGTCGGGCATGTCGAGATAAGTGTCCCGCTCGATCAAGTTTCGCAGCGGTGCCGCGTTCAGCACGTAGACCCCCATGCTGACGAGGTGGGGATAGTTCGGCTTTTCGCGGTAGGTGGTCATCCGCATGTCGGGATCGACCTCGATCAGGCCGAAATCGATCTTCACTTCGCGCGGATAGACACCCACGGTGGCAACCGCCCGCCGGTTCCGATGAAATCGGATCATCGCGCCGATGTCCATCGTGGTCAACAGATCACCATTGGTCATCACGAAGTCGTCGCCCAGCCGGTCCAGCACCGCGGCGATCGGTCCCGCGGTCCCGAGGGGCTTATCCTCGACGCTGTAATTCAGCTTCACGCCGATCCGCGTCCCATCGCCGAAAAACGCTTCGATTAGGTGCCGCAAATGATTGACGGCGAGATACGCTTCCGTCACCCCGGCACGGCCGAGTTGGCGCAAGAGCACTTCGAGCACCGGGACGTCGCCTATCGGCATCAGGGGTTTCGGCAGTACGGCGGAATAGGGATAGAGGCGCGATCCTTTGCCTCCCGCCATTATGATCGCCTTCAGCGTGGACCTCTCAAACCGCGTAGCTGCCTGCGCGATAGGTCGCGCGGTGTTGGTGGATGAAGGCGATCGTCTGCTGTAACCCGTCATCCAACGAGGTGCACGGTTGCCAGCCGAGCAACTGGCGGGCCTTGCGGTTGTCGGACACCAGCTTGCCGACTTCGCTCGTGGCAGGGCGCATGCGCCCCGGATCGCAGCGCAGGATCTTGTTTGTCCCGATCAGGCTGAGGATACGCGCGGCAATCGCGCCGATACTGTGGGTCTCGCCTGTGCCGAGGTTGATGGTCTCCCCTTCGATGCCCCGCCGGATGGCCGCGCGGATAAAGCCGTCAACGGTGTCGCCGACATATGTCAAGTCGCGTTGCGGATCGAGGGAACCCAGCGTAATCTCCTGCCGCTCGAGCGCCTGAGTAATGATTGTCGGAATGACGGCGCGCGCGCTCTGGCGCGGTCCAAAGGTATTGAACGGGCGCAGCGTGACGACCGGCGTGCCGAACGAGCGATAGTAGCTCTCGGCAAGTTTGTCCGCGCCGATTTTCGAGGCAGCATAGGGCGACTGTCCCTGCAGCGGATGGTTCTCGTCCATTGGCTCTCGCCGGGCGGTGCCATACACCTCGGAGGTGCTGGTGTGCACCACGCGGCGGGCACCGAGGCGCCGCACCGCCTCCAGAATGTTGAGCGTCCCCTCCACATTGGTACGGACATAGCTGCGCGGCGCGACATAGGAGTAGGGTATCCCAATCAGTGCCGCGAGGTGCAGAACGATGTCCATCCCCTCGACGGCGCGCAAGACAAAGTCGCTGTCCTCGATATTCCCAGCCACAATATCCAATGGCCACTGCTGGGCTGTCCTTAGATAGGCAAGATTGCCGACGCTGGATGCCGAGTTATAATGAACTAATGCGCGTACGATAGCGCCACGCTCCAATAACTCTTCCACGAGATGACTACCAATGAAGCCAGCGGCACCGGTGACCAGAATTCGTTTTCCCTCAACCATAGCGCTCCGAACTTCGTCTGTATTTTGCTAGTTCCTAAATCATATGCGGGAGCCGAGAGGTTGACGACTTCTAGACCACAGGCCCGCTTGAGGCAATGCGCCCCGTGTTGTTGCATCTAGCGAGGGTTGCGCCGGATCGGCCGATCCCTAGTTTCATGGATAAGAGGCAGCGGAGTGTACCACGATTGTTTAAGTTGGCAAGGTCGGTCGTGAAGAACCGTTCATTAGGCCGTCTGGACGGCGAGTAGCGGCGAGAAAAGCGCCCGAATCAGGTCGCGCAAAAGCCCGGCCAGCCAGCGCAGCAGGAGGCTGAAGTTGTGGTCGGCGGCGGCGAGCACGGCATTGCTGCGGTCACCGTCGGGTCCTTGGTCTCGGTTGAAGGTTTGGCGACCAAACCCTACCGGAGATTCGCGATGACCACCGCTATGGATAAGTGGCCCGCCGCCGCCAGACTCGTGGCGGTCGCCGCGGCAGGCCACTTACCCACTGCTCCTACACCATCTCAAGGGGCACGACCCTCCTTGATACGCTGAAGGAGTTTTTGTTTTCGAATGGGGTCCCGATTGGCGCCAATCGGGACCCTCACTTCAGGCCTTTTAGCTGACGATTTCAGTGACTTGCTGCTGTTTCGGCCAGGGTCCCGCTTCGGTGCTGATTCACAAGCTGCATTTCCCATCTCGGCGGTTTCGTTGCTAGCCTGGTCGTTGGCGCAATCCCGTTGGCGCTCACGCCGCCACGGATCGAATATTAAGCCAATTCATTCCCACTTCTCGGCAGCGAGCCCCGCCGCCGGTCGTCCCGAAGCGTATCGATATCTGCGCAGATTACCCGATCAATCGCGCCGGCGTGCTCTGAGAGGAAATCGAAGACGACTGGATCGATGCTCGGATAGCCAGGTGCGAACTCGGCCACCCGGTTGGCGGGCCGGTAGCAGATCGAGTGACTGCGATCCAGCACCGGTGCGAAGGTGGAAAAGAACCGCCGCCCAAACCCGTCCGCGGCGAACTGTAGCGTTGCTGACTCTGCGGTCGCCTGAATCAGCTTGAAACACAGCAAGTCCCGATCCTCTACTGTCAACTCCGCGCACAAAGCAGGCAGAAACACCGGTGTGATCGCAGCGTCTCCGGGCGCGCCGTCTTGCCAGCCGTCTCCAGGTACATAGTCAAACAGCGCTAGCCGGCTTCGTCCTGGGGAAGCGCGCGCTCCGATCAGCAACGAGTCCATGACCGGCCCACTCGTCGTATCGGAACTCAGGAGGAATACCTCCTCGAACTCGTCACTCGCCACTGCTTCGCACATTCTGTAGTATGCGATACCCACGCGTGCATCTATTGCATTGCTGAAATGGCCTAGGCAATCCCACTCATATCGGCCGATGTCGACGGCCGGGTCGATCGCGTTTGCCCGCGCGATGATCGCACGGTAAACCGGATCCTTGAAGAGGTTGAATCCGCGCAAATGCGGCAAAGGGGCCGCATTTGGCCCGCTGTACCTCGCTATCGTCTGCGTGAACACCTGCCGAAAGCGCGAGGGCTTGAACAACATACTCGGCGGAGGCTGCCGCGCCGAAATGCGATCTGCGGCGTGATTGCGACTGTCCAGCCTCTGCCGGTACAGCAGGGCCGTCCCTTCGACTGAAAAAAAACTGTATCCCGCCGACATCGCCTCGCAGTTAAAATGCCAGTCCTCGTATGCGTACCCCATGCCGAGCGGCACGTCCCGATATTGAACGACGTCGTGAAGCGAGCGATGGTAGAACACTTTTGACGTAAACAGTGGGTACTTCACAGTTGCAAACGCAGCAATGTCGTCCTGGCTGAAGTATTCCACGGTATAGTATTTTCCCCCAAAACCCAACGAGAACTTCGGAACCAGCACGCACTTAGCACCACGCTCGCGCCCAGTCTCCGCCATGCGCGCGATTGAGCAGTATGAAGTCAGGTCATCGCCATCAATCAGGTCCAGCCACTCGCCCATAGCGGCTCGGCATCCGGCATTTCGTGATAAACTTACTGATCCATGATTGGCTTCGATTACCCGGACAGCTCGGAAGGCGGAAAGATCGGCGGCCCGGAACACCTCCCGAGTCAGTGGGTCCGAGCGGTCGAATGCCGCTACCAGTTCTGTTCTTAAGTCTGAATCGGCAGCAAACGTGGCCGCCTCGCTCAACGAGCGCAGGGTCCTGGCGAGATACTTACCCTCGCGATGCAGGGTGACGACCGTAGAGACGTCGATGTCGCGCGTCATTGTGGCCCCGTCCCTAAGAGTCTTCTCTGATTGGGGTTGCTCAGGTCTGATTGGGGTTGCTCAGGTCAAGCCGCTCCTCGCGCATACGAACGAGCCAGCCTGGGCAGCAGCATGACGTAGGCGGCGTAGAGGAAGGCCTCAGCGAAGGCGATGGTCGCCTCGAATTCCTTGGCTGGGCGGCGGTTGCCATTGATCCAGGCGAAGAACCGCTCGCGCATCGACTGGGTGCGCTTACGGCCACAGCTGCAAGCCGGCGGCACAAACGGTTCCAGGATCGCCCATTCCGCGTCGGTCACGTGCTCGCACAGCGCAGCCCTTCTCGGCGATGCTGCCGACGTGTGGCCGGGGTCCACATCGGGTTTTTGTTCCAAAGGTGTCGCAACCCCAGAGGAATCACCATTTGCCGCGGTCATCGAGCCCTGTTCAGGTCAGGTTCAACACAGCCTCTAAGCTGGCTCACGCCTGCAAGTGATCCATGGTAGCGCGGCGCCGTCCGAAAGATTCTCTCCACCCGGGCCGCATAACTTGGCGGGCTATGGTGCTCCGTCAGCATGGCCCAGGCGCCCTCGACAACCCTTTGCTGTAACGTCGGATCTGCCAGCAAGGCCTCGATCCGCGCGACATAGCGCAATGCGTCCGCTTCATCGTCGCCCGAGCACCTGATCAGCAGCCCAGTCCGCGCGTCCTCTATGATCTCGGGAATGGCCCCGACGTCTGGCGCGATAATTGGCAGGCCTGCAGCCATAGCCTCTAGTAGAACGACGGGGATTCCGTCGAAACACGAAGTGTAAACGAAACAGGCATGCTCGTCGGGCCGAGTTTGCTCGAACTTCTCAAACGGGCCATGATAGCGCAGGTTCGGCAACCCCGCGAATCGCTTCACATCGAAGGCGCCAAGTGTGGCCTGGCCGTACACTTCGAGAGCAAGTTCGGGTACTTGCACCGCCAGTTGGCGCGCGATTTCGATCAGCAGCGTTGGGCGCTTCTCGTCGTCGATGCGCGAAACCCACAGGATCGTTTTGCCCTCCCGCGGCTTCGCCTTACAGCGGTCGAAGTCTGCAACCTCCACGCGGGACCGCAGCACTTGCCACTTCTCAGCCATAACCGCGAGCCGCTGCTGGTCGTCGCGCGCGATCATTTCATTATCGCACACGATCAGGTCAAGTTTCTCAAGGTTTTCAGAAATGAAAGCAAACGGTGTCGGCTCAATCAAGTTGAGATCCCCGTATTGGTTCCGGCCATTGGAGAAACGATAATAAATCGCGGAATATCCTGTTTCCGTCAGGATCGATCCGAATCTGGCGAAGAAATCATGTGCGAACGCGCTCGACTTCATGTGCAGCCGTGCATTTGGCGCACACCCTTGGAGCAGTTTGAAGCACAGCACTTCACGAGTGTCCGTGTCCATACCTGGCGACATGGCAATCAGATCGAGATGAACGGCGCCCGGCGGGAGTTGATCCAGCCAGGCGACGCGCTCGAATGCCTGGCCGAATATGACGAGTATACGAGATTGCTGGTTGATGCGCGTCAGCTCCCACATGATATTCAGCAAGTACCGATCGGCGCCACCTGTAGTGAGGTACGGCAGCAGGAAAACTTCATCGAAGCGTTCGTCACCTACGATTTCGCACAGGCGGTAGTAGGCCAGCGGAGCAGCAAGCGACGTCGCCAGATAGTTGAAGGTTGACGCGCGGCTGAGCTGCAAGGGATCGACCGCCGGGTCAATCGCATTCGCCGCCGTGGTTAGCTCGAGCAGAACGGGCTGGTTTATGATCTCCGCCCCGGTCAGGGTAATATGAGAGATCCGTTCCACGCCCTCCACAAACGGCGCGCAGACTCGCCTGTAGACCGGAGGCGTGAACAACCGGGTGGGCGGGATCTGACGACTCGAGAACTGATTGGCGCGCGCCAACATGGTGTTAGCACGCTGGCGGTAGAACAGGATCGTATCCGGCACCGCTCGGAACTGACAGCCGAGCGCCACTGCTTCGCAATTGAAGTGCCAGTCCTCGAAAGCGTAGGCGGGATGCTGGCCGCTTATATCATGGTAGGTCAGCCGCTCGCGCAGCGAGCGCGCAAAGAAGATGCGCGACAGAAAGGGGTGATCGATCAGCAGGAGTAACGGCGTAACATCGCTCAGATCAAAATACTCGGCAATGTAATAACTTCGGCCAAATGCAAAGACAAACTTCGGTATTAGTATGTCATTCGGACCAAGCCCGTCAGCAGCGGCCGCCATAGCCCCCAAGTAGTTGTACGAAACCAGGTCGTCACCGTCCGCCGTCGCGACGTATCGGCCGGCCGCTACTGCGATACCGTCATTCCGGGTCGGTCCAAGCGCGCCATTGTCGACCTCGAGTACCCTGACAGAGCTGAAAGCTGACCCATCACAAGCGTGTACGGCGCGCCTCGTAGCTGGATCCGTGCGATCCAGCACTGCAACCAGCTCTACCGACCACCCCGCCGAACGCGCAAACCGTGCCGCTTGGGCCAGCGATTCCCACGTCCGCGCCATATACGTCGCCTCGCGATGGACGGCGAGCACAACCGAAATATCGGGACCAGCCATATTTCAGCCCCGCCGCACTCTACCCCCGCCGCCGCGCAGCGCGGATTGCTCTACCGACAGCGTGGCGACCGTGGCGCAGAACGGGACCAACCACCGGCATTGCGTAGAGCCGCATGTAGGCTTGCTGGAGGCGATAGGTCCGCGACCGGCGCAACGCCTCAAGCATCTGTTCAACCTCGCGCAGCCGTGCGCTGTCGCGTTCATGCGCGGCGAGCAGTCTCTGCCGCTCCTCCTGATACGCATCGACTGCGCGTGCATGGGCCAGTACTCGCTGGCGCGCTTGCGCCAACAGCTCGTGCAAGGCCTCGTTCGCCCCTTTCGTATTTTTTGCCAGTGCTTCGGCTGCCTCGGCTCGTCGGGTCGCCTCCAAGGCTTCGGCGCCGACCGTTGCGCTGGCCAGTTGCGAGCGGTCCAATTCCCACAGCTGCCCCAGCCGCTTCAGCAACGGCACGGTCACCGACTTTGGAGAAAGCTCGGCCAGCGCCAAAACATCGGAGCTGTCACCATTCGCTGCGTGCACCAGAGAAAGCTGCATCTTGGCGACACGTTCCGCAGCACTTAACGGCGCAGGCCCAATCCCTCGGATGCGCGCGAACAGCTCCGACAACCACGCGGCATCTGCTGATCGCTTGGGAACGATGCCGATATAGGTTGATGCGTAGTGCTTGATCGGGATTTCCGTCCCGATCAGCGGTGCCCCGAGTTCCTGCTCCACTAAATAACGTAGCGCGCCTTCCGTCGGGTAATATACGTGCTCGAGCGAGGAGGTGTACCAAGCGCTGTTATCCCCCTGGGTCGATATGAGCGGTACCTCGAAGATAAGCACACCGTTCGGCTTGAGCATCTGCAAAGCCGCCTCAAACCCGCCTCGAAAGTCCCGTAGGTGCTCGAACACCGCGACGCAGGTCACGATATCGAAGCGAGCCGTGTTCGCCTCGATAACCGCGTGGTCGAGTAGGTCGTCACCCAGCACGGTTATTCCGGATGCGGCTGCGCGGCCCCGCATCGTCGCGTTCACTTCGATACCGAACCGCTCGTAAGCTGAGCCGAGCTTATTGAGGAGATACCCGTCCACACAGCCGACGTCCAGAAGCGCGCCGCTTTCGCGAATGAGAGGAATCAGCGTGGCAGCCCAAGCCGTCCCGTGCTCGACAGTAAACGCGTAGTCTTCATACCCATGATCCGCTGGGTTCACCGTACCAGAGGCAGCCTCATAATAGTACGAATCGTTGTAAAAAACGCTTAAATCCTTTGGAATTGGCGCAATCGCGCCCAATCCGCATCTTGCGCACTGCTGAATTAACCACCCATCCGACCGCACTCGCAGCTTATGCTTGGTCTTGTAACGGCATATATTACAAGGTGCCATTTGCTCCGTCAGCCTGCCTTCATTCGTTTGCATACCCGTCGCCGAGTCCGAAGCGGATCGGGCCGCTCGCATGCCGTGCTGGATTGCCGATCCGGCGGCGAGGAGTCAATGGGGATAAGACGTCCAGCCCGGCAGGCTGCCTCAGTGCTGCCAGCCGGCCTTGCGCAGGTCTTCGAGCATGGCGCCGGGCACTCTCCTTTCGGGCTCAATGGACCCCCGGATCACCTCAACCTCAATCCCGGCGTTCATCGCTATTTCTTGCCAGGAAAGATCTGCCATCAGCGCCGGAACTCCGAGTCGGCCAGCAAGTGCCAAGCATGCGCGATCCCCCAACGAAAAACCGCTCGCCGCGTTGCAGATAACAACAGCCCGGTCGTGTAGGCCATTTCGTCGTCGAACGGGATCAACTCGACGGGCAAGGGATCGAGCACCATCCGAATGTCGGGCTCAAATGCGCCGTTACGCACAAAATGGCCGACGACCTCGGCAAGATTGACGGTCGTCATAGCGGAATCGGCAAGGACATCGCGCACCCTTTCCCAACCCGGCTCGTTGCGAAGCAGGGCGAGAAGCGCAGAGGCATCCAACACCACATCCGCCGTTCGCGTTCGGCCGCGCGCCTGCGCTCGGCAAGAAACGGAGCTGACTGGATTGCCGAGACCCCGGACGATGGATCGGGCCTATATCTTCAAGCGGTTCGATGCGGGAAACCGACGCCCGTTTTCAGGCTGTCGAACGACAAGCACTTCGTCGAGGAGGTGCAGGACATCGTGGGTCTCTATCTTGATCCGCCCGACAGAGCGCTGGTGTTCTCGGTGGACGAAAAGAGCCAGATCCAGGCGCTCGATCCACACAGCTCGGCCTGCGGCTCAAGAAAGGCCATTGCGGCATCATGACGCATGACAACAAACGGCAAGACACCACCACACAGTTTGCTGCGCTCGACGTGGCTAGCGACAAGGTGATTGGCCAGTGCATGCCGCGACACCGCCACCATGAGTGGCTCAAGTTCCTGCGCTGGATCGATGCCGAGACGCCAAAACACCTCGAGGTGCATCTGATTGCCGACGACTACGCCACACACAATCACACCAGCCCGGGCGTGGCTCACGCGGCATCCACGGTTCGACGTGACTTTCACCCCGATCTCCGCCTATTGGCTCAACCGGGTCGAGCGCTTCTTCGGTCTCATCACCCAAGACCGCATCCGCTGCGGCGTGTTAAGTGTCCGACTCAGAATCGTATAGGTAGAATTAGGCACGTGCCAGTCGTCTAATGAGGAGCTGGACCGAGGCGAGATAGAGCCAAGCCTTGGCGTTGGCGATTGTCGCCTCGAAGTCTTTGGCGAGGCGGCGGTTGCGATTGAGCCAGGCCAGTGAGCGTTCGACGACCCAGCGGCGCGGCAGGATCTCGAAACCGACGGCGTCGGCCAT
>Ga0210407_10001355_pt1 | contig 23337 bp, 19 predicted proteins | sample IncBWC27MmetaG_FD_150860 | JGI IMG/M metagenome (GOLD analysis project Ga0210407, IMG submission 150860) | Forest soil microbial communities from Barre Woods Harvard Forest LTER site, Petersham, Massachusetts, United States - Inc-BW-C-27-M | ecosystem: Environmental > Terrestrial > Soil >... | reverse complement strand
ATCGCCTGGCTGAAGCGTTCGCCGAATGCCTGCACAAGCGAGTGCGGTGTGAATGGGGATACGGTTGTGCGGAAGGCCTGAGCAACGCGGATCTGATCCAAGAGAAGTATCGTGGGATCAGGCCGGCCGCGGGTTACCCGGCGTGCCCCGATCACACGGAAAAAGGCACGCTCTGGCGTTTGCTCGATGTGCAGTCGAACACTGGAATGCTGATCACCGAGTCGTTTGCAATGTGGCCCGGATCGAGCGTGAGTGGGCTCTACTTCGCCCATCCGGAATCGCGATATTTCAGTCTCGGCAAAATCGACCGCGACCAAGTCGCCGACTATAGCGAACGCAAGAAAATGAGCGTGGCAGAAGTCGAACGATGGCTTGGACAAAATCTGAACTACGACCCTGCGGAATAGCATCTGGACCTGTGGCCGCAGCGGGCATCCCATCCGCGGGAATTCGCGACCCGCCCCTCCGCTGCACATCGTTGCAAATGCGAGCTGCGAATCAAAAGTGCTACGATTCTCCCTCAGATGTATTTCGGGGACACTATGCAAGGACCAACGAAAGCCCGCCTGACTCATCCACTGGTGCGCGAGAATGGTTCGCATCGTCCCGCCACATGGGATGAAGCTATGGACCGCGTGGTTGCGGCGTTCCGCAAATCTATTGAGAAAGACGATCCGCGGGACTTCGGTATGTTCAGTTGCTCCAAGACGACTAACGAACTTAACTATGCGGCGCAAAAATTCGTTCGCAGTGTCATGCGCACGAACAACATTGACAGCTGCAACCGGACTTGACACGCTCCTAGCGTCGCCGGTCTGGCGGCGGTGTTCGGAGCAGGCGGCGGGACAAGCTCGTATCGCGAGATTGAAGACGCCAACGTTATCCTGCTGTGGGGCTCGAACGCGCGGGAAACGCATCCGATTTTCTTTCATCATTTGTTAAAAGGCGTACGCAACGGCGCTGAACTCTACGTGGTAGACCCGAGACGCACCAATTCCGCGCGCTGGGCGAATCTCTGGCTGGGATTAAACGTGGGTTCTGATATTTCGCTCGCCAACGCAATTGGGCGCGAAATTATCGCTGCTGGGCTGGCGAATGAAAAGTTCATCCAACACGCCACCAGCGGATTTGATCCCTACAAAGCGCATGTTGAGAAATACACTCTCGATCGGGCTGAGCGTGAGACCGGCGTACCCGCTGAGGCCATCCGAAGGATGGCCCATGCTTACGCTGGCGCTCCGCGGGCCCAGCTCTGCTGGACTCTGGGGATCACTGAACATCACAACGCCGTGGACAACGTAGTGGCCCTCATCAACCTGGCGCTGTTGACCGGACACGTGGGTCGCTACGGCAGCGGCGTGAATCCGCTGCGCGGCCAGAACAACGTCCAGGGTGGCGGCGACATGGGTGCGATTCCAGACCGCCTTACCGGCTTTCAGCATGTTGAGAATGACGAACTGCGCGCCAAGTTTGAAAAGGCCTGGGGTGTGAAGATTCAACCCAGGCGCGGCTGGCACCTGAGCGATATGTTTGAGGCCATGGATCACGGTCAGCTGACGACGCTGTATGTGCTGGGCGAGAATCCGGCGGACTCCGAGGCGGACCGGCATCGCGCTCTGAAGCGTCTGGGCGGGCTGGAATTCCTTTTGGTCCAGGATCTTTTCTACACCAAGACTGCGGAACTCGCCGACGTTGTTCTGCCCGCCGCAGCTGGGGCATTTGAAAGTGAAGGCACTGTGACTTCCAGCGAGCGCCGGGTGCAGCGCGTGCGCCGTACCGTGCCGCCTCCCGCGGGCGTTCGCGACGATCTCGAAATCGTCTTTGATCTGGCGCGCCGCCTCGGCCACGACTGGGGCGCGCCTGATCCCGAAGCGATTTGGAATGAGTTGCGCACGTTGAGCCCCATGCACGCGGGCATGAGTTACCGCCGCCTGGAAGAAATGGGCGGCATTCAGTGGCCGTGCTATGACGAGTCGCACCCTGGAGAAATATTTCTCCACGGACGGCTGTGGCGTGACCCGCTGATTGGTCCGCGCGCGCCGTTCAGCGTGGTGGAGTTTGAGTCGCCGGTGGACCGGCTTGACGAGCAATACCCCATCCGCCTCACCACTGGCCGCCGGCTCGATGATTACAATACCGGCGTGCAAACCAGGGAATACGCGTCTCCGCTGCGGCGCAAAGAAGCGCTGGAGATTTCTCCGGAAGACGGTGAGCACTACAAGGTGAGAGAAGGTGAAAGAGTCCGCGTGACATCGCGGCGTGGGTCGCTTCTGGCACCGGTGCGCTTTGATTCGGGGCTGCGTCCGGGACTCGCGTTTCTATCAGTTCACGCTCACGATCAGATAGCGACCAACGAACTGACGATTGACGCAGTAGATCCAAAATCAGGCACCGCAGAGTTCAAGGCAACTGCCATTCGTATTGAAAGAGTATAAGAGGAGTTGATTGGATCTCCACCTGACCGACGCGCAAGCAATTGCTGAGGAACGCGCTGCCGTGGACTCCGAGTTGGGCGCGCCCGAATCAGGCTGGCAAGGCGGCGAGCGTCAATCCGCCGAGACACGCGCGGCTTTCAACGGCGACGGAATCTTGGCAAAGCGACATCGCCTTCTACCCGTGCTCCATGCGATCCAGAAGCGCATCGGCTGGATTAGCCCCGGCGCTATCAACTATGTCTCGCTGCGCTTGGATGTTGCTCCCGCTGAAGTTTATGGCGTGGCGTCTTTTTATGGAATGTTTTCGCTGAAGCCTCGGCCTCGGGTCGTCGCCTACGTCTGCGACGACCTTGCGTGTGTCACGCGTGGCGCGGACAAACTATGTGCCGATCTGAAGGGTACGCTTGGTCCCGCAGGTTCCCCTTGCTCGGGCGAAGAGGCAATCTGGCTTCGCAGCCAGTGCCTGGGGCTGTGCGAGCGTGCTCCCACGGCATTGGTCAGTTCGGCTGGAGAGCAATCCCGTGAACGAGTGTTGGCGCCGGCTTCGGCGGAAGCGCTACGGTCTTTGATAAATGACGCCATCGAGGGTGGCCTGCCCGCCGAACCCGATGTGCTCAAGGTTCAGACCAGCGTCCCTCAGGCAGCACACAAAAGTGAACTCTCGCCTTTGCGCCTGCTTCATCGCATTGGCCAAGGCGGCGCTTCGACCTTGGAGGCTTATCAAAGACTCGGCGGCTATGAAGGTCTGCGCAAAGCCTTGAAGCTTGGCCCTGACGCCACCTTGCGTGAACTGTCCGCTTCCAAATTGCTGGGCCGTGGCGGCGCCGCGTTTCCTACCGCTAAGAAATGGGAGGCTCTCTTTCTGCAGCGTCATCTGCTGCAACAGGACACTGCCCGCGCGCACTATGTCGTCTGCAATGCCGATGAATCGGAGCCCGGCACCTTCAAAGACCGCATCCTCATGGAAGGCGATCCCTTCGCCGTTCTCGAAGGCATGACGATTGCCGCTTATGTCACCGGCGCGCGGCAAGGGTATATCTACCTGCGCGGAGAATATCCGCTGGCCGCCGAGAGCATACAACTTGCGCTCGAGTCGGCCAAAGCAAACCGATTCCTCGGCGTCAACATTCTCGACAGCAGTTTGCATTTCCATATCGAAATTCGCCGGGGCGCTGGCGCCTATATCTGCGGCGAAGAGACCGCACTATTCAATTCAATTGAAGGCTATCGCGGCGAACCACGCAACAAGCCGCCGTTCCCCACGCAGTCTGGGCTCTTCCGCCAACCCACCGTTGTCAACAATGTGGAAACGCTGGTCAACGTTCCACACATCATCCGCGACGGTGGTGCTGCTTACGCCAATCTTGGCACGGACAACTCCAGCGGCACCAGGCTATTCTGCCTTTGCGGACACGTGGCGCGGCCCGGCGTATACGAAGTCGCGATGGGAACAACCCTACGCGGACTCATTGAGCTTGCGGGAGGCGTGGTTGGCAGCGGCAAACTGCGGGCGGTCCTGCTGGGAGGCGCGGCCGGCACCTTTGTTTCTCCCCAGGAGTTAGACACGCCGCTAACGTTTGAAGCTACGCGCGCCATCGGGGCCACTCTCGGTTCGGGTGTGGTCATGCTGTTTGACGACACGGTCGATCTTCGCCACATTCTATTGCGCATTGCCAGTTTCTTCCGCCATGAAACCTGCGGCCAATGCGTTCCCTGCCGCGTCGGCGTGGTGCGTCAGCAAGAGGCACTGCAGCGCCTGGTGAACGCCAAGCCCCTCGGTTCGACAGCACAGGAAATCGCCATGTTGCGCGAGATGGGCCAGGCCATGCGCGACGCCTCAATCTGCGGCCTGGGCCAGACAGCCTCCAGCGTGCTGGAATCTGCCCTGCAACGTTGGAGTCTTTTTTCATGAGCGGAAACCCATCGTTCGACGCGCCCCGGCCCACGCTTCCGCTCCCGCGCGGCCCCATCCCGCAGGCTCCGCCTCAGTCCGACCGCCGCTCCGTCGAAATCAAAATCGACGGCAAGCCCGTTTCAGTGGCCGAGGGTTCGACCATCCTCGACGCCGCCAAAAAACTCGGCATTGACACTCCCACGCTCTGCTTCCTGGAGAGCCTCACGCCCGTGAATGTCTGCCGTGTGTGTGTCGTGGAGTTGGAAGGTTCGCGGACGCTCGTGCCTGCTTGCTCGCGCAAAGTCGAACCCAACATGTCCATCAAGACCGATTCTGAGCGCGTCCGCCTGAGCCGGCGAATGGTGCTGGAATTTCTGGCTTCGTCCGTAGACCTTTCTACGGCGCCCACGATGCAGGATTACATGGAGCGCTATGATGCCGATCCCAAGCGTTTTGGCGCGGCTCCTGCAACCGTTGCCCAGCCGGTTAAAATCGACAACGACCTTTACGTCCGCGATTACTCCAAGTGCGTTCTCTGTTACAAATGCGTGGAAGCCTGCGGCGTGGACGCGCAGAATACTTTTGCCATAGCCGTGGCGGGCCGCGGTTTTTCTGCCCACATTGCCACCGAGTTTGATGTTCCCCTGCCGGACTCAGCGTGCGTCTATTGCGGCAACTGCATCGGCGTGTGCCCAACAGGCGCGCTTATGTTCAAGAGCGAATACGACATGCGCCAGGCCGGAACATGGGATGAGAACAGGCAGACTCAGATTGACACGATCTGCCCTTACTGCGGCGTGGGCTGCGAACTCACCGTCCGCCAGCAGGAAGGCCAGATCGTTCGTGTGACCTCTCCGCTTGATCACAGCGTGACTCACGGGAATCTTTGCATCAAGGGACGTTTCGGCTGGCAGTTTGTGCAGATTCAGTCTTCCGGCAAACAAGAAAAATAATTCCGCCGGCGGTGCACCGCAACAACGATTTCGCCATGGCTCGGTGAATCAAATGTCTGCGATTCCCAGAACCTGTTCCAGTCTTCGGATTTAAAAGTGTTCTTCCAGAGTGGCCGCGTACTGTTATCCCTATCCGGGCCTTGGCTTATTAAAATATTGATAGTTGCGGCCCGGCTGGTGGGCGCCGAGCCGCTGTTCACGGAGACTTGCCGGCTCAGTGAGATTGAACCGCACTTTTCAGTTGATCTAAGAATCCTTGCGCTTTCTTCTGCTGAGTAGTCGCGGTGTTGAGGGCTTGACTCGCCTTGTCCACTGGGTTCGCAGCCGGAGTCTGGCCCGAAGCCGTCGCTTGCCCCGACGCGGCTGCCGTTCCACGCCCGGGAATAGTTCCTGCCGGTTGACTTGGGTCGGCCGGGGTAACCGGGACGCCCCGAATGCGATCGGCTCCTACCACCAGAGACACGGATGTGTAGTTTTGCGCGACGTCGTCATACTCCATGATCATTCGCACGGGACTGCCGGGACTGATGTAGGCGCTTGTCATCTGAGTGCCGTCGTTAGCCAGGAAGAACGCGTTATGACGGCCGGTCACTTTGCCTCCGTCATCGACCAGGTTTACGCCACCCCACAAGTTCGCGCCCGCCTGAACGTTGTTCGTGCTGCCGGCGTCGAAGTCGCAAAAGATGCGAGTGCCGGTGCGGAAACATCCGTAGGCGGTCAGCGACCAGGGACCCCAAAGAAAATTTCCCAGACCTTGGCCCACCACGGGCGTACGCGGATCTCCTGCAGGCGCGGCATTGCCAACCAAGGCGTTGGATCGAGTTTGAGCGGTGCCAGCGGTTGACAGCAGATTGGATGGCCCGGTCTGGGATGTGGTCGAAACCGGCTGCTGCACGGGCTGCGCTGCTGATTGCGACACAGGTTGCGTCCCTGACGTTAATGGTACGGCTGCTTTCGCCGCTGGGGGTGTGGCAGTCTTAGCTACCGGAGCCGCGACTGCCTTGGCCGCGGGTTTGACAGGGGTCGAGGGCGGCGGAGTTTTCGACTTGGCCGGGGTAGTTGTCTGAGCCACGGCTGTGCAGCACGCGACCAGAAGTATGGAGCAAGTGAGCGAAACCAGAATGGACGTCGTCGTCCTTAGTCCTGAGTGATTCATTTGCGTCTCCTTCAAGCTGTGAAACTACTCGGCGCCGAAGCGCGAGCCGCCCTACAAACTCTATCTGCGCAATCCAGCGCTCGCGGTGCCATTGGTCGGAAAATATTTTGTGGGGCAAACCCGTACTGGTATTGGCCTGCAACCACCGCGCCTACTCCTAGGCTATTGATTGACAAGAAGTTCACAATCATCGGATATAATCGCTCGCATTTGTCGAGATGGCCAACGATGTCTCTTTAACGCAACGACTGCAGCTGTTCCTGCAGGGCGACCGGGGCGCTGTAGACGCTCTCCTCCGCGAGGTTTTGCCAAAATTGCATGAGATCGCGGTTCGCGAGGTCAATCGCGAACGGTACATCGCCCCGGTTTCTGCCACCGAGCTAATTAATGAAGTCTGGTTGCGGAATATGTCCCGAGGTGGTTGGGAAATCCGGGATCGCGGACATTTTTACGCCATTGCCAGCCTGGCGATGCGTCGCGTGCTGGTAGATTTGGCTCGTAACCGGCTGGCCCAATCCCGCGGCGGCGGACAGGCCGCCATCTCCTTGGACGAAGCGGTTACGCCATTCCCCACTTCGACCAAAGATGCTCAACAAATTGTTGAGATCGGTCTGCTCATGGAGCGCCTCGAAGTGGCCGACGCCAGCGCAGCCAGAGTCGTGGATATGCACTACTTCGGCGGTTTCACGCTAGAGGAGATTTCCGCCCACACGGGATGGAGTTTTCGTCAAGTCCGTTCGCGCTGGGAAAAAGGCCGCGAATGGTTGAAATCCATGCTCAAGACCAAGGGTGCATAAAAAGGTGTTCAGGCGCGGGCTTGCAAGCTTCCCTCCAAGTCTCTGGCGATCGGGTCAGCCACTGCGCTGGCGACATCCGGCCTCTTTTTGGGATCAAATTCCAGAGCCATCGCCAGTACATCGATCGATTCCGCGGACAGATCTCCGCGCTGACGAAGCAGATCACGAACTCGATCAGGCAGGTCGAGCGCCGCATCCGGCAAAAGCACCAACAAACGCTGGCCTGTCAACATTTCAATAATTAATTTAGCCAGACTGTAAACGTCGCTGGAACGCTCGGCATAGCCGATCGCCTGTTCCGGCGCCATGTACTCGAAACTTCCGGCAGCTCGCGACAGCCCGTGAAGCGTCTCGTTGGCATCTTTGACGATGGAGATTGAAAAATCGATCAGCACCAACTGCTCGTCGGAACTCCCTGCGTTCCGGATCATCACGTTTTCCGGCTTCACATCGCGGTGGCATATATTGTGCTCGTGGATGGTATCGAGCGCACTGGCAAGCTGCCGCAGCAGTCTGGCGAGACGCGCCGGGGGCAACGCACCGTCTTCAAGAATCTCCCGCAGGCTCTTGCCCTCCACAAACTCCATCACCAGATACGGAACACCCGAAGGTGTAATGCCGTGGGCGTAAATCGTGACCACGTGAGGATGGCGCACGTGCTGCAGCGCTGCGACCTCCTGCTCAAACCGCCGTAAGATCCACTCCTTGTTGGTGAGTTCGCTGCGGAAAACCTTGATGGCGCAGCGCCGCTTCTGATCATGATCATAGCCCGCCATCACATTGGCGAATCCGCCCCGCGCCAGCAACTCGCCCACGGCATAGCGCGAATCCAACCGTTGTCCCGCAAGTTCCTGCACCTCGGGAAGCAACGCCTCCAGCCGCCACGACGCCAAGTCCGGCAGCGGCGCGTCCTCGACCGCTCGTGTCCGGCGCAGCCAATACCCGCCTGCCGCTAGCGTTGACCCTCCGATCGCATACGCGAGCAGGAGCGGCCACGATAGCCAGAGCGGGCGCAGGATTTTAATCGTGCGGTTCGTGGTCGCCGACCACGGTCCGGTAAAGACTCGTCCCTGCACCTCCAACGTGTGCGAGCCCCACGAGAGTTTGCCCAGAGGTAGATCAAGGGTGCTGCTTTCGCGCCAAACCTGATCAGGCAGAATTCGATATCGCAGGCGAAGCGAATTGCGGCGGTCGAACTGGAGCGAGCCCACATGCGCGACAACGTTTGACCCACGAGGAATCCCTTCCACGGAATCAGCCAACCGCGGCGGCGCTCCGTTCCAGGAGAATGCGGAAACGAAAACTTGAGGAGGAAATTTCGGGGCGACTAAGTCCGCTGAAGGAAAATAGTGGGAAACGGTGAGGTCGGCACCCCACCAGATCGAACCATCTGCGTCGGCAAAATAGCTGCCGCTATTTGCGCCTTGTCCCGGCAAGCCATCTGATTGATCCAAATACACCCACTGCCCGGTTTCGGCGCTGGCCGGATCTGCCACGGAGATTCCCTGATCGCCACCCCGCCACAGCCAGCCTCGTTGATCGACATCGAAAATGTAGCTCTGGGGGTCGCGCGCTTCATCGCGATACTGTCGCACCGTGAACCCGCCATTGCTGTCTGGCCGGATCAAAGCAAACGCATGCGTATTGTAATAACCGTACCAGATGTCTCCGTTAGGAAGAGCGGCGAGAGACCAGCACGGGTTTATTAGAAGTCCATCTTTTATTGTGATCTCGCGCCAGCTCCCATCTTCATTTCTTACCACCAGGCCGCCGCTGTAGCACGCCCAAAGCTTGCGACCGTGCTCCTCATATTGCACATCGAGCACATTCGACGCGGGCTGAGTCTGCAAACGATGATCTTCAAGCTTGAGCTGCGAACCCTCCCGCTTCACCCGGAACAAGCCGAAACCACCCAGCCAGGTCTCGTGTTCCGGAGCCTTCGCCAATCGCAGTCCATAGGGAGTGTCAAGGGCGTTCCGAGTGCGAGCGAGGATGCGCCCATCAGTCGACAACTCAAAAGCTCCCCCGCGATTCAAAGCAGCCAGGATGGTCCCGTTTTCCGTGGACATCAGGCCGGTCACTTCTCCGTCTTTTCCAAACGAAACCAGGTTTTCCCAACGCAGGCGGTCTTGGCTCAGAACCGCCAGGTTGTGATTGAACCCGCCAAACATTTTGTCTCCGCTGCGAGTCACGGAGAACGCAACATCCACGCCCTCATGCGCAGTCCAGTATTCCAGCCGAAACGGAGAAGCAAAACGATAGACGCCTTGCGGACCCGCCAGCCACGCCGTGCCATCTCTGCCAAGCATCGCATCGAACAGCCCGGGCAATCCGTTTGCCACCGTGGCCACACGAAACGATCCCGGCCGTCCAATCGCGAGGGTGCTGTAACCCGCCAGTATGATCGAGCCATCCGGTCCCTCGTTAGGATCGGCGCGCAGGTCGGCCCCTACAAAAGGGGCAGGGTGCCAGCCGCTTTGGTCACATTGGTATGCGTCTGCGCCCTCCGCGCCGATCCAGACGCACCCGACTCGGTCGCGCATGTACTTCATTAACCCTGCGCCCGGCGCACCCGGAACCTCGTGTTGCGTAACCGTGATCTGCTTCCCCGGACGCCATTGCACAACATCCTGTAACCGTATTTCGTTCCATCCTTTGCTTAGCCATGGATACAAAAGCAGTCCACCTCGATCCAGCGTGAAGGGGCCGGGCGAGTTGAGATCCATAACCGTTTCGCTCTTCCATGCATTTTGTGTTCGTTGGATTCGCACCAGCGCCGCCGAACCGGTAGGCAGGCCATGTCCCGCCGGTCCCATGGCAACGACAACAACCTCCGGAGAAGCTGCAACTACGCTGACTCCAACTCCCTTGCTGACCTCCTCGACCCGCCCGCGCGAAAACCGGTAGACGCCGGTCTCCGCTCCAATCCAGATCGCTCCCGCTGCGTCTTCGGTGATCGAGTAGACGTGGCCTGCGGGGAAACCGTAATCGCGCAACCAAAAAAAGCGGCTGCCATCGAAAAACGACAGATCCTCCCCCCCAAGCCACAAGCGGCCCTGGGAGTCCTGAAACATCTTCCTGACATTCTTCGGCGAACCCGGCAGCAGGAGAAATGGATACTGCTGGCCGTAAACGCTCTGCACCATGAAGAGGAGCAAGTACGGAACAATGCTGCTCAGCGAACGAAACCGTGCCGTGCGCGGAAGAGTCCTGCTCATAGTCGATCTGACCGACGGTCGACGGTCCCGGTCCACATAGATTACCTCACTCGCCGAAGTCGCGCCTTGCCGCCAACCTCGTCTGAAGAAATGAGCCATCTCCGATATCTGCGCAATCCCCGGGGAAACGTGCCATTTTCAACCCACTCACAAGACCGTCAGAATGAGCCGTTGCGCCAGCCTCTTCTAACGAATAAACCGAGAACAGTCAACTGATAAGGTTGACTTGGCAACGGTTGAATTTAGTTGGGAGACCGGGTACAACAACATCCAGGCCGTACGCCTGGGAATTTCAGTCCAGACCGCCGCAGTCAAAGTAATCCAAGTGAATACATGATCAGCTTTTTCTCCATTCTCGCGGTCGGATTTTTTCTGGGGATGCGCCACGCCACAGACCCCGACCACGTCATTGCCGTCACAACCATCGTCAGCAATCAACGCAACAAGGCGCGGGCGGCTCTCATTGGGGCATTCTGGGGCGTTGGTCACACGGTGACTATCTTTGTAGTCGTCGCCGGAATCATTCTCTTCAACCTCGTCATTCCGGTGCGCCTCGGACTGAGCATGGAGCTATCCGTCGCGGTGATGCTGATTGTCCTGGGCCTGATGAATGTGGCAGGGTTTCTGCGCTCGATGCCCGCCGCGCCAGTCCAAAACGGTGATGGGGAAAAAATCATTCACTCTCATCCCCACAGCCACGGAGACTACATCCACAGCCATTCCCACACTCACCAACCCGAGGCTCATCCCCACCTGCCCGACCAGACGCCAGTGGCGTGGCTGGACCGGGTATTTGGAAGGATCGGCGTATATCAATATCTTCGGCCGTTCGTGGTGGGCGTTGTCCATGGACTTGCCGGTTCAGCCGCTGTCGCTTTACTGATCCTCACGACCATCCGAAACGTCCATTGGGCGATCGTTTACTTGTTGGTCTTTGGAGTGGGCACGATCGCCGGCATGATGCTGATCACCGCAAGCCTGGCTTCCGCGTTCTCGCTGGTGGGAAAGGGCCGTCAGAAGTTTTCCCATCGGCTGGCGCTGGCTTCCGGTCTCATCAGCCTCGGTTTCGGTCTTCTGGTCGCCTACCAGATTTGCTTTGCTAACGGCCTTTTCACCACCCACGCCCGTTGGACCCCGCAGTAGAACGACGGAAATACCGCCGGTTCAGCGGGCCTCCGGACCTTCTTACCAAGTTTTTACAATTCGGAGACACTCCCTTGACATACGGAGTGGCCAGATGACCGAGAATTCCCAAGATTTCGGGGTGAGTAGCTGGTCTCGTTTGAAACCATTCGGGTCCGAATTGCCGCCTCATCAGCCAATCCCATCAATTTTCAATTTAAAGGAGAAGAATCTATGGTGTCTCAAAACTGGTCGCGTCGCGCACTCGCATTCCTGGCTTCACTCGTGATCGTGGTGGGGTTGATCCCAGCCTCTGCAAACGCTCAATATGCCATCACCAAGCTGGTCTCCAATCAAAAAGGAGTCGCCAATCATCGGGACAAATCTTTGGTGAATGCCTGGGGAATGTCATCCTTTCCAGGTGGCCCCTTCTGGATCAGTGACAATGGCACCAGCCTATCGACTTTTTATTCCGGAAAGGGTGTGAAGGCGGGACAAATCACGGTTCCCCCGACAGTCACGGGGCAGGTGGCCAACAGTACCAAGGATTTCGTCGTGACACAAGGCGGAAACTCCGGACCCGCCTTCTTCATTTTCGCCACCTTCGAGCCTGGAACGATCAGCGGCTGGAATCCAACCGTAAACTCCGGCTCCGCTGTAGTTGCAGTGAACGGTGCAAACGCCTGGTATGACGGCCTGGCTATCGGCGTAGTCAACGGCGCAAACTATCTCTATGGTGCTGACAATTTGAACAATAAGGTCGACGTTTATGACGGCACCTTCAAGCTCGTGGGTTCGTTCAACGATCCCAAATTGACTGGCTTGGTTGTGTTCAACGCTCAAGTCCTCAACGGCAACATCTACGTAACTTTTGCCGACAGCGCGGACACCAAGGGCGCGGTCGATATCTTCCAACCCACAACCAACCCGAGCCAGCCGAAACTGATCAAAACCATCAAAGACGTCCACCTCAAAGGCCCGTGGGGCGTGGCGTTGGCGCCAAAGAACTTCGGTCCGGCGAGCAAAGCTTTGCTGGTGGGAAACCTGACCGATGGTCGCATCAACGCGTTCAATGCCAAGACCGGAAAGTTCATTTCTCAGCTTAAAGACACGACCGGCAAAGTTCTCAGCATCGACGGACTTTGGGCGCTGGCCTTCGGTCAAGGCGGCGGTTCGAACGGCAAACCAAACCAGTTGTTCTTCACCGCCGGCCCGAACGGGTACGCAAACGGACTGTTCGGCGTGATCAACTTCAAGTAGGAAGCGTTGTAAACCAGATGAATAGCTCCGGCTGGAGAACAGGGTCGAACACTCGACGCGTTATTCTCGATCCTGTTCTCCGCCCTTGTACCGTGCGAGCTTTCCGGTCGGTCAAACGGGCAGCATGCCGCAAGTCCACCACCAGGTGTTTCGTAGCCAGTACGGCGATGATTTCGACCAGAACTTGATTACACTTTGCGCTGCATGCCACTCCGAAGTGCATGCATAACGTTGAAGGTGACTCCGCCTCGCAAGCGATATTGTCAGGAAGGCGGCAAAGGATCGCATCCGCAATGCTTTGGCATTTGCGCAAAAGTGTTTAACGATTAGGGCGCCGCCTGCTCCTGCGGGTTATGATACAAGACTCGTTCGGGAGCGGTACCAAGATGGCCAGCTTCTATCTCCTGCTCTATCGCGTGTACTTCGTCCTCAAAGACTCTAGTGTAGGAGCTCACTTGCGGCAGTGGAAGCGCGGAGGACGAGGGCTCGACCAGATTAGGCGGTTGCTCCAGCGCCGTCTCTGGGTACAGGTTCAATCCGGCTTGTCTCGCGAAATGTGGATGCACCTGAGTCTGCCGGGAGAAGAGGAGTACTGGCGCGGGACGCACGAGCCGGACGTGCAGAATGCAATTTCAGCGGCGGTTCGCCCTGGCTACGTTATCTATGATATTGGCGCCCACCTTGGGAGTTTCGCTCTGGGGGCGGCACGGCTTGCGGGTAACTCAGGTCGCCTTGTGGCTTTCGATGGCGATCCTGAAAACATCGTACGGTTGAGAGACAACACTTGGCGCAACGGACTGGAGGATCGCCTTCAAGTAGTACATGCTGCCAGTATGGTCCCGCACTTCGAGTGACGGGATTTCGTTTCGGCGCGGGAGAACAACAGTAAGGCCACACGGCGGCGTTGAGGCCGACGGAAACCGCGCGTTCCACCAACCGCTCATCCGTCATGAGAATCCTTCATCACCTGGCGGGCTTTTTTTCAGCTCGCCATCAAGCTGTGCAAATATTTATGAAACACGCTCTAAGCGATAGAATGCACATGGCTCGCAAAGGCGTATAGAGAACTGCACGGTGAAGATCAAGCAACAATTTCGCCAGGCGTTTAAGAAAATCGTGCTCGGCGGAGACCTGCTGCCATTACGATTTTTTATTGAACAGCCGCAACCCCAGCAGGAAATCACCGTTTTGCTGCACGGCGACGGGCCCGTTCGCGATGTAACGCATCGTCACGGGCCGGCATCGACGATCCCCTTCACGTTGTGGATCGCCTTCGACGCGGGAATGAGCCCCAGCAAAGAACAATGCCCACACCTGTCCCTCCACTTTCACGAAACCAACGGACGACAAAGGCTGTTAGGCAAGATAGGCCTGAGCTGGTTTCAGACGATCGAAGCGGGCAGCAGCGACATTCTCGTCTTTCAGCCTCGCAGCGCGGTGAGTTATTGTTACCCCATACTCCATCGCAACGCGCAAATACTGCTTCAGCTGTGGCGACAGCACGAAAGGAAATCCAAAATAAAATTATCCGCGTTGGAACATCGAGCGACGAGCGTACTTTTCACCTGCCCTCGGCCAATCTCGCTAGTCAGCGTTGCCCAGGCCGACCGATCGAGCATGTTTCCTCTCAATGTCATGGGCGAGGTAGATGAGCGGCAGTTCGCGTTTGCCCTGACAGCTTCGAAAATTCCTGCACAGTTCCTGCAAGGCGTCGGGCGCTTCGCCCTCAGTGTAACTCCCATTGAGCAGGCTCCGGTTGCCTTTGCCTTGGCCGCCAACCACAATGCTTTCTCGTTCGACTTCAAGCGTCTTCCATTTCCCACCCGGCCATCGCAAACATTCGGTCTCCCGGTTCCGGTCTTTGCTCCTCGCGTTCGAGAAATGGAGATTGAGTCTGTCCATAAGGTGGGTAGCCATTCAGTGTTTGTCGCCCGCACCATAACCGATGAACATTCTGACAACCGTTCAGAGTTCTCGGTGACTCACGGCGTTTATCAAGCCTGGCGGATTCGCCATGGTTTGGACAGCGTGGCCTCGATTGCCAAAGATGCTCGCATCCGCGCCGGTACTCTCTCCTGCAGAGCGGAAGGAAGGAATTAGATAAGAAATGCTGCCTATGAGCGACCTAAACCGCTCCATCCGGCCGCGCGGGTTTAGTCGGCGAGCGTCTCCTGCTTCCGGCGCCCACGGCAATGATGAGGGCAGGTCCGCCGAACCCGGCCGCAACTTCAAGCCTGCAACGGAAAGCGAGTCTGACGCGCGGAAAACCAAACCGAGTTTAGCAAAGGTGATGCCAGAAGTCTGGAAGCTCGTCAGGCCAATCCGCTGGCTTCTTGCAAGCAGTCTCGTACTAATGATTGTCAATCGGGTTTGCGGCCTTGCCATGCCGATCGCCTCCCGCTACTTGATTAACGATGTCATGTATAAACGGGACTTCAAAAAGCTCTCTTTGATTGTCGGAGCCGTCATCGGCGCTACCTGTATTCAGGCGATTACCACATTCATCCTCAACCAGCAGCTTTCGATTACCGGCCAACGCTTAATCGCCGACCTGCGGATGAAGGTGCAGCAGCACGTCGGCCGACTCCCTATTTCTTTTTATGACAGCAATCGTGCCGGCGCGATCGCATCACGGATCATGAACGACGTGGAAGGCGTGCGCAATCTCGTCGGCGCCGGTTTTATCGATTTTGTAGGCGGCATTCTGACGTCGATTATCGCTCTCGTCATCCTGATGCGGATCAGTTCCTTAATGACGTTTCTTACGTTTGGGATCTTGATCGCTTTCGGCCTCTTTTTGCGAAAAGTATTTAGTGTCACCCGACCCATCTTTCGTGAGCGCTCCAGGATCACCGCCGAGGTGACTGGCCGTCTGACCGAATCCCTGGGCGGCGTGCGGATCGTCAAGGGTTACCATGCCGAGGCGAATGAAGCCCAGGTGTTTGCCGGCGGGGTCAGCCGCTTGATAGAGAATTTCATCCGCTCCATTACCGCGCAGTCCTATATGTCGCTCGGTTCAACCGTGGCCATTGGCTTGGTTGGCGGCGGGATCATGTACCTGGGCGCCCGTGAAGTAAACATGTACCGCCTCGATGTAGGCAGCTATGTAGAGTTCAACATGTTGTTGGCCTTCCTGGTTGCTCCAGTCGCTCTTCTGGTCAGCGTAGGAACCCAACTTACGGAAGCGCTCGCCGGACTCGATCGCACTGCGGAAATCCTGCAGGAAACACTCGAGGACAGTGAACCGGGCCGCAGCCACGGCGTCCAGGCGATTCACGGCGATGTCGCATTCAGGAATGTAACCTTTGCCTACAATCCCGGCACGCCCGTCCTGCACGACATAACCTTCGATGCCAAAGCCGGCACGGTCACCGCCCTCGTCGGCTCCTCGGGTTCGGGCAAGTCTACGATCGTCTCGCTTATCTGTGGCTTCCACAACGCAGTCAGGGGAGAGGTGCTGATCGACGGTACGGACCTCAATACAATTCGACTGTCCAGCTACCGCGAACAGCTCGGCATCGTGCTGCAAGAAACCTTCCTCTTCGATGGCAACATTCGGGACAATGTTCTATTCAGCCGACCGCACGCAACCGCGCAGCAATGGTTGGAAGCCTGCCGCATCGCTCGCGTCGATGAGTTCGCAGAGCGCTTCCCGGATCAGTACGAAACCATCATCGGCGAGCGCGGGGTAAAGCTCTCGGGTGGCCAGCGTCAACGCATCTCGATTGCCCGCGCCATTCTCGCCAATCCGCGGATCCTGATCCTTGACGAAGCTACCTGTTCGCTCGACTCCGAATCCGAGTCGCTGATCCAGAGCGGTCTTAACTTCCTGATGCAAGGTCGCACGAGTTTCGTCATCGCACATCGACTCTCCACCATCCGCCGTGCCGACCAGATTCTGGTCGTCGAGAATGGAACCATTGTTGAACGCGGACCTCATACGGCACTCTATTCGTTGAAGGGAAGGTACTACGATCTTTACGCTCGCCAGCATGGACTGGAAAGCAACATCTTTCTCGCCCCGGGAGAGGGAGACGAGATTGTTTAAGCGACGAGTCCTCAGCGCAACCGCCGAAACGAACCTGCCGCTACAATGCAAAAGGAGGGCATCGAGTGAAAGGAAAGTATCTGCGTCACCCTATGCAAACTGCGAAGGCAGCCAAGGCCGCCCTCATGCTGCGTTTCAGTGTGTGGAAGTTTGCACGTCACGGCAAACGCCGCTTCCGAGGCGACCCTCGATACGATCTCCAAAATGTTACGGAAGGTTTCAGGCCCCGGCTGAATGATTCGAAGGACGACGCAATATTGAAAAGAATTTCCGCCGCTTATTGCGCCGCAGCCCGACAACAGGAGTCTGCTCCTCTCCCATACGCAGTTACGGAACGGCGGCAGCGCCTGCGGCAGGGAAGCCTCGCACCTTTCATCGCAGCGCTGCTGGCGCAAGATCTCGATGCTCTGGGACGGATGTATAGGAACTTCTATCGCGATGCTTGTTCTACAGGAATCGTAGGCCTGCCCAGCGGTATATCCAAAACGTATTTCGGCGGAACGATCAAAGACATGTACCGTCATTTTTATCTGAGCCATGTCCTGTACCGGCTCGATTACTGGAAGTCACAGACCAATGGGCGGTTTACCGTTCAGGAGCTGCGTGGCCCCGGGGTTGGCAATCCCTTTGGACTTGTCATCGATGGGACGCACATCTGCGTGGGCTCCGAGTACGCCCATTACTGCGCGCAAAGAGTAGCCGGTGAACTCGAACCTGGATCTGCAACCATTGCTGAAATAGAGGGTGGATTCGGTGGAATGGCCTATTATCTGCTTCGCGACCGCCAGAACACGACCTATATCGACTTCGATGCGCCCGAGTCCGTCGCGCTGGCTTCGTATTACTTGATGAAGGCCTTTCCGGCGTTGAGGTTCTTCCTATACGGAGAGGGAACACTTACGCAGGATGCAATCGCACAAGCGGACGTCGTGATGCTGCCCACCTTTGCCTTCGCAACCATGCCGGCCGCCAGCGCGGATCTCACCTTCACCTCATACGGCATGGCAGAACTGTCTTCCGCGGCGATGGTCGAGCACCTGAAAGAAATCTGCCGAATCACCAGAAAGGGATTGCTGCTGATCGGCAACCAGCGAGTCGGTGAAATGGTCTCGGAAACTATCCGCACAAACCACGATCCTTTCAAATTGACGAACACTTGTTTGTCTGGCTGGCACAGCCATAAAGTATCTGGCGCGGGCGTAGGAGGCGCAGCCGGCCGCGCTGCTTCAACGGCCTTTGAGCAGAGCTACTCGCGCAGTAGCTAGACGTATAGGAAAATCAAAATTCCATTTCGGTTTGAAAGCGCCCGATCGATTGGAAGGAGCGGTTGCGATGCCGTCCCGTTCTGCCTCTATTTTTCAGTGCGAGGGTACATCAGGTTGGAAGAGGACAGGGCGTATTGGCAGCGGAAACTAGCATGATACTGAAACTGAAACACGTCCTCCATCCTCTGCGAACCGCGCAAGCTGCCAGGACGCGGCTGCGGGCATATGTCCGCATGCAGCGCTTTGCATATCGCAGCGAGCACCGTTTCAGGGGCGACCCACGCTACGAGCCATCGAGAGTTACGGAGGGGTTTACGCCGCGTGCGGACAGCTCGCCCGACGACACATCTCTGTTGGAGAGGATATCAAAGGCTTACAGGCGAAGCGTGTCGCAGCCCGAGTGCGACCGGGGATGTTATGCGCCAACGCAATGGTGGAGGCAGATCAGGGAAAGCTCACTGAAACGCGTGATACAGGCGCTCCAGGAAGGCGATGTCAGCAGCCTCCAGAGGATGTACAGTAACTTCTTTCGGGATCCTTGCGCCACTGGCCTCATTGGCTTACCGTACGGAATGGGAAAGGCCTACTTCCAGGGTCCGATGCGCGAAGTTCACCGCCGTTGCTACATGGGACAAGCTTTGTACCGGATCGACTATTGGCTCGCCGAGACACGCGACCGTTTTCAACTGGCGGACCTCGCGGGGCCCGACGTGGGAAACCCTTTTGGCGTCCCGATCAACGGTGTATTCGTACCGTATAATTCCGAGTACCAGCACTATTGCGCACACGAGATACTAAGTCGAGTGGCGACGACCCCCCGTGTCGTCGCCGAGGTGGGGCTTGGATATGGAGGTATGGCTTACTATCTCCTGCGCGACGGAGGACCGCTCATCTATATCGGTTTTGACCTTCCCGAGACCATCGCGCTGAGTTCCTACTACCTACTGAAGTCGTTCCCCACGGCGAGGTTTCTGCTCTATGGAGAAAGCGATCTGACGAGTGAGGCTCTGGCGGCCTCCAACATCATCCTGCTGCCGACGTTTGCTATGGCCGCCCTTCCAGCGCGTAGCGTAGGGGTTACGTTCAGTTCGCATGTGATGGGCGATTTATCGGAGAGTGGCATGGCCGAGTATTTGGACCAAATTGTCCGCGTCACCAGACAGTATTTCCTGTATTCCGGGCATATGCGGGGGGGAGAGCGAATTAGGGAAGCAGGAAGGGGACGCTTAGGGCTTGTGACGGCGCGCCTCACGGCGTGGAACCGCCACATGGCGCCCAACGAGCGCGAAGGCGAGTATGTGTTCGCCCATCAATCACTCCCTTAATCCTTGACGGCGGCAACTAGGTCACGCCGGGTTTGTTGGTGGTGTGGGCCGCGAGCGAGGCCTGCAATGCCTCCTTTTTGCCGCAGGATCGCCAGTATTGATAGAAGCCATGGATCACACACGCCTGGGGAGTGCGCGCGCAAAATACCTCGGATAAGACGCGCGCAACGAACAACCTATGGCTTCCCAATTTGTGGACGAGTTCGACCTGCGCCTCTTTAACCTTCGTAGCGAACTCCGGAACCGGGATTCCAAATGTCGCTGACGGTGTGGTGTGGAACGGGAGCTCATGCCAGTTAACTGAGCGTTTCTTGTGGTTGCCGGCGAGTTGGATCGCGATCGGACACCACCTAAGGGGCACACCACTCAAGGCAATGCGCCCGGCGCGCTGCACGAGATCCGCCGCCAATCTTTGCTCTCGTAGCGCAAAGCCAATGTAACCATTGCCGAGGTCACCAGTGAGATTCATCGGGAAGATGTTGCCGTCTGCGTGATCGCCCAGAGTTACTAGATACAGAAAGTGCGGCCGAATGAATGTCACCGTCGCGGCCCGCTCTTCCCTTAGGGTCATTCGAATGTCCGCGGGATCGCTTCGTCGCCAGTGCGCGAGGGCGTGAAGAAGGTAGTGAGTCCAGAGGCGGATGCGCGGAAGGCAGTAATTCGCCGAACCTAGAACCCGGAAGAGAAGCAGGTCCAGGCCGTGTACGGAAACACGGGAGTGGAAAGCCAGGCGAATCTCGCCAAGGGCCCGTCCACCACACCTGCGCTCACGGAATTGGAGGAGCGCACCCTGTAGCTCGACTCCGGAAGAGCACCTGCCGGCGTCGAGGCCCACACATAAGGTCAGCGGCGCACTTGCCGCCGTGGTGTAACGAAACGTCACATCGCATGGCGGACCGAGCCCGTGCAGCCAGACGGACACTTCCGACTGCGGCTCCTCCAGTCCCACCGTAAACTCTTGTGGGAGTTCCGAGCTGCCGAGAAGAATTCTCTTGACTGTGTGTGAAACCGACTGAAGCAAAGCAACCCCAGATGCTCCTATACTGCTCCAGCATGAGCAATGTCAAGAGGAGTGGCGAGGCTATGGTGTGGATATGACGGTAGGGGCAGTTTGGTCAGTTCGCCCAAAGACGTGTACTGGATCGCCACGGGCCTTTGGAATATCCATGAGGTTCAAGGTCCGGAAACTCGAGTCCAGTAAGCATCCGTCATGAAGTCCGCCGCCCGTTACGTGCGCAGGGACTGCACCTCGACGAAGCTGATCGGCCGATTTTACAACCAGCGACGCCACAACCCTCGTCCAAATGTGATAGACTCGCGACAAAATGCCTCCGTCGTAGGGGCATCCTCACAGTTCGTTTTGAACCCCCTGCTCATCCAGCGGCAGTGGGCGGGTTCGCCACGCCAGGATCGGGGAAAAGAATATGCCAACCGACGCGAATGCGAGGCCGACGCGGGAGCTGGAAACCTGCCCGGTGGAATTGTCCGTGGTCATGCCGTGCCTCAATGAGGCTGAGACTCTGCCGGAATGCATCGCAAAGGTCCAGCGGGTGCTTTACCAACACCGGATCAAGGGCGAAATCATAGTCGCGGACAACGGCAGCACCGACGGCTCGTCCGACATTGCAGCCCGGATGGGAGTCCGGGTGGTGCGGGTGAAGGACAAGGGGTACGGAAATGCTCTGCGAGGTGGCACCGCGAGTGCGCGCGGCAGGTACGTCATTACCGTCGACGCAGACAACAGTCATGACTTAGCTGAGATCCCAACCTTTCTGAACAAACTCCAGAGCGGCTATGACCTGGTGATCGGTAATCGTTTCACCGGGGGAATTCAGCCCGGCGCCATGCCGCGGCTCCATCGCTACCTCGGAAGCCCGGTTCTAACCCGCGTAGGCCAGTTGTTTTTCCGCAGCCCCTGCGGAGACCAACAATGCGGGTTTCGGGGTTTCAGCCGGGTCGCCTTTTCAAAGATGCGACTGCGCGCTACCGGCATGGAGTTTGCCAGCGAGATGGTTCTCAAAGCGGCTTCCCTCCGGCTGCGAATCGCCGAGGTGCCCACCACTCATTTCCTCTCCGGTCGCCGGCGTCCGCCCCATCTGCGGCCTTGGCGGGATGGTTGGCGACATTTGCGCCTAATGCTCTTGCATAGCCCGCGCTGGCTTTTCTTTTACCCTGGTGGCCTGCTTGTGGTCTTGGGCCTCCTCGTCGGTCTATGGTTGATGCCCGGTCCGCGCGTGGTGAAAGGAATCGTTTTCGACATCCACACGCTTCTCTACGCCGCTACTGCGGTGCTTCTTGGCTTCCAGGCCATCACTTTCGGGGCTTTCACTAAGATCTGTGCCATCCGCGAGGGGCTGCTGCCGGAGGATTTCAGGTTCGAAAGACTTTTGCGCCTCACCAGCCTCGAGCTGGGATTGTCTGTCGGGGGACTGCTCGCCGCGGTGGGGCTTGGTGCTTCTGTGTACGCAGTAGGGAGCTGGGGAGCACAGCATTTTGGCGACTTGGACCCTGTCAAGGCCATGCGACTGATGATTCCCGCAGTTTTTTCGCTCACCCTTGGCGCACAAATCATGCTGTCCAGTTTCTTCCTGAGCGTGCTGCTGCTCGGCCAAGCTCCGGAACCGGCGGAAGCCTCCGAGCGGAATTCCGACTGAAGCCAGAGCTCGTCACCGACTGGCTGGGAAGGTACTGAGTTTGGCTAACTCCGCTCTGTCTCTCGCAAATGGTCTTACAACTTGGATACTTTGTTGGCTGGCGCTTGACTGACCCAAATATTGCCGCCGTCGAAAGCGACAAAAGACGGGCTCGACAGGCCGGTGATAGTTCCGACCTCTGCACCGTTACTGGCCAACAACTTGGTTAGGGAATCGTCTTCAAGATTAGACACCCAGATGTACTTGCTGTCGAAGACGACTGCTTGCGGACGAACTCCGACATCATACTCTCCGACCACACACGGCGGATTAGGGCAGGAACCGGTGGCAATTGCTGTGATCTTCGTCACCGAATCTCCTTTGACATTTACCACCCACATATTGGTTCCATCAAAAGCGAAATTGTAAGGATTGGAACCGACCGTGACCGTGTGAAGGAGATTTCCATTTAGATCTAGCTCCTGCACTGTGGTGCCAGCCCCGCAGTTGACCCAAATATGAGCCCCATCGAAACCTAAGGCATCAGGCACGTGACAACCGGAAAGGTTTATGTTGGTTACATTCTCTCTGCTAACGTTAACTTTACTCAGATTGCCGCTAGAGTAGTTGGCGACCCAAACCGACGTGCCGTCATACGTCATACCCCAAGGACCGGACCCGACAGCGTATGTCTTCAGTATTGTTGCATCGCGGGCGCGAACTTGCGTCAGCATTCCCTTACTAGTGCTGCTGTTGGACACCCAGATGTTCGTGCCGTCGAAGACCAAAGCTTCGGGAGTAACGAGGTTGACGTTATCGGTGATCGTGCGCAATAGTCTGCCGTCACTCGCATTGAATTCCTCGATTGAATTGGCGCCGCTGCAGGCTACCCAAATATGCGAACCATCAAACGCTAGACCCTGCGGACTCGCACAGGTGCCAAAGTTGGTTGCCGTGTTTGCTGGATGCCGGTGCTGCCAGGCGACCCGAATTCGACGGGACGCGTGCTGTAGCGATATCATCAAGAGGGCCAATACAGCTACTGCAATAGCCACGTCCCAGAACGAGAGTTTCTGAACAAGAAGCTTCATGACCGCGCCCTCCAGAGCTGAGTCAGAACCAGGAGGTGACTTGCGCAGGGACGCGATTATCGCTTGGTTGGCTCCTGCGCGTCAAGCAGCATCATCTCTGGTAGAGCCTATCCACATCGTATCCCCCCAGGCGAGGTTGA
>Ga0210407_10001352_pt1 | contig 23367 bp, 20 predicted proteins | sample IncBWC27MmetaG_FD_150860 | JGI IMG/M metagenome (GOLD analysis project Ga0210407, IMG submission 150860) | Forest soil microbial communities from Barre Woods Harvard Forest LTER site, Petersham, Massachusetts, United States - Inc-BW-C-27-M | ecosystem: Environmental > Terrestrial > Soil >... | reverse complement strand
TCGCGTCTCCTTTCCGGCATCGCCGATCTACAATGGGTCCAAGTCCGTGCAACTGATTTCACATGTTCGCGACCGCCCGGGACACGATCGCCGCTACGCCATCAACTATTCAAAGGCCGCAAAATCCCTGGGCTATGCGCCTGCGCGTGATCTTGTGAGCGGCCTTGGGTCCACCGTGGACTGGTACCTGCGACAAGTGAAATGGTGGCAGGATTTATTGGGCAGAGATTACGCGGCATGGCTGCGAAAAAACTACGACGGCTAGCGCCCTGATCCTCAACCAAGGCGTGGAGTCCCGGCACGAATCCGAGGGGAAGGATCGCGATTTGGCGCTTTAGTATACAATTTGGCCGCAGTGCCGCTGCGTCGAATCCCGTAAATCACGAGAAGGTCTGTCAAAAGAGATGAGCATTGTTTTTTTCGCGGCTTTGAGGAGACTGGCCAGATCTCTGAGCGCCGCGATTTTCCTGATTTTAATTGGGGCATTCGCCGGCGCGCAAAGCCCCACCCAAGACCCGTTGAGCTTGCTCAAGAACCTTTCGCCGGAACAGCAGGACGCGCTGATGCAAAGCGTGCTCGGCGGCAAGGATGGAACGAACAGAAGGTCGGATTCGCAATTGAACTCGCCCGAGACAGTGGAGAAAAGGAACGACCGCACCGGTGGAGTGGACAGAGAAACAATCCGCAACAAGACAATGGATGGACACACGCTGCGCAGGTTCGACGAAGATCCGGAATTGCGGGCGGGCGATTCCGTCTTGATCGATTTGACTCCGGTAGAGATTGCCCTAAAGGACAGCAGCGCGATCGCTCCGGCAGGCACGGACACAGGCGCGACCCGCGCGACCGGTACACCATCCGCCGGCGCCACCAGCGCCGGTGCGGCGCTCAGCGGCTTAAATGATGCGAGCATCAATAAGAAGAAAAGTGAGAGCAGCGACTTTGGCCGTCTGCAAGTCGACCAACCACCTAAGTCAGCAGAGCAAACGACTTTGTCGGCGACGGTCAGAGATCGAATTCTCAAAGGCAATCCGTACAAACTGAACCGATTCGGTGTGCTGGAGATTCCTGGTCTCCCTTCGATCCCATTGGCCGGTTTAACGGCAGAGGAGGCGACCAGACGCTTGAGCGCCGATCCTGATTTGCGTGATTACACCGTCAAACTGACCCTGTTGAGGCTCGAACCTCTGGACGACCAGGGCGCCAAGCCCTTTGGCTACGACCTCTTCCAAGGTGTTCCGAGTACATTCGCGCCGGTCAAGGATATCCAGGTGCCCATTGACTACGTAGTGGGCCCCGGGGACACCTTCAATATTCAGTTATACGGCAATGACTCGGCGTCCTACTCGTTGACGGTCGGCCGCGATGGTCGGATCAAGTTTCCGAAGCTCGGCCCGATATCGGTGGGCGGAATGGGTTTTGACGCGGCCCGAGCGGCACTGGAGCATCGCGTGGCCCAACAGCTGATCGGCACTCAGGTCAGTGTGACGATGGGTGACCTGCGGTCGATTCGGGTTTTCGTATTGGGAGAAGCTGAAAAACCCGGCTCATACACCGTAAGCGGACTTTCCACCATGACGAACGCGCTGTTCGTCAGCGGCGGCGTCAAGACGATAGGTTCGCTGCGCAATATTCAGCTGAAGCGAAACGGCAATTTGGTTTCGGTACTCGACCTGTACGATTTGCTACTGCGTGGTGATACCAGCGGTGATCGTCAACTCATGCCCGGCGACGTCATCTTTATTCCGCCCATCGGCGTCACAACGACGGTGTATGGCGCGGTTCGACGTCCGGCCATCTACGAACTGAAAAAGGAAAAGACAGCAGAGCAGCTTGTCGAGATTGCCGGGGGCCTGTCGCCCGACGCGGACGCTACGACCGCGCAACTCGAGCGTATTGATTCATCACGGCTGCGCGAAATGCACAACATCGATTTGAGTTCGAGCGCTGGCCGCAATACGCAAATTTTGAACGGTGACAAGCTGCGCGTGCCGGCAATACGCCCAACGCTCGAGAATTCAGTGGAGTTGTCCGGCAATGTCTTCCGTCCGGGTGCATTTCAATACAGAGAGGGCTTGAGACTTAGCGATGTTTTAAGCAGTTTTGATGAATTGCGCCCGAACGCTGACCGTCATTACGTAATGATTCGCCGCGAAGTTCCTCCGGAGGAGAAGATCGAAGTGATTTCGGCGGATCTCGAGCGTGCACTCGGCGCGCGAGGGTCGGCGGCTGATCCGCAACTGCGCGCACGCGACCGGATCATCGTGTTTGACCTGACAGCCAATCGCGCTCGAACAGTGGCACCGATCATCGAGGACCTTAAATTGCAGGCATCAGCGACCAGGCCCGCTCAGCTGGTCGTCATCGGCGGCGAAATCAGAGTGCCGGGCCCCTATCCGCTGGAACCTGCCATGCATATCAGCGACCTGATCCGCGCGGGAGGCAGTCTCGAGGATTCAGCATACACAGGTGAGGCGGAGTTGACCCGATATGAAATTGTCGATGGCAAGGAACGGCAGACCGAGCTGCTTGACGTGAATCTCGCGGCGATTCGTCGCAACGAACCCGGTGCGGATCTGGAACTCAAGCCCTACGATTTCCTGGTGATCAAGAAGACGCCGCAATGGGAGACTCCGGGGACCATTACGCTGGCCGGCGAACTGCGACACCCCGGCCGCTTTCCTATTCACCACGGCGAGACGCTTTCATCGGCACTAAAGCGCGCGGGCGGACTCACTGATCTTGCCTTCGACGAGGGAGCTATATTTATTCGCGAGGAGCTCAAGCAGCGCGAGAAAGAACAATTGGAAATGTTGAGCAATCGTTTGCAAGGCGATCTCGCGGCACTCTCGCTCGAGGCAGTGAGTACCAGTGCCGCTACGAGCGGTAGTGGAGGCGGAGGAGGTGCGGCGCAGGCACTTGCAATCGGCCAGCAGTTGATCCAGCAGCTGCGCAATACCAAGCCCGTCGGTCGTTTGGTGGTCGATTTGAACCAGGTGGTCAAGGGTCATCCCGGGGGTCCCGGCGACGTCCTTCTGCGGGACGGCGATATGCTGCTGATTCCAAAGAAAACGCAGGAAATTACGGTACTGGGCGAAGTGCAAAGTCCCACATCGCACGTCTATCGTGCAGGTTTGTCCAGAGAAGATTACATCGCCAAGAGCGGTGGAGCGACGCAGAAAGCGGATCGAAAGAGGATATATATCGTACGCGCCAATGGCGATGTGGTATCCGGGGGGCGAACGGGATGGTTCAGACGCTCGAGGTCGGTCGACATACGCCCGGGCGATACAATAGTCGTGCCACTCGACACAGAGAGGGTGGCGCCGCTGCCCCTGTGGACAGCCGTTACCACTATTGTTTACAACCTGGCTATCGCGATCTTGGCGATTCACAGCGTCTCGCCGTGACGGGCGCACCCTCGGGTCTCACTCAATAATATGGACAAGCTACCAGAAACCCGCGAGGCGGACGCCGAAGACGTCAATGTTGGGTCGATATTTGCGCTCGCTTGGAGCGGGAGGTCGCTTATTTGTTGGACAACGCTGGTGTTTGCGCTCGTCGCGTGCGGAGCAGCATTTGTGTTGCCGAAGTCCTTTGTTGCAACGTCGATCATCGCACCTGTCTCCAACTCCAGCAGTGGTTCACTGGGTGGCCTAAGTTCGCTCGTGTCGCAATTCGGCGGCTTGGCATCCTTGGCCGGTATCTCGATGGGCGGGGACTCTAAAAAGTTCGAATCTCTGGCGGTTCTGCAGTCGGAGCAACTCACGGAAAAATACATCGTAAGCAACGATCTGTTGCCGATCCTGTTCGCGAGTCGCTGGGACCCTGCCCGCAACACGTGGAAAAGCACAGATCCGAAGAAAATTCCTACGCCCTGGCAGGCAAATCAATATTTCAAGACGATCCGTACGGTTTCGACCGATACCAAAACCGGGTTGATCACAATTGCGATTACTTGGAAAGACCCCAAAACCGCCGCGCGCTGGGTAAATGATTTGGTCAATCTGACCAACGAGCATTTGCGGAACAAGGCGATACGCGAGGGAGAGGCGGATGTCGCGTACCTTAACGAGCAAGCGAGCAAGACCGATGCTGTTGCTGTAAAGCAAGGAATATACAACATGCTTCAGAACGAAATTAACAAGATTATGGTGGCTAAAGGCTCGAATGAATTTGCGCTCAAGGTACTCGATCCCGCCATCGCGCCCGAGAAGCCGTCATCCCCACTACCAGTAAGATGGACGCTCGAGGGTTTTTTCGCCGGCCTACTACTGTCGCTGCTTATAGTATTCAATCGTAAGAGACGCCCTAATCTGAGCGCTGCGTATTAATGCCGATTCCCAATCGCCAAAATCATGTTCACGTCGCACCGTTTTAGAGCGCATATTGGAAGATAGATGCTGGAAAAAAAGTCGATACTAATTACTGGCGGAACTGGTTCATTCGGTAAGGCCTTTGTCAAGACCGTGCTGCAGCGCCATCCAAACGTAAGGCGACTGGTGGTCTATTCTCGAGACGAGCTAAAGCAGTCCGAAATGAGCGAGGAGTTTTCCGGAGAGCGTTACAGCGGATTGAGATACTTTATTGGCGATATTCGTGATGAAGCTCGCCTACGGCGGGCGCTCGCCGGAATAGATGTGGTAGTTCACGCGGCCGCCCTTAAGCAAGTTCCGGCCGCAGAATACAATCCTTTTGAATGCATCAAGACCAATGTCCTTGGGGCGCAAAATCTCATCGAAGCTTGTTTGGACAGCGGTGTAGAAAGGGTCGTGGCCCTATCTACCGACAAGGCGGCGGCACCCATAAACTTATATGGAGCCACCAAATTGTGTTCGGATAAGCTTTTTGTCGCCGCAAACAACATCAAGGGCAGCCGCGATATTCGATTCAGCGTGGTTCGCTACGGCAACGTGATGGGAAGCCGCGGTTCCGTTATTCCGTATTTTTTGCAGAAACGAAAGTCGGGGGTGCTGCCGATTACGGACCCGAAAATGACTCGGTTCAATATCTCGCTCAGGGAAGGAGTAGACATGGTCTTGTGGTCGGTGGAAAATGCGTGGGGTGGGGAAATTCTAGTACCGAAGATTCCTTCGTACCGCGTCGTCGATGTCGCCACGGCAATCGATCCCAACTGTGAACAGCGTGTCGTTGGCGTACGCCCCGGCGAAAAAATCCATGAAGAAATGATTACCGCAAGCGATAGCTACAACACCGTCGACATCGGCAGGTACTTCGCAATCCTGCCGTCGGCCGGCAACTATTCAATCCAAGACTATTGCGACAGGGCTGGCGGCAAGCCGGTTCAAGCAGGCTTCGCGTATGAAAGCGGAGGTAATCCGGACTTTCTCAGCGTCGCGCAATTGCGTGCATTGATGGCAGAACATGTTGACGACTTCACCGAGTAGCTGCGAAGTGGAGTTCATTCCGTACAGCTGCCAAGAAGTCTCTCGGGAGGATGTCGACGCTGTATGCGCCGTTCTGCAATCTGAGTATTTGACGCAAGGGCCGGCCGTTCCGGTATTCGAAAAGGCATTTGCTTTGGAACAGGAAGTTTCCAATGCGGTGGCGGTGAGCAATGCGACTGCCGGGTTGCACATCGCGCTTTTGGCGCTGGGTGTGTCGAGTGGTTCGAGGGTTTGGACGAGCCCGAACAGTTTTGTGGCGTCGGCAAACTGTGCTCTCTATTGCGGCGCAAACATTGATTTCGTGGACATAGATCCGACTACGCGAAATATGTCGATTGGTGCGCTGCGCGCCAAACTTGGGCATACGAGTGCCGTTGGCGAACTTCCGGATGTTGTCATTCCGGTGGATTTCGCCGGTCTGCCGTGCGATTTGCGGGAGCTTCGTGAATTGGCAGATACATACAATTTCAAAATTGTGGAGGATGCGTCTCACGCAACTGGGGCGGCGTATCAGGGGTCTCCCGTCGGCTCAAAGTTTGCGGACATTACCGTTTTCAGCCTTCATGCGGTGAAAATCATAACGACAGGGGAGGGCGGGATGGTTACGACCAACGATAGTGCGATTGCGCATCGTTTGCGTCTGCTCCGCTCGCACGGCATCAGCCGAGACGAACAGGCCATGGAGCGCGATTCTCCTGGGCTCTGGTACTACGAACAAGGAGTACTCGGATATAACTATCGGATGACCGACTTTCAGGCGGCGTTGGGTACCTCGCAGCTGCGGCGCTTGAGCGAATTGCGCTCGCGGCGCGAAGCAATGGTGCACCGTTATGATGAGCTGTTAGCGGGTCTTCCGCTTGTCTTGCCACCGCGGCTTGCGGACCGTTCGCATGCATGGCATTTGTACGTCGTGGAACTTGATGGCGGCACCAAATCTCGTCAACACGTGTTTCAGATTATGCGAAATGAAAATATCGGCGTAAATGTTCACTACATTCCCATTCACACTCACCCCTACTATGCGCGCTTGGGTTATAAATGGGGCGATTTTCCTGCCAGCGAGCGCTATTACGAACGCGCGCTGACAATCCCGTTGTTTCCGGCGATGACAGAACGCCAACAGAATCGTGTTGTGACCGTGCTGAAGAGTGCGCTTCACTCGTAACCTCTGAGTGGTTAATGATGTATGGAGCTTTCGCTAGGTACTGTCCAGTTCGGTGTCGTGTATGGTCTGTCGGGAGCGACAACGCTTCTGTCAGATCAACAAGTGCGCGAAATTCTTGAACTGGCCTTCGAACGCGGCATTAGGAGCCTCGATACTGCGCCTGCATATGGAGACATAGAGTCGAGGTTGGGCGGATTGTGCGAAGGGCTCGACTTTCAGATTGTGTCGAAGATCTCTGCAATACCGGGTGGGTACGACCAATCATCGGCATGCCAATGGTCGATAAATTCTGCGACCACCTCGCGCGAGCGCTTGGGGCAAAAGTTGAAGGCATTATTATTTCATCGCGCGGAGGATCTGACTGGCGAGCGGGGGTCAGCTGTTTGGAGTGCGGCGATTCGATGGGCTTCCGCGTCCACCATAGCTCTCGGTGCCTCGGCCTATGAGGTGGATGTGATTCGCGCGGCTTGTAGGACGCACCCTATCGCAATTGCGCAACTTCCTGGTAGCGCTCTTGACCAGCGATTCCGCGTTCCATTCTCCGAATTGGCATCTCCGCCTAGACTTCAGCTGAGATCGGCATTCCTCCAAGGATTATTGCTGCTTCCTGTGGAAGTAGCGACTCAGGCCGTCCGAGGTTCGTCTGCGGCATTGCAGAAGTGGCATGCATGGCTAAAGCGGCGTGCGCTGCCGCCGATGCAAGGGGCGTTTTCGATCGTTAAAGCGTTCGAAGGTGTCGAAACGTGCGTGGTTGGCGTGGACAACCTGCTGCAGCTTAGAGAACTCACCGATGCCTGGGCAGAGGCAACGCCAATCTGCGCAGGGGAGCTTGCGTGCGACGATCTTGAAATAATAGACCCCCGGAAATGGAGCAGGCAGCCGAAGTGAAACGCGTCGGCCGGCCGCCATGTCATGGGATCTTTTCGCTTGAATCCTAAGTCTGCTGCGCCACGGTGTGGTTGAGAATCAGCTTGGGAAACGTATGTGAACAAAAGTGCCTTTTGAAGGCTCCTATCGAAATTTCTTTTACCGTCGGGGTTGGCACGTCACTTTCAACAGGCAGGGCACCTAATTTGTACCAGTGAATCCCTCTTCGTATCATCTCTTTAATTGCTTCTTGCTGCACCAAATGACCTACCGGTTTGTCGAATAATGTCCGGTCATATACTCCGACAGCGTAAAGTGCCTCGGTTCGGGTTAAGGTGAAATACCCACCGCCGATCATCTCGCTTTTCTCATTTAGCAGATAAACAAGAAAAGCTTCGCCACGCCTAATGGCCTCAAGCTGACAAGCCCATGAATCGTCGCTGCGCGTCTTTCTGCCACTCGCCTCAAAATGTAAATCTTTGAATATCCTCCAGATGGCATCGGGTTCCTTTGCAGTATCATCAAGGACAAAACTTGTCCACAGTTTAGCTGCTTGATTTATCAAGTATCGCAACCGCTTCTTGTAACCCTTGAGTATTGCTTCCCAGGAATCGCTGGTGCGTAAGAAAAGTTCGTGCTGGATTCGACAACTTGCGCCTCGCATCATTGCTTCAAGATGCCAGTCGCTCAGGCCCAAATCGTTGGTAAAGATTTCGCAACTTTCGAACGAAGTCAAAGACAAAGCGCGTGCCACTTGAATGGCATAGTCCACGCAGAGTTTTGCAATGCTTTTTCGAGAATTTCGCGCGAGGCTGTCTATGATGAGTGGAGGTGTGAGTTGAAGGCCTTGACTTGATAGCGATAGCGTCGTGTTTGTGAGAGATACCGAAAACGGCCAGACGGCGACCGGCGCGCGGTCCCATTCAAGAACCAGTGAGAAGTCTTTACAGCCAACTCCCTGTCCAGTGTGATAAGCGAGCTGATAGTCCAGCCATGTACGTGTGTAGACATTGGGCACATATGAGCAACTGTTAAGAACGTTTTGCCATCGCTCGGGATTGTCTTCTCGAAAAGTAACTCCTAGACCGACTTTCTCTGCCAAGGCTTTTATTAGCGGTTGGCCAATTTGCCTAAATAAGAGAGCCTGCTCGTCAAGGATTGGTGTTTGCACGTTAGGTTGTACTTGGGGACCGTGAGATTTTTTGACGTCTTCGAATCAGCTACACAGCCGCTGCATTATTAGAATGCGACGCTGGCCCCGCAGGTGGTCTTGCATAACGTGGGCGATGAATGAACCGGCCGGCCAACGCCAACATAACAAACGATCCGAATACGAAAGGGAATGATAAGGAATCGGCGGCAAAAAATGCCGGACTCAGCAGAAGTGTGGATCCTGCCATCACATAGGCCCCTAAGGGGAGCAAACGATTCGGATGCAGTGTCGTCCAAACTGTGCATCCGCCGCATGCGGCACCAAGTGATACGCTGCCAAAGAAGAGGCCGCTCCAGCCAAACTCGTGCCACAAAGCACCAGGCACCGACGGGAATCGGCCCGACATAAACCAGTCGAAGTCCGGCTGAGGTGTTAGACCAACTTTGTAAAGTATATCTGCGGCCTCAAGAAACATGATCTGCTTGTCTTCGGTGGGCGCATCCACAATCGCAGCCATGATTGCGAAGCTGTGGGTGAGATAGCTCAGTGCCAGCACGCACATAGCCGAAACCGAACTTAGGAAACTGCCATTGAGTGTTTGACGGTACCATTCCTGGGCTTCGAGCCCAAGAAATGGGAGAAAATCGATGGCATAATCAAGCGCCGACTTGCCGTTGGCATCGGCGCGCGCATAGAATATATAAACTACGTACACGGGCGCGCCAATGGTCAATGCTTTCAGCAATTGACGCTGTCGACGGCTGGATATTAAACGCCGGAGTGAAAGGCCCTTACGTGCGATGATGGCGGATACAACAAAAGTTGCAAAGAGCAATATGCTCGAACGGCCGCCTGTAAGCACAGAATTCGCGAGTACCAGTGCGAAACTAACGAGAAGCGTCCACAGTCTTTCTCGCGGCGAGATAAGTCTGGTCTGAGTAATTGCCAGCACCGTGGCGACGAAATACGCGCTGCCGCACAGGTAGCCGACCACACTAAACACTGAGGAAGCATGGCCTTCGCGTTCTTCTCCGAGCTCCCGCCATTCTTGCCTAGCTACAGCCAATCCCTGCGTGTAGTCGATTCCCTGCACGTAGATCTTGTCATATACAAGAGCAGCCAAACCAACAAGGGATAACAATATCGCGATTCGGATCAGAGCCGCAGAAGCGGGTATTTCAAAATGATCCGAGGACGGTAGCGGTCTCGAGCCCCAAAGGTTAAGAATGGTCATATAGCCGATTGCTACCAAACCAACGAAAGCCAATTGAAGTGAGAACGCCTCAATTGTCGACGGATAGATGGATTCAACAGGTAGTAGTGCGACTATCAGCCAGTATGATATCCACGCATAAACGAAGGTTTTCAACATAGTCATGCTGATACCCGATAACTAAGCGGCGCCTTTGAGCCTTAAGACAATGATCGCACGAAGCGCGAACAAGTCTAATGGGTCGAATTTTCTAAATTGTGGCGCCAATTGACGAAGAATATCTTTATCTATCGATAGGTGATCAACTTCAACTCCAAGAACCGAGAACCCAGTGTCTTCAAAAATCTTAACGTACTCGCTGTGCCTCAATCTGTTGACATATTGCAGCGAACTGTTGAACGGGCGCCACTCGGCATCCGAGAATTTGAGAAAATTGACGCGTGATATGGGCTGGCCTCTCGCGTAGTGATCGCTGTAGTCGATAAGGTGAACTGACATGCCATCGCGCGTAAGCATGCGGGCGGCAGCCTCCAAAACCTCGACCAAATCGGAAGTCGGAATGTGCTCCAATGTATCTACTGAATAAAAGCAGTCAATTGTTCGTGCATCAATTCTCGCCAACCGAAGGTCCTGAGGCGCTAGATAGTTAATCCCAAAACCTGCTAGATCACGCCAATTCGATATTCGGGGCGGGGGAACCATCAGGCGCGTCGCAAAGTGGTTGATTGCGTGCCGAATCATGGGCAATTTTGCGAGCGAGTTTATATCCGTGCAAGTGATTTTGCCTACGCCGAGCATTCGCAATGCAATCGCAACAGCCAAATCTCGGCCAGAACCAATTTCAAGAAAGTGCGCGGTACATAATTGAGCCGGTGTAAGACCTGATGCCGATGCTATTCGCTTTGCCGCAGAAAGCAACGCATCGAGGGTCTCGGCATTTCTCGGGATTTCACGCGTTATAAATCGCTGTATTTCATAGTGCGCCCAAAAGCCAAATGGAAGGACGGACAACAAATGAAAAATACGAGCCTTGATTCTCCAATTCAACTTCTTTCCTAGGAAATGGTGCGCGAGTGCCTGCAAATCCGCCCGCCTCACCTTGATAAAAATCGTCTCAGGTGATGTAAGAGCCGGTTCCAATAGCTCGAAAATAAGCTATCGTTTTTTCGAGACCGTCCTCCAAAGACGTGCGTGGTTGCCACCCCAATTTACGTTGAACCATACCAATGTCCGGCTGTCGCTGCCTCGGATCGTCGCTTGGTAGGGGGCGGTAGACCAGCTTGCTGGTTGAACCAGTAAGTCTCAGTACGGCATCGGCAAGTTCGAGCATCGTGAATTCGACGGGGTTTCCGATATTCATTGGCCCGGTCAGACCATTCACGTCATTCATCGTAAGAACCATTGCTTCGATTAGATCATCTACGAAGCAAAAACTTCGGGTTTGCGACCCGTCGCCGTAGATTGTAATGTCCTGGCCGGTCAGGGCCTGCACTATGAAATTACTGACCACTCGGCCATCACATGGATGCATCCGCGGGCCGTAGGTATTGAAAATGCGCACGACGCGGGTGTCCATTTTGTGTTGGCGATGATAGTCGAAAAAAAGCGTTTCAGCGCATCGCTTTCCCTCGTCATAGCAGCTGCGGGGGCCAATGGGGTTCACATTGCCCCAATAGCTCTCGTCTTGAGGGTGCACCGCCGGGTCGCCGTAAACCTCGCTTGTGGAGGCTTGCAGGATTCTTGCCTTGGTACGTTTAGCCAATCCCAGCATATTTATTGCGCCGATAACACTTGTTTTTGTAGTCTGCACCGGATCGAACTGGTAGTGAATAGGCGAGGCCGGACATGCCAAATTGTAAATTTGATCAACTTCTACATACAGCGGAAAGGTCACATCGTGACGCAGCAGTTCGAAATTAGGGAAGCTGAGCAAATGCCTAATATTTGCGCGCGTCCCTGTGAAGAAGTTATCCACGCACAGTACATCCGCGCCATCCGATAACAAACGCTCGCAGAGGTGGGACCCGAGAAATCCAGCACCCCCTGTCACTAGAATTCTAGAACTTAGAGCGTAATCTTTCATCTAAAATACCCAATGACTATCGCACGCGGTGAATCTTGCGTTACGAGCCGGATTCGCAGGGGCTGTCGAGCTGGAAGGCATTCTATCAGCAGTTCAAAATCCGATCTGATTGCAAACATACTATCATTGGTCGCAAACAGTGTCGCCATCAGTAGTTTCCTGAGATAAAGTGCCGATCGGCTGCTTCTTCGGCATCTGAGTGTCTAATCGAGCTTATTTGAATGGCTAGCGTATCCGGAAAACGCATTGTGATTACTGGCGCAAGTGGCTTTGTGGGGCGCCACTTGATCTCCAAGTGCTTAGAAAGCGGAATTGAAGTGATTGCCTTATCGCGAAGCGGTACACGACTCCCGGGAGTAACCGATGCTCGAATCGATGACTACCGAGACGTGGCAGGACTCACTACGTTTTGCCGAAGGGCAGATGCGGTGGTTCATCTGGCTGCACGAGCGCATCAAATGCAGGAGAGCGCGGAAGGTACAGACAGCGCTTACGAGGTTGCAAACGTCGGCTCGGCCGTTGCTGTGGCTACAGCTACTCGACTCGCCGGCGTTCGGAGATTTGTATTCGTCAGTTCAATTGGCGTAAATGGCAACTCAACAAATGGCGTTCCATTTACTTTGAATGACGAACCTGCGCCCGTCGAAGCATATGCAAAAAGCAAGTGGAGGGCGGAGCAAGCAGTGGCCGCGGAGTTGCAAGAAGGACCGACCGACTTTGTAGTTTTGCGCCCGCCGCTCGTCTATGGAGCCGGGTGCCCTGGAAATTTTGCAAGCTTACTTCGACTGGTTGCGAAAGCGCCGATTATTCCCCTCGGAAAAGTAAGCAGTCGCAGAACTTTTGTCTACGTCGGGAACCTCGTCGATGCAATTTTAACGGCGTCGACACATTCAGCCGCATCACGACGCACGTTTCTTATTGCAGACGCCCAATCGATGTCGTTGTCGGAAATCGTGCGCGTGCTGGCATTGGGGCTAAACCGTCCCCCGTGGGTCGTTGTGAATATTTCGGTTGGCCTTTTGGAATTGTTAGGAAGAATGACTGGAAGGTCGAATATGCTAAGGAAACTGACTGCGGAACTCATCGTTGACGCCAGTGAGTTTGGAACTTCAACTGGCTGGGTTCCACCATTTGCCGCCGCCTACGGCTTGGAGGAGACCGCGCGGGCCTACCGAGGGCATTGATAGTGTGTTGACCGCAGAACATCCTGATGTTCGCCCAAAAAGCCACCCCGAGAAATGGAACATGCTCGTGCAGACTTTTCGGGCCGCCGCGACCCAATCAAGTTTTGGTCGACTGACGCAATCTGCATACCGATGGCGTTCGCGGTGGATGTGCTGCGCTCCTCTAAACTGCAGAACCAGCGTGGCCGGGCCGCAAACCACTATCGTATGAACCGCCCAGCTGGCTGAACTTCCGATGCTCAGATGCAAACAACTGTAGAATCAACGCTCAGCGCCGAGATGGGAGCACCGATGATGGTTTATCCTTCACATCACCCGGCCAGCCAACGCCTGCTGCCGAGGGATGACCTAGAACCGAAGGATTCAGCTAGTTGGAGTGAACATTGAAGACTGTCGCGATTGTGCAGGCACGAATGGGGTCGACGCGTTTCCCCAATAAAGTGATGCGCCCGGTCTGCGGTACCCCGCTGATTGGGTTGTTGCTCGAACGGCTTTCAAAGGCCCGTCGGGTCGATCAGATCGTATTGGCTACATCTACCGACGCATGTAACGATTCACTGAGCGGATATGTGCAGTCCATCGGCTACCCGGTATTTCGCGGCAGTGAAAACGACGTGCTCGATCGGTACTATCAGGCTGCTCGCCAATTTTCGGCAGACGTGGTCGTTCGGGTGACGGGCGATTGTCCTTTGATTGATCCAGCTATCGTCGATAGTGTCATCGATCTGTTCAATCAATCTTCGGTCGAGTACGCCGCAAACGTGTCGCCTCCCACATTTCCGGACGGCTTGGATACCGAGGTGTTTTCGTTTGCTGCTCTGGAGCTTGCCTGGAATGAATCAATTGATCCACGGCAGCGGGAACATGTAACCCCCTTCATTCGTGAGTCCAACCTCTCGCGAGCGAATTTTGCGAACTCAATCGACGAATCCGCGCTGCGTTGGACTGTCGATGAGCCGGAGGATTTGACTATTGTCGAGCGGGTCTTCGAGGAGTTTCACCCGCGCCGCGATTTCGCTTGGTCCGAGGTGTTGGCATTGCGCGAAGCGCACCAAGAATGGTTCGAGGTCAATCGACATTACGTGCGCAATGCCGGCGCGGATCTCAATACCGGTCAAAAGCTGTGGAGGCGCGCTAAGCGAGTAATTCCCGGCGGCAACATGTTGCTATCAAAGCGAGCGGAGATGTTTCTTCCGGATCAATGGCCGGCCTACTTCAGCAAAGCGAAAGGCTGTCGAGTGTGGGATTTGGACGGCCGAGAATACATCGATATGTCGATTATGGGGGTCGGGACAAATACTCTTGGCTATGGCGATGAAGAGGTTGACGCTGCCGTGCGCAGCGCAATTGATGACGGCAATATGTCTACGCTCAATTGTCCTGAAGAAGTCTATCTCGCAGAAAAGTTGGTTAATATGCACCCTTGGGCTGATATGGCGAGATTTGCACGGACAGGAGGAGAGGCGAACGCGGTTGCGATCCGTATTGCCCGGGCTGCCAGCGGTAGAGACACGGTGGCCATTTGCGGGTACCACGGCTGGCACGATTGGTATCTGGCAGCCAATTTGGGCGACGAAAGAAATCTAGCCGGCCATTTGCTTCCGGGGCTCGAGCCAAACGGCGTACCAAAAGCACTGCGTGGCAGCGTGCTTCCGTTTCGCTACAACAATTTTGCGGAACTACAGGAGTTGGTCCGCAATCATGCGATCGGGGCCATTAAGATGGAAGTCACCCGTAATTTCGGTCCTGAGAAAGGGTTTCTCGAGAAAGTGCGGGCGCTGGCCTCGCAGAACGGGATAGTACTGATTTTTGATGAGTGTACGTCCGGCTTCCGTCAATCCTTCGGCGGCCTTCACACGCAGTACGGTGTAGAACCGGATATGGCAATGTTCGGCAAGGCGATGGGCAACGGCTATGCAATCACGGCGACCATCGGCCGCAGGGAAATCATGGAGGCGGCGCAGACGTCGTTTATCAGCAGTACATTTTGGACCGAACGCATCGGCCCGACCGCGGCGCTGAAGACGCTGGAGGTCATGCAACGAGTAAAATCTTGGGAGCAGATTTCACACATTGGCGGCCTGATCACGACGCGCTGGCAAGCGCTGGCAAAAAAACACGGGTTAGTGATCAATACCAGCGGATTGCCCGCGTTGACGGGCTTTTCAATCGTGAGTCCGAATGCACTTGCCTACAAGACACTTATCGCCCAAGAAATGCTGGTCAAAGGATTTTTGGCCGCGACCAGCGTGTACGTTTGCACCGCCCACGTGCCCGATATCGTCGATCGGTATTTCGAGGCGCTCGATCCGGTATTCGCTATGATCGCCGACTGTGAAGGGGGCCTGGATGTGGCCTCTCTACTGAAGGGTCCTGTTTGTCATGATGGGTTCAAACGGCTGAATTAATGAAAAAATCGATCTTCGTATTGGCCGCTCATCCGGACGACGATGTCCTTGGGTGTGGAGGCACGATGGCACGCTATGCCAACGACGGTTCGGCGATTTACGTTGCCTTTCTTGCGGACGGTGTTTCATCGCGGCAGGATGCGCCGGCGGGTTCAGCGATATTTCGCTCCGAGTTGGCAGCGCGTCGTGCAGCAGCTCAAACCGCCTGCGGAATATTGGGCGCCAATGTGGTCTCTTTTGGAGACTTCCCTGATAACCGACTCGATACGATCGCTTTTCTTGATATCGTAAAATTCATCGAAGCTCTTTTTCGACAATACCGCCCAGAAACTGTTCTGACGCACCACGTCGGCGATCTAAACATTGACCATCGTACGGCGCATCGAGCGGTGGAAACGGCATGCCGACCGCTCACCGGCAGTTCGGTGAAGACGATTGCCTCTTTTGAAGTGCCCTCGAGCACCGAATGGCGGCTCGCAGGTCATTCCGCGGCGTTTACGCCGAATTGGTTCGTCGATGTTTCGCAATGGTTGGACCACAAGCTTCGAGCTATCGATGCGTACGCGACTGAAATGCGTGAGTGGCCACACCCTCGCTCACGGCGCGCGGTTGAATATCTAGCGAGGCTGCGCGGCGCAAGCGTGGGTGTCGACGCCGCGGAAGCGTACATGCTAGGACGAAAGCTATCATAACGAGTGTTTTCCGAGTCGATGCGTCAAATACGATTGGCATCGGCCACGTCACGCGCTGTCTTACATTGGCAGAATGTCTGCAAGAGAGGGGGGTTGATAGTCAATTCGTGTGCCGGGATCATCCGGGCGGTATGGCTGACTATTTGCGTCGGCGATCAATTGATGTCTCACTCCTACAACCACCCATGGGCGCGCGCACGCCGATACGTGACGCAGATTACGCCGCTTGGTTGGGCGCTACGCAACTGCAAGATGCAGAACAAACCATCCAAGCACTGCGTGGAGTTCACTTCGATTGGCTGATCATCGATCACTATGCGCTCGATGCCGAATGGGAGACGCGGCTGCGCCCCTACGTGAGCAATGTGCTCGTTTTCGATGATCTGGCCAACCGACCGCATGATTGTGATTTGCTGGTTGATCAGAATTTTTCGATTGCAACGCAAGATCGTTATCACGATTTGATTCCCGCGAACTGCAAATCGTTAGTCGGCCCACCATTCGCGATACTACGTCCCGAGTACCGGCAACAACGCAGTAATTCCCGGTATCGCGATGGCGATGTGCGGCGCGTCCTGGTGTTCTTCGGGGGTTCGGACCCGCTGAACCTCACGGGCAGAGCCATCGACGCCTTGTGCGATCCTCAATTGCGGGAATTGCGCGTAGAGGTCGTGGTCGGTGTCAACAATCCACACCGGCGGTCACTGGAGAAATCCGTCTCCTTCCGGCCATACACGCAATTGCACGGCACCCAACCGCATTTGGCTGACATGATGGCACGCGCGGACCTCTGCATTGGCGCGGGTGGAATTACTACATGGGAGCGCATGTGTGTCGGACTGCCAAGCATTGTGGTAAGTATTGCAGAGAATCAGCGTCCGGCATGCAATGCGCTCGCAGAGGCGGGTTTAATCGTCTACGCCGGCCACCATGATACGGTTGAGGTCGCAGATCTGGTTGCTGAGGTGCGGCGCGCTCTTGCACGGCCGGAAGAATTGGCGAAGATTTCAAGACGCAATCGGTTGCTGGTCGATGGTTGGGGCGCTCAACGGGTTGTCGAATCCATCTACCCGACTGCGAAGGATTCGCTCAGCTTGCGAAAAGCAAATCCTGGCGATTTGGAGCAATATTTCCTATGGGCTAACGACCCGGATGTGCGGGCACAATCCATTCAAATGCAACCCATCCCATTTGAGAATCATGAAAAATGGTTTGCTGCCAAGCTAGCCTCTTCCGACAGCGTACTCTACGTGATGGAGGCCGGGGCCCTTCCGGTTGGCCAAATTCGCTTCGACCGGTCCGGCAATGAGGAGCGGATCGACTACTCGATCGACAAGAGCTTTCGCGGCAGGGGATGGGCGGCGAAGTTGGTGGAATTGGGAATGTTGCAAGTTCCATCCCGCCAAGACATGGTTTTTCGTGCCGAAGTAAAGGAATCAAACCTGCGTTCGCGGACAGTGTTTTCGCGGCTGGGATTTATGGCATCGCCGTCCGAGGGCGCCAATGGACTCGCTGTTTTTCGATTTGATTCGTCGCGGTTGAATGTTAAAAGTATTTCAAAATGCGAGTAATGGTCAGCGCCGCCGGCTCGCCAGCATCAGTATCGATCCTTCGTCATTTACGCACGCTTGGCCACCAAGTCATCGGGCTAAATGCGAGTCCGGAGACGGAAGTACTCGGGCGAGCTTTTTGCGACGAATTTTACCTCGCGCCGCTCGCTCATACTCCCCAATACCTGGATTTCTTGGCAGATCGTCTGAAAGAAGTGGATATTTTTTTGCCATTCATCGACGAAGAACTAATCGCCATTGCGGAGGGGTGGAACCAACTACCGAGGGAACTCGTCGCGCGTATAGCCGTATCGGAACCCAGTGTATTGCGCGACTGTGTCGATAAATGTCGCTTTCAAGGTGCTTGCCTGGACGCCAATTTGCCGATCGCTCCGGAGGCCACGGCACCACCCGCGTTTTTTAAGCCGCGTAACGGCAGGGGCGGCAAAGGCGTAATCGAGGCGCGAGATAACCGCATGTTCGAGGCCTTGCAAGGGCGCAATGGCGTGATACAGCGGGCGATCAGCGGCGAGGAGTATACGGTCGATGCCATATTTGACCTTGGCGGAAAATTACTCGCGACTGTAGCGCGCAAACGCCTGCGCGCGGCCGGTGTTTCAACTATTGGTGAAGTGGGTTTCGATGAAAACCTGCATGACCTCGCCGAGCGCCTCGGGCGCCGTTGGACCTTCAAATATGCGATCAACTTTCAATCGATTCGCGACGCGGATGGTAAGGACTGGATCATCGAGCTCAATCCGCGTTTGGCGGGAAGCGCCATTTTCTCCGCGCTCGCAGGCTGCGACCCATTTGCCGCCACCATTGCCCTGGCACGGGGCGATGCATGGAAAGGCCACCCCAAGCACCTGCGCGTTTGGCGCTATTGGGAAGAAATGGCGCAAGACATTTCTCAATGACGGATTTTCCGCGCAGAGCATCCGAGATTGCGTCGCTCGCGCAATTGACCCAAGCGCTGGGCCATGCTGATCGAATTGCGTTCGATCTCGACGGTACTATTTACGACACCAGGGATTTCGAAAGGCCGGCACTCGCGTCCGTCGCACAGTGGCTGCGCGCGAAGAGCGGCCAGCCACTAGATGGTATGGAACAAGATCTATGGACTCGACGTGAGTCCGACCGGCATCGGCCGGGGCTGTTCGACGATCTATTGGTTGTCAACAGGATGCCCGTCGCTTGGGGCGCCGAATGCCTACGTCGCTTTCATGAGTACCCGGCGGGCGAGCTGCAATGGGCCGACAGCCTGAAGATTTACCTCCTCGGGCTACGGGCGGCAGGCCGTCGCTTGGCGCTGGTGACCAATGGCATTGCCTCGCTGCAAAAACGCAAGAGCGAGGCTCTCGGACTCGGTGGCATTTTTGATAAGTGTGTATATTGCGAACCCGCCTTTCCGGCGTGGCAAAAGCCATCGCCGTGGGCATGGTCAGTACTCGCCGAGTGGCGCAGCGCTCTGCCGGCAATATATGTGGGCGACGATCCTGTAGATCAGCAGTTTGCCGAAGCGGGAAACGCGGGATTCGTACACTTTCGTTTCAGGAGTGCCAAATATGAAAATTGATGGTCGTTCGATCGGACCGGAGCATGCGCCGTATGTCATTGCCGAGATATCAAATAATCATCTCGCCGATGCCGAGCGGGCCTGCCGACTGATCGAAATTGCCGCAAAAGCTGGGGCTGATGCCGTAAAAATTCAGACCTTCGACGCGGACTCTTTGACAATTGATTGTGACCGACCGGAGTTCATGATCCGAACGCCCCCGTGGGAAGGCATGAACTACTATCAGCTCTATCGCCAAATTGCCCTATCTGCCAGCTTTACCGAACGGCTATTTGCTGTGGCGCGCGACTGTGGGATAACGATATTCAGCTCGCCGTTCGACGAGCGGGCGGTCAAGCTTCTACAGGAACTAAACTGCCCCGCCTACAAGATTGCTTCCTTCGAGATCTGCGACGATCCATTGTTGGAAGCGGTTGCCGCTACCGGCCGCCCAACGCTAGTTTCTACAGGCGTCGCCACGCTCGCAGATATCAAAGAAACGCTAAGCGTCTTGCGGGGCGCAGGTTGTCTGGACATTGCACTTCTGCACTGCATCTCGCAGTATCCGGCAAAGACAGCTGATATGAACTTGCGGGCCATCGATCAGCTTTCCGGCCTTGGATGCCAGGTCGGATTGTCAGACCATAGTCTCAGCAATTTTGCTGCTGTTCTCGCAATTGCTCGCGGCGCAGTACTGATCGAGAAGCACTTTACAATTTCTCGATCCGATGGAGGCCCGGACGCCTCATTTTCGCTCGAACCCGCCGAGCTTGCCGACCTCGTTCGAGAAGTGCGGCAGGCATGGGAAGCAATGGGAGATTCGTGTATTTTGCAACGGACCGATCGAGTCGGCGCGGAACACGCTCGATCTCTATTTGCAGTTGAAGCCATCAAGGCTGGGGAGAGCTTCGGGGCGAACAACGTGCGGTCCATCCGGCCCGGACTAGGATTGCCGCCGCGTGCGATTTCAAAAGTGATGGGTCGCCGTGCGCGTCGCGACATTGATCGAGGTGAACCGCTGCGCTGGGAGGACATTGAATAGTGACTGCTACTACTTCTACCCAAGACGCCTCCTGCCCGGTCTGCGGCGACGCGCCTGATTCCTTGTTGTCGCTGAGCAACCAACCGATTTACCAACATCCGGTTCCGGCGGAGGCACAGGTTCCAGGACCGTACACCGTTGATCTCGCCTGGGTTCGATGCGTCGCCTGCGCGCATGCGTGGCAGGCGAAATTCGACGAAGGGTTGCTCGAAAGCATCTATCGGAGTCACTATTACACGCCTGCGCCGGACGGCATTGCGCTACAATTTCGCAACGACTTTCTGTCGGCGCTTGAATCGTTCGGGCTAACAGCGACCCGCACAGCGCTGCTGGAAATCGGCGCCTCGGATGGAGAGGTACTCGCCGCAATGAAGGTGCGTACCGGCGCTCGCGAAGCCTACGCTTTCGAGCCCAATAGGGAGAATGCCATCATAGCGAGGAGCCGCGGCCTTCAAGTTTACGAATCTTTTTTCGGCCGCAATTCCGCACGTGAGGAATTCGATAAGGTAGACATGGTCTACGCGAGACATGTAATCGAGCATATTTTCGATTTTGCCGACTTCTTTGCCGGCATCGATGACGCGGCCGGTCCGAACGCGGATCTGATTCTTGAGACGCCCAGCCTCGATCATCATGGATCATCGGGCTCGCTGGCGCCTTTTCATATCGAACATGTACACGTTTTTTCATTGAGGTCTCTTGCAACGCTTGCGCAAAGATTTGGTTGGAGGCTGACGCAAAACCTAGTAACTGCAGACGGCAATCTGATTGCTGCCTTCCGGAGAGAATGCAAGCCAATCGCCGGTGACGTCGAGTACGCCGGGCCGAGCCTTGATGGATTGCAAACCGCGACCGATACATTTCATCGCCGACTTCGCAGCCTCGTCAATGGCAGGCGCTTGATTTTTTGGGGTGCTGGCTCAGCCGGTATCGGCGTTGCCCGCACTATAGGGCGAGAACCCGATTATTGGACCGACGGCAATCCCAACAAGTTTGGCAAGAAATTTCCCGGACTAGCGAGCGAAATAATAAGCCCGGAAGAAGCGTTCGCAAAATCCAAATTAGGCGACACCCGTGATACGCTGCTCATCATTGCCTCTTCCTTCGTACGCGAGATTCTTCCGCGCGTTAGACAGTTAGGGTGGAGCGGCGAGATCATCGACCTAAACGGCAATCGGCTGCCTTAGTGGCCGCAATCACGGTCATCTGAGCTGGTGAAGAGATATTTTTCGAGTTTGATTTCTAAAGATGGTCTCGAATCCAAGATTGGCCAAAGTGCTCCTCTCAACATCGTTGGCGTAGGCAATGATGGATTTGTATTTCTTGAAATGATCGAGATTGTTTTTCCCGAAGGTCTCTAGAATCAGATTGTCGAATGGATTGAAGAGAAAGATAAGACTGTTGCCTGGCGAAAGATAAAAAGTTACCGCATCAGTGTGGAGGAAAGTGATGTTTCTATCCGCGAAGCGTTCGTTGTTTTTACGGGCAATATCCACCAGCGGTCGAGAAAATTCAATGCCGGTTATTTGAGTGAAGCGCATTTTCCTTGATGCATAGAAACACGCTTTGCCCTTGCCAGAGCCGATATCGACAAAATTTTGGAACGCTATTCCGGTTTTCTTGCTTTCCTTAAAGAGTTCTCTCAGATTTCGGCACCAGACGGCGTGGTAGGCGGTGGCGTGTTGGTGGGAATCCGTGTTATCGCAAACCAAGTCTTCCCGCTTAACCACTCCTGATAGATCGAGTCCGTTGAATCTGGAAAAAAAAATGTCTTCAATATCAAACAGCAGACGCTTTAGTGTTTCCGCCATGATCTGAGATTCTCGCAAGCCCTAAAATATTGAGATGTCAAAGTATTTTGTATCTCAAGTCCGGCGCGGGTTTCCAGGCACCAACGCAGCGCCCTCAGCGATTCCCAACCAAGATTAGCCTCCTCGACGCGCTCGCCATGCGCTCGCCGCAGTGCCAATATAGCCTATTGTTGTGAGGAGCGCGGCAAGTGCGGCTACGTCCTGCGTATCAAGGCCAGTATGAATCCTTGCTCCAACCCATACCAACCAAATTGCAGCTGCGATCACCCCAGAGCTTAGATTGATCAGAAGCAGGCGTCGCTCCAGCCGCGTAATCAACAAGAAACTGGACCAGAAGTCCGAGAGCCGCAATACTGCGACAAACATAAATATTGGCAGTAATGCACGAGCGTCGGAATAGGTTGGAAACCAATGCCGGATCGCGGCACTAATCGCCCAATATGCCGGCATTGCGAAAATCGCGGTCACCGAAAGCAAAGTAAGAGATGCGTAGGTGGCTACCCTGTACGCCGCCATCGTTCCGACGCCGGCGAAGCGACGGGCAAGCAACGGATATACGGACGCGTTTATTACTGCCTGAGACGCCTGGGACACAAGTAAAATAGTCCACGCGAATGCGTATTCGGCGAACGCTCTGCGTACCAGTAGTTGCGCCGCTATCCAGCGGTCCGCATTGAGTACCACAAAACTAATCATGGTCACAGCCATCAATGAAAGTGCCGATGCCCACGAGAGCGCTTTTAGGTGTCTGAGCGCCAACAGATAGATCGTTCTGGACGCCAATGCAGAGCGAGCCCAAGCCGATCTAAGTGCGAACTGCGTAAGAATCAATCCGAGGACTGCTTCAGCCATCAACGTCCAGTTCGCGGAGCGGGTCGTCATGGCGACGGAAGCGCTGAGTGTCAACACGCCAACGCTCCGAGCAAAGTTTTGCTGTGCGAATCGAAAAGGTTCGCCACGACTTCGGCTTTCGACTGTCGCGACCAAAAACACCTGTTGGGATAGGCCATGAAAGATGCCAATCGCAAATAGTGCAGGGCCCACCCCCGCAACCGAGAAACCCGCTAACCCAGCGAGTAGCCCAAGGATTGCGCAGCCGCTCGCTACGATCAGACACTGTGCGATTAACTTCTGGCCAGCCACTTCGCGGTGGCGAACTATTTGAATCGGCAACTCGCGCTGCAGCAGTTGCAACAGTCCGAGACAATTCAACATGCAGAACGTATTTGAAATCAG
>Ga0210407_10001351_pt1 | contig 23377 bp, 23 predicted proteins | sample IncBWC27MmetaG_FD_150860 | JGI IMG/M metagenome (GOLD analysis project Ga0210407, IMG submission 150860) | Forest soil microbial communities from Barre Woods Harvard Forest LTER site, Petersham, Massachusetts, United States - Inc-BW-C-27-M | ecosystem: Environmental > Terrestrial > Soil >... | reverse complement strand
CCGCCGCGCGGAATCTCGGCGAGAAGGCACACGCGCGTGCGCAGTCAAAATTCACAGCCGAGCAAATAGTGCCACGCTACGAAGCAATTTACCGCCGCGTGTTGGACTAGTTGCAGCGCAATTTTCTGCCCGTTCTTTCTACCCGCTAAGAGAAAAACCGGGCATATTTCAGCTTATCACAGCTAAACCTTAATTTGAGTAACGTTTTGGTAAACAAATATTAGCTATGAATAGCTAACGCTAGCAAAACCCCATTTTCGGATTACAAATCAGCTGCTCTACCAACTGAGCTATGCCGGCAAAAAGAACCGCGCACGAACGGATGCTCCGGTTCAGGAAGATCTCAAACTGAGCCCTGACGATGGGCTCGACTTTTTAAGCGAAACCCACTACAAAGCCGGTTTTGATGGCGACGACTGGGTCAGTTTCGCATTCCGACCTCGTTGTGTGCGCGTGCGGGGGCAGCGAATACACCGTGCGCGACACGATGGAGGCGGCATTGTTTCGCGGCGATCTCGCTGCGCTATGGCAGGCGTTTCTGCGGCGCGTGGCGACGGAAGATCGGGCGGCAGAACTCAATCTGGAGCTGGATGGAGATGCGCTCGATACGGCGGCTCAACTATTTCGTTACCAGCATGATTTGATCACGGCGGAGGAAACGGAACAATGGCTCACCGCGCGGGGACTGACGCTGGATGATTTCAGCGATTACTTTGTGCGACAGGTCTGGGGCAATACCGAGATGGAAGGCATGCATCCGCAGGAAATCGATTACCTCTCAGCGCCGACCAACCTGCGCGAACCGTTCGCAGTCGATTTGATCTTGTCGGGTCAACTCGACCAGATAACGATGCAATTGAGCTGGCGTCTGGCGGCGCTTTATTCAGAGAAAGATGTCGATCTTGAGTTGGTCGCAGCGGAAAAGCAGCGCTTTCTTGAACGCAACGCAATAGAGGCGGCACGACTGTGGGACTGGCTCAAGCGTCTCGGTCGCGACGAGGAATGGTTGGATCGCCATGCAGCGATGGAAGCGGCGTATCGCAAGCGCTGCGGAGCGTTGCTCGTACCACAAGCACATCAGAGGGAATTGGTGTCGCTGCGTTTGCCCCTGACACGATTTGAGACAGAAGTGATCGAGCTAGAATCGCGCGATGCCGCGCAAGAGGCGCTCTTCTGCGTGCGCGAGGACGGTATGTCGATGGAGGAAGTTGCGAGCGAAGGACGTTACCCATATCGGCGCCGCGACTTTTTTCTGGAGGATTTAGGCGACGAAATGCAGCAAAAATTTTTGAGCGTTGGCAACGGTCAAGTGCTTGATCCACTGCCGCGCGGCGATGGATACGAACTCTGCCGCGTGATCAGGAAAATTGAGCCGCTGGCGGACGATCCCGCAACCCGGTTGCGGATTGAGCAACGCCTGCTTAATCGCCATTTCTCCGAGCTGGCGAATAAACATGTCGATCTTCGCCTCGGGGCGATGACAACGCCCGAATGAAAACACAAGATGCCGAAATTCTGCGGCGCTCATCCGCGTTCAGATTTCTTTCCGAGGAACATTTCGCCGCGCTCGAACCGTTATTGCAGGAAGAAAGTTACGACTTCGGCGATGTGATCGTGAAGCAGGGCGATCCAGCGGACTCTTTTTACATACTGACAAAAGGCCGCGCGCGTGCGCTCAAGATCAAGAGCGACGGCGAAGAGATCCCGTTGGGAGTGCTCAAGCCCGGCGATAGTTTTGGCGAGGCTGCGCTGCTCGATGGCGGGACCCGCAACGCAACCGTTCGCTGCTCGACCGCGGTGGAGGTTGTGCGAATCGATCGCAACGATTTTCTCGATCTCGTGCAACAGGTGCCGGAGCTGCGCCACTACATCGAGATGACGGGACGCAACCGCGCGGTGCAAGGTTTCCTCTATCAATTCAGCAACTTCGGCCGCCTGCCCGCGCCGGCATTGCGGACCATAATCGAGAGGTTGACACCGGTCGGCGCGGCCAAAGGCGACTTGATTATTCGCCAGGGCGAAGCGGCCGGACCGATGTACGTGCTCGAGAAGGGCAGAGCGCGCGCATTCATTGGCGTGAACGGCAGGGAGAAGAATCTGGCGTTTTATCGTGCAGGCGATTTCTTCGGCGAGTTGTCGATCTTGAATGGATCGCCGCGCGTTGCTTCGGTGGAAGCGTTCACCGACTGCCAGTTGCTCGCGCTCGATCCGCAAGCGGTGCTCGATTTGCGCTACCGTTTTCCGGAATTCGACAAGCTGTTAAGCGAGCGGTTGGCAATCTACCAAGCGAAAACCGAAGCGCGCATCCCGCTCGACTTCACGACGGAAATGCTTCCGGCCGAAACGCAAGTCTACGACAAGGTCGAGCTAGACCGACAGTCGGTGGCGCCGGCGGAAGGCCAGGAGGATTCATTCGCGGACGAAGAGGGTTTCTTTCGCAAACGGGGTCAGCGCATCCGCAAGATCGAGCACATCGCCCAAATCGACGAAATGGATTGCGGCGCGGCCAGTTTGGGAATGATCTGCCGACATTTCGGTCGCAAGGTGAGTCTGGCCCGGATTCGTCAACTTTGTCACACCGCGACCGACGGGACGAGTTTGAAAGCGTTGTGTCGCGCAGCGAGTGAGCTCGGGCTGGCCGCGCGTGCGCTAAAAGTTTCGCTGCGCAATCTGCCAATGATGCCGCTGCCGGCAATTGTCCACTGGGAGGACAATCATTGGATCGTGCTCTACGATGTCGATGAAGAACGTGTGCGCGTAGCCGATCCCGCGCTTGGGTTGCGAAGAATGCCGCGCCGCGAATTTGAGACGAAGTGGACGGGATACGCGGCGCTGTTCGATTACACGACCGCGTTCGAGCAGACGCCCGAAAGTAAGCCGGCGCTTGCGTGGATCGTGCCGTTCCTGGCGCGATTCAAAACCATCCTGCTCCAGGTGCTAGGCCTGGCTGTCGCCGTGAGCTTGCTGCAGCTGCTCTTTCCGGTGTTCACGCAGATAGTCGTGGACAAGGTGATCGTCGAGAATGATCTCGGGCTGCTGAAAACGATTTTGCTGGGCATGCTTGCCGCGCTCTTTTTCGTGCAATTGTCGACCCTGGCGCAGGAATATTTGCTCGCGTTCGCGGCCGTCCGCCTTGACGCAGCGGTCCTCGATTTCTTGAGCCGCAAATTGCTGTCGCTGCCGATGACCTATTTTACGAACCGGCGCACGGGCGACATTCAGCGGCGCCTCGATGGCGCGCGACAAGTTCGACAATTCGCCGTACAGCAGGGAATCGGCGCTTTACTGGCGATGGTTTATCTCGTCGGCGCGCTGTCGTTGATGACGATTTACAGCCCCTTCCTGATGCTCGCGTTCCTGGCAACGACGCCCCTTTACGGCGGATTGATGATTTTTTCGGTGAAAGTGTTGCGGCCATTATTCGCGGGCGTGGAGGAGAGCCAGGCCAAATACAGCTCGCATCAGATCGATGCGATTAAGGGAATCGAAGCCGTCAAGGCCGCTTCAGCGGAAAGCTCATTTCGCGACGCGATGCTGAACGAGTTCCTCTCCGTCTCCAATAAAATGTTCAAGGCCAGCTTCATCGTCATGTCGTACGACAGCGTGCTACGAAGCATCGGCCTGCTTTCAACCGCGATTTTCCTTTGGGTCGGCGCGACGCAAGTGATTAACGGACATCTCACCATCGGCGGATTCGTTGCTTTCAGTTCGCTGACGGCGATGGCATATGGCGGAATCCTGCGCATTCTCGGCGTTTGGGACAATATGCAGTTTGCCTCAATGCTGTTGAATCGGCTGAACGACATCTTCGAGCAAGAACCGGAACAAGGGCATGATCGATCGCGGCTGACTCCAGTGCACAGTCTGGAAGGTCGAATCGAGCTGCGCGGCGTGAGTTTCAAATACGGCGGGCCCGAAGCGCCGAATATCCTAACGAATGTGAGTTTCGATATTGCGCCGGGCCGCATGTTGGCGATTGTGGGCCGCAGCGGTTGCGGCAAGACGACGCTGATCAAATTGATCGCTGGTCTGCTCGAGCCCACCGAAGGCACGATTCTCTTCGATTATGTCGATCTTAAGACGCTGAACTACCGCGACGTGCGCTGCCACATCGGAATGGTGTTGCAGGAAAATCACATGTTTAACGAGACGATCGCGCGCAACATCGCCTTCGGTGATCCCGAGCCAGACCTCGACCGCGTTCTGGCCACCGCGCAGGGCGCCGCCGCGCACGATTTTATCATGAGATTACCGCTCGGCTACGAAACCAAAATCGGTGAATCGGGCTTATCACTTTCCAGCGGACAAAAGCAGCGCATCGCTATCGCGCGCGCCATTTACAATAACCCGCCAGTTTTGATTTTCGACGAAGCAACGAGCGCGCTCGACACAGAATCGGAGCGTGCAATCCAGGAAAATCTTGGACGGTTGATGGCTGGGCGGACGACCATCGTGGTCGCGCATCGCTTAAGCACAATTCGGGAAGCACACTCAATCGTGGTATTGGAAAAGGGTAGCGTCGCAGAAGTCGGCACTCACGAGGAGTTGATGGCGCAGCGCGGGCTCTACTATTATCTCTCGAGTCAACAACTGGGAATTTAGCGAAGATCGGCATGAGTAATTCAATGACGCAGCGCGGCTCCATCGACATCGAATCGGAAATGCTGCCGCAGGATCCACCATCGTGGATCGTCCGATGGACAGCGTGGCTGTTGTTATGTGTTCTCTTCCTCGCATTCGTCGGCGCAATCGTTCTCAAATTGCCGGAAACGGTGCATTGCCCATTTGTTTTGGTACCGGCCACGAGCACCGATTCGATTCAATCGCCACATCAAGGGGTCCTCAGCCGCGTTTCTGTCGCCGAAGGCGAGGTCGTAAAGAAAGGCGCCGAGCTGTTCGTGTTGCGCGCGGACGAAATCCGTGGGCTCAACACACAGTTCCGCACGCTTAATGAAGATCTGCGCACAAAAGAGGAGAGCCTCATGCAAAGCGACAGCGCCTACAAAGCGCAGGCCAACATCAAGGAAGCGGAAATCGATCAGGCGAAGAACGAAGTGAGGTTCCGCGAAAATTACGCCAAAACGAGCTACGACTTGGTCGAGCGAATGGGGAAGTTAGCGAAGGAGGGCAGTTCTTCTGAGATCGACCTCGCCCGCATGAAACTCGATCTCGCCGGCTCGGAGAAAGATTTGAGCGTGGCGCAAAAGACTTTGCAGCAAGTTAACTTAGATCGACAACGGATGGAGACGGAGCATACCCGGTTGCGCGGCGAGCAGCAGGCGGAGATCGAAAAGTTTAAGATGCGCATCGGCGCGCTAAAGGCCGACCTCGAAAACGCGCAGGACAACTTGCTGACCGTGCGCAGTCCATACGACGGCGTCGTGATCTCGCTCGATCAACGCACCGTCGGCAGCGTCGTTCAACAAGGCCAGGTGCTTTGCCAATTGTTACCGCAAGATGCACAGCCACGCGCCCGGATGATCGTGAACGAAGCCGGTCTCGCGAGACTCGCAGTCGCCCAGCGTGTCCGATTTTTCTTTGAAGCGTATCCCTATCAACGCTACGGAGTTGTCGTGGGAAAATTGGATTGGATCGGCCATTCTGTGACCGCGGCCGACGGTTCACACTTTGTCGCATTGGCATCGCTCGACCGAGCCGATATCCCGCGGTCGAGAGGGAAGAGTTTGCCGCTGCGCATCGGGCTGCGCGGCGATGCACACATTATTGTCGGAGATCGTACGCCGATCGAGTACGCGCTGGAGCCGATCCACCAACTGCGCGAGAGTATGAGGCAGTAAATCGGCGACCGTCCACATGCAAAAGCCGCTCTCGAATCTGAAGGTAGAAGACCTCACTACCAGCAATGAGGCAATGGCCAGATGTCTGCGTCTGGCCGAGTTGGCGGCGAGATCGGATATTCCTGTGGTTTTGCTGGGTGAGACCGGCACAGGGAAGACTTTGCTGGCGCATGCCATCCATAACTCGTCGGCCCGCGCCGATAGGCCTTTTATTTCTTTTAACGCGTCGGCCATGAGTGACACGTTGCTCGAGAGCCAGTTGTTCGGGCACGAGCGCGGCGCATTCACTGGCGCTCAGCAAAGTGTCAAAGGAAAATTCGAGCTCGCTGACGACGGCACTCTTTTTCTCGACGAGGTCTCGGAGATGAGTCCCCTGGCTCAGGTGAAAATCCTGCGCGTACTGGAATATGGCGAATTCGAGCGACTGGGCTCTGAACGAATGTTGCGATCGAAGGCGCGGATTATCTGTGCGTCGAACTGTTCGTTGCGCGAAAGAGTGCGCCAGGGAAAATTTCGCGAAGACCTTTATCAACGGCTAAACGGCCTCACCCTGCTCATCCCACCGTTGCGGCAGCGCCTCCAGGAATTACCGGCGCTCATCGCCGCTCAGTTGAAAGCGGCCGCGATCAAAGAAGGTAAGAACATTACTGCCATCCATCCGGAGGCAATGGAAAAACTCATTCATCATTCCTGGCCTGGAAATTTGCGCGAACTGAACCATACCATCCGGACTATGACTTTGTTTTGCAATGTGGATGTCGTGTTGCCAGAGCACGTCGTCTTTCCACCGGACCTCGAGCCGAATCTTTCGCCATCGGGAAACGACCAGCGAACGGCCCTCTTGCCTAACAATCAGCACGAGCGATACGACGATGTCGATCTTTCGCTTGCCTCCTCCGTCCAGCGCCACATCCGCTTCGTTTACGATCAGACCAATCGTAACCAACGGCGCACGGCAAAACTGCTCGGCATTTCGCGCGCCAAGCTTGCGCGACATTTGAAAAATGAGGCGCACAATAAGCCCAGCAGCGGTTAAAATGGACCTGACACGGCCTCAAAATCAGACCGTTTGTTTGCCGTCGATCTTACGCGTTGGTAAAATCAGATTCTCGCAAACTACATGCATTCAAGGACATACGTATTATCTTTTAATGGCTTCGAAAAGTGGTGGTATGATTGATGTTAATAGGAGGTCAACGTGAGTTCACCGAAGAACAAAAAAAACGCGCCTGCCGGCGAGACAGCACCGCGCAAGAAAGATAAAATGATCCGCCTCGACGATCTTATTCCAAAGAAAAACGTCCTCGGCGGGCGTCAATTGTTGTTCGGTGCCTCAGAAATCACACAAGCAACAAATAAAGCAAAGCAACAAAGCTAATATACCATCTGGCTGCTCGGTAAGGCCGCTGAGAAACAAGTAGACGCTTTCGCAAAGGATGACACGGCGGCCTAAGGAAGGACAAGCCGGAGCCGGCAGTCGGATTCGAACCGACGACCTGCTGATTACAAACCCCGCGAGGAATCGGGAGTTTGTCATAGATTCCCAGGAAAATACGGCGTTCGACGACCCTTCGCAACCCTCGATATTCCCCAAAATTTAGCGTTAATGGCAGTATTTGGCAGTGAGGTCGGCGTTGTGCATCTGAAGGCTTGCGGCCCTTAAAGATATGCTGAGCGGACTCGCTAAAAGGACACTGCAACTGCTCTTCCAACGCGAACCGATACCGAATCCATTGCGAAGCGAGCACAGTCAAGGTGGAGCGCAGCGCAGCGAGCAATACCTTGACGGCGCGAAGCGAGCGGTAAAATAGAACAAAAAAATGCGCTGTAGAAGAAAGTGAGTGATGGACAGTGGCGGAGCACATGGCCTAAACAGTGCAAAGCATCTCTTTGTGCCACGCGTCTCTGTGCGTGGCTACGCAAACTCGGTGGCGCACCAACGTGACGTTGGATCTATTTTCGCCGGAGGCGCGCGACCGATCTCGATTTCCCGGACAGCGAAGCGGTCTAACCCAAAAAGCGCACCGTTTTCACGTAGCGCGCCCGAGAGCCATTACGTGTTGCTAGGAACTGCCTGCGATCAGTAGCGGGGCGTGCTGCACAGAAACACAATTTCGCTTTGCTGCCCTGCCGCCAGACTACCCGGCTATCGCGCTAACCGCGCTGCGAGGCTAATGAAGGGCCATTTTGTGAAAAAAGAAATTTTCGTGCGTTCTTACCAATAACTACGTTGCAGTCGTTCGCCTGATCCAACGGCATCGTGTAAAATCCATCAATGTCGCCTTGCTTTCGATTCTCCAAGTAAAGCAGCCGTGACGGGCTGATTGGAAAAAATATCATGGCATCGGGACTATTGATGCCACATGGAACGCCTTTGTCGTCGATCTTTATAAGTGGCGCGTCGCTCGCAAAGAACACCGGTTGATCAGTCTGAAAGATGACCCAGCGCTTGAAGAATAATTGATCTGCTAATGGCCTTCCAAGAACTTCAATCTGTTCCGAAAAGAGCCGCTTCAACGTTCCCTCGTCGTCCTTGTTCCATTCGTGATAATCGGAAGTGTCGAGCGGAACCCACAGCGTTCCTTGGAACACGTAATCAACCAAGGGCCTGCCGCTACTACTCTTCGGGGCGTTGTTGAAGCGTTGCCGAAGCCGTTGATGTTGTTCGAGCGTCTTTTGTTGCTGCTCGGGCGTTCTCAGAAGGATGGTTGCCAAGAATAGGGCGAGAAGCCGTTTCATAGCCACGTGCTGGTTCAAGTCCGCACTTCCTCTGGCGATGATTCTGAAAGCTCGGGATGCTCTGTCTTCGAGATCGGTTAATTTATCGTCGATTCGGCGAGTAGGTTTTCCGTTGGCGTCAATGAACGAATAGAAATGCGCTTCCTGCGCGACATCCTGAATTTTTTTTACCGAACAGGTTTCACTGTCCAGATCGGTCAGCCAAATCTCGGCATCTTGTTTTCTTGTAAAGCCGGGAATCGCAAATTCGCGTAGATAAAATTGCGGGAGCCAGTGATCCTTCACCTTCGACATTTCGATGGTCTCCATCCTAACGAGCGTTCTGTTATCGCCTACAACGATTTTCTCTCGTCGAGTTTCTCTCGCAGCAGCAGCCACTGATCTGGCGTCAATCGGGGACGTATTTGCTCTTCCCAATAAGACGCAGGTATCGAGTCAATGCCCATTCGTAACATCTGTTTCGCTTTTTCCTCAGATAGCCCCCACGAATGCAGTAAGCCAACTGTTTCTTTTTCGACCTGTGAACGCCAGCGTTCTCGCAGCGAATCTATGTATGCGTCCGCATCTTTAGGAGTCAATCGATCGGCGTCTGTTTCTATCTTCTCCCGTGCGGCCCGTTCGGATTGATACCACTTTGGGAGTCTCGGCAGACTCCATTCGGCGATATCAGGCAACAGTAGCGCGAGGTGAATGTCGAACCAACGCGCCGCACCTTCTCGATCTTGAAGTTTGTCGAACATGTAAGCAACAGTGGCTGCAGTGTCGCGGCTGTCAGGTAAATGCTCCTTGGCGAATTTGCGGATTCCTGAGGTAATGCCTTCCCGTAGGTCGCGCTTCATCGCAACGACGTCGCCGGTCTCCTCAAGTAGATCGGCAATACGTGAGTAGTCGTCTAAATCCGTGCCGAACCTTTCCATTTTCAGCTGCATCATTTTGACGGCATTGCGGAACTGGCCTTGTGCCTCATATGCGTCTGCGACCGCGTAAAAGATCTGACCTTTATCCTCAGGGTCGGAATATTTGCTTCCAAATTCCTCTGCAAACGTTTTGATTTCTTCAGGTGTGTGGCTGCCGGTTATCAGCGCCTGCTTTTTTCGTTCAAATGTTTTGTCATTCGCAATTGTTCTGAATGGAGTGATGCCCGGCTTCGTTTCGACAGCCACGCCCGCTGCGATTTGGCCAATCGCCGTCGCGAAGTTTAGATTTTGGCCGTCAATCATCATCATCGTCGCGAGTCCGATTAGTCGCCCTTTAGAATCGAATACTGGTGAACCACTTGAGCCCGGCGAAATTGGCGCGGTGATTTGAATCCAACTGTTGCCTTCGACTTGCCGAATGCCAGCAACAATTCCGGTGGAAAGACTGTTCGTTAAACGCTCTGGATTTCCAATGACGGTGACGTTTTCGCCGACTTCCGGTGTTTCGGGCGCGGACACAACTGGTGGAAGGTCGTGGCTGTTTGATAGAAAAAGCTGCGCCCAATCTTGCTCAAACGAGAAATGCGAGAATCTACCGGTTATGCCATAACTCGCGAAAAATGCGCCCTCAGTATCCGCGCCACGTCGAACTTTGAGCGCCCGTGCCTTCTCGATGATGTGGCAATTTGTTAGGATTTCGTCCCCCCTCCACATAAATCCAGTTCCCGTGGATACAACCGTTCCTCGACTATCAAGCGTCTGTACCTCCACCACGCGCCCGCTGTATTTCTGAAAGATTTCTTTGGGCGTTAGTGTTGCGCCGGTTATTGCAATGAGTGCTTTTTCTTTTTGCAGCGCTTCTGCCTGTAATTGCTTATCGCGCTCCGCTTGCAAAAAAGGTGCTATATCAACAAGGGTGATCTCGCCCTCCATTTCGTGCGTCTTAAATGGCAATCCGGTCGTCACGAGGTCTTTCAACGCGATTCGTGTCGTGATCACATAGTCCTTTCGACGCCAGAGATAATCTTTGTCATTCGGATTGAACTCAGTGACCTCCGACGGTTTTCCTAACTTCGCCAGCAGACCTTCGAGCCGATCCGCCGCAGTGACGCCGGCAATAATTGGGCCATCGTATTTCCGCATTCGCTCGTCATTGTCTCGCTCGGGGCGGTCGGTTGTAGAGGCCGTGATACTCCTCGCCCGTCCGTTCTGGAAATAAACGGCGAGTCCCTTGTCCTGCCAGATTAACGTGATTGTACCTTCGGCAGCTAACTTCTGCCGATCGATGTCGTGTCCGTAGCCGCCGAGATGGTGTTGTTTCTCGTACTTGTCCATCACCCGGTTTCCGTCGTACGACTCTTGCCCGAGTTTGGTGCGAACAGCTTCAAGGCTGTCTCCTATTCGAACCGGAAGTTGCCAATCCCGCCAGTCGTCCCATTGCGCAGTAAGCCGCGTAGCGAGCAGCTCTCTCCAATTCTCGTTCGAAAACAAAATAACGCATAGCAGTAACGCGATCGCGCCGCCAACGACCACAAAAACCATCCGTTTACGGCCACTGCCGACATGCCCCGTTTTGGAAAGTGGCGGCGGCGTCGCTCGCGAGGGGGACGGCGGCAAGGATGTTTGCGGCGTGGGTCGAGGCTGGTTCAACTTGGCGGAAGCGAGCATCAGCGCGCCTAACAGAACGAAACCACCAAGAATCTGACCCATTCCTCGCCAAATCCCGACAACCTGACGTTGGTAATCGAGAACGACCATTTTCTCGACTCCTGAGTTTCCGAACGATGCTACCAAATAATCTTTGGCCTTTGATTCCAAGTCCCAATGCGTCATCCGTACGCCTTCAATTCGGCTGCTTTCCAAGCCACCCTGCACTTTGACCTTGTCGAGTTGGTCTTTAGTCATCTTCACGAGCAACGGCGGAATGGCAGAAGCCGACGGAGGCAGTGACGAATCCTGAATTGGAATGAAATAAATCTCCGAATTCGGAACTCTTACGCCATGGCGCGTCTGGTAGTATTCGACTGCCTTCGCGACCACCGCAGTCCCGCCGGTCACGATTAAATGGCGATTAGTGGGAAGATTTTTCTGCAGTTCAGGAATGGAAATCGTTTCGGGGTTTTGTCGCGCCGTGCCCTGAATAAACGCGTCGTACCCGCCAGCAATGATCAGATATATCGCAACGAGAAATCCGATGCCGATAAAACGCCGCAAGACGTACATGTTTCGTTTTTAAACTGTGCTAATTCATGCCGCTAATCGAGACAAAATAGCCGGTGTGAACATCTGATTGCTGGGTCCGGCAGATTCATGCAAGAAAAGTCCGAGAATGGTTCGTAATGAGGGGCTACTTCGACGCATTTGGCAAAACGGTTTCAAGCTCGCGCCAAATGTTTTCAATGCTTAACCGACTCGGCCGCCATCTGCCAAAGCGCGCTCACCGGCACGGCATGAAGGTTCGGCCCAAACGCCACACTCGCTGACCCGGTGTAGAGCAAAATGCCGCGCAGGAAGCGTTTGGCGGTCTGGTGAGCCAGATGACGCAGCCCCTTGAAGTCGCTGCTGGTCGGGCTGGCCGTCTTCTTCACCTCGATTCCTACCAACCGCCCACGCGCATCTTCGAGCACGAAATCCACCTCTTGTTGTGTGTGGGTCCGGTAGTGAAAAAGTCCCGGACGCGTTTCACTCCACGCGATTTGCTTCGTCAACTCGCCCGCCACGAAACATTCCAAAGCCGCGCCGGTCATCAGGTCGTCCGCCCGCAACCGCGCTGCGTCCAGGCCGAGCAGGTGACACAGCAGCCCTGTGTCGGCGAGCAAAACCTTCGGCGTCTTGACCAGGCGCAAGCCGAGGTTTGCGTGCCACGGTAGCAACGGACGCACCAGAAACGTCGCCTCGAACAATGCCCAGTAACGTTGCAGCGTCGTCTGCGGCATTGCTGCGTCACGCGATAAATCGGCGAAGTTCAGCAAACCCATCGTTCGCGAAGCGGCTAGCCGCAGGAGGCGCGGGAGATCGCGCAGACCGGCAACATTCGCCAGGTCGCGCACGTCGCGTTCGAGAATGGTGGTGATATAAGAGCCGAACCACGCCTGTCGCCGTGTGGCTTCCGTGCGGGTCAACACTTCAGGATACCCGCCGGTCACGATGCGCTCCGTCAGCAACGGCCAACCCGTGTTGCGGAACGCGCCCGGCTTGAACTCCCGCGCGAAACAAGCGTCCACGAAACCTTCTCGGCGTCCGGCAATTTCGCCCTGGGAGAACGGCCAGAGCGTCAACACCTCCATCCGTCCGGCCAGCGACTCAGATAGTTTGGGCAGCACGAGCGCCTGCGCCGACCCGGTGAGGAGAAAACGTCCCGGCTTGCGCTTCGCGTCCACACTGCGCTTGATGGCGCGGAACAACTCCGGCACGCGCTGCACTTCATCGAGGATTACGCGCTCTGGCAGCCCCGCGATGAAACCATCCGGGTCGCTTTGCGCCGCCGCCAGCGTGGCGGCCTCGTCCAGCGTGAAATAATCCGCCTCGTAACCGTCGTCCCGCAGCACCTGGGCGAGCGTGGACTTGCCCGCCTGCCGTGGTCCTTGCAGATATACGACCGGCGTGTCCCGCAATGCGGCCAGAATTCGAGGCGTGAGATTCCGCCGTTTCATGGAGGATATTCAACCAGATAGTGGTTGATTTTCAACCACAATTTGCGAGGGGGTCGATGCCGGGTTTGTCGTTGGCGATTTCGCTGCTGGCGTGGTGGGCACATCGACCGGGTCGGGTCGGCGTTCGTCGCTGCTGCGACTTATCAGCGACCTCGGCGAGGAAAGCGCGCGATCGTATCGTCGCGAACCGCCACGTTAACGGTGGCGAGCAACTCGCGACTGAGGCGGTCCGATGCGCCCTTTTGCCGCAGCTCGACAATGCCATACATCAGCGACATGAACTTGGCGTGATGGCTCGGTTGCCGGCAGCGTGAATGCGCGGACAAACGTCCAGTGAACGCTGCGTGAGCGCTGCGATGTCGGCTGCGTCGCGCATCAGATCGCGAGCGGATCAGCGGCAAGTCAGAAATTCCTTAGTGATGCTAAGGGGTAGGGCGTCCCCTCAACTCAAGGTTCATTTCCGATCCTTCGGCGGATGCGTTTGTCATGCGTTCCTCCTTCTCAAAAATCATGGCTCTTGCCATGATCGGACCACCGCGTTTCACGGGTAAGCAAAATCATCATTTTTGATGGTGGGCGAAAAAGCGATCAAATTTGAATACTCTTGCTTTGCGTCTGAACACGGGTGTTGCGGTTCAACGGACTGATGCCGGGTGCGATTTTAGAAATCGTCTCGACCAATTCCACTTTTGCGCTTGCCGCTGTGAGAAATTCACGAATCTCCACTGGCATGGCGGCAAGGCCGGGCTCGCCATGGTATGCGAGGGCTTTCAGGGACAGCACCGGGTTGAATTCGGGATACAGCGCTTTCGCCGCTCCCAGAGCGCTGGGCAATGTGATGCCGGCTTTCAACAACGCATAAATGTCGAGGTAATCCTTCGCCTCCGCGCGTGCCAGAATCACTTTTATCTTTTGCGCTGCGAGATCGAGAAGCGACGCGATGGAGACTCCGTTATCTTCGCAACGGTCGGGATCGACAACACGGCCGATGGTGAGTCCGCCGAAAAATGAAACTTTGATTTCTCCCTCGCGATGCACGGTGAAAGTTGAGGTGTTCGACTCGGATTGAATCAGTTCCGCTCCGCGAAGAAATGGCAGGCTCCGGCTTAGAATGTCCGCCGAAATGGGCTGGTTCGTGAAAAAATCGAAATCGACGGATTGTCTTCCGCCAAGGCGCAAGGCAATCGCCGTTCCTCCATATAAAACGAAATGCTCAGGCAATTGGGAAAGCTCAGACCACAAGCGCCGCTGCTGCGGAGGCAAAACATCCAGCCGTGGCTTCATGCCGGGATGACGCGCTGCGGTAACGATGGAACAGGCAGAAGCTTCAAGCGATGGTGCCAGTAATGCCACGAACGGGGGTCGAACAGGCCGGGAGGCGCATTTTGCAATGCCTCGCGAAAAGCATCTTTGCCATAATGGCCGAGAGCGATGCAGATGTCCTCCCACGTTCCCAGCGCCATGATCCGGCAGAGAAACAGCGGCGTATTTTCAAGGGTGGCGGCAAACGGTTCCCACCAGCAAACGCGTCGCGCTATGGCAGCCAAATGCAGGGAAACTGTTTCTTCGGTTTGCACACTTTTGGAATCCACTTTTAACCGAAGTAATCTAGCAAAACAGACCGTCGATTGCGAGCCTTTAGATCGGCCAACAGAGCCTGTTTGAAGCCGTTGAACCGAGTAGCGAATTGCGCGAGTCGCAATCGCAAATCTTTCAAGTAAAGCTGACTTGCGCCGTCCGCATCTTTGACCTCAACCGTCCTCCGCAACCAAATCCGTTACGAGTTTTTGAGGAACTTCTTTCGGGTGATGTCGGATGTAAAGGCCGACGGCATTCCCAAGCGTGCCGCTGCCGTTCAGGGTCTTGAACGCGTCGGTGTATTCGGCTGCTGCAACTTCACGGCGAGCGTTGTTCTCGCGCTTCTTCTACCGAAAGTTTGCTCCGGATTTGGTGCTCTGACCAACTTTAATGCGGACAGTATGTGTCACGTGCCGATCAGCGCGAAGAAAATCGAAATGCCGTCCGCCAGCGCTTTATTGTTGCGCGATCTTCTGACAGTCGCGGAAGCAGCAGAGCGGTTGAAGCTGGCTCCAAAGACAGTTCGAAAACTGTGCCTATCACGCCGCCTGACGGCGATCCGCGTTCAGCGTTCCTGGCGCATTCCGCTGGCGGCGCTGGATGAGTTTCTTCTGGAACGACTCATCCCTCGCATCTGATGGCGCATCGTTGGATGCCGGGTACGGCGGGACTCCGGGCCGTAGATCGAAGTAAGCAAAGGCGCTGGCTTCGTTCATCGGCCGACGATAGTGCCGGAAGATTATGTCAGGGGAGTTGCCCATTTCCAGCGCAAGCGCATCCGCCGATTTCAGAATTGGCAGACGGTACGTGCCGTAAGAATGACGCAGGATGTCCATTTTCCACTCATCCATTCCAGCGGCTCTGTAGGCTTCGCGAAACTTGCGGCGCGAATAGTGAATCGCGCCGTCTCCGCCGCGAAACTGCATCAACCATTTGCCGAGGTTTGGCTGGATCGGCACGAGTCTATAACGGCGGGTCTTCGAATGTCGTGCCCTCACTTCGATCTGCATCGTGTCGAGGTGAATGTCGGGCCATTCGAGGTTTGCGGCCTCAGATGGGCGCAAACCAGCGAACGCGCAGGTTGCAACGTAGGGCACAATCTCCGGCGCGCATTTGCTCAACAGATTGCGCAATTCGTCCGGCGTAAGAATCGAGACTTCGCCCTCGGGACGCCGCCGAATTTTGATGTCCGCCGCAGGATTGGCGCGAAGATATCCGCGGCGCCGTCCGAATTCGAGCAACACGCTTACATTGCGCCGGTACGACTCGCGAGACACAGTCCCGATGTTGAGGCTGCGAATCCAAGCCTCGATTTGAGCAACAGTCAGGTTGCTCACGAGCGCATCATGAAATGAATTGACGAAGCGGCCGAGTTTGCTGCGCAGATCAGCGAGATATTTCGGGCTCACGTTGTCCTGTTGCTTAACCGACAGAAATTCGTCGAACAGCTCGCTCACGGGAATCGACCTCTTGGTCTGGTCGAGGTACGCGAGGTAATGATGCACCGCGTCAAACAAGCTCGCGTCCCGTCCCTCAAGCAGCCCGTAGCACTCTGACGCTTCGAGTTTCTGCCGGTCGGAGAGCCCGAGCGCCTGGCTGTGGTAGTCGCCAAGCTGTTTCGCTAGTCGCTCGACGTACGCTTTCGCAATCGACTCTTTCACGAAGAACTTTTTCCGCGCACCTTCGATGCGGTGCAGACGTGGCGGCACACGAACCATCCAGGGAGCGTTTGGTGTGTAGTTCGTTTTGACGACTTTCAGAACGGCGCGCCTAGACATGCTGCACCTCCCTCTCGCCGTCGATTGAAGCAGCCCCGGAAAACGACTGTGCGCTTGTTTGGGAGCGGAATGCTGAAACCGTTCTAGTGGCAGTAAACGGCAGTGAACCTGCCTTCAGTTTTTTCGGGGCTGAGCGCTTTTGCTCAGCAAACGACTGTTGCGACGGAGCTTGTAATGGAGCCGGCAGTCGGATTCGAACCGACGACCTGCTGATTACAAATTGTTTGGTTACGGTGTTTCAACGTTTTTGCAATTGTTCCAAACTGTTCTATCATTACGAGGGAAATTGCTACGTAATTTATGGTCTCACATGTGTCGAGTTTGGAACAGGAACAAACACCTTTGAACAGAAAAAGTGTCCAAGAAGTGTCCAAGCAGCCCAGGGGGCATGGCAAGACGGATGTGCGATATTGGCGGGAAGCGGTTTTTCAGCCGAGCTACACGCGTAACGGTGCTCGCTGTAAGGTCGACCAGTATGCGGTAAAGCTTCAGTTCGCTGGACGCCGCGAGACAATCCCGTTGGGAACCGCCAATCGGGAAAACGCAGCGCAAAAAGCTAGGGAGATCCACTTTTATCTTCAATCAAATGGTTGGGATGAAACGTTGCTAAAGTTCAAGCCGAGATCCCGCTGGTCAAACAGCGCGGCCACCACAGTCGGAGAATTTTGCGAACAAGTGCAATCGGTGTGGAGTGGCAAAGCAAAGACGCTTGGTGATTACATCAGAGCCTTCCGAACCATGGTCAGCGATATTTTTGAGATCGATGGCGGCACATCCAAATTCGATTATCGAGCTGGTGGCCGTGAATCGTGGTTAGAAAAAGTGGATCGAATAAGGCTGCGGGAAATCGCATCAGATCGGGTCCAAAAATGGAAGGTCGATTTCTTGAGGCGCGCCGGCACAAACCCGGCTAAAAGGCGTTCGGCGTCTATATCAGTTAATTCTCTGCTGCGTCAGGCAAAAAGCCTGTTCGCTCCGAGGATTCTGAAATTCGTCAAGCTGGACATTTCTGCTTCGCCGTTTGAAGGCGTTGAATTCGAGCCGAGACGATCGATGCGATATCAGGGTGGTTTCGATGTTAAAAAACTGATCCGCGCCGCGCAGGAGGAACTGCCTCGGGAACAATTCAAGATTTTCTTGTTAGCGCTAATGGCCGGACTCCGCCGCAATGAGATTGATAAGCTTGAGTGGAGCGCTTTTGATTGGAGGAAGGGAATAATCTCAATCAAGGCGACTTCGTATTTCACGCCGAAGAGCGAAGATTCAACTGGCGATGTTGAGGTCGATCCTGAAGTGATGGATTTGTTTAGAGGATACAAAGCAAGTAAATCTAGCGATTTTGTGATCGAAGGCGGAGTTTCGCCGCGCCCAGATGCTGCTTATTCGCATTATCGTTGCCAGCGAGACTTCGAGGCACTGAATGAATGGCTGCGGGCTCATGACGTTGAGAAGGGCCGGCCTCTCCACACCCTTCGAAAAGAATACGGCAGCCAAGTTTGCGCAAAACACGGCATATACGCGGCGAGTCGTGCTCTTCGTCACGCAGACATCGCAATCACCAGTCAACATTACCTGGACAAACGCCAGCGCGCGACAGTCGGGTTAGGTGCGTTGCTCGTCCCGCCGAAAAATATTATCTCCATTGAAAAAGCCAAAGCCACGATCGGCGCTCGATAGCGGACCTCGGCCAATCTCGTGCGACGACTACGATTTCAGATTCGTCCGCGACTTACCCGAGCACCTTCAGCGAATGGCAGCTTTTTGGGAATACGCGAGAGACTCCGAGCTCGTGAAGAAGCTATGCCGAGTTCATGTCAAACGATCAAGGCGAAGCAACCCCGACGGTCCCCCATATTTATTCCCAAGTGCCAAACTACGGATTGATGAAGAACAGCTTCTTTTCACATCAGCTCTTACGGGGCATTTCCCTCGTCTGTCCTTCAAGAAGGTGCTCGACAAGAATTTGCTCGATGATCGTTTCCGAAGCGACGGGCGCTTCCAGATTGGAGGCGGCTTCGGAGGTCTTGATTTATTTATTATCGATGATCCCCAAGTTTTTGACAGCATCGCCGAGCCGCATCCGTTATGGAGTTACTACGGCGTCGCGATCGATTGGAATTATACAAACCGCAAACTCGCACAGTGGTTCGAAGAACAGCTGAACGAACTGCGCCCAGCCGATCGCCCAGAGCCTAAGAAACCTGGGCGACACGGAATATCATCGGATGCTGGGCCGATGGATATGTTGAACCAGCTTGCCGCGTTCAGATTGGACCGCGCAGGTCTGGGTGTCGAGCAAGCAAGGGAAAGAGTTCAAATTTTCGGATCGGCAATGCGGTACAAGCCCGGCAGCGCTGGTTGGGGTAAGGCGATACGCGCTGCGAAGAATCGGATCGATCGAATGCTAAAGGAGCCATTCTTCAGCCACATTGGATTCGCTCTTCGAAAAAAATAAATTGTCCTCCAATTTAGTGCTTTTGGCTTTCGCCTAATCTTGAGGTGAATTGCTCCAACTTGAACAGGAGCAAATCACCAACCGAAGAGGATGCCGGCGATTCTTTCCTCTCTCGACGTCAACTCGCCAGCCGGTGGGGCGTTAGCACTGAAACCGTCAAGAGACGCCAGAGAGCTGGATTATTGCATCCCTTCTATTTCTCCAAGCGATTAGTGCGATACTCGGCGACCGAGGTAGCGCGCCTCGAACGCGAAGCAGCGGGAGGATCCTCGTGAGCCACGCGCTTCAGACTGTTTCCCGCGAGTTGGCAGCCTGTTTGGCTCCAAAAACGCGTTCTGGGGCTGAGGCTGGCCCTCAGAAACGATATTTTAGACCTCTGTCGAAAGAGTTTCACCGCGGCGGATTCAGGTATAGGCAGATCGCACGCGAAGGTGACGCTGCGATTTATTCGCAAACATGGAACGGCTGTCTCGATCCCGCCATTTGCTTCGAGGTGATCCGCGTCAAGCGGCGAAAGGGTTTCGAGATCGACGGCAGATTCGTTCCGCCCGGCGAAACTTATCCAGCCTCAAAACTTTGGGGAACGGACGGGTTCACGCTCACCGACAAAGACGCGGCATTCACGAAGCTGCGCGAGATCGTTGCATCGCCGGACGCGCTTGGACGTTTCAAGCAAAAAGAAGCGGGTTGCACGGAAAAATCGCCCACATGACAAACGGCGTGAAAAATCGCCCACATGACAAGGCGGAATATCGCCCACAAGACGAGTCAAAAAATCGCCCTGATATTATTAATCCAGTCTCCCTTTGCGGGGTTTTTGATGAAGCTGATCTGAAGTCTTTGTTGAGTAATAAGAAGCAGACAGCTTGGTGCTCTCGTGTTCGTGTCCTCGGTTTGCTCCTGTTGATCGATTACATTTGCCGCAACGACAAAAAAAACGGCGTCATTTCGATTTCAGCTGACCTTGCACGTTCCTTTGTCTCAAAGCTCCGAAAGAAAGATTGTTCAACGAGCGTCACTGAGCCGCTTTTGCTGCTCTGTGAAATTGGCATCCTGCGAAGAATCCGTCCCGCGACATTCGCGCACGTTAAGACATCGGCAGTTTATCGTCTGGCCGACGCATACCGAGACAAGCAAATAGCGGTCGAGGTTCTCTTAACGCCGAAATTGGCGCACAAACGGACATCCGCTGACGTTCGCTGCGAAAAGCGACTCAACCGCAGGTTCCCATGCCGCGAGAAGCTGTTGGCGGACTTGGGCGCAATCAGCTTCGCTAATTCAGCGCGATCAATCATTGCCAAAGGGCTTGCCAGTAAAGGCAGCGAGAACCTAACACGACTGGTCAGCGCAGTGGACGCGCGACAGCACTTTGTCAAAGTGTCCGAACGCGGTCAGATCACGACGAGCATCGGGAGCTGCCCTCGGGACTTGCAGCCGCATCTGCTACTCGACGGTGAACCAGTTGCCTCCTGCGATATTGCAAACGCCCACTGGAATTTCCTGCCGCGGATTTTGGCGGAACGGCTCGATTACGTTTCAGGCTCGCCCGGCAGACAGAACTACATCAATGATGGCTGGCGTGAACACAATCGGTTGGTTGCATTTCTCAGCGATGGCGATTTTTACCGTGAATGGTGTGTCGATCCAGAAGACGACGCTGAGCGCAATCAAAAGAAAACCGTGCTCAATATGCTGCTGAATCAGAAAAACGACATCTGTCTCGACAATCAACTCTACCGGCGCATTCGAGCAGAGTTTCCAATCACGGTTGCAGCGACTGAGGACATTAAACGCAAGGACCACCGGAACGTGAGCAAGCAATTGCACCGATTTGTGGCCGATGCTGTAACGGCCGCGCTGATCAAAATGCAGCAGAAAGGTATCGCTGCGATCCCGCGCGTCGATGCTTTAATTTGCCGGCGTAAGGACCACGCTCTAGTTTGCGAAGCACTCGGCAGCCAGATTTTTCTCACTACGGGCGTCTGTGCGAAGGTTGGCGGCATACGTTACTCCCCATTGTCCGAAGAGGAGGAAGAGGCGCTGGGCGTGGATGAAACTGTCCTCGGTGACTTGAATTATCACGAGCGGCAAGCGGTCTGCCTCATTAGATTTGTAGCAGCCTTGAAACTGATAACGGTTGCGGGTCAACGGCACAGATCGTCGTTTCTGCTTAATCCTTGCCGATTTGCCAGCTCATTTCTGTCACCCAGACGAGTGTGAATCAATCGCCTCAGAACAGCCGATGATCAGGCTAAAGCAGGCTGACCAGGGGTTGTCGCGGGCTGAGTTTGCATTCTTTTCACAAATAGGCTTAAGTGTTCATCTGAACATGAGTCAGTCAAGCAACGGGCAATTGCGATCACAGCGAGACTACCCAAATCAAGACGAATTAGATTACCGGCAGCGAAAAGAGGACGCGAAGTTTGAAGAGGCTTTCGCGGAAGCCGGGATCGCGTGACAGCAGCAAACTCAATCGTTCTCGTGTTCTTTGGCAGCAGCGACCATTATTTCTGGCGGCGGCTCATTGACAACTTGCTCATCAGTCGCATGGCTAAAGAATCGGAACAATGCCAGGTTTACTTGTCTGCCTATAGTTGCCTGTTTCGAACTGGAAATTGCGAGGGAGGCTTCTTCAAATGAAGCGATGTGCTTCTCGACGTAGTGGTAAGCCCGCAACTGGCGATCAAGTTTCCAGTCAGCCTCCGCAACATCATGGTAACGAGACCGAAAATATTTCCTCGCCGCATCTGTCGAAGTTTCCCTTTTTAGCGTTAGACTCGATTGCATTATCCAATCCCAATCTGTCAGCCAGTCTTTCAAAGGATATGCGTACGACATTCCGGCTAGGCTACTACCGGGACTTTAGAAAATCCATACCCAAACAGCACCAACACCCTACTGGTATCAAGCAGCATGAAGCTTAAAATCAAGACCTCAATTCCTGCTCAGAACGCCACAGAACTGGCGAAATTGAAGCCTGGTAAAGGCGGGATCGTTCCGCCTCCCGAACATCGCTTTAAGCCTGGAGCAGAATGGAGAGGGAATAAGGGCGGTCGTCCGCGGGCGGTTCGGGATTTATATCAGCGACTCGCTGCCGAAAAAGTAAAAATGAAGGTGCAGCGTGAAGATGGCCGAAAAGAAGAAATCATCGTGTCGAAAATGGAAAAGGTAGCTCGCACTCAATTCGACATCGCCTGTAAAATGGAACCCCACAGCGTGACCGCTGCCCGGGAAATCGCACGTATTGTGGAACCAATCGACGAGCAGCCGACCGATCGCGACAATTTCGATGTTGCCCGCGAAGTCCTCATCCTAATGATGGAGCGGGCGAAGCACATGGAGGTAAAGGATATAATATGAAGCGAGTGCTCCGCCAACCGATGATCTTACCGATTGGATCATGCAGTGATTCCGTGTTGCTCGCTGGAATCTCTCAAATTTGAGACAAAACTGTACTTGCTGGCCAATACGCGGGATATCCGGCAAAATTGTCGGCTTATCCACATGTTAGATGCTGACCGAAATGATCGAGCGGTTCGATTACGAATCGCAGTTCTGGGGGCAAGTGCTAAGATCGTCATATCATCCATGAGTCTTGCCGATCTCGCATCACTTGCCAGCAGCGTCGCCGTTGTGGTTTCGCTTCTCTTTCTTGGCCTGCAGATACGGCAATCCAATCGCAACCAAAGATCGTTAATGCAACAGGGACGAAGCGCGCGCAACGTCGAACTCCTCTCTCGCCTGAGCGATCCCAGGGTTAGCGACGTCATATCGCGCGCCGCCAACGGCGAAACTCTGACCGATCAGGATTGCTTCGTCTTGTACAGTTACATGACCTCGGTGTTCTGGAGCTACGAAGACTGCTTCTTTCAGTTTCATTTGGGCATGCTGGATCCCAAGAGCTGGGCGTCCGACGGTACCGTCTTGAGGCGCTTGCTCGGCAACCCTGCCTATCGCGCGGTCTGGAGGTTCGCGCGGGGCGGGATCGGTGATGAATACAGATCCTTTCTCGATGGACTCGCCGCCGAATCCAGGCACAACGTCCCGTCCAATTTGCCCAACACGCTCCGGCAATACATCGCGGAAGAGAGAGAAGCGCTCCTGCTGTCGCAAGATGTTAAGCCCTGAGACCCGTCAAGCGCGCCTGGCCAAGATAATTGAAGCATCGGCGAACGGTCTCCGTATATGAAGCGGCAGGCGCGGTCACCTGCATCCCTGCACCACTTGCTCATTGACTCATTGCCACGCCTTCCCCGGGGCAAGTGGGGCTCCTTTGGCCGCCAACACCTGCTTCCCTGTTCCTTCTAACCTTTGGTGACTTGGCTCTTTCGGGAAAGCAAAGAATCGTTCTTTTTACGTTTGCCTCGGTCGGCTTGGTTAAGACACCATTCGGCAAAGACGAAGGCCGGGGAACTTCGCCGCGCCTTCCCAAACCAACAGGAAATTATAATAATGAAAA
>Ga0210407_10001350_pt1 | contig 23389 bp, 18 predicted proteins | sample IncBWC27MmetaG_FD_150860 | JGI IMG/M metagenome (GOLD analysis project Ga0210407, IMG submission 150860) | Forest soil microbial communities from Barre Woods Harvard Forest LTER site, Petersham, Massachusetts, United States - Inc-BW-C-27-M | ecosystem: Environmental > Terrestrial > Soil >... | reverse complement strand
TCCAGATTCACCGGATCGCCGGCCTTGAGCGATGAAAGATTCGTCACCTCAGCCGTGTGCGGAATGATCGCTACCCGCACCTCGTTTCCCTCAATCGCCGCCACTGTTAAGCTGATCCCCTCAATCTCCAGTGATCCTTTGCTGACGATGTACCGCGTCAACTCCGACGGAACGTTTGTCACCAACTCGTAGTCATTTCCTCCCGCGACGGGCGAAAACGAAATCACCGTCCCCACTCCATCCACGTGCCCCTGCACCACATGACCATCAAACCGCCCGCTGGCCCGCATCGGCAGCTCCAGATTCACCAGCGCTCCTTTTATCAGTCGAGCAAACGAAGTCCTTCGCCAGGTCTCCTGCGCCAGATCAGCGCTGAAAGATTCCGCCGTGATCTCGACCGCAGTAAGACAAACCCCGCTGACAGAAACGCTGTCCCCCACCTTCAATTCCGGCAAAATTTTCGCGCAGGAAACAGTCAGCCGTCGCTGTTCTCCCTTAACCGCGACAGCAGCCACCCGCCCGACTTCTTCGATGATCCCAGTAAACATAAATATCCGCGAAATCCGCGACCAAGAGTTTGATCCTAGTCGAGGTAAGGATCCCTCAAGTACCCCTCCACCGCGAAATCCTCTCCAAATCGATGCAGCCGGAACGACTTCAAATGTGCCGCATCGCTCATCCGTCGAAACCCCGGCCCTGCCGCAAACGGCACCGCGCCCGTTCCCGCCAAAATCTTCGGCGCATAGTACAGGAAAACTTTATCCACCACGCCCGCCGCCAGCGCCTCCCAATTCACAAACGCCCCGCCTTCGATCATGACGCTGGTGATTTCCCGCTCCGCCAGCCACCGGCAAATCGCCTGCAAATCCGGACGCCCATCCACTCCCGCTGTTGCGACTTGCTCCACTTGAATGCCATGGTCGAGAAGCTGCTGTTTCTTTTTCTCCTCCGCCAGCGAACAAAAAATAATCACATCATCTTTCGCCGTCTGCACAATTCTCGAATCCAGCGGCAGCCGCAAACGCGAATCCAGAATCACTCGCAGCAGCGGACGCCGCCGCGGAAGCCCGCTGCGATCCGTCAGCAAAGGATTGTCCGCAATCACCGTCCCCACGCCCACCAGAATCGCATCATGCTGATGCCGCAGTTGCTGCACGTGGGCCCGCGCTTCATCGCTGGTAATCCATCCGCCGGTCGGACCTCCAGCCCCGATCCCTTGCGGTCCCGACAAATCCTCCGGCGGCGGCGCAATCTTCCCATCCAGCGTCATCCCAGCTTTCAGTGTCACCAGCGGCAACTTGTAGCGAATATATTTTGCAAAAGCGTCATTCAGCGGTCGAGCTTCCTCTTCCAGCAACCCAGATGCGACTTGAACTCCGGCTTGCCGCAGCCGCGCAAATCCGCGCCCACTCACCGCCGGATTCGGGTCCGCCATGCACGCCACCACTCGCGCAATCCCCGCCGCAATCACCGCATCGGCGCACGGCCCCGTGCGGCCCTGATGCGAACACGGTTCCAGGTTGATATACAAAATCGCCCCGCGCGCTTTCGCGCCCGCTTGCTCAATCGCGAGAACCTCGGCGTGTTTCACTCCGTCGTAAGTATGAAACCCCTCGCCGATAACATTCCCGCCGTCACCGACCAGTACCGCCCCAACATTGGGATTGGGCGACGCGAGGCCGACGCTTTGCCGCGCCAATTCCAACGCGCGTCGCAGATGCTCCAACTCGCTTTCAAGAGAAGTTTTCACGGATAAAAGTTATGGCGGTTTTACTCAGTGATCCTCTGTGTCCTCTTTTGTAAAACTTTCTTCCGGCAACTACTTGGAACTCGATCACTCAAACAACGAATCCACAAACTCCCTCGGATCAAACCGCAAAAGGTCCCCTGCCTTCTCGCCCACGCCCACATATCGCACCGGCAGCCCCAGTTCCCGCGCGATCGCAACCACGACTCCGCCCTTCGCCGTCCCGTCCAGCTTCGTCAGCACCACGCCGGTCACCGCAGCGGAGTCGGTGAACAATTTGGCCTGTTGTAATCCATTCTGTCCGGTGGTCGCATCAATCACCAGCAACACTTCATGCGGAGCCCCCGGAATCAGCCGCTGCGCCGTCCGTCGCATCTTTTCCAACTCCGCCATCAAATTGGTTTTGGTGTGCAGGCGCCCCGCCGTGTCCACCACCACGCAGTCGATGTGCCGCGCATTCGCCGCCTCGAGCGCGTCATACAGAACCGCCGCCGGATCGCCTCCCGCTTTCGTCCGGATCACTTCCGTCCCCGTGCGCTGCCCCCAGACCTCCAGTTGCTCAATCGCCGCCGCTCGAAATGTGTCCGCCGCGCACAGCAGCACCGTCTTGCCCTCGGAGCGCAGCGTCTGCGCTAACTTCCCAATCGTTGTAGTCTTCCCGGTGCCGTTCACTCCCACCACCAGCACCACTTCCGGCACGCCATCAGGCCGTTCCACCGGAGGCACATTCGCAGCATTCAAAATCGTCAGCAGCTCTTCTTTCAGAAGCCGCTTGAGTTCTCCCACGTCCTTGATCTGCTTGCGGTCCGCGCGCTCCCGCAATTTCTCCAGTACCTGATGGGTGGTCGCAGTCCCCAGGTCGGCTCCGAGCAGCGTGCCTTCCAGATCATCGAGCGTGCTGCGATCAATTTCCTTGCTGACCCCAACCGCGTCGTCAATCCGTTCGCTAAGATTTTCGCGCGTGCGCGAAACCGCTTCCTTCAGTCTTTCAAACAGGCCAGGTTTCTTCTCGCCGCCACCAAACAAGCTCCTAATCATGAGGACTTTCGCACTAAGAATTTAGTGCTTTCATTATAGCGATCAAGGCGGATAGCATCGGTTGAGGCGAGTTTTTAGAAAGGAACTAAATGTTCGATTTACCAAGCGTCTGGAACTCCTCATCAGAGACCCAGGTGAGGTTGTAAAGAATGCGTCCCACCAGATCAGGTGGGAGGTCGTCGGGTGCTGGCCAACGCTTCGCCGCAGCAAGCGCATCGGACGCGCCGCGTTCGACAAACTGCTGCCATGGCTCATCTGGTTCGCGGTTCGTCACCCATGGGTAAACGCCGGGCGGTCCGTTCCTTTGCGGGATGAGACCAGTCCAATCAGCAAATCCATCGCGCACCCACCACAGCTCACTGCCGAGAATTCCGAAGCCGTGAGATTTCAGGAACTCCACAGCCAACGGAACCTGTGCGCGCGTCCATCCGAATTCGCCATTGCTCGCTCGAAACGCATCCTGCTCAAGTTCGGGTGGAAACATGCCGCTCCTCACACGCCGCCATAGACGGACTCGTATTATAGAGCGATTACGACTCCGGGGACGGAGAGAAAGGCAGGAGCTAGTGAAGGCTATTTACATCGAAACATCGTCTAACCTGACGACTGACGACTGATGGCTGCTCTTCTACGTCCGATCCAGTTCCAGCCCGCCGTCGTTTTGCTTTTGATACGCAACACTAGCAGGGACGTTGGCGGCGCCTGCTGCCGCTTTCGCCGCCATGGGCACAGTCCGCGGGACCCGGATTTCGCCTCTCTGATAGATCGCTTGCAGCGCCGCAACCGCCGTCGGGTCCAGTCGCTTCCCCGAAATCGAATGAATAATCCGCAACGCATCTTCGCAATCGTGCGCCTGCTGATACGGACGGTTCGTGGTCAGTGCGTCAAACGTGTCGGCCACCGCGATGATTCTGGGCAGCACCGGAATTTCTTCATCCTTGTATCCGTGCGGATAACCGCGCCCATCCAGCGACTCATGGTGCAATTCGATGCCGGGAATCATGTCTTTCAGCTTTGCCACCGGCCGCAGAATATTCGCACCCTTAGTGGTGTGGGTCTTCATGATCTCGAATTCTTCGGCAGTCAGCGCGCCTGGTTTCTTCAGGATGCGGTCTTCAATCCCAATCTTGCCCACGTCATGCAGTTGCGCCGAGACTTGCACCGTTTCCAGGAATTCTTCGGGCATGCCCATCTCTTTCGCAATCAGCACCGAATATTTCGTGACCCGGTCAGAGTGTCCACGCGTGTACGGGTCCTTTTCGTCAACCGCTCCAGCCAGCATCTGGATGGAACTCATGAACAACTCGCGGTTCTCCGCCGCCGCACGCTTCAGGTCCTCAACGAAATGCTCCAGCTCTTCCGACATCACATTGAAAGTCGCCGCCAGCTCGCCAATCTCGCTGCGACTCTTCAGTTTTACCCGTTGCGAAAAATCCCCCCGCGCAATGGCGTGGCTTGACTCAGTCAGCACCTCGAGAGGATTGGTTATGCGGCGCGCCGCAATGATTCCGACTCCGATGCTGAGCGCAATTGCGCACAACGCCAGAATCCGCGCCGTGCGCTGCATCTCATAAACGCTGCTGTAAGCTTCATCGCGCGGCTTCTGTACCACCACCGCCCACTCCAGGTTGGTCACGGGACTATACGTCCCCAGCAGCACCGTGGCTTTGTCAGGGCCGATGCCGCCGACGCTGAACTCGCGAGTGGCCGCGACCATTTGCGCTTTTCCACCCTGCACAAAATTGCGCACAATTTCCAGACTGGTCATGTCCTGACCGGTAGCGTATGTCGTGCTCGCTCCCGCCACCAGTCGCCCCTCGCTGTCCACTACATAAGGAGTCAGGCCGCCGCGGTTGATCTCCTGCAGTCGGCGGATCAGAAAGTCCAGATCCACCACGGATGCGATCATTCCAAGAAAATGCCCGCCGTACGTCACTGGAGTGCTGACCAGCATCACCGTCCGGGATCCCTTGCCGTTGCCCACCACCAGAGGCTGCCCGTTGTACGCCCGCGATTCCCGCGCCGCCGCGTATGCCTGTTCCAGTTCGCGCTGCAAGAATGCGTCTGGCTCAATGCGCCCAGCGGAGATTCCCTTGGCCTCCGTGTTCAACAGCGTCGCGTAATCCAAATCCTCGGAAGAAGAAACAAAATTTTCCAGCAGCGCCCGGAGTTCCGGCGCTTCCACGTGCTCACCGGTGAAATCGTTGCCGCTCGCCACCTGCAACGCCGAAGCCAGGTTGGCCTGCATCAGCCGGAAAGATTCCTGGTGCTGCGAAATGTCGTCCGCAATGGATACCGTGATGGTGTTCTGTAGCAGCCGTTCGTTGGTAATCAGGCGGTCCCGATTGATGGACTGCACCTGCATCGAGTAGAAAAACATCGGTACTACGCTGATCACAACCAGCACGCTGAGAATGGCGTACAGAATCGGAATCCGAGTTGGCAGAAATTTCATGCCCAAATGTTTACCCTGTTCCCGCAGGGAACTGCGAGTTTTAATTTTATGGGCGTGTTCCCGCAGAATCACCACCTGAAGGCCCAAGCCCGTTACCAAAGTACCGAAATGCGGGCAGTTTTTTGGAGGGGAGACCTCAAGTCCGGACGAAGATGCCCTCTGGGGCGAGTTTTCTAGTGTTTTGCGGCGTTGCGGGAATTCCGGAAGCGGGGCTCAATCGCGGCCACCGCGCACAGGACATAAAACAGCAAAGCGTTAGCTGGGATTTCGAGATTGAAATCCACCAGGCTGTGGACCAGGATGCCGCTGATTCCGACCACGGCGACGAGAGCGACGCTGCCGTTCACGTTCGAAGGCCACTGGCGAATTTTCGGCCAAGCCGCGCGGAAACCGGCCACCAGAAACCAGATCATGATGGCGAATCCCACCACCCCGGTTTCGGCTAGCAACTGGAGATAGTCGTTGTGGGCCTTGTCCACCAGAAGGTCAGTATAGAAACTGCGGAACTGCGGATACACCGTCTCAAATGTGCCCAGGCCCCAGCCTAGAATCGGCCGCTGCGCGAACATATGCAGCGAGTCGCGATTGATCTTGAAACGAATATCGTTGCTGAGCTCAGAATGTTTGCTGGTGTTGATGGTGGAAAGGCGCGCGGTGACGTCGCTACCACCAATCCAGGCGATGGAAACCAAGGCCACCACTAGAAAGGTGGTCATCACAAACGCAGCGCGGCCGGCCGTTCGCTCGCGGAACAGGAAGCACAGAAAGAGGGCGACTTGCACGCCGAAGGCAATCATGCCGCCGCGGGAGCCGGAAAGAAAAATGGTCGCGCCCATAAACGCCGCAGCGGAAGCGGCGGCCCAGCGCTCTTTGCCGCGGGCATAACGGCTGAAGGCGAACACCAGCGGGATGGGAACCAGCATCTCCATCAGCCCGGCGTAGTGGTTGTGGTTCACGTAGGGGCCATAAATCCAACCGCCGAAGCGCGGCGTCCTTAGCCAGTAAAGCTTGCCGTTTGAACTCAGGCTTTGCAGGACGGCGAACATCGCCACCGCCGTGCCATAGGCTGCTGCGGCGGTCGCGAGTTTCCGGATGTGAGTGGTACGAGTCAGCGTCTGCGTGATCAGAAAACAAGCGAGGCCGTAGGCGATGTAGAGCGACAATCCCGAATAGGTCGCGTGCCGATAGGATGAAATTCCCGGTAACAACTGAATGCAAATCAGGCCCAGGAACGCGAGCATCGGCGGAAAAATCGGCGTCCAAAGGATGGCGGGCTGATCGGCGCGCATCTGTGCAAACATCCACACCATAAAAAGGATGGTCGTCACCGATTGCAGGATGAAGATCGCCCAGGGCTCAACCGCGCCAAACGCCAGAGGGCAGAACAGCAGCAGGGAAGCGATGCCGTACAAAACGACGTCGGTGCTGCGCAGCCGGACGGGCTGCGGCTGCACTGCAGTCTCGGGAATTTCGGGAAGAACCGCGGCTGCGCTCATTGTGGTTCCTTTTCCGCGGATGGCCCGGGATTGTCCGTGTGCACCAGCTGCAAGCCGTCAATCCAAAGCTTGCCGCGAATCGGGCTTCCGGCGGGGATTCGCGCGATGCGAACCACCAGCATATGAGTATCAGGCCCGGTGGTGAAAGCGCCATCCACCTTGCGCCAGAAATCGGAGTCGCGCAAATCATCACTCATGAAGAACTCGGTTTCTTTGTACAAGTCCTGAATCGCGAACTTGGGGCCGCCAGCGCCGTCCATATCCTGCGCCTTGTAGAAACCCGAAAATTCGTAGCTGGTATTGGGATCGACCGGAACTAACTGGCGAATGCCTGCGTCGGCAATTCCCGGGCCGTCGAAAATAATGCGCAGCGATCGCGAACTGGAATGGGCGTCGTTGGGATCAAGCGCCAGGGAAACGCCGAGAGGGCTCTGATGTATCCAATCGAAGCCGCCGTTGAGGACCTCCAGGCTGAAGTCGCCGTTGATCAGCAGATTTTCCGACGACGGCTGGTAGGCCGCCAGCCCTGACAAGTTCGCGGCTTGCTGCCAAACCCTGGTCGCCTGTGCAACTTCATGATGCGCGATCAGGTAGCGCATGTAGGCGAAGAGGTCGGGCCGCTCCAAAGGTTGCTGCGCGACGAACATCTTTTCCCAGACTTTGGCGGCAGCGCCGGTTTCCTCATGACCCACCAGAAAATCAAGAAACGCAGGGTAAACGTTCGGCGGCATCACGTTGCCAAGCAGGGAATCAATATCGGGCCGCATCTTCCAGCACAGGTTGATTGCCTGCAGCATCATCGAGGGGTCGTTTTCCATCACTACGCGGAATTCCTTCATGGCCTCGTCGGTTGAACCCTGGGCGAGATAGAGATTGGCAGCCTGCCAGGCCATGTCGGGAGTGCGGGGGTCGGCGGCCAGAGCGTTTTCCAGATCCGGCCTTTCCCCAGCGATGTCGCCAACCGACTGGCGCGCGATGGCAAGATCAAGCCAGTAGCGCGCCGAGTGCGGATTGAGGGCGGTTGCGGCCTCCAGCCACGGGATTGCGGCCTGCGGAGATTGTCCGGCGAGCAATTCGTATCTGCCAACCCGATAGCGATATTCGGCGTTGCCGGGGTCGAGCCACGCGGCCCGCTTCAGGTGCGCGACGTCGGGATCGGTTGAAAAATGCGCGGCAAGAAACGCGGTCGTGGTCAGGGTGAAGTACGCGGCTGCAAGAAGAGACAGCGCTGCGACAACCGCCAATTTCTTTGCGGGATTGCGAACTTCCAGTTGCATCGGTTCGCACTTTGGTCCCAACATCGTTCAAGAACAACCGCTCACAGACCGAACCCGGCTAGGCGCTGGTCGAGGCTGCACGGGCATCATCTTGCGCGGATCCGGTCATGTCCTCGTCGTAGTATCGGTGTCCGTATTTTCCCTGGTACTCGTAGTAGTAGTAGTAGTCCGGAGAATCCAAATTGACGGCGTTAAGCAGTACGCCAGCGACGCGGGCGTTGACTTGGGCCAGAATGTCGCGGGCGCGGCGCAGCGCCGGCTTGGTGGTCTGCGCGGAACGGATGACCAGCACAACCGCGTCGGCGCGGGTGGAAAGCACAACCGCGTCGGTGACCGAAAGCGTCGGCGGCGTGTCTAGCACGATGTGGTCGTACTGCTCGCGGACTTCCGCCAGCAGATCGAACATGGGCGCCGAAGCCAGCAACTCAGATGGGTTCGGCGGCGGCGTGCCTGCCGGAAGAATAAAAAGGTTGGGCAAAAGCGAGGAGCGGACGGTTGCCTGCTGCAAGGTTGCGCCGCCCGTCAGAACGTTGCTCAGGCCGATGCGCGGCCCCATGCCCAGAGTCTTATGAATGCTGGGGCGGCGGAGGTCGGCGTCGATCAGCAGTACGCGCGTCCCTTTTTGTGCCAGAACAATCGCCGTGTTGATGCTAGTGGTCGACTTGCCTTCGCGCGGCAGAGCGCTGGTGATCAGAATCGTCTTCGGCGGAGAGCCCACCGACGTCAGCAGCAAAGACGTACGCAGAGCGCGGTAGGACTCGGCCATCTGCGACAGCGGCCGCGATTGCGTGATCAACTCAATCGCTTCTTTAGTAGAGGCGACCGCAAGTCCGTTGGATTTGGAGGTGGTTTCTGCAGTGCTCTTGGGCCCCAGGGGAATCATGCCCAGCGACGGAAGCCCGGAAATTTCCTGCGCCTGCTCGGGAGTGCGAACGGTGTTGTCAATGCCCTCCAGCAGGAAGGCCAGGCCGATTCCGCTGGTTAGCCCGAGAACAAATCCGAAGCCCAAGTTGCGGGGAATGTTGGGCTCGGACGGAGCCGCCGGGGTGCGCGCGATATCCACTTCGCGGATGTTATTGGAGCGCAAGCCGGCGGTGACTCCCGCTTCCTTCAGCTTCTGCAGCAGTCCTTCGTACAGGGTGCGGTTGGTTTCGAAATCGCGCTTCAGAAGGCTGTATTCGATGGCGCTTTCGTTCAGCTTGTTGTCTTCCTGCTTCTGCTCTTCGAGGGCGGCGCGCAACATGTTTTCCCGTTGCAGCGAGGCCTGGTAGTCTCCCCGCAAACGCCCGCCGACTTTTTTCATCTCGGATTGAATCTGCGCGTCGATTTCCTGCAGCTGATTGTTCATCTGCGCGATCTTCGGATACGCTGGGCCAAACTGGGTTCCCATTTGCGCAATCTGAATCTTGAGGTCCGCTTTCGTTTCTTCCAGCTTGTCCAGCAGAGGAGATGTGGTTTCTGAGGTCTTGCCTTGCCACGCCGCGCCCACGGATACCGAAGACGCCGACTCAGTATCGCCAGACTCAGCCAGGCGGTAGATTGCTTCTTTCTGCATCCGCTCAGATTCCGCGGACGTGAGTTCCTTATTCAGTTCGTCTAGCTTGGCGGTCGTAATGTTCTGCTTTTCGTCGATCCCGAGAATCTGATGGTCTTTCTGGTATTTGACCAGCTTCTCTTCCGAGGTCTCGACCTTCATCTGCAAGTCGACGAGTTGGCGAGAGAGCCAATCCGAAGCCTGCATCGTGGACTCAAACCGGGTCTTGAAATTCTGCTCAATGTAAGTGTTGGCCAGCGTGTTTACGATGCGTGCGGCCAGTTCTTTGTTGGGGCTGCTGTAGTGAATGTCGATGATGCGGGTGTTGGGCTCTAGCACCACGCGCAGATTTCCCTTGAATGCGCCGAGCAGCGCATTGGCACGCGCTGAATCAGGCTCCAGGGCGTCGGTGGTGAGTTCCAGGGCAGAAGGCGACGACTGGCCATGTCCGCCAAATTCCGGCATGCGGTCAAGGTTCAGCTGCTTGATCACCTGCAGCGCGAGCAAGTCGCTGCGCAGAATTCGGACTTCGGTGTCGAGGTCCGTCGGGTCGTAGTAATCCGCGCCGGAGTTGGAAGCGTCGCGCAGGTTCTCCAGCATGGGATCAGGCCGGTTGATGGAAATGCTGCCCACCGCGTCGTAAATGGGAGTGCTGCGCAAGGTGGCGATGAGCGTGGCCCCGAAAACCAGTGCCAGGGTTCCGCCGACCACCCATACCCGCTTGATCAGCACCCGCAAATATTCGCGCAGTACCGAATCCTGCGAGGCGGCGGGATGAATAGCAGCTATGTTCCTGAGTTGCGCCGGCACAGGAGCGACCTCACGCAGTGACTGAGTGTTGGGTTGCAAAATCGGTGGTGGCTCCATCAGCCCCCTTAGGGTGACGCAAAATCGCCCGCACAAAGCCGGCGAGACGAACGGCGAGTCCCAGTATGGCAGAGAAAATATGCAAACCCCCTTGATTGAGTTGGTTCGAGCCTGTGAAAGAAAAGAGATTCACAGAGGTGGCCGGTGAACAATCAATATACTTGCGCTGAACGGAGTTTCTTGACAGTCGGCTGGGATGCATCTCACAGGGAAGACGGAGTCACAACTTAATGACGAAGATGAATTGGACCGAACAAGTGGTGCTGGTGACTGGCGGCACGGGATCCTTCGGCAAGAAATTTGTGGAAATCATGCTGAACGAGTACCGGCCCAAGAAGTTGATCGTCTTCAGCCGCGATGAACTGAAGCAGCACGAGATGCGGGCCGCGGGATTGGATCATCCCAGCATGCGCTACTTCCTTGGCGATGTGCGCGACCAGCAGCGGCTGGAGCGGGCGTTCGCGGGCGTAACGGTCGTGGTGCATGCGGCCGCGCTCAAGCAGGTGCCGGCCTGCGAATACAACCCCTTTGAGGCCATCCAGACCAACATCATGGGCGGGAAAAATGTGATTGAGGCTGCCATCAACCGCGGAGTGCGGCGGGTAGCGGCGCTGAGCACCGACAAAGCCGTCAACCCGATCAATATTTATGGCGCCACCAAGCTGTGTGCAGAAAAAATGTTTGTGCAGGCCAACGCCTACGCCGGAGTGCAGGATACCCGCTTCAGTTGTGTGCGCTACGGAAACGTCGTGGGAAGCCGCGGCAGCGTAGTCCCGATTTTCATGGAGCAGCGCAAGCGCGGCAAGGTCACGCTTACCGACCCGCGCATGACCCGGTTCTGGATCACGCTCGACCAGGGCGTGCGCTTCGTAGTCCGCAGCCTGGAGCAAATGCACGGCGGAGAGATTTTCGTTCCCAAGATTCCCAGTATGAAGCTGCTCGACATGGCGCAAGCCGTGGCGCCGGACTGTGAGATTGAATGCGTGGGTATCAGACCGGGAGAAAAACTCCACGAAGTCCTGCTCTCGGAAGATGAAGCCAGAAACAGCGTGGAAGCCGACGGCATGTTCGTAATTCAGCCCGCGCAAGGCTGGTGGCCGAAAGAAAACTGGAACAATGCGAAGCCGCTGGCCGAGGGTTTCCGCTACGCCAGCGATACCAATACCAAGTGGCTCACCGCAGAAGGCCTTTACGAATTGGTCGAAGGCAGCGCGCCCACTTTGTCTCTGGTTCCTCGAGATACCAGACTGCGCGCCAACGCCTGAGGAGTCCTGAGGAGCAATGACTGCAACGGCGGCAATCCGACAGGCTCTGGCCCTGCATGGGGGAACCCCAGTGCGCCCCACGCTTCTTCCTTACGGCCGCCAGTCCATCGACGAAGACGACATTCAGGCGGCGGTAGAGACGCTTCGATCGGACTGGCTCACCACCGGTCCCAAGGTCAATGAGTTTGAAGAGGCATTCGCAGCCTGGGTGGGCGCGCGCCACGCCGTGAGCTTCAGCAGCGGAACCGCAGCGCTGCATGGCGCGGCCTTTGCCGCGGGACTCGCCGCTGGAGATGAGGCGATCACTTCACCGCTGACGTTCGCGGCCACTGCGAATTGTGTTCTCTATCAGGAAGCGAAGCCGGTGTTCGCGGACATCACTCACGACACGCTGAATCTTGATCCCGAACAGGTCCGAGATTCAGTCACTTCCAAGACCAAGGCCCTGCTGCCCGTGGATTATGCGGGGCATCCCGCCGATCTTGACGCGATGCTCGAAATCGCTGACCGGCATGGACTGACAGTCATCGAAGACGCCTGTCACGCACTGGGCGCAGAGTATAGCCGACGCCGCGTCGGGAGCGTTTCGCACATGACGGTCTTCAGCTTCCATCCGGTGAAGCATTTGACCACCGGCGAGGGCGGAATGGTGACGACGGACAACGCCGAGTTTGCCGAGACGCTGCGAAAATTCCGCAATCACGGAATCAGCAGCAACGCCCGCGACCGGCAGCGCGAAGGCCAATGGCACTACGAAATGGTCCTGCTGGGTTTCAACTACCGGTTGACGGACATTGCCTGCGCGCTGGGCTTGCAGCAACTGACAAAGTTGGAAGCGAATCTGGCGCGCCGCCGGGAGATTGCCACGAAATACACAGCGACGCTGCCCACGTTGCCGGGAATCGTCATCCCCGCGGTGCGAAGCGAAGTCGTCCCGGCGTGGCATCTGTATCCGATAAGGCTGGATCTGCCGAAGCTCGCCGTCGGCCGAGCCGAAATTTTCCGCGCCCTGCGCGCCGAGAACATCGGGGTGAACGTGCATTACATCCCTGTCCACCTCCATCCTTATTACAAGGACCACTTCGGATACCGCGGCGGGGAATTCCCGTTGGCGGAAGCAGCCTACGAAAGCTTGATCAGCCTGCCAATGTTTCATGGCATGAGCGATGCCGACGTAGATGACGTGATCGCGGCGGTGAACAAGGTCAGCGAGGCATATTCGCGCCCCACACCTTCTTGGAGGCAAGATGCCCGAGCCGTCTGAGCCAGTCAAATTCATTGCCGGGACGCTGGTGTACTTGCGTCCGCTTGGCCGTGACGACTTGAGCGGCCCATATTCTGCCTGGATGAACGATCCCGAGGTCACCTGCTACATGGAGAGCGGAATCTTTCCCAGCACGGCAGACGACTTGGAAAAATTCTTTCGCGACGTAACCGGATCGCGCAATCAGGTGATCCTGGCGGTCGCCGACAAGAAAACTCATCAGCACATTGGGAACGTGAAGCTGGGGCCGATTGACTGGGTGCATCGCCGCGCACATTTCGGAATTCTGATCGGAGAAAAAAAGTTCTGGGGCAAAGGCGTGGGAGCCGAAGCCACCCGGCTGATCGTGGAATACGCTTTTGGGCGGCTCAACCTGAATCGGGTGGATTTGGGTGTTTATGCCGAGCACCAGGCCGCGGTGCGCTGTTACGAAGGAGTAGGCTTCAAGATTGAGGGCCGAATGCGCCAGGACTTGTTCCATCACGGCAAATATAAGGACCGGCTTTGGATGGGATTGTTGCGATCGGAATACAAACCGGCTGAAGCGCGAAGGACCGAGACGCGAAGAACTGAGTCGAGGCAAAAAAGATGAGAGCGCTGGTGGTTGGCGGAGGATCGATCGGCAAACGGCATCTACAAAATCTTCGTAGGCTGGGAATTGAAAACCTCTCCGTGGTTGAGGTTGACCGCGATCGTCGGCAGATGCTGGAAACGGAATTAGGGCTGACCGGGTTTGATGATCTTCAAGCCGGATTGAGCTTTCTGCCGGACTTCGTCGTGATTGCCAGCCCCACGCATCTGCACATGGAGCAATCTCAGTTGGTGGCTTCCGCCGACCTGGATTTATTTGTAGAAAAGCCGCTCTGCCACGACCCCCGCGGCATGTGCGAGCTTGCGGACGTGGTGGAGCGAAAAAACCTGGTTTCGCTGGTGGGCTGCAACATGCGATTCCATCCCGGCCCTGCGAAAGTGAAAGAACTGCTTGCTGAAGGTCGGGTTGGGAGAGTGCTGTTTGCCCGGCTGCACTGTGGATCTTATTTGCCGGGCTGGCGGCCGGGAGCGGACTATCGCGAAAACTATGCCGCGCATTGCGAAACCGGTGGCGGCTGCATTTTGGACTGCATTCACGAAATTGATTTGTGCCGTTGGTATCTCGGTGAAATTACCGGCGTGTTCTGCATGGCGGGCCAGTTAAGTTCCTTGGAGATCAGTGCCGAAGACGTCGCCGCGTTGGTATGCCGGCACGCCAGCGGCGCAATTTCTGAAATTCATCTCGACTACGTGCAGCGTACTTATGAGCGGGGATGCCAGATCGTAGGCGAGTCGGGATCAATTTTTTGGGATTTCGGCAAGTCCAAAGTGCGCTGTTATGACGCCGCGGCAGACCGTTGGGAAAGCTTTACGTCTCCGGAGGACTGGCAGACCGGCGAAATGTATGTTGCCGAGATGGAACATTTTCTGGATTGCGTGCGAAGCCGTTCGCAGACAACTTTAACCATACCCGCCGCGATTGACGTGATGGACGTGGTGTTTGCCGCGAAGGCATCGGCGCGGGACGGAAATCTGGTTGCGACGCGGAAGGAAGTGCTGGCGTGATTGCTGCGATCATCCAAGCGAGGATGGGCTCGACGCGGTTTCCAGGAAAGACCCTGGCCGAGATCGAAGGGCGTCCCATGCTGGGTCACGTGGTCGACCGGGTGCGATTGTCGCGCCTGGTGGATAAGGTCATAGTGGCTACCAGCGATAAAAGCTCGGACGATGCCATCGCGATTTTCTGTGAGAAAGAAAATATTCCTCTCTTTCGCGGTAGCGAGCACGATGTGCTCGACCGTTTTTACCAGGCGGCGCGGGCGAATCCGGCAGACGCTTTTGTTCGCATCACCGCCGACTGTCCGCTGATTGATCCGGACGTAATCGATGCCGTGACCTCGCGCTTTAACGCCGGCGGCTTCGACTATGTGTCTAATGTTCAGCGTTACACCTACCCCGACGGTCTCGACACCGAGGTGTTTGCGTTTTCCGCCTTGGAGCAGGCGTGGCAGGAAGCGCGCAAGCCCGCGGAGCGCGAACATGTGACTCCTTACCTACGCACCGGAAAATTCCGCACCGCAAATGTGGAGAGTCCGCACCCGGTTCCCGCCGGTGAGTACCGCTGGACGGTGGATCATCCCGCCGATCTGGAATTTGTCCGCGCCATCTATCGAAAACTGAACAACGGAAAGTGCAGACTGGAGCCGATCTTGGCCTTGCTCAAAGAAAAGCCTGAATTGCAGGAAATCCAGGATTCAACGACCAGCAACGAAGGCTATTACCGCAGCCTCTATCAGCAGGCTGCGAAAGGTGCGGCGAAGAAGTTGCAGCTGACTCGATCGCAGGCGTGGTACGAGCGTTCGCGGAAAGTGATTCCGGGTTGCGCGCAAACATTCAGCAAGAGCGCCACGCAATATGTGCAAGGGGTAGCGCCGATTTTCCTCGATCACGGAAAAGGCTGCCGGGCCTGGGACGTCGACGGAAATGAATTTGTGGATTACGTGCAGGGCCTGCTGCCGAACATTCTCGGTTATGCGAATGAAGAAGTGAATCAGGCGGTGGTGCAGCAACTAGGCAAGGGGCACAGCTTCTCGCTGCCGAACCCGCTGGAGGTTGAACTGGCGGAGCGCCTCACCCGGCTGATCCCGTGTGCGGAAATGGTGCGCTTCGGAAAGAATGGCTCAGACGCGACCAGCGGCGCGGTTCGAGCCGCCCGCGCTTATACCAGCCGGGAAAGAGTGGCGTGCTGCGGATACCACGGCTGGCAGGATTGGTTCATCGGGACGACGACCCGAAACGCTGGGGTCCCGGCCAGTGTGCGGTCACTGACCCATCCCTTCCGCTACAACGACGCCACCAGTCTGGAAAAGCTGCTGCGGCAACACCCCGGCGAATTCGCGGCCGTCATCATGGAGCCGGTCAATTTTGAAGAGCCGGTCGACGGATTTCTCGAGCGCGTTAAAGACTTGGCCCACCAACACGGCGCGCTGCTCATTTTCGATGAAATTTGCAGCGGCTTTCATTATGGATTGGGCGGCGCGCAAAAACTTTTTGGAGTCACCCCCGACCTGGCCTGCTTTGGCAAAGCGATGGGAAACGGCTTCCCGATTTCATGTGTTGTCGGCAAAGCAGACGTGATGCGCACGTTTGAAGAAATTTTCTTCAGCTTCACCTTTGCCGGAGAAGTCGGTGCCATGGCCGCGGCGATGAAAGTCCTGGACATTCTGGAGGGCACCGATGCACTGGCAAGAATGGAAGCCAATGGCCGGGTGCTGCAGGACGGGCTGAGCACGCTGGCGAAAGAGGCAGGGTTGAGCGAGCGAATCCAATGCGTAGGCCGCCCCCAATGGTCGCTCATGAAATTTCGCGAGCCCGACCGCAATGACAGCCCACTGCTGAAAAATCTTTTTCAACAAGAAGCAGTGAAGCGGGGGATTTTGGCGCTGGCCACGCACAATATCTCCGCCGCGCACGATGCGGCGGCAATCCAGCAAACCCTGGAGGCATACGCGGAAGTGACCAAGACGCTGGCCGACTGGCTGTATGACCCTCAGCCGGCCCGGTTTCTGGAAGGACAAATGAGCCAGCCGGTTTTCCGCGTGCGCTAACGCCGAGCGATTTGTGAGAGTCCTCCTTCTTCATTCCGACGATGATCCGAACCGGGGCCCCTGGGCGCAGCAGCCGTGGGAGCGGGTGATTGACCTGGGAATTGCAGGTCCGACCGCGTATGACGGTTGGAGTCATTTATTTCATTGTCCGGTGGACACTCTGCCCAAGCTGGAGCTTGAAGATCTAAAGCGCGTGCGGCACACCCTTCTCTCGAAATCACGCCGCTTGTTGGATGCGCACGGCATGGACTGGTGGGAATTGATCTCCATCCACTATCACGAGCGGCTGGAGCGGATTTTCGCCCTGAAAAAACTGGCGGATCAAATCGGATCTGGTGATGAAGTTTTTGTCAGCCGAAACGGATTCGATGGGCGAGTGATGGAGCTTCTGCTGGGACGGCCCGTACGTCCGCTACTGCCTGCCGATTCGCCCTTCAGCCGGATGCGGCGGAAATTCCGGGCTGCGGCCAGGCTGGGGATCACGCAGATAGGGCAAATTCTCGGCGACAAGTACGACCCGGATTACCGAATCCGTCGCTGGACAAGTCGCAACCCGCAAAGCTGCGAGCGTCCAGTTGTGCTGTTGCCCACCGCGTATGTGAACGCCTCGCGGACCGCGCTGGCCTACGCGGCGGCGTTGCCGGATCGCGATTTTCTTCTGGTTGCGACGAGACAAAGCGGTTGGGTCGCCGATCCACCGAGAAATGTGAAGACGGTGCGCCTTGCGTCCTACGCGCCGGAAAAACGGTCGCAAAACGAAGACGAATATCAGTACTTGCTGGGGTGCTGGCGCAAGCTGCACGCGGAGTTTCGCGGCTGCCCTGAACTCCATGTGCTCAACCAACTCGGAGCGCTGGCTTGCGTCCCTGCAATGCTGCGAGATGGCCTGGGAGTGCGGGATGCATGGGGGCAGGTGTTTGAGCGCGAGCCGGTGACCGCGGCGCTGTGTGCGGACGACAGCAATATTTACACGCGGCTGACGTTGTTGATTGCGCGGGAACGCGGACTGCCGACGATCGCTTGCCATCACGGGGCCCTCGACGGGCGGTATTTCTTCAAGCGGAGCCATGCCGACGTGATTCTTGCCAAGGGCTGGATGGAGAAGGACTATCTTGTCAACGTTTGTGGGGTCGCCGAGGACGAGATCGAAATAGGAGCTCCGCCGCGTGAGAAATTCTCAGCCTCAAGCCGGCAAAAGGGCTTGATCGTATTTTTCTCGGAGCCATATGAACTCGCGGGCGGGCGGTGCCTGGAGTTCTATCGCGAAGTTCTTCCCAGGCTGGCCGAAGTTGCGGCTGCGTGTCGGCGCGAGCTGGTGATCAAGTTGCATCCGCAAGAGAGCCTGCGCGAACGGCGAGGTTTTCTAAATGCAGTGCTCACTCCCAGCCAGAGGCAGGTTGTGCGGATAGTGCAGGGCAAGCTGAGCGACGAGTTGCTGCGGGAGACGTGGTTTGCGGTTACGGTAGTTTCAACGACGGCGTTGGATTGCGCGCTGCGCGGGATTCCGATGTTTCTGTGCACCTGGCTGGGATATTCCAATTGGAGATACGCGGAACAGTTCGCCAGGTTTGGAGCCGGCGTGGCGCTGGATTCAGCGAGCGAGATTGCGACAATCCCGGCCCTGCTTAAAGATTTTGTCCCAGGGAATACCGCCGATTTGTGGCAGCCGATTCTGCCGGAGCGCTTCGACCAGTTACTTTCGCAGCCGGAAGCTGTCAAAATCGCGGCGGTGGTTTGAGGGGGCGTTCGCAGAGAAGCGCATGACACTGAGGACAATTTTAATTCGCGCCGATGCCAGTGTGGAGATGGGGACCGGCCACGTGATGCGCTGCCTGGCATTGAGCCAAGCCTGGCAGCACGCGGGAGGGAGTGTTGTGTTCGCCATGTCGGAGTCGCTCCCTTCCGTCAACGAGCGGCTTGGGTTTGAAGGGCTCCCAATTGTGAACTTGAACTGTGAAGTGGGGAGCCAGGACGACGCGCGAGAGACCGTGGGACTGGCTCGCTCGAACCACGCGAACTGGGTGGTGCTCGATGGGTACGGTTTCAGCGCTGAGTACCAGCGGCGGGTGAAAGAAACAGGAGTGAAGTTGTTGGTGGTGGACGACATCGGCGAATGCAGCCACTATTTTGCAGATCTCGTGCTGAACCAAAACGTACATGGCAACGAGGCGCTGTATCAGAAGCGGGAACCCTACACTCGACTTTTGTTGGGGCCGCGCTACGTTTTATTGCGCCGTGAATTTGCGAGCCTACGGGAGCGGGCGAGAGAAATCCCACAGATCGGCCACAGAGTTCTGATCACCATGGGAGGCAGCGACCCTGAGAATGTTACCGCGAAGGTCGTGAGGGCAATCCGCATGGTTGATGTCGAAGGACTGCAAGCGACGGTTCTGGTTGGCGGTGGCAATCCCCACTTGACATCTTTGAGTGCACTAGCTGCCGAAGATGGTGCAGGGATTCGGATTGTGACTAATCCACACTCGGTCGCGGAGTTGATGCTGTGGGCGGATGTGGCGGTTTCCGCGGCTGGTTCAACCTGCTGGGAGATGTGTTTCCTGGGGCTGCCTGCGATCTTAACCTCGGTCGCAGAAAACCAGATGCCGGGGGCGCAGGAACTAGCGCGGCGAGAAATTGCTGTACTGCTGGGTTCAATGAACGAACTTACGCCGGAGAAGATTGCGGAGGAGCTTCAGGACGTGCTTCTCTCACCGCAAAGGCGAGAGAGCATGTCGCAACGGGGACGGGAGTTGGTGGATGGGCGGGGATGTGAGCGAGTGCTGACTGCCATGCAGAGCATGGAACTGACCATGAGGCACGCCGGCAAGAGCGACTGCCGGCTGCTGTGGGAATGGGCAAATGATGCGGGGGTGCGCGCCGCTTCATTTCAGACTGAAATGATCCCCTGGGAGGAGCATGCGGTGTGGTTTGCCGACAAGCTTGACAACGCGCTGATCTACATCGCTGAAGACCAACAAGGGAAGCCGGTGGGACAATTCAGGATTGACGGGCTGCGCGATGGTGACGCCCAGGTTGATGTCAGCGTTGCTCCGGAGAAACGCGGCTGTGGAATCGCTGCGGCGCTCATTCTGAAGGCGGTGCAAACCGCGTTCCGAGAAACCGAGCTGGTACGGCTGCATGCCTATGTAAAGCCGGAGAATCGAGCATCCTTGCGGGCCTTCGAGAAAGCCGGGTTCACAGTTTCCGAAACGGCCGGAAACGTAGTCCATTATTCGAGCGAGCGCAGCCGGCAGCTCTGCGGATTGGCGGAGGGATGACTTCGGGTTTGGCCAACGCATATCTGGTTCTGGGATGCAAGCCGTGGAATCGCCGTATTTATGAAGAGACGCTGGCGGGGCTGCCGGGCGAGTGGCAGTTCATTGGGTCACGCGAGGAGTTCGTGCCTGACCTGGTGCGCAAGATAGCTCCGCGGTACATTTTTTTCCTGCATTGGTCATGGAAGGTGCCATCGGAAATCGTCAGCGACTACGAGTGCGTCTGCTTCCATATGACCGACGTTCCATACGGCCGGGGTGGAAGCCCGCTGCAAAATCTGATTCTCCGTGGTCATCGAGAAACCAAGTTGACGGCATTGCGCATGAACGGAGAATTTGATGCAGGCCCGGTGTACTTCAAAGAGATACTTTCGCTGGAGGGAAATGCAGAGGAGATTTATCTCCGGGCGGCGCGTTTGTCGGCCTCGATGATCAAACGCTTTTTGAAAGAAAAGCCGGTGGCTGTGCCCCAGCACGGAGAAGCAGTGAATTTCACACGCAGGAAACCGGAGGAGAGCCGGATCGGGCGGCAAGGCTCGTTAGAGGAGTTACACGACTTTATTCGCATGCTGGATGCGGAAGGATATCCGCGAGCCTTTCTGGAGCAAGCCGGCTTCAGGTGGGAGTTCAGCCGTTCGACCTTGTCCGAGGGGCGCATTGTTGCGGATGTGAAGATCGTGAAGGTTTCCGAAGAGGGAAGCAAGAGATGAAGGCGCTGATAGTCGCGGCACATCCAGACGATGAAGTTCTTGGCTGTGGGGCGACTGCGGCGCGCCTGGTTCGAGAGGGGCACCACGTCAGCATAGCGATTTTGGCGGAGGGGATTACGTCGCGGTCGCGGACGAGGGGAGAGGGTGATAGTTCGCAGGTTGAAACTCTGCGGGAGCATGCTCGCAAGGCGGCGAAGATTCTCGGAGTCAAGGAAGTGTCGTTGCATGGGTTGCCGGATAACCGGCTGGATACCGTACCCTTGCTGGATGTCGTCAAGGTGGTTGAGCAAATCGTGCAGCAGGTGGCTCCGGCGCGGATTTATACCCATCACCCGGGAGATTTGAATATTGACCATGTGGTGGTGAGCCGTGCGGTGATGATTGCGACCCGTCCGATGCAGGATTGCCCAGTGCAGGAGATTTATCAATTCGAAGTGCCTTCGTCGACGGAGTGGGCGTTTCAACAGTTCGAGCCGTCGTTCCGGCCGAATGTCTTCATGAACATTTCTGGAACCCTGGAATTGAAGGTCAGGGCAATGGCCTGTTACGAGAGCGAGGTCCGAAGTTTCCCCCACCCGCGGTCGGCAGAGGCCCTGCGCGCGATCGCGAAGCGATGGGGGACTGTGGTTGGATGCGATGCGGCGGAAGCATTTCAGTTGGTCCGCGCAGTTTCTTGAGTGAGGATGGAAATCAAAGTGACTGGGTCCTTCAGAATTGGGAGAAATGAGATCGGTAGTGGGAAGCCGGTTTACGTGGTGGCCGAACTTTCCGCGAATCACAATCAGAGCTTCGATCGTGCGCTAGGGATTGTGCAGGCTGCAAGGGACGCAGGGGCGGATGCCATCAAGGTGCAAACCTATACTCCGGACACGATGACCATTCGCAGTGAGCGCGAGTGTTTTCGAATTGGCGGCGGCACTTTGTGGGATGGCCACACACTGCATGAACTGTATGCAGAGGCTTACACGCCCTGGGACTGGCAGCCCAGGTTAAAACAAGCGGCGGAGGATTTGGGGTTAGATTTTTTTTCCTCGCCATTTGATGCGACGGCGGTGGATTTTCTGGAGAGCGTCGGGGTGGTGGCGTACAAGGTCGCATCCTTCGAGATCGTGGATCTGCCGCTGATAGAGAAGATGGCGCGGACGGGGAAGCCGCTGATTATGTCCACGGGCATGGCGACGCGCGAAGAAATTCAGGAAGCGGTGGAGGCAGCCCGCGGGGCAGGCGCAAAAGAGATTGCGTTGCTCAAGTGCACCAGCGCTTATCCCTCGCCGCCGGAGGAGATGAATCTGCGCGCGATTCCGGAGTTGGCGAAGTCGTTCGCAGTGCCGGTCGGGCTTTCCGACCATAGCATCGGGATTGCAGTTCCAGTGGCTGCGGTTGCGCTGGGGGCGTGCATCATCGAAAAACATCTCACGCTCTCGCGTTCGGACCCCGGCCCGGACAGCGCGTTTTCGCTCGAGCCGCAAGAGTTCAAGGCCATGGTGGACGCGGCGCGGGTCGGGGAAAAGGCGCTGGGTCGGGCGGAGATCGGTCCGGTGGCGAAAGAGGACTCCAGCCGCGCATTTCGGCGCTCGCTGTTTGTGGTGGAAGACATGAAGAGGGGCGACGTTTTCACCGGCAGCAATGTGCGTTCGATTCGGCCGGCCGACGGTCTGCATACGCGGCATCTGCACGAGGTGCTGGGCAAACGATGTGCGCGGGATCTCGAGCGCGGGACTCCTCTCTCCTGGGAGTTGGTGAAAAAATGAAAGGCGCAACCGCACAGCTTCGAGATGCAAGTTCGGAAAGCGACGTCAACCTTCACCTGGTCCAGGATCCGGTGATCGTTCGCGAATATGCCCGGCTGGATTACCTCACTCCCTGCGAGCGCCTGCTGGTTGACACCTATGTATCACCCGGCGCTGCGGTGCTCGATCTCGGCGTGGGTGGAGGTCGCACCACGCCTCATCTGCTGGCCAAGGCCGGGCGTTACTTGGGCGTAGATTATTCGCCGGAGATGATTCGGCTTTGCCGCGAAAAATTTCCGGGAGTCGAGTTTCGCGAGGCCGATGCGTCCAGCATGCCGGTGCTCAAAGACAAATCCTTCGACGTAGTCTTCTTTTCGTTTAATGGAATTGACTGGCTCTGGCCCTCGGAAAAACGCCACAGCTGCATTCGCGAGTCCTGGCGCCTGCTGCGGCCGGGCGGAGTTTTTATTTTCTCCTCGCACAATCCATGCTCGATTGTGGTGTGGCGGGGATGGGACCCCGGTCGGGTGCGCTCATTCAGCCGCCGAATCACTCGCGGCAGCAAAATCCTTTTTCCGCTCGCGGTTGCGGCGGTGACGGCGGTCAAAGCCACGCTCAGTTTCTTCCGCTCGGCTTCAGAAACCATCTCTCGAATGGCACATCGGCTTCCCCGCAACGCCTTCCGGCAGCGCGAAGGCTACATGGTTGATCCCGCTCACCCCGGATTGCTCAATCACTATTGGACTCCGAATCACGCGATCTCAGAACTGTGCAGCTTGGGATTTCAGTCTTTGGGCATATGGTGCGATGAGTTTCCCAAGCGCAGATCCATCTATCGGGCCGACTGGTATTACTACGCCTTCGCCAAATCCGAAAGAAGTGCCGAACTAGGCGGACCCGTAAGCAATCGATCGGAGGCGGATGAGAGTCATTAGTCCGCTGCTGAAGCACGTGGTATATCCCGGGTTGAGCCGGTCGGGATATTTGCGCCGCTCGGCCAGTGGTGGACCCGCAGTGGTCACTTATCACGGAATCCTGCCGCCGGGATACGAAGTCCGCGATCCCGTGCTGGACGGGCATCTGGTGACTGCGGAAG
>Ga0210407_10001349_pt1 | contig 23429 bp, 13 predicted proteins | sample IncBWC27MmetaG_FD_150860 | JGI IMG/M metagenome (GOLD analysis project Ga0210407, IMG submission 150860) | Forest soil microbial communities from Barre Woods Harvard Forest LTER site, Petersham, Massachusetts, United States - Inc-BW-C-27-M | ecosystem: Environmental > Terrestrial > Soil >... | reverse complement strand
ACTGATTGAGTCGTTTCTAGGTGCGTTCAGCGATTACTCTTCGGGAGTGACGCTTTCTTTGCTGAGCGAAGTGACGGAGGCAGTTTTGCCGGAACGCGAGACTTCGGACGCGAATTTCCGGCTGCTGCTGCTAGTCGCGCAGGCCGTGAAGCGAACGGCGAAGCCCGAACTTCCCATGGCTTACTTTGCGCTGTGGACAGTGAAGCTGGGCGGCTGGCTTCCGAATCTCGATGCTTGCGGCCACTGCGGAAGGGCGCTGACGAATGACGCCGGAGGCGAGCCGGCGTACTTCTCTCGTTCGGCGTCGGCGGTGGCATGCTCGAAGTGCCGTGCGCCGGGGATGCGGGTGCTTTCTCCAGTCGCGCTTGCGGCCGCGCGAAAAATGCTGGCGGGGCATCTTGACCGGCTTGCGGAAGAAATGATTCCGGCGCGCCCGGCGCGGGAACTTACCGATGTTATGCTCGACGTGATCGAACACCAGATCGACCGCAAACTGAAGTCGCGCGAACTCCTGGAGTCGCCAGTTTAATGAAACACTTGAATAGAAAGGCGCTGCAAAAAAAGGGAACGAAATCGCCCGTGAAGCCGGCCGCGAAAACGAAGGGGCTGACCTTTCAGAATCTTCTACTAAGACTTGAGGAATACTGGATGAGCCGCGACTGCATTCTTCAGCAGCCCTACGACGTTGAAGTAGGCGCGGGGACGATGCACCCGGAAACATTTCTTCGTGTGCTCGGCAAAGATCCTTGGCGAGTAGTATACGCCCAACCCAGCCGCCGGCCCGCGGATGGCCGCTACGGCGAGAATCCGAATCGGCTTTACAAGCACACGCAACTTCAAGTGATACTCAAGCCGTCGCCCGCCGACATTCAAGACATTTATTTAGATAGTCTCGCTGCGATGGGAGTCAATTTGAGGGAGCACGACATTCGATTCGAAGAAGACAATTGGGAATCGCCTACGTTAGGTGCGTGGGGAATCGGCTGGCAGGTACTCTTAGACGGGCTCGAGATTACGCAGTTCACTTACTTCCAACAAAGCGGGGGCATCAACCTCGATCCGATTTCCGTGGAAATCACGTACGGATTGGACCGCATCGCAGCCTATTTGCAGGGCGCGGACAATATATACGACGTGCGATGGTCCGACACAATGAGCTATGGGCAGGTGCGGCTGCAGGAAGAGCAGCAGTTTTCGGCTTACAACTTCGAGTATGCCGATACCACTGCCGCACGAAAGCAGTTCGAAACGCACGAGGCCGAAGCCACGCGCCTACTGACAGCCTACGCGGACCTGAAAGAGAATGCAGGAGCGAAACTTATGTTCCCGATTCTTCCCGCGTACGAGTTGTGCCTGAAATGCTCGCACCTGTTTAATATCCTCGACGCGCGTGGAGCAATTTCCGTCACGGAGCGAGCCGCGATGATCGGCCGGGTTCGCAAACTTGCGATTCGCGTTTCAGCGGCGTGGCTCGATCAGCGTTCCGCCAACGCACCGCGACCAGCCGAGGTGACGGAGTGAAAGCACGCGGAAAGCATTCTGGGGCAGCGATGAAGCAAGCCCTTCACCGCCAGACCGGAGATCTTCTGTTTGAGATCGGCTGCGAGGAAATCCCGGCAGGGATGATTTTGAAAGCATCGCAAGAACTTAAAGCAATACTTGCGAAGCATCTGTCGGCGCATCGACTCGTCGACGAGCCGACAATTCAAGCGTCGATTGAAAGTTTTGGCGCACCTCGACGGCTGATTGCGATCGTTCGAAATATTCAACTAAAACAAGAAGATGTGACTCGCGAGATCACCGGGCCGCCGAAGTCGGTCGCATACGACAATCTTGGCGAGCCGACACGAGCAGCCGAAAGTTTTGCCGGCAAGCAGGGAGTTCCGCTTTCGCAGCTCATAGTCGTTTCTACTCCCAAGGGTGAGTTCGTTGCCGTCCGGCAAGTGGTGCCGGGTCGCCTCGCTTCTGAGATTCTTGCAGAGGTTCTTCCTGAAGCGATTCAGGAGATTTCTTGGCCGCGCTCAATGTATTGGACAGGTGCGCATGGCCCCCGGTTTATCCGGCCCATACGGTGGATCGTCGCGGTGCTTGACGCCAAGCTTATCTCCACATCCTTCGCGGGAGTTCGCGCGGGGAACCGCACGGAGGGGCATCGTTTTCTCGGGAAGAAGAGCATCACGGTTAGCGGTCCAGAGCATTTCGAAGCAAAGCTAAAGAAGAACTTCGTATTGTGCCGTCCTGAGATGCGTCGCCAGAAAATCGACGCTGAGATTCGCCGCCTCCTTGCGAAACACAAGGGGCTTCACGCACATGAAGATTCAGGACTGCTGGAATTGACGACATATCTTAATGAATACCCGACGGTAATCGCTGGAGATTTCGATCCGGGATTTCTGGCGTTGCCGGACGAGATTCTACTTACCGTGATGCGCGACCATCAGAAATACTTTGGCGTCGAAAACCGAAATGGGGAGCTGGCACCGCACTTCCTTGCGGTGATCAACCTCGCCTCTGACTCGAAGGGCCTGGTGCGGGCCGGACATGAGCGCGTGCTTCGGGCGCGATTTGCAGACGCGCAATTTTTCTGGAATGCGGATCAGAAGAAGCGCCTCGGCGAATACTTGCCCAAGCTCTCTCACGTTACGTACGAATCGCGGCTGGGGAGCTATGCGGACAAAGTGGAACGCATGCGAGCGCTGGCGCGGTGGCTCGCGGAGCAATGGTTCAGCTCAGGCGTCACGCGAGGAGACGTAGCAGGATCGGATCGTGCGGCTGAATTGGCAAAATGCGATTTAGTGACAGAAATGGTCCATGAATTCCCGGAATTGCAGGGAATCGTGGGCGGGCTGTACGCTCGGGCTCAAGGTGAACCTGAAGAAATTGCGTGGGCCGTCTACGATCATTACAAGCCGCTGAGCCTTGAAGATCCCATCCCGCGGAATTTGACGGGCTGCGCAGTGGCGCTGGCCGACAAGCTCGATTCGTTGATCGCGTGTTTCGCGGTCGGCGCGATTCCAACGGGTTCAAGTGATCCTTTCGCTTTGCGGCGCTCGGCGCTGGGAATCGTAAAGATCATACTTGAGCAGAGAATTCCGCTTTCGCTTTCGGCGGCGGTTTCCGCAGCGGCGAGGGCCTTGCGCGAGCACGCGCCGAAAATCGATGCGTCAGAAGCCGTGCAGAAGCTGGTACTCGATTTCCTTCTCGAAAGGGCGCGATTCATCCTGCGGGAGAAGCGCGGCTTCGCTTACGACGAGATCAATGCGGCCTTCGCGGCGGGCGCGGACGATCTGGTGGACGCGGTTGAACGAGTCGAGGCGCTGCAGGCGATTCGCGGTACCAGGAACTTTGCGCCGCTGGCGGCTGCATTCAAGCGCATCCGAAACATTCTTGAAAAATCCGCCAAAGGCGGCGACAAGGGGCAGAGCAACGTGAAGAAAGAGCTGCTCCGCGAACCGGCCGAACTTCAACTGCACATGGTGGCGCTGAAAATTGGAGAAGAAGCCGCGCAGCGAAAGCGCGCGAGAAAATATCGGGAAGCCCTTGAGAAAATCTCGGGGCTTCGTCCGGCGGTGGACCACTTCTTTGACAAAGTTCTAGTAATGGTTGAAGAGGAAGAAATTCGAAGGAATCGCATTGCGCTTCTTGGAGGCCTATTGAAGGAGTTCTCGACCATTGCGGATTTTTCGGAATTGGCGGTGGAAGAGTCGAAGGATGCTGGGCGATCGTCGGTGCAAGCGCCAACGAGTTGGATGACGTGAAGGTTTAAGTATGAAATTATCTGAGATTGTTTTTCGTTTCTCAATCTTTGCTTTGATTGTCGCCCCGCCGACTTGCGGTGAATCCAATTCTCACGATTTGAATTTGCGAGGCCGAAAATGAAATACGTCTACTTCTTCGGGGCGGGCAAGGCTGACGGCAAGGGAGATATGAAGGAAGTGCTCGGCGGTAAAGGCGCCGGGCTGGCCGAGATGACGCGCATCGGCCTGCCGGTTCCCGCAGGCTTCACGATTACAACCGAAGCCTGCGACTACTACCTCAAGCACGGGAAGAAATATCCGAAGGAGTTGCAGCGCGAAGTGGAAAAGAATTTGTCGCATCTCGAGAAGCTGACTAAGAGGAAGCTCGGTGACGCGCGGGACCCTCTGCTTGTGAGCGTGCGGTCTGGCTCGGCGAAATCGATGCCTGGGATGATGGAGACGATCCTGAATCTCGGCTTGAGTCAGAAGTCGGTGGAGGGGCTCGCAAAGAATACGGATAACGAGCGCTTTGCTTACGACGCTTATCGGCGATTCGTGCAGATGTATTCGAGCGTGGTGATCGGGCTGCCAAAAGAAGACCTCGAAGCGCGGCTTCGCAACTTAAAAAATTCTCTTGGAGTGAAAGACGATACGCAAGTTACGGCGCAAGGCTGGCGTCAGCTTGTCGGCGAGTATAAAGCGTATTTCAAAGAAAAAACGAAGCGCGATTTCCCGGAGGATCCCGAAGAACAGCTGTGGGGAGCGATTGGAGCGGTATTCGAGTCCTGGATGGCCGAGAAAGCGGTGACCTATCGACGTGTGGAGAAAATTACCGGCTTGCTTGGGACGGCCGTCAACGTGGTGCAGATGGTGTTTGGGAACACCGGCGAGGATTCCGGCACCGGCGTTTGTTTTACGCGCGATCCTTCGACTGGCGAGAAAACATTCTACGGAGATTTCCTGCTGAACGCGCAGGGAGAAGATGTCGTGGCGGGAATCCGGACGCCAATGCATCTAAACGAAATGGCGAAGCGAATGCCGAAAGTGTACAAGCAGCTCGAAGGCGTGCGGCAAAAACTCGAGAAGCATTATCGCGACATGCAAGATTTGGAGTTCACCGTCGAACGCGGAACGCTGTACATGCTGCAAACTCGTACGGGCAAGCGATCGCCCGGAGCCGCGTTTCAAATTGCAGTGGACATGACGAACGAGGGGCTCATTCAAGTTGAAGAAGCACTTGAAAGAATTAAGGGCGAGGATGTGGAGCGGCTTTTCTATCCGATCCTGGATCCGAAGATGGCAAGAGCGGAGCTTGCCGGCCGGAAATTCGCGGCCGGAATCAATGCTGTGCCGGGAGCGGCGGTTGGCAAGGCCGTGTTCACAGCGCAGGAAGCGGAAGCGTGGGCGGCGAAGGGCGAGCGGGTGATTCTGGTTCGCCGCGAAACGAGTCCGGAGGATGTGGGAGGGATGTTCGTCGCACAAGGAATTCTTACTGCTACCGGAGGCAAGACGAGTCACGCGGCAGTGGTAGCGCGGGGATGGGGAAAATGCTGCATTGTGGGCGCTGAATCGATAGACATCGCTGCGGAGAAGAAACAGGCTAGCGTGAATGGCCGCGTGATTCGCGAGGGCGACTTCATCACGCTCGATGGAAGCGATGGAACGGTGTATACGGGCGAGATCGCGTTGATTCGGCCGGACCCGCCAAAGGCGTTTGCAACATTGATGAAATGGGCGGATAAGGTGCGGAAAATCGGCGTCCGCGCCAATGCGGACACGCCGCACGATGCGCGCGTGGCGCTCGAATTGGGCGCTGAAGGCATCGGACTTTGCCGCACCGAGCATATGTTCTTCAAGGACTTCGAGCATCCGGAGAAAAGCGAGGAACGTCAGCAAGCGATTCAGGAAATGATTCTGGCAGACACGACCGAGGCTCGCAAAAAGGCGCTTGCGAAACTGCTGCCGTTTCAGCGCAGCGACTTCGTCGGTCTGTTCGAAGTGATGGACGGGCTGCCGGTGGTGGTCCGGTTGATCGATCCGCCGCTTCACGAGTTCATTCCGAAGGACCCCCGTAAACAGGAGGAGCTGGCGAAGAAGATCGGCACGACGCGAGAGGTGATTCTGCGGCGCATGGAGCAGTTGAAGGAGTCGAACCCCATGCTTGGGCTGCGGGGATGCCGTCTGACGATTGTTTATCCGGAGATTCTTGAGATGCAAGTGCGGGCGATCATCGAGGCGGCGATCGATTGTCAGAAGCGCGGTATTAAAGTAATACCTGAGATCATGCATCCGCTCACCATGGACAAAAAAGAGATGAAAATCTTGGACGACGCGACGCGGCGCGTTGCGGATGAGATTATTTCAAAAGCTAAAGTGAAACTTCACTATTTGGTTGGGACGATGATTGAGCTGCCGCGCGCGGCGTTGCTTGCGGACGAGATCGCGGAAGTGGCGGAGTTTTTTTCGTTCGGCACGAATGACCTTACGCAGACGACGATGGGGCTTTCACGCGACGACGCGGGCCGGTTCCTGCCCGAGTACGTGGACGAGCGGAAATCGGGAATTTTCCCCGCCGACCCCTTTCAGTCGCTCGATATTCCGGGCGTGGGGAAGCTGGTGGAGATGGGGATTGAGCTGGGGCGCAAGACTCGACCGAAACTGGAAGTTGGTATTTGCGGGGAGCATGGCGGCGAGGTGGAGAGCGTGAAGTTCTGCCACCGCGTGGGAATGGACTACGTCAGCGCGACGCCTTTCTGCGTGCCGATTGCGCGCTTGGCGGCGGCGCAGGCGGTTATCGAAGAGAAACGCGGCAAAGGCAAGAAAGGGTAGCCAAGAAAAAGGAGCGACGCTCGATTCGACCACTCGACGTTCGGCCACTGATAATTGGAATTTGCGGCGGGACAGGGTCGGGAAAGACGACGATCACGGGCCGGATCATCGAAGCCATCTCCGAAGCGAATGTAATCGTTCTCGAGCAGGACAACTACTATAAGGATTTCCCCGAACTTTCCTTCGAAGAACGTACGAAGCAAAATTTCGACCATCCTGATTCAATGGATACGCCGCTGCTCGCCGAGCATGTACGGCGTCTGCGCGAAGGGCAATCGATCGAGAGGCCTACGTACGATTTCGCCAAGTTTCAGCGAGCCGGAAGCACGGTGCGGCTCGCGCCCCGCCCTGCGATCATCATCGAAGGGATCCTGATCTTTGAGAATCGCGCCCTGCGGGACTTGATGGACGTCAAAATTTTCGTGGATACCGACGCGGACCTGCGATTCATCCGCCGTTTGGTGCGCGACATCCGCGACCGCGGAAGGACGATGGAGATGGTTGTGCAGCAGTACATCAACACCGTGCGGCCGATGCATATGGAGTTTGTTGAGCCGTCGAAACGCTATGCCGATGTGATCATTCCCGAAGGCGGGCACAATGAAGTGGGAATCGACTTGGTGATTCAAAAGATTCGGTCGCTTGTGCCGAGATAGAGACTTTTGAAATCGCGGGCCATGCAGTTAATGAACGGCTCGCATCCGTTGCTGGGCCCGCGAGCATCTATTGCTTAGCCATCTTGTAATACCGGAATTAAAACTTGCGACCCACGCTAGCGACGCGAATTTATTTGACAGCGGCGCCGGGCGAGGTTAAGAAAACGCTTTCGAGTACCGGCGCTGGTGGCGCGACGCGTCTAAGAGGGAGGAACGATGAAGGCGAGACCGCTGGGAGTGACGATTCTCGCCGTGCTCGCATTCCTCAATATCGCCTCATACGTTTTTTTGATCGTCCTCGCGATTCGAAATCCGGAACAGCTTCGCTCGCTGCTTGAAAGCATGATACCTGGCGCGGGCGTCGGACCCGGATCGCTGATGCGTCTGGGCGCATTCGTTCCGGTATATTTCCTCGGAATGGCCATCCTAACGGGCTTGGTGGGCCGAGGCCTTTGGAATTTGAAGAACTGGGCGCGGATTACGGTGATGGTGCTCGCCGGGATTTCAGCGGTTTTAGGGGTGGTGGAGCTTATCGGGAGTTTCCCGGTAACAAACGCGCTGGCGTTGGCCGGAGTGATAGCGCGTATTGGGTTTTCTGCGGCAATCGCCTGGTATCTGAACTCGGCGAAGGTGCGGGCGGCTTTCGGATCTCCGGCGCAACCACCCTCTCCATCTCCGTGATGGCATCATCTCGACGCCGTAAACTATGCGCGCTCGTTGCGCTCTTAGGGGTTGCCGGAACGGGAGCGCTCAGGCCTGCACCTAACGAACGCCAAACGCTCCGAAATGCAGCTACGCCTGCCGCCTCGGACAAAACCGAAATGGCAAATCGTATTCGCCAGGAATTCCTGCACGCGTGGAATGGATACAAGCAATACGCGTGGGGACACGACGAGCTGAAACCGTTGAGCAAGGGCCATCGCGACTGGTATGGCGCTTCGCTTTACATGACCCCTGTCGACGCACTCGACACGATGATCCTAATGCATCTGGATGACGAGGCCGCAAAGACCCGCGAATATATCGCCGCGAATCTAAGCTTCGACCACGACGTCTACGTCAAGAATTTTGAAATCACGATCCGGATGCTGGGCGGACTTCTGAGCAGCTACGACCTCACCGGAGACAAGCGATTGCTGACCCTGGCGGAGGATCTGGGAAATCGCTTGCTGCCCGCGTTCGATTCTCCCACCGGAATGCCATATATGTTCGTCAATCTCAGGACAGGAGCGGTACGCGGCGAGGTCAGCAATCCTGCCGAGATCGGAACCTTGCTTCTCGAATTCGGAACGCTTAGCCGGCGGACGGGAAGGTCAATCTATTGCGACAAAGCCAAACAAGCGCTTGTGGAGCTGTACAAGCGGCGATCGTCAATAGGCCTCGTCGGCTCGGCGATCAACGTACGTACCGGCGAGTGGACGGACCGAGAGAGTCATATCGGGGGTGGAATCGATTCCTACTATGAATACCTGCTGAAGGGCTGGCTACTATTCGGCGACAAAGACTGCGAGCGTATGTGGCTAGCGAGCATTGAATCTTTGAACCGCACGGTCGCGGAAGAAACTCCGAGCGGACTCTGGTACGGTCACGTAAACATGGTCACCGGCAAACGCCTAGTCACTCGCTTCGGCGCACTTGACGCGTTTTTCGCGGGCGAACTTGCGTTATCGGGCGATTTAGAGCGCGCCAAGCGCCTCGAAGAATCCAGCTACAAGATGTGGACTGCCTTCGGCATCGAGCCCGAAGAAATCGATTACTCGAGGATGAAAATTGTGTCCGACGGATATGCGCTGCGCCCGGAGATCATCGAATCGGCGTACTATCTCTACCACTTCACGAAAGATCCGCGTTACCTCGAAATGGGACGGACGTTTTTTGAGAGTCTCGAGAAATACTGCCGAACCGACGCTGCCTACGCAGCTTTGAGCCATGTCGTCTCAAAGACGAAATCGGACGAGATGGAGAGTTTTTTTCTTGCCGAGACGCTGAAATATCTCTATCTGCTGTTCGCTCCGGCAGAAGCGCTCGACCTGAGCAAGATGGTTTTCAACACCGAAGCTCACCCACTGCGACGAACTGCTGAACCGGAATCTCACCGGCGAGTTGTTCGCTAAACACGAGGAGGAGTTATCGAGTTACGGGATCTGCGGCACGCCTCACGTCGGCATGCGAAGGAAGAAGTACACGGCCAGAAAACCAAAAATCGCGTCCGGCGCCCACCCTGCGAGAAACGGCGGCAATTGTCCTACCGAACCCATCGCTTCAAAGAGCGCGGCCGTAGCCCAGTACACGATGCCGATTCCCACGGCGACTGCCAGACCGCCAATAGCGCCGCGCGTACCCACCAGAAACGCGAACGGCGCGCCGAGGAAAACAATAATCGCGGCAATCATCGGAAACGCGAATTTCTTCTGCCACTGCACGGTTAGGCGGGAAGTGTCAAATCCGGCCTGCTGGAGGCTCGCAATGTAAGTGCCCAGTTGACGCCAGTTCATCTGGTAGGACTGGCGAACTTCGCGGCGAAAATAGCTGGGAGGCTCGGAGATTTCCGGCAGTGAATCGACGCGAAATGGATGGTAGCGCACAACCTTCCCACTCTCGAAATCACGTACCCAGCCCCCTGCCAGTACCCAGGTGCTCTGGGAGGGTTCCCAAGTGGCGCGCGTTGCGAAGATACGGCGGCGAATCTGGAACGTACCGGGATCGAGTTCAAATACGTTAAGTCCGCCGAAAAGCTGATGGTCTGAATCGAAGAGCTCGTAATTGTAGATTTTGCCGTTCTCTCCGAAAATCCACTGGCGGGCGGGCTGAAAGTAGGTCTGCGGGGGCCGCCCTTTGATTTCATTGCGAAGTGCGTCCTGACGCTGGTTCGCGTAAGGCAAAAACGTATCGTCGAGCAGGAACATTCCACCGGCGAGGACGAGACCCGCGAGCGTCAAGGGCAATACAAGTCGATAGAGGCTTACGCCGCTAGCCTTAAATGCGATCACTTCATTATTCTTCGCGAGAACGCCGAGGGTGACGAGCGTCGCGACGAGCGTGGCAAGCGGCGCGAGCTGGTAGACCATCAGAGGAACGAGGAAGCGGAAATAGTCAAGAACCATGGAGGCGGCGATGTGGTTCTTCGAGATGTCGCCTAGAAGGTCAAAAAGCGTAAAAGCATCGAATATGAGGACGAAGCCAACTAGAACAACCACGAAGTAATAGAGGAACTGCTGGAGCATGTAGACGTCGACGAGCATGGGGAATGCGATGCTGCCTGCCTGAATAGCGCGGCGCATTCGGGCGCGGGGACGCGAAAAAGCGAGTGACGCGGGAATATTCGAAATTGTACCGCTTGAGACCGGCGCGCTGGTTGCGTCGCCTTTCGTGACACTGCCGTTTGATTCCGGAAGCGCGGCGGCATCCGATTCCCGGCGTTGCTGTGGTAGACGACTCAGCCGCCATGATTCGATCCAGGCGACAATTCGGTTAGGCTTGCGAATGCGCTCGATGCGCTGAAGAAAAACCACACCGAGAATCGCAGCCACGATGTTGGCGGCCCAGATTCCCAACCCCGGAGAAATCGAGCCTTGTTGCGCTGCGTGCGCTCCAGTGACAAACACGAAGTAGTAAGTACCGATCAGAACGAGGGTCAGGATCAAGCCTGCGGCTCTGCCGCCCCTGCGCGGACGAACGCCGATGGGCACACCGAGCAGCGCGAAGACCAAACAAGCGGCGGGAAATGCGATGCGTCGATGAAATTCCACCCGAGCATCGCGCCAAGCGGGTCCCTTCGCGGCAATGAGCTGCGAAACAGACTGCTCGGCGCCGGATACTATCGGATTTTTGGGGACCTGGAGACTACCGGAGAGGTCGACGGGGATATCGCTCTCGCCAAACGTCGTCACATTGTATTTCTCCGGGTCGCGCGGATCGTATTCGTGAGTGCTGCCGCTCCCCAGATGGAGCTCAAGCTGACGGGTTTCTCGATTCGCGATCACGAGTGCGTTTTCGGCCAGCGTGACGTTGGACGGCCCGCCATTCAAGGACGAATCGGCCAGAAAGACGCCGGTCCAGCGCGTGGCGGCGGCTTGAACGTCCTGGACGTACAGGACTAGTCGCGGGAAGCGCTCGTCGAACACGCGGGGCTGAACGCCGAACGGAGCCTGCGAAGCAAGCAGCTGGTATTCAAGGCCGCGCAGGGTGCGTATTGACAATGGGCTGAGCCAAAACGTCATGACCAGAGTTACGACAGCGCTCGCAAAGGCTACGAACCCGATCGGAACTAGCAGTCGCCGCAAGCTGATCCCGGAGGCGTGCAGCGCGACGATCTCGCTGTCGGCAGAAAGCCTGCCGAGGCCGATGAGCACACCCACGAGAACTGCCATCGGGAGGGTGAACCCCAAGACCGGAGGGATCGAACAAAGAAAGAGCAGCAAGACCGTGCCGAATCCGCTGGAGTGACGGACAACAAGATCCATCAACTTCACGAGTTGCGGCACGAAGAATACAAAAGTGAAGACAGCGAGGCCCAGCGCGGCGTGAGAAGCAACTTCGCGGCAGACGTATCGATCGAGCAGGCGCATGTGCGCAGTCGTGGATTCTAGCACGTCCCTCAGGGCGCGGTTGGCGACGACGCTCGGTTACAATATTTTCCGAAAAGGTGATGGCTCGGACTAAAGGAATCCGGCGTGTTGGTCTGGCTCGAGCACTCTCGAAACTTGGCTACTGCTCTCGATCGCAGGCCAGTAACTTGATCCGTGCAGGGAGGGTACGCCTAAACGGAGTGACGCAGAGCGATCCGGAGGCGCCTGTCCGCGTGGGTAGCGATCGGCTGGATGTGGACGAACGTACCGTGGTTCAAGGCGAAAGAATTTACTTGATGATGAATAAGGCTCGCGGCGTGGTGACTACGGCTTCGGATGAAATGGGCCGCGAGACCGTATATGCCGCGCTCGGCGACGAATTGCCATGGGTCGCGCCGGTAGGGCGACTCGATAAGGCGAGCGAGGGCCTTCTGCTGTTGACGAACGATTCGGAGTGGGCAGCGCGGATCACGGCGCCGGCGAACCACATCGATAAGACGTACCACATCCAAATCGGAGCTTTGACCGACGAGGCCCTTAGCGAGTCCCTGGTGAAAGGCTTTCGCGTGGCGAACGGCGAAGTCCTACGTGTGAAGAGCGCGGAAACTTTGCGCCGAGGCGACCGGAATACATGGCTAACCGTTGTACTCGACGAAGGCAAGAATCGGCACATTCGCCGAATGCTCGAAGCGAAGGGAATCGAAGTGCTGAGACTGGTGCGCGTGGCGATCGGGCCGCTTCTGCTCGGCGACCTTCCTAAGGGGACCTACCGTGCTCTCGATAAGAATGAGAAAACCGCACTCGACGCCGCACTTGCCACGAAACCGCGCACCCAAACGAGATAATCGTCGCACGAAACACAAATACTTCGCGCGCTTGCCCTCGATTTGAATTGCTGCGAGAATTTCTCCGCTGGTAGGAGCGCCCCGATTTCCGTGCACGCAAATGAAAATCGCCGGCCCCACCGCCTTTCGCCCATGACAGTTTTCCTCCACCAGCGATGCTTCTTTTCCTCCGGCCATGCGGAGGTTCCGCTCCGTTGAGCCGAGTCCATCTGGTCCTTCTGTGGCACATGCATCAACCGCAGTATCGCGAGCCAGGCACGGGACGCTACCTTCTGCCGTGGACTCGTTTGCACGCGTTGAAAGATTACTGGGGCATGGTGAAAATCCTCGGCGAATTTCCCGGCGTCCACGCGACCTACAACTTCGTGCCGTCATTGGGCGCGCAGATCGAAGAGTACGCCAGCGGGGAATTCAACGAACCGTGGTTCGAGCTGGCATTCGCGCCAGCGGAATCGCTCAAGCCCGAGCAGCGCCGGGAAATTCTGGAGCGCGCGTTTCAGGTGAACGAACAATTTCTGTGGCGTTGGCCAAGATTCCTTGAACTGCACTCGCAAGTAAGATCGGGAGGGGCGGAAGCTTCAGTGGCGCATTTCGGCGGGCAGGACTGGCGCGACTTGCAAGTTCTTTCCCAGATTGCGTGGATGGACGAGGAGTATCTGGCGAAGGATCCGGTGGTCTCGGCGCTATCGATGAAGGGGAAGGGTTACACGGAAGAAGACAAGGCCGCGTTGCGCGACAAACAAATCGAATTGCTCGGGGCGGTTCTGCCTGAATACAGGCTGGCGGCTGAGCGCGGTCAGATCGAAATTTCGACGACGCCGTTCTATCACCCGATTTTGCCGCTTCTCTGCGACACGGACATTGCCGGCGTCGCAAATGCAAATTCACCGCTCCCGCGCCCGCATTTTAGTTATCCCGAGGACGCTCGAGAACAGCTAATACGTGCGCGGCGATACCACGAGCGTGTTTTCGGAAAGCCGCCCGTGGGATTGTGGCCGTCGGAAGGCTCGGTCTCAGATCAAGCGCTCGAAATTGCGAGCGAGATGGGCTTTCAGTGGTTCGCGACGGACGAAGGCGTTCTGGGCCGCACTCGCAACGTTGGTTTCTGGCGCGACGCTTCCGGCTTTCCGCAAACCGCGCAGGACCTCTACACACCATGGCAGCTCGAACGCCGGGGACGCTCGATGACCGGATTTTTTCGCGACCACTATCTTTCGGATCTGGTCGGCTTCGTCTACAGCCGCATGGCGCCCGATGCCGCGGCTGCGGATCTTCACGGGCGGATTCGTGCTATCGGCGACAAGATGCCGTCCGGGCAGACGGCAACAGTGAGCGTGATCCTTGACGGCGAAAACGCGTGGGAATATTACGCAGGAAACGGGCGAGATTTTCTGAGGAAGTTTTACCGGCGTATTGAAGAAGATCCCGAAGTTCGCGCGCTGACGGTGAGTGAAGCGATTGCCATGGCGTCCACCGTCCCGAAGCTCCAAGGGATTTTCCCGGCGTCATGGATCAACGCAAATTTCGACGTGTGGATTGGGCACTCCGAGGATGTGCGCGCATGGGATTTGCTGCGCGACGCTCGCGAGGCGTATGGCCGCGCCGTCGAACGTTCGCAAAACGGCGGCGGGCTTTCCGAGCAACAGCTGGCGAGGGCCTACGAATCGGTCCTTGCCGCTGAGGGAAGCGATTGGTGCTGGTGGTATGGGCCGGAGCACGCATCCGCTAACGATCTGGAATTCGACGAGCTTTACCGAAAGCACCTCACCGAGATTTACGCGGCGATTGGCGAGGCTGCGCCGCCCACTTTGCGGCAACCCATCAAGCGCGCGCCCGACCGTTCCCGGCGCGAGGCTCCGTTGTCGTACCTCAATGTGAAAGTTGACGGACGCGAGAGCAACTATTTCGAGTGGCTGGGCGCCGGCCTTTACGCGCGCGATTCCCGGAGCGGCGCGATGCATGGGCGTGCAAACGTCTTGGGAGACGTGATGTACGGATTCGGGCCAAACCATTTCTATTTGCGCGTCGATCCTCTTCCTGACGAGATTGAACGGATCGCCAACTTTCAGTTGCGCACAACGATTTGGGATTCACGCGAGATGCGCATCACGGCCAATATCGAGAATGGGAAATTGACGGGCTGCGTCGTCGAGCAGGGTGGGCTGTGTCTGCTGCATCCGGAGTCGCTGGTGTCGGCCGCGTACGGCAAGATCCTCGAAGTTAGCGTGGCGCGCGAACTTTTCGATCTGAAGGACCGGAAAGCCCTGCTGATTACCGTCGCGCTCTGGGAGGGCGGGCTGCCCGTGGATTCGCTGCCACAAGAAGGAATGCTTGAGGCGATGCTTGGCGGAGAAACCTACGCCTGGGAGATGGAGTAAGGGATAGTCTACAACCTTCGCAGCGATACGCGATGGCGACGGACACACGTATTGACATTTGTATCAAGCCGCGAGATAGTCTGCGCAACCCCTTTCAGCAAGCACTAAGCGAAACGAACTAGCGGAAGTTGGCTCAGCAGGATTTTGAGCTGCCCAACCTCGCGGCGGTGCCGTGTGCTCGGCGCCGCGGAGGGCCCTATGCGCCGATTTTTGTTTTGTGTTTGCTTGCTTACGTTTGTAGCCGCCGTCAGTATCTCCGTTCTGAGCGATCGGGCGTTGCGAAAGGCGATCCCGCTTTCGACGGCGGTTGCGCGAAACGTCGCCAAGCCCTCTTCGTTCATTTCTTCGCTGCCGATTACGTTCGAACCAAACGTCGGACAAGCAGACCCTCGAGTCGAACTTTTCGCTCGGGGGAAGGGAATGGCGGTTGCGCTCACACGGGAGGGAATCACCATCCGAACCAGCGCGAGGATGGGCGGCAACGCGCGCGGCGCCTTGAACATCAAGTTTACGGAAACCGGATGCGGCAGCCGCAAAATCTCGTGGCGGGGTGAGCGGCGGCTTCAAGCCGAAAGCAACTATTTCCTCGGACGCGACGCCCGTCGTTGGCGCACGCATGTTCCGCACTTCGCTGCGGCGCACGCCTCAGAAGTAATTCCCGGCGTAGATCTGCTCGCGTACGGCAACGACGAAGGCATCGAGTACGACCTGCGCCTCGCGCCGGGAACCGATACGGGCAAATTGCGCTTGAAGTTTTCCGGGAGTTCGCGAATTCGGCAGGATTCTCGCGGAGATCTATTGCTGCCGCTTGCGGACATCGAATTTCGACTGCGCAAGCCTAGAATTTACGAAGAACGTAAGCGCGGCGAAAGGATCACTGTTGACGGCGAGTACGTGCTCGAAGCCGATGGATCGGTTAGTTTCCGAGTGGGTCTCCACGATGCAAGAGCGACGCTGGTGATCGATCCCTCGCTGTCGGTTGCATATTCTACATTCCTCGGAGGAAGCGGTGACGATTCCGCAAACAGCATCGCGCTCGATTCATCCGGAAAAGTTTACCTTGGCGGAACAACCACCTCCGCGTCTACTTTCCCAGCGTCAAGCGGCAAGGAAATCGGGCCTGGCGGAGGATCAACCGATTTTTTCGTAGCCAAATTCGATCCGTCCGCAAGTGGCGGAAGTTCGCTCGTCTACCTTACCTTCATCGGAGGAAGCCTCAGCCAGGATGGAGCCAAAATCGCAGTCGACGCGAAAGGAGACGTAGCAATCGCGGGAATAACAACCTCACCGGATTTCCCAGTAACAGACGGCAGCAAGAGAACGGCTGGAACGAACGACGCGACCATCAGCGAACTCGATCCTACGGGGGGCAAGCTGGTTTTCTCGACAATCTTTGGCGGAAGTGGCGCGGAGGCCACTCAAAACCAGGGGGGAATCGCGCTCGACTCCTCCGGAAATGTTTTCATCGCCACGGACACGTCCTCCGCCGACCTTCCGGTGACACCCGGAGCATTTCAATCCAAGTACGGTGGCGGAACGAGCGACGGTTTCCTCGCGATTTTCGCGCCTGCCGCAAAACCTACGCTGAAGTACTGCACCTATCTCGGTCTTAATGCCCAGGTGGGCCTCGCCGGAGTTGCCGTAGATTCCACCGGAAACGCGTATCTCGCCGGTTTTACATCTAATCCCGGGGGCAGTTTTCCCGCGACGAATGCCTTTCAGAGCGCATACGGCGGCGGTGACTTCGACGCGTTTCTTGTAAAGATCCGCCCATCCGGAACCGGAGTCACGGACCTTTCTTACGCCACGTTCCTCGGCGGCGAAAACTCAGATCAGGCGCTCGCGATAGAGGTCGGCACGAGTCTGCCGGGCACTGCCTACGTCACCGGGACCACCCAATCCCAGCGCTTTCCAACGAATGGTGCGCTTGCTGCTTTCCAAACGAGCCTAAAAGGGAATTCGAACGCATTTTTTGCCGTGGTCTCCCAGGCCCCCTCCGGAATGACATCTCTCGAATATTCCAGCTACCTTGGCGGTTCCGAGAACGACTCAGGGCTGAGCGTTGCCTTCGCTGCCCCAAATGCCATCTACGTGGCTGGCGAAACGACTTCGGCGGATTACCCGGCGCTCGACAACTTTGAACCTTTCAACGGCGACCAGGATGCTTTCGTTACCAAACTCGACCCCACATCCGCAGGCGCTGCATCGCTGATCTACTCGACGCCGCTCGGCGGAACCGCATCGCCGGGAGCGACATCCGCCACGCAGGGCAACGCCATCGCCGCCGATACAACCGGGCACGTGTACATCGCGGGAGAAACTACCGCTGCGGATTTTCCACGCGCGGGCCAAGCGGGTAACGGGTTTCAGATCACGTGCTCCAGTTGCCAGGCGTCGCCTCCGGTCGGCGATGCTTTTCTGCTTGAGATCGATGAGAATCCCGCGCCGGCCGGAAGCGTTTCGTTCAACGTCGCGAAGCTAAACTTCGGGAACGCAAATGTCGGAGCGGGCGCCGTGCCGCAAACTGGCGCCGTGGTAAATACCGGAAATGCGCCCTTAACGATCTCCGCCATAGGCATCACCGGGCCGAACAGTGGTGATTTTTCGTTTGCGGACATAGGCAACTGTACGGGCGCCACGCTTTCGCCCAAGCAGTTCTGCTCCTTCGAGATCGGCTTCACTCCCTTGATCGTGGGGCCGGAAGAAGCTTTCGTCAGTGTCACGGACAACGTGCCAGGAAGTCCGCAAGTGCTGGCTGCCGTCGGAGTAGGAAACGGGCCGTTGTTTGTCGCCTCCCCTCCGGCCCTCAACTTCGGGACTGCGCCCGCAGGGACGACCACGGATTCGCTTCTTCTCGAAATCGAGAATCCCGGCAACGCAACTCTTCACATACAGAACCAACAGCTGGGCGGACCGAATCCTGTAGCATTCTCGTTTTCCACGGCCGTCCCTTGCCAGACAGAAATCAGCGCGGGCAGCCAGTGCCCGGTCAATGTAGTGTTCGCTCCCAGCGCCGCGGGCTCATTTTCCGCAGAAATTGATTTCACCGACGATTCAGGAAATGTCTCGGGCTCAACGCAGGTCGTCACACTGGCCGGAACCGGCATCACAGCAGCGCCGATTGCCAGCATTCAGCCGGTAGCTCTCGGGTTCGGAAGCGCGGCTGTCGGAACAACCAGTGGAGCGCAAACAGTTACATTGCTCAACAACGGAAGCGCACCGCTAAACTTCACTTCAATCGCGATTGTGGGAACGAATGCCGCGGATTTCGGAATCGTGCCGGGTGGTGCAGCGCCGTGCCAAACCGGGACTCCAGTCGCGCTCGGCAAGAGTTGTACGGTTGCAATCGATTTCGCGCCTCAATCCGGCGGAGGAAAGAATGCGACTCTGGCGTTCACCGACAACGCAGGCGGAAGCCCGCAAGCAGTGGCGCTCACGGGGACGGCCACCGCACCGCAAGTAACCTTCGCACCTGCGGGCGTCACATTCACCGCACCACAGTCTGTGGGGACCACCAGCGCCGCGCAGAACGTCACGGTTACGAACACCGGAACGGCCGCCCTCGCAATCAACCACCCATTTCAGGTGACCGGCGCAAACTCCGGCGACTTTATGGTTCGCGACACCTGTCCGCCAAGCCTCGGAAACACTTCACCGTCGAACACCTGTACTATTCAAGTGACGTTCACTCCCACAGCGTCCGGCACGCGGACCGCAACAGTAAACGTCTCGGACAACGCCCCGGGATCGCCTCAGGCGATCCCGCTCTCGGGAACCGCAGTGCAGGCGGCGGTTTCAATCCTTCCGGCACCGCTCATATTCGGGAGTCAAAGCGTCGGCACGTCGAGCGCCGCCGCTCCCGTAACCGTCACCAATACGGGTGCAACTGGCAGCAACCTGCAAATAACCAGCATCTCGCTCGCCGGTACAAATCCGGGCGACTTCACCGAGACGAATAACTGCACGGGAAACGCAGTAAACATCCCGGCGGCCGGCACCTGCACGATTCAGGTCGCGTTCGCGCCAGTATGTGCATCGCCGGCAGCGAGAAGCGCCACTCTGACTGTGGCCGACAACGCAGCCAATAGTCCGCAGTCAATAGCCATCAGCGGAACAGCAGCAGGCCAGTTCTGCATGGATCCGCCGGCGTCCGGCGCCACGACCGCCACGATCGTCGCTGGTCAGACGGCTACCTACCAACTCGATGTCATTTCCATGAACGCCTTCGCAGGGTCGGTGGCAATGGCATGCACCGGTGCGCCTACCACAACTGCATGCAGCGTGACCCCGTCACCGGTTCCCGTCGGCGCCAATTCGACGTCTGTGTTTCAAGTGAATGTCTCAACGATGGCGCGCTCGACGATGTTTTCTCCGGTGAGGAGGATGCAGTTTGGCCCAACCGGCAAGCTGCCGTTCGCACTGTTCGCCTTCGCAGGTCTGGCAGTTGCATGGACGCTAGCGTCACGAGGAAAAGGCACGCGGATCGATGGTTTGGTGGACGACCGGTTCGTGCGCAATCGATTCGCGCAGGCGACTGCGCTCGCGCTTCTCTTCGCGGTCGCGCTTGTGGCCTGCGGAGGTGGTGGCGGCGCTGGCTCGGGCGGGGGTGGTTCGAGTGGTGGAACGCCGGCCGGAACGTACGTGCTGAACGTTACGGGTACAGTTGCAGGCGCCAGCCAAACGATTCGGTTAACCCTTGTGGTGCAGTGAAAGAGCCTTTACACGGAACGATTCCGAAGGGCACAACTCAGCGGAAGTAGGAATCCAATCCGGACGCAGCGTTCTTGCCTCAGAACATCTTGATGGCCAGGTCGCGCGGGTGCGATCCCACTGCGATCAGAGTGATCAAACTCGACGTTTTCACACGGATTACGGCGAGATCGTTTGAAGCAGTGTCCACAGCAAGCAGAATGTCGCCGCCGGGCGTGAGGCTGCATGTACGAGGCGCCTGCCCCACAGTGATGGGACGCCCGATCTGTCGGGCGTCAATCGAAACCGGAATCACATGTCCAGCCGCGGAATCGGACACGTAGAGCATCCCAGAATTCGCCTCCAGCGTACCCGCGAAGGGCGACATCCCCAGCACTAGAAAATCACCCACTTCGTTCGTTTGCGTGTTTACGACGATCAGACCGTGTGCGTTGCTCGATGGGATATAAAGTTCGCCGCCGTCAGGCTTGAGGATCAAGGCGTAAGGCGTGCCGCCGAGCCCCAAGTTAACGAGCAATACCTTTCGCTTCAAATCCACCACGGAAATCTTATCGGCGGTGCCGGAAGTGATGTAGGCCTTCGAGCTGTCCGGCAGAATCGCAATTTGCTCGGGCTGCGGCACAACGGGAATCACGCCGCGCGAAACGAGCGTCGCTGGATCGAGCAATGAAATCGTTGAATCATCTCGGTTCGAGACCACGATTAAACTGCCGTCCGGCGTGACGCGCGCAATCCACGGCCCGCGGCCGGCGTGCCCTCGTGCAACGATCTGCCGCGAAGCGCAGTCGATCGCGACAACAGAATTCACGCCTTCAGCGGCAACGTAAGCCCTCCGCCCGTCGGGCGAGAAATCCAGAGCGTAGGCGCCCGTCCCGACGGGAATGCGCGTCACGATTTGATTCGTTTTTACGTCCAGCACCCACGCGTACCCGCCCTCCGAACTTAACCCCCAGATTTCATCGCGGGTAGGATGCGCACGAAGCCCGCTGGGGCCGGAACCGACCGGCACAGTCGCGACGGGCGAAAGCTTCACCAGATCGACGATGGTGAGCGTGCCGTCATCGGTGTTGCCAACATACGCGCACAGATGAAGGCCGGGGCGCAGGAACGACGGCCGCAGCTCCACGGCAATCTGGCGAATCGCGATGATCCCCAGAACCAGAACGACGATCAGAACTCGCCAGTTAGGGCGAATCTTCATGGCGTCACGAGAGGCTCAATTGATTGTGCGTGAAAGGACGCCGGCAATTTGCCGGACTTCGCGGAGGAGTACGTCGAACTCATCGGGCACGATGGATTGCATCCCGTCGGAGAGCGCCCGATCTGGATCGTTGTGCACTTCGACGAGCAGGCCGTCCGCGCCCACGGCGACTGCGGCGCGCGAGAGCGGCAGAACCTTGTTGCGTCGTCCGGTGCCGTGTGAAGGATCGACCACGATCGGCAAGTGGCTGAGCCGCTGAACGGCGGGAATCATGCTGAGGTCCAGAGTATTCCGAGTGTGGTCGGAGAAAGTGCGCACGCCGCGCTCGCACAAAATCACGTTGTAATTGCCCTCGCTCATGATGTATTCAGCGGCCATCAGGAACTCGTCGAGCGTGGCGGACATCCCGCGTTTTAATAGCACCGGTTTGCGCGACCGCCCGGCTCGCTTCAAGAGCGAGAAATTCTGCATGTTGCGCGCGCCGATCTGGATCACATCGGCATATTTCTCCACGAGCTCCAGCGATTCGTTATCGATCGCCTCGGTCACGATGCCTAGGCCCAGCCGATCGCGCACTTCCGCGAGAATTTTCAAGCCTGGCTCGCCAAGCCCTTGAAAGCTGTAAGGGGAAGTGCGAGGCTTGTAAGCACCACCGCGAAATAATCGAGCGCCGGCAGCTTTGGTCCGTTCCGCAATCGCAAAAACTTGTTCGCGGCTTTCAACGGCGCACGGCCCGGCCACCACGGCCACGGAAGGCCCCCCGAACGACACTTCGCCTAAAGCGGTCGGAATGCGAACCACGGTATTTTCTAGTTTGATGTCGCGGCCTACCAGCTTATAGGGCTTGCTGACGGGAATGCATTCCGCGACGCCCGACATCGCTTCCAGCGAGCCAATGTCGACAACGCCCGTATTCCCCGTAATCCCGATTGCGGTTCGGATCGATCCGGGGATCGGATGGGCCTTGAATCCCAGCGACTCGATGCGCTCGCAAACAGCGCGCACCTGCCCCTCGGTCGCATGAGATTGCATCACCACCAGCATGACTACCCCCCCTAATCGCGAATGTCATAGCACCGCGGCGAGATATTGACGCGAAACCGCGATTAAGCGAATTAGAGAGTTTACTTCATCGAAGAGAGCGGCGAAAGGGAAGAAGAACGTGAGAACCGCCGGCCGAGCCGCGAGGTGTCTGGAGGCGCGGGACGGAATCGAACCGTCGGTGAAGGTTTTGCAGACCTATGCCTTACCACTTGGCTACCGCGCCCCTAGGTTCACAAACCAAATAAATCATACCACCGCACCTCCGCTGCACGGGACGCGAAGCACGCGCCCGTGTTGTGCCCTGAATTGCAGTGCTGTTCGTCCCTATCTGTGTTCATCAGTGTTCGTCTGTGGTTTCACCGCCTTTCGCTCCATCCCAAATTTGCCACCCAATTAAAACTTTCGCGCCAGCCGCCGCCCTCGCGCCCGTCATCCTGAGACCATCCGGCCAGGATGGCCGAGGGATCTCAGCGTAAGATGGCGCGACCCAATTCCATCCACCGCCACGCTGCCTCCAAAACTCACTTGACAAATTTCCTCGATAATGCTAAATAGATAATCTAATCAAATCATCTTAATAATATTTGTGTGCGCCCCGAAAATGGGGCCAGCGCCGACAGTGTGCCTGCACACTTCGCCGCGCATAAAGGAGAAGTGCGTCCAACCAGAACGCAACGGGCAAGCCATACGCCGCCAGCGAATGCCATGCAAATGAGCACCAGGGAAAAGCCGCTCCTGCCAGCGCCGTCCTCCGGCCGTGTCTTCACCATTTTTCCGGCAGGCGCTTCCTTAATCCCGTCCTGTCACTCTTCGAATGGCGCCATGCGGCATCCATCATTCTTCGCGGAACGCTCCATTTCTAATAGCGAAATTCGGCGATTAGAAACGCACCTAACACCCGCAAAATCAACATGCGTTCCAGTTCTAATGGCGAAAAAACAGCATGTTTCTGATTCGCTTTTCGTCGCGTCCGGCGCAGGACGCACTGCCCGGCGCTCCCGCCCCTCCGGATCTTCGGTTTCGCTTTGTCGTCAGCGCCGTTTGCGGAACTGCTGCGATTGCTATAAAATAGCCGGTCAATCGATAGATGACGGAGCTTCCCGTACTACCGTCTCAGCTTTCTGTTTTCTAGACCCCGGACACCCTGAGGGAATGGCGGAAGACAACGACAGATTTGTTCTGACCTTCGACGCCGCAGACGAGTACCGCCCGGAACCGCTTCCCCCGCCTGAAATTCCAGCCTGGAAAGACGGCAGCACCCGCATCGGAATCCACACCTCGATCGCTGGCGACATCTCCGGCGCGCTTGAAATCGCGCACGGCCTGGGTGCCAACGCATTGCAGATTTTTTCCGCCAGTCCTCGAATGTGGATGCGAGGTCCTTCGCGAATTTCAGACGCCGACGCTGCGCGATTCCGGGATCGGCGAAAGGAACTGAGCCTCGGCCCGGTTGTAATTCAC
>Ga0210407_10001348_pt1 | contig 23437 bp, 23 predicted proteins | sample IncBWC27MmetaG_FD_150860 | JGI IMG/M metagenome (GOLD analysis project Ga0210407, IMG submission 150860) | Forest soil microbial communities from Barre Woods Harvard Forest LTER site, Petersham, Massachusetts, United States - Inc-BW-C-27-M | ecosystem: Environmental > Terrestrial > Soil >... | reverse complement strand
GCCGGGCAACTTTACTGTGACGCACAAGACACTCCCATTCGATGATGTGTTAGAGTGCCTCCTCGACCTAAGGGAAGACCTGTGAGGCGGCGCGATTTCATTGCGGTCGTTGGCAACGCTGCCATCGATTGCGGCTCGCGGCGCCTCGACATGGACGCCACGGTCGCACCGCAACCCTATGTGGGAGGAAAATGTGCCCAAGCGCAAGGACATCGAATTCAAGACCGAGGACGGCATTAAGTTGCGCGGCTGGCACTATCTGCCGGAGAAACGGGCCGGCAAGGTGCCTATTATTGTCATGGCTCACGGCTTCTCCGCCGTGAAGGAAATGTATCTTGATCGCTTTGCGGACGCCTTTGCGGCGGCTGGGCTCGGCGCCTTGGTGTTCGACAACCGCAATTTCGGCGCCAGCGACGGCGAGCCCCGACAGGAAATCGACCCCTGGCAGCAGGTTAGCGACTATCGAGACGCCATCACGTTTGCCGAAACGCTGCCGGAGACGGACCTCGCGCGCATCGGTATTTGGGGCTCAAGCTACAGCGGTGGTCATGTGATGGTGGTCGGGGCAATCGATCGACGGGTAAAATGTGTAGTGGCGCAAGTCCCGCTCGCCAGCGGTCACGACAATGCACGTCGCCTAATTCGAGCCGACTACCTTGCCGGGGTGCAACAGATGTTTGCCGACGATCGTCGTGCTCGCATGGCCGGGAAGCCGCCGGCTATGATTCCAGTGGTGGCCGAAGATCCGGCGGCGCCATCCGCCCTCCCTACACCGGATAGCTGGAAATGGTTCACCGAGACTGGTCGCAGCCGTGCGCCATCCTGGAAGAATGAGGTTACCCTCCGCTCTGTCGAGATGTTCACCGAGTACGAGCCCGGAAGTTATGCCGCCTTTATTAGCCCGACGCCGCTGATGATGGTGGTTGCGCTTGGTGATGTCCTCACGGTCGCTGACTTGGCCCTGGGAGCCTATGAGCGGGCGATTGAGCCTAAGCGTCTCGTGACGCTGCCCGGTGGTCATTTTGACGCCTACGTGAAGGATTTCGAAGCCTCCGCCGGACCAGCGACCGAATGGTTTACACAGCACCTGCTTGCTAAGTAGCCGACCAATAATAATCCGGCTCGCGACGATGCCTCAGAACCGCGTGCCTCCAATGTTGGGCCAGAACGGTACGAGTCCGACTCTGGCACAAAACGGCGGTTACAGGTCAGGCAGAGCATGTCCGCTCTGCCCGGGTATTTCAGACATCAACTTGGTCCGCTATTGCGAGGGCATCATCTACTTCGATGCCGAGATATCTGACCGTGCTTTCGATCTTGGCATGTCCGAGCAGAAGCTGGACGGCCCTGAGATTGCCCGTGCGCCGATAGATCAGGGTAGCTTTTGTGCGTCGCAGCGAATGCGTGCCGAAGAGCGCCGGGTCCAGCCCGACGCTGCCTATCCACCCCGATACGAGGCGCGCATATTGGCGGGTGGTTATGCTGGCGTTTGCGCCGCGACGACCCGTGAATAAGAACTCGCCTGGTCTTTTGTTGGCAGCCTTTAGATAATCATCGATGGCCTGGCGCGTCTGTTCGCTCAATTCAAATCTGACGGGTCGCCCGGTTTTCCCTTGTCGGACGGTCGCGCGATCGATCGTGTATCCGCCGGCGGCGACGTCCTCGACGCGGATGGCGACGACGTCACACCCTCGAAGCTTACTGTCGATTGCCAGATTGAACATGGCTAGGTCGCGAGCCCGGCCTTCGATCTGGAGCTTTGTCCGGATCGACCAGACGTGCTTGAGCCGCAGCGGCGGCTTTGCCCCGGTCAGCTTGCCCTTGTTCCAGGGCAACCGTTTGTGAGGCGTCTGGATAACATTTACTTGTTCCAACATGGTCATACTCCTCGGTTAAAGCGAGGAGAGCATGCGCCAATGGTTAGGCAGCGCTGATCCGACCAATCTGCTCCTTTGCGGAAGTCGTATATCTTGAGCCGGCCGAGAAGCTCGCGCATAAAACCATTTTTGAAGGGTTCGTGGCCGTGGTTCGTAGCAGGAATGCCTCCAACTTGGAACGACGTTAAGACCGCACTCTTGGACTTCGATCGCGCGGGCCTTCGAGGTCTCTTGCAAGACCTCTACACTGCGAGCAAAGACAACCAGGCATTCTTGCATGCCCGCTTGGGCCTAGGTGATGATCAGCTCCAACCCTTCAAAACAACTATTGCTAGATGGATAGCTCCGGATCCGATGAAAGGCCAATCCATATCAGTTTCCAAAGCCAAGAAGGCGATTGCGGATTACAAAAAGGCCATCGGGCGCCCGGAGGGGTTGGCGGAGCTGTCGATATTCTACTGCGAAGAGGCAATCGGCTTTCTAGAATCCTGCAGCATGGACGACGAAAAATACTTCGCTGCTTTGATCCGCATGTATGGAATGTCCCCGGAAATCCTATCCAGCCTGCCTCTTGCCCAGCGCAGTACCTACTTCGAGCGTCTCGGCAGGCTTAGGTCACGCGGGAGGAGCGTCGGCTGGCTGGTCGAGGAAGAATTCAATAGCTTTGGTATGATGCGGTGGACGAGCAGCAGAGTGAATGAGCGCTCCTTCTGTGGGACGAGGGAAACGAATGAGGCGGGGGAGTCCATTACATTGATCCCTGAAGCAGCGGCCGGGTCGCCGGTGGTCGAACTTGCGCAGCAGGCAGGCTGGATTCAGGAGTAACGCGCCTCATGCTTCGCGTCCGACTGTAAATAGCTTTCGGAATAACGCTTCGGACTGACGCAGGCCTTCGTCCGTGAATACGACAGATTTAGCTTTGCCGACTGGGTCCGAGATTAATCCCTTTGTGTGGAGCCGCTCCATTGCGGCCCAATCGAAGGATTTCCAGGTGCGCACCCCATCGTGACGCCCGAGAAGCAACAGCGCAAGAATGGCCTCGTCGATGCGGTCTCGGTCGATATCCATGATCGAGGACCTCCGGGGTAATGTTGATCGCGGAATTTGATGATACCGCGGTGCTGGAACGAAAATATCGCTGACGGCGCGGAGCTGCTAGTCCGGGACGTCCGCTTTCCGGCCGCTAACGGGGGTGAACCGGACATGGCGCGGACAGCTCAATTCGGCCGAAATTGACCCATTTCGGACATTACTACTAGCTGAGGATCGGCCGACGTGCTTTGATACCCTGGGGCGAGATCGTTGGCTTTGGAGACTTCTTGACCGCCGAACCAGTGGAACGGCGATTAGCGGCTGTGTTGGCGGCGGATATCGCCGGCTATAGCCTTCTTATGGGCCGAGACGAAGAAGGCACGCTCTCCCGACTCAAGGCGTTTCGAAAGACGCTTGTCGATCCTACAATCACAGCGCATCGAGGTCGCATCGTAAAGACCACCGGCGACGGCATGCTGGTTGAGTTCGCCAGCGCCGTCGATGCAGCGCGTTGCGCGGTGGAGGTACAGCGCGGCGTGGCCGTTCAAAACGCGGGTGTGCCGCTGAATGCTAGGATCGAGTTCCGCATTGGCATTCACGTCGGTGACATCATTTTCGACGATAATGACATCTTCGGCGACGGCGTTAACATTGCGGCACGGCTTGAAGGGATCGCAGAACCCGGCGGCATCTGCATCTCTGACGACGCACAACGTCAAATTCGTGGGAAGCTTGATAGTCCCCCCTTCGAAGATATGGGACCACAAAACCTGAAAAACATTGCTGAGCCGATGCGCGCTTGGCGATTGAGCGTAGACGCGAAGTCGTCTGCATACTTGTCGGGTGACCGTTCAGCCGAGACAGCCCAAACCCTCGCGCTTCCAGACAAACCCTCAATCGCGGTACTGCCCTTTCAGAATATGAGCAGCGACGCTGAGCAAGAATACTTTGCCGACGGCACGGTGGAAGACATCATCACCGCGCTATCACGTTACCCCTCTCTGTTTGTTATCGCACGAAATTCGAGCTTCACCTACAAGGGCCAAGCCGTTGATGTGAAGCGAATTGGGCGTGAACTCGGGGTCCGCTACGTGCTTGAGGGCAGTGTCCGCAAGGTCCGTGATCGAGTGCGTGTGACGGGACAGCTAATCGACGCCTCCACGGGTGCGCATCTTTGGGCGGACCGATTTGAAGGTGGATTGGAAGATATCTTCGATCTTCAGGACGACATTACATTGAGGGTCGTTGGCGCGATTGCACCCAAGCTTGAACAGGCGGAGATTGTTCGGGCAATGCGCAAGCCCACCGAAAGTCTGGATGGCTACGATTACTACCTGAGGGCAATGTCGAACTTTCACAAAGGCGGCAGGGAAGACATCAGCGAGGCACTTCGTTTGTTTCGCAAAGCAATCGAATTCGACGACAAGTTTTCTTCTGCCAATGGAATGGCCGCATGGTGCTATGCTCGACGCAAGATGAACGGATGGGCAGACGAAGGATCATCGGAAGGCCTAGAAGCGGAGCGTCTCGCGGGGCGGGCGGTGAAATGTGGCAATGATGACGCCGTTGCACTCGCGAGCAGTGGTATCGCGATTGGCTATATGTTTACCGATTTTGATCGCGCAGTATCGTTGTTGGATCGTGCCCAAGCGTTAAATCCGAATTTGGCAATGGCTTGGCATCTGGGTGGCTGGATTAGGTGCTTCAACGGTCAGCAGGACCTTGCAGTCGAGCACCTGGAGCGGGCCGTTCGTCTTAGCCCTGTCGATCCGCAGCGCCCTGGAATGCTGGCCGCCATTGCGGCCGCCCATTTTTCGGCTGGACGTTTTGATGCTGCCTCATCGCTTTCAAAGACTGCGATGCTGGAACAATCAAACAATTTTATTGCTGCACTTGTCGCAGCCGCAGCAAATGCGATGGCTGGAAATCTTGACGTCGCGACTCGTGCAATGGAGCGAGTATGCGAACTCGATCCAAATTTTCGCCTTCATAAGGTCAAGTATCGTCTCCCTAACAGGCAACCGGAAACGATCGCTCTATGGGAGGACGCCCTGCGCAGAGCAGGACTACCCGAGTGATCCGCCTCTCGCTCTGAGAGCGCGCAAGGTCGCCTAATGGCCCAAACCCGACATGGAGCGATGTCCGACTTGAGTCCGCTTTCGAGGGCAAAGCGGAATTTGGATGTTGGAGCGGTCAGTTCCGTTGATGACCCAACCCGGACATCGCACCGGCCCCCTCTAGTGTGCTAGTTTGTAACGACGTCCGATACTGAGCCTCGAGGAAGGCATGAAACGGCGCCACTTCATCACATTCGTTGGCGGCGCTGGGGCTTGGTGGCCTCTTGCCGCGCGAGCGCAGCAACCGGCGATGCCGGTGATCGGATTTTTGAGCGGCCGGTCCATGGACCCGAGCATTTTGGGCGCGTTTCACCGGGGGCTGGCTGAAACTGGCTATGTCCCGGGCAAGAACGCGGCGATCGAATATCGCTCGACGGAGGGTCAGATCAATCGGATGCCGGCGATGGCAGCCGATCTGGTGCGCCGGCAAGTGGCCGTGATCGCCGCAGCCGGCACACCCGCGGCGCTGGCAGCCAAAGCTGCAACCAGCATCATTCCGATCGTCTTCGAAACCGCCGGTGACCCGATCACGCTCGGCCTCGTGACGAGCTTAAACCGGCCTGGTCGCAACGTTACTGGCGTAGCCCAGTTGAGTTCCGAGTTAGTGCCGAAGCGGTTGGGGTTGTTGCATGATTTGATTCCCACCGCGACGATTATCGGGTTGCTTGTGAACCCTAATGATCCGAGAGCCGGGACCCAAGCGAGAGACGTGCAGGAGGCGGCGCAAGGGCTGGGACTGCAAATCCATCTCCTGAACGCTAGCACCGATGCTGAGATCGATGCAGCGTTCGCCGGTTTGGTCCAACTCGGGGCAGGCGCGCTCATCGTCGGCACCAGCGAGTTCTTCAGTAGCCGGCGGGAGAAAATAGCGGCGTTGGCGGCCGAGTATAAAGTGCCTGCGATCTACCAGTATCGCGAATACGTCGCCGTCGGCGGCCTGCTGAGCTATGGCGCCAGTCTCACGGATTCCTATCGCCTCGCGGGCAACTATTGCGGCCAGATTCTCAAGGGTGAAAAGGCCGCCGACCTACCGGTCCAGCAAGCCGTCAGATTCGAGCTCGTAATCAACCTCAAGACCGCGAAGGCTCTCGGCCTGAGCATTCCGCCGGGGTTGCTCTCGATCGCCGACGAGGTGATCGAATGAAGCGGCGCGAGTTCATCACGCTCCTAGGCAGCGTCGTCTCGGCAATTCCGATGGCGGCTCGCGCAGAGCGATCCGCGATGCCAGTAATTGGCGTGCTCAGTCCCGAATGGCCGAACACAGGCTATGTTGACGGGCTGGTCCAAGGACTCCGAGGGCTTGGGTATGTCGAAGGACGTAATATTCGGTTCGAATACAGATGGGCAGAGGGAAAGTACGACCGCCTTCCCCCGCATGGCGCAAAACCATAGATTTGCATAAGATTGAGCCTCGTCGTGCCCCACCGAGGGATGCAAAATGCCTCAACGTGGTCGAAGCGGGCCACCGGCCAAGGGTAGGCTTGCAAATAGGCCCAAACCTCGCAAAGTATCGACCGCTGCCCCATCCATTGCCGACCTGCAAAAGCAGGTAGGCACTCTTACCCGCGAGCTGAAAGAGGCGAACGAACGGCAGACCGCGACCGCCGAGGTCTTGCAGGTCATCAATTCGTCGCCCGGCGACCTCGTGCCGGTGTTTGATGCCATGCTGGAAAATGCGACGCTGCTCTGTGAGGCATCGCATTGCAATGTCTTTCGCTTCGACGGCGTCCAGCTCCACGCCGTCGCTATACGGGGAGATCCGTGGTTTACGAAATGGCTGCAAGAACACAGTCCTATCTCGCCGATTCCCGGCAGTGCGGCAGATCGCATCGCGCGCGGCGAAGACATCGTCCATGTAGCCGACCGGCGTGAGGAGGTAGCGTACTCTAGCGATCCTCTGTTTCGTGAGCTCGTCGATTCCAGTGGCGTGCGCGCCTCATTGTCTGTCGCGCTACGCCGAGACGGAACGCTGCTTGGCATGATCAACGTCTACCGCCAGGAGGTGCGGCCGTTCTCAGACAAGCAAATCGCGCTGCTCCAAAACTTCGCTGCGCAGGCGGTGATCGCCATGGAGAACGCGCGCCTTGTCGCCGAAACGCGAGAAGCGCTGGAGCGGCAGACCGCCACGGCCGAGGTGCTGCAAATCATCAACGCTTCGCCCGGCGATCTGAAGCCGGTGTTCGATGCCATGCTCGACAAGGCGATGCGGCTGTGTGAAGCCTCATTCGGCGGCCTAGCCGTCCCTGATGGCGAACTGGCCCGATGGGTTGCTTCGCGTGGCGTCCCGGAAGCGTTTGACGACTGGCTGGCACACCAGAAATTCCGGCTTTCGTCGCTGCTCGGCCCCTCGTTTCGGGACCGATCTCTCCTTCATGTTCTCGATGTGAAGGAGACCGAGGGCTATCGGAAACGGGTCCCCTCCATTGTCGCTACGGTCGAGCTGGGCGGCGCCCGCACATGTCTACTGGTGCCGTTGGTCAAAGATGACGCGCTCGTCGGAGTCATCGTGCTCTACCGCCAGGAGGCGCGTGCGTTTTCTGACAAGCAGATCGCCTTGCTTGAGAATTTCGCCGCGCAGGCCGTGATTGCGATCGAGAACGCACGGCTCCTGACCGAGACGCGCGAGGCGCTCGAGCGGCAGACCGCCACAGCCGAAGTGTTGCAGGTCATCAATTCATCGCCCGGCGACCTCACACCGGTGTTCGACGCGATCCTGGAGAAGGCGCACAGCCTTTGCGGCGTCAGCCACGGGAGTTTGCAGCTTTATGACGGCGAGAAGTTCCGCGCGGTTGCGGTGCACGGGATATCCGAAGCGTTCGCAGATCGGCTGCGCCAGGGCTTCGTCCCGGGCCCGAACCACCCAAGCCAGCCGCTGCTAAAAGGCGCGCGCTTCACCCAAGTCCCCGACTGCGCCGGGGCCTACGATCCGCTGGTCCGTGCCGCGTTTGAACTCGCCGGCATCCGTACTGTGCTGTTCATTCCTTTGCGCAAGGACGGCAGCCCGCTCGGCCAGATCGCGGCTGCCCGACCGGAGGCCATGCCGTTTACTGAGAAGGAGATCGCGCTTCTGGAGAACTTCGCCGCGCAGGCGGTGATCGCCATAGAGAATGCGCGGCTCCTGGGTGAGCTGCGGGAGCGCACCGCAGATCTTGCCAGGTCGGTGGACGAGCTTACCGCGACCGGCGACGTGCTCAAGATCATCAGCCGCTCGTCCGTCGATCTCGACACGGTGCTCGATACACTCGTGGAGACGGTGGCGCGCCTCTGCCGCTCCGACCAAGCGGTAATGTTCCGTCGGCTCGACGAGCGCTACCATGTGGTGGCGTCTTGTGGCCTTCCAAACGAAGCAAAGGACTTTCTCCTTTCTCATCCCCTCGCGGCCAATCGAAGCACGCTTAGCGGGCGTGTGGAGCTGGAGCGCCGGCCGATTCAAATCGGTGACGTGTTGCAAGATCCGGAATACGCCTACCTGGAAGGACAGAGGATTCAGGGCTACCGCACGATGCTTGGCGTTCCGCTCCTGCGTCAGGACTCGTTCGTCGGCATATTCATCATCAACCGTACCCGCGTTGAACCGTTTACAGACAAAGAGATCGAACTCGCCAGCACTTTTGCCGATCAGGCGGTGATCGCGATCGAGAATGCCCGGCTGTTCGAGGAATTGCGGCAGTCGCTGCAGCAGCAGACGTCAACTGCCGACGTTCTCAAAGTGATCGGCCGGTCGGCTTTCGATCTGGGTTCGGTTTTGCAAACGCTGGTCGAATCTGCGGCCCGCCTATGCGAGGCTGACAAGGCCACCATTACCCGGCAAACCGGCGAGGTCTTCTATCGTGCAGAATTCTGCGGCTTCTCCGACGAATTCATGGATCATCTTAGAAGAATTCCCATCAAGCCGGAACGAGGTTCGGCAAGCGGGCGAGCATTGCTCGAAAAGCAAGCTATTCACATTTTGGACGTCCTATCCGATCCAGAATATACCTTGGTGGAAGAGGCCAACTGGGGTGGGTTTCGTACGGCGCTTGCTGTTCCGATCCTGCGCGAGGGCGTTCCGATCGGCGTATTGAGTTTGACACGCTCCGAAATGCGGCCTTTCACTGACAAGCAAATCGAACTGGTTTCGACTTTCGCTGATCAGGCTGCGATTGCGATAGAAAATGCGCGACTCGTTGCTGAGCTGCGCGAGCGCCAGGCGGAACTGCGCGTCACCTTCGACAATATGGGCGACGGGGTGGTTATGTTCGACGCCGCGGGGAGACTTGCCGCGTGGAACCGCAATTTGCAGGAAATGATCGAGCTGCCTGAGGCATTCCTCGCTGGGCGGCCGAATCGTACCGAGTATTTCCGGTATCTCGCTGATCGTGGGGAGTTCTCAGCCGATCTCGAAGCTCAGCTAGGCCGCACTGTCGACGATACGGGGCTGGAGATGTGGTACGAGCGTACGAGACCCGACGGTCGCGTCGTCGAGGTGCGCCGTAATCCGGTGCCGGGCGGTGGCTTCGTGCTGATCTACAGCGATATCACGCAGCGCAAACGAGCGGAGGAAGCCATCCGCGCTGCCCGAGACGCCGCTGAGACTGCATTGCACGAGTTGCAGATGGCGCAGGCAAGCCTGGTTCATGCACAGAAGATGGCGGCGCTCGGGCAGGTAACGGCCGGGATCGCGCACGAGATCAAAAACCCCCTTAATTTCGTCAACAACTTTGCAGGCCTCTCGGTCGAACTGTTGGACAAGCTGAAAGAGGCGGCGGCGCTGTCGACCGGCACCCTCGATCCCGCTAAGCGGGCAGAGATTCTCGAGACAATTCGCACGGTGACCGGAAATCTGGAAAAAATCGTCGAGCACGGTCGCCGCGCTGACGGCATTGTTCGAAGCATGCTGCAGCACTCACGCGGTGGTAGCGGCGACTGGCAAGCTACTGATTTGAATGCGGTCGTCGAGGAGACCCTGAACCTCGCCTATCATGGTGCCCGTGCGCAGGATCAGAGCTTCGAAATCACATTGGAGCGCGACCTCGACCGTGATCTCGGGCCGGTTGATGTCGTGCCGCAGGAGATAACTCGCGTGCTCCTTAACCTCATAGGCAATGGATTCTATGCGGCCAACAAGCGGAGCCACGAGGGTGATGGCACATTCCGCCCGGCGCTGAAGGTTACGACCCGCGGGTCCGGCGAAAGCGTCGAGGTTCGGGTGCGCGACAATGGCATCGGCATTCCGCTGGAAGACAGGGACAAACTGTTCCAGCCTTTCTTCACGACCAAGCCGACCGGCGAAGGCACCGGGCTTGGGCTATCGATCAGCTATGAGATCGTAACCCAACAGCATGGCGGCAGCATCACGGTCGATAGCGAAGTCGGCGACTTCACCGAATTCACGGTGCGGCTACCGCGACGGTCGCGTGCGGCGGGATGAGAGTCGGGATGTCTGCATTTGGCCCTTCGCCGACATATTCCGGCGCCGCGCGATTTCGGTCGCTTTCGGGGAATAGCGGAAGCCGACTGAAGGCCGTCTATTGCAGAGGGCGACACTTTTGACCCGTTGCAGACGTCCCATGCCCAGGGGATGATGCGATCAGGGAGGAAATCTTGGGGCGCGCCAGCATGGATATCGGTGGGTGGTTGCGGGGGCTCGGCCTCGGTCGATACGAGGCAGCATTTCGCGAAAATGACATAGACGAGACGGTTCTTCCGAGCCTGACGCACGAGAACCTGAAGGAGCTTGGCATCGCGTCCCTTGGACATCGCGTGAAGCTGCTAGATGCCATCACTGTCCTGCGCGGCGACGCGAGCGCCAAGGCGCTATCCGTTGACACAACGACCACGTCGAGTACTCCTATCGCCTCTCCCGAAGACCGTGCAGAGCGACGCCAAGTTACTGTGATGTTCTCAGACTTGGTCGGCTCAACGGCGCTATCTGCGCGGATGGACCCCGAAGACTTGCGAGAAGTGATCTCCGCCTACCAGAAGTCCGTGACGGAGACTGTGGGCCGTTTTGGCGGCTTTGTAGCGAAGTACATGGGCGACGGGGTGTTGGTCTATTTCGGCTATCCTCAGGCCCACGAAGACGACGCAGAGCGGGCTGTGCGCGCCGGGCTGGAATTGGTCGCTGCGATAGGTGATCTAAAAACCGGCGCGGTTCTGCAGACACGCGTCGGAATTGCGACCGGACTGGTGGTGGTCGGCGATCTGATCGGGTCGGGTGCTTCTCAGGAGCAAGCGATTGTCGGCGATACACCGAACCTCGCGGCACGCCTTCAAGGCATTGCACGGCCGAACACCGTGGTAATTGCCGAAAGTACGCGCAAACTCGTCGGCAATCTGTTCGAGCTGGAGGATCTTGGGCCACAGGAACTCAAGGGTATGTCTGGGCCTGCGCGAACCTGGGCGGCACTACGACCGGCTTCTGTGGAAGGCCACTTCGAGGCGATGCATCCCGGCGGTCTGGCCGCGCTCGTCGGACGAGAAGAAGAGCTTGACTTGCTCTTGCGGCGCTGGGCGAGGGCCAAGACCGGCGAGGGCCAGGTGGCGCTGCTATCGGGTGAAGCCGGGATAGGCAAATCGAGGCTCTCCGCCGCGCTCACGGAGGACATCGCGGCTGAACCACACACGCGCGTGCGTTATTTCTGCTCGCCGCAGCACACGGATAGCGCTTTTTATCCAATCATCGGGCAGTTGGAACGTGCCGCCGGATTTGCACATGGCGACACGCCACAGGCAAAGCTCGACAAGCTCGATGCGCTGCTGGCGCAGACCTCGACGTCCCGGCACGACGCGGCGCTTTTCGCCGAGATGTTGTCGCTTTCCAACGACGGACGTTACCCTGCTTTGGAGTTTACTTCCGAAGAGCGTCGGCAGAAGACGCTGGAGGCACTCAGCCTGCAACTGGAAATTCTGGCGGGCTCCAGCCCAGTACTGATGATCTTGGAGGATGCGCACTGGGCCGACCCCACGAGCCTCGAAGCGTTCGGTCGCACGGTGGACCGGATCGCGACCCTTCCGGCGCTATTGATCGTGACGTTTCGGCCGGAGTTCGAGGCGCCCTGGGTCGGTCAACCGCACGTAACATCTCTTGCCCTTAACCGGCTGGGACATCGCGACGTCGGCAGCATGATCGACCGCGTCGTCGGCAACAAGGAGCTGCCAGCAAACATCAAGCAAGACATCATCGAGCGGACCGACGGCATTCCACTGTTCGTTGAGGAGATGACAAAGGCGGTGCTGGAGGCCGGGAGCGAGCCGGAAGCGATGCAGACTGCGGCCGCAGTTCCCTCACCGGCGTTGGCGGTCCCCGCGAGTTTGCATGCTTCCCTGATGGCGCGGCTCGACCGGCTCGGCTCCGCCGCCAAGGACGTGGCACAGATCGGGGCGGCCATCGGCCGCGAGTTTTCCCACGGGCTGTTGGTCGCCGTAGTGCGCAAGCCGGAGAAGGAACTCACCTCGTCACTCGACCGTCTGAACCGAGCCGGTTTGCTGTTCCGCAAGGGCGTGCCGCCGCACGCAACATACCTGTTCAAGCATGCGCTGGTGCAGGACGCAGCCTATGGCACGCTGCTGCGCGAACCGCGGCGCGCGCTGCATGCCCGCATCGCCGAAGCACTTGAAACCCAATTCCCCGAGATCGCCGAGAGCCGGCCGGAGCTCCTTGCGCGCCACTGCACTGATGCTGGGCTCATAGAAAAGGCCGCGGCGCTGTGGGGTAAGGCGGGTCGGCGATCGCTGGAGCGCTCCGCATTGATTGAGGCCGTGGCACAGTTCAACTTGGCACTTGACCTGCTCAGGGTCTTGCCTGCGACGTCTGGGCTGCGCCAACAGCAGATCAAGCTTCAGGTCGCGCTGATAACTCCGCTCATCCATGTAAATGGGTATGCCGCGCCGGAAACAAAGGCGGCTGCGGAGCAGGCATGGCAGCTGATCACACACGCTGAAGCGCTTGGCGAATCTCCGGAAGATCCGCTGCTGCTGTTCTCCGTCCTCTACAGCCTCTGGGTGGTAAATCTTGTAGCGTTCGACGGCCCCACTATCCTTGAACTTTCCGCGCAGTTCCTGTCGCTTGCTGAGGAACAAGGGGCGACAGCTCCACTGATGATTGGGCACCGCATTAGAGGTATGTCGCTGCTCTTCACCGGGGACCCCGCGGAAGGACGAGCGCACTTTGATCGCGCGATCGCGCTCTATGATCCTATGGAACATCGCCCGTTGGCAACGCGATTTGGCCAAGACACTCGGGTGGCAATATTATCGTTTCGATCGCTCGCTCAGTGGGTGCTTGGGTATCCCGGCGCCGCGGCCGCTGATGCGGATCGCGCGCTCCAGGATGCACGCGAGGTCGGTCATGCCGCCAACTTGATGTATGCACTAGCCCACGCCGCGCAGCTTACCCGGATCCCCAGCGGAAACTACACGGGAGCGCAGGCAGAACTCGACGAGCTTGCTGCCCTCGCGGGCGAAAAGGGCGCATCGTTTTGGAAAGCATTGAGAACGCTGAATCAAGGTTGTCTCGTAGTCCTAAGTGGCCAGGCCTCGGAAGCAATTAAAGTTCTTACCCCCGGGCTTGCCGCCTACGGCGCAACGGGAGCGACGCTCTGGACGCCAATGCAGTTGTCATACTTGGCGAGAGCCCATGCGAAACTCGGCCAAACCGACGATGCGTGGCACTACATTGAAGAGTCCCTAGCCATACTGGAAAAAACGGGAGAACGGTGGTGTGAGGCAGAGGTCCACCGTGTGGTCGGCGAAATCGCCCTGATGTCACCAGAGCGAGATGCAGCAAAAGCCGAAGCCTGTTTCGAGCGAGCGCTCGCCGTTGCACGCCGCCAGCAGGCTAGATCTTGGGAGCTACGCGCGGCCATGAGCATGGCGCGGCTCTGGCGCGGTCAAGGCAAGCGACAGCAGGCCCGGGATTTGCTCGCGCCGGTCTGCGGCTGGTTCACCGAGGGCTTCGATACCCTCGATCTAAAGGAAGCCAAGGCACTGCTCGCAGAGCTGAACGACTAACAACGAGTTTTTGCCCCGAATTTTGCTGCAGCGCATGAGTCCGTTTGTGGCCCATCGCGTCATTTCGCTGCCAGGCAGGACCTCGGTCGCTTTGGGATAGAAGCAGACGTCAAGTGGAAGGCTGGACCGGCTGGTTTGATTGAGAATGACCCGAAGGGGACCTGACGAGTGTCGGCGCAGTCCGGCGAGCAGGTCGCGTGATTAAGCAGAAGTGTAAGTTAGCCTGATCACATCCTCGCCGATCCGATCATGCGCCATAAGGCGGAGCGGCGGCCGGGGTCCGGCGAAATATGGCTTGCCGTGACCAAGCACGACGGGGTGCAGGTAGATTCGATACTCGTCGATCAGACCAAGTTCGGTGAGGCTTTGCGCCAAGTTCGGCTCCCCGTCGCGCCCCAATTTCAGCTCGCGGATCGAGCCCTCAAGGTCACTTTCGACAAGCCTGGCGTTGGGGCCGACCGACTTCAACGAGCGCGAGACGACCCATTTCGGCTGGTTCCGCCACGCCGCCGCGAAGGCGTGTTCTTCCGCATCCCATTCGGGATGATCGTCGTCCCAGTAACGCATGACCTCATACATTCGGCGGCCGTACACACTGCCCGCCTGCCCCTGGGCCTCCTTGATGAAGTGGCGGAAGAGCGTGGGGCTCGGCGCGAACGCCATATGGTCGACGTAGCCGTCCAGAGACTCGTTCATTCCAAAAACGAGCTTGGCCACTGCAAAATCTCCGTCCCAGGTTCATCAGAATAGCTTGGGCACCGATACGGACCATTCGGCTTCTCCATTTCTTGTTCACGAAGGACGAGCGAACGGCCCGGGCCCCGACATCACTCACAACTTTTTTCGTAACCTCAGAAAGAGGAGTTTGAGGTAAAGCGGACTCGTTATGCTCGGAGCGAGACTCATCCACGGTGCGGTATGGGAGAATAGGGCTGCGGGCACCATTTCCGCTTCTGGCCCTTCGCGAGATTTCGCTGCAGCGCGGCGCCGCGGTCGCTTTCGGAGGGAAGCGGACATCAACAGGCAGGCACGACCGGTTAGCACGGTCGCAAATGACCCAACTCGGACATCGCCCGGAATATATTTCACTGGACCGCCCCCAAAGCCTTCCGAGCATGGAGTTTACCGCTACACTGCGACGGCCTGATCCTTTGGGGGTTGGCATGAAGCGGCGGGAGTTCATCGGGCTTGTCGGTGGGGCGGCGGCTTGGCCGGGGGTGGCGCGGGGACAGCAATCGGGTGTACCTGTGGTCGGATATCTGGTTAGCGGGTCGGCTAACCCTTTTGCAGAAGGTGCGTTCGAGCGGGGCTTGAGGGCAGCCGGTTATGTCAATGGTCGCAATGTCTCAATCGAATTTCGGCGGTCGGATGGCGACAGTGATCAGTTGTCGGCATTGGCGGCTGATCTTGTTAGCCGACGGGTCTCCGTCATTGCAGCCTTCGGTGTCACGGCAGCAATGGCGGCAAGGACAGCGACCGGAACAATCCCGATTGTCTTCACTATCGGGGTGGATCCGGTCAAGGTCGGACTTGTCGCTAGCCTGAATTTGCCCGGTGGCAACATTACGGGTACCACCACCCTGGCCGCGGAACTGGGACCGAAACGGCTTGAACTACTTCATGAATTGGTGCCCTCGGCAGAAACAATTGGCCTGCTGCAAAATCCGACCAAAAAGACAGCCGAAGTCGAGGAAAGGACCTTGCAGGAAACGGCATTCAACCTGGGCCTGAAGCTTTTTGTCGTGAATGCTAGCACCGACTCCGATTTTGAAACGGCGTTTTCTACATTAACTCGACGTCAGATCGGCGCGCTCGTTATCGGCCCTGACGGTTTTTTCGCAACCCGTGTTGTGCAGCTTGCCGCACTGAGCGTCCGACACAAGGTACCAACCATATTCCAGTTTCGTGAATTTGCCGAGGCCGGTGGCCTAGTGAGCTATGGTGGCAATTACAGTGAAACGAGCCGTCAAGGCGGCTTGTATACCGAGCGAATTCTCCGGGGAGAGAGGCCCGAGAATCTGCCGGTTCTACAAGCCACAAAAGCCGAGCTATTCATCAACATGAAGACCGCAAAGACGCTCGGGATAACATTCCCAACCGCGATACTAGTTCGCGCCGACGAGGTGATCGAATAACGATGCTGTTCCGCTGCACTGCATGAGTCTGTTGTTGGCACTTCGTGTCATTCCGCAGTCGTGCAGAATTAGGTCGCTTTTGGGGGCGAAGCGGACATCAATAGGCGGACAAGAACGGCTGGCTCGGTCGCAAATGACCGATTGTGTTGAAAAAGTCGAAAATATCGCCGCGACAAAATTCCTGGAAAAGCGAGCTAAGCGGTCCCCCACGTCCCAGAATGCCAAGCGCACCAGCGGTTCTTAGAAAATTGGTCCCGACGCCGGATAAGACTTTTTCAACAGAATCGACCCGGAACGGATATCGAGACTCGATATGAGCGCCGCACCAAATTGACGCGACGCTCGCTTGGTTCTTTGCATGGGAGTGGGTCACTTTGACATTCCCGACCCCCGCGCTTGGCTGGAGGCGCATCTCGGGCCGTTGGCGTTTTATGAGGAGAAATAAGGAGGGGCAAACCAAGCAATCGGGAAGCGAACCAAGTCCACAAGGTCAAAGAGGCAATAACTTGCTGAGGAAAGACGGTGACTCGGCCTGCTTCGCATTACGTGCGGTCTGGGCCTTTTGTTGCTTTTGCGTGGGCCGCACAGATGCCGAGGCATTTTTCGCGACCGGTGCCGGGTGAATTTGTATTGGCTTGGCCAAATCCCGGGCATCTTGCTCGGCGTTCCAGGCCTGGAACTTCCTAAAGAGGGCTTCAGGTGATGTTTCGTCGGTCTCCTGAGTCCGGCTGGCGGGTTCAGGGGCCCTGATTTCGCAGGTCGGGACGTCCTTCGCTGTCGGCCGCAGGGTCTCAGCATCAGCGGTTGATGGGATTACAACTGATTGAATTATCGGTGTGGACTGATCGGTACCAGGTTGAGGCGCAGATTTGTCGGCCAAGCGAAGCTGTGGGGTGCCTGCAAAGAGCGTCACCGGATTTACCGTCGATAGAATCGCAATACCGGTCGCTGCGGCTGTCGTAAGCAAAACACTCGCTACGGCAACCGCTCTGTCGTTCCTGACACCCTGCTGCTTAGGTTTATCGGCGAGAACGAGAATAAGAGATTCATTGGCGAAAGAGAGAAGTTTATCGGAGAGACCGTCTTTTGTCGCCATCGCCAGATCCCTCAGCCCAATGTTGACGCTAGCTGGTATCGAAGGTCCAAAAAGCGGAGAAATCTTGGTATCAAAAAGGGGCTCGATCCCTATCGAACCGCAGACGTCATGATCTTGTGGAAAACTCTTCAGGGTATGGAGGCCTTTGGCCACTTGAGCGCTTTGCGGTGCACGGTGTGGATTACGCGCCGGCCGCGCAGCCCAAGAGTGACATCTATCTCTCGCTGCTGCCGCTGCTGAACAGCGGACGCGTTGAGTTGTGGATAACCCGCGCTTGGTTCCGCCTGTAGCACTGCAACGCAACAAGAATTCAACCGACCTATGCTGTCTTTTTTTGCAGGAGATGATCATGACATTCGGCGATGCCATCCGCACCGGATTTGCTAATTACTTCAATTTTGCTGGGCGCGCCATGCCGAGTGAGTTCTGGTACTGGGTGCTGTTTACGATTCTCGTCAGCATCGTAACGGCCATCGTCGACGCGATCTGGTTTCCGGACTTCTACCCGATCTCGCCGCTGACTGACTTGTTCGGGCTGGCAACCTTGCTGCCAGGACTGGCCGTGTCGGTCCGCCGCCTGCACGACACAAATCGCAGCGGCTGGTGGATCCTGCTGTGGTTCATTCCGCTCATCGGCATCATCGTGCTGATCGTCTGGTGGGTTCAGCAGGGCACGCCTGGCCCGAACCGGTTCGGCCCGGATCTCTCCCACGCCGGCATTGCGCCGGTGTGAAATCGACGCGAATGGCCCATCGCGACATTTTCCCTGCGCTGCGAAGTGCGGTCGCTTTCGGGGCATAGCGGACATGGTCACGCTTGTTGCTGGCTCGACTTTGGTCGCGAACGAATGACCCGAAGCGGCATCCGACTCGGTGCGGTCGCCATTGCCACAATTAAGTCGGTGCCTTTGGGGAAGGTGTAAGGGTGCAGGCGGAAGGGTCAATGCGTCTATCTTTTTGCATCCTTGGATTGGCTGTTGCATGGCTGGTCTTGTCGTCCGCGGAGGCTCATAGTCGGGGCTTCGCTTGGTTCTTCTCGCACTCCAGACCTCACGGAACTTGTTCGGGGCAACATGTAGTCGCGACCTACTATGCCTCAGGGCGGCGGACGGCGAGTGGTCAAGCCTTCGATCACAACGGGTATACGGCCGCGCATCGCACGCTGCCTTTCGGGTCGCGGGTAACGGTTACAAATCCTGAGAATGGGAAGTCCGTTACTGTGGTGATCAATGACCGCGGTCCTTTTACGCGCGGGGTTACACTTGATCTAACTCGTGGCGCCGCTCGCCCGATTGACATGTACCGAACGCAGTGGGTGTGTATGCTCTGAGAGCAAGTGGCCGTCGTTGACCGTATGGAATGGCGAAACTTCTCGTGCTTCGCGTAATGGCGCCCAACGATAAGGTCACTTTCGCCTGACGGATGGGAGAAGGCAATGATCTTGGTGAACGGCAGCGTGACGGCGCGGGAAGACTCTTTCGATGAGATCCTCAGACTGAGCCAGGAACACGTCAACCGCTCGCGGGCGGAGCCTGGCTGCATCGCCCATGCAGTGCATGTCGATTGCGAGAATCCACTGCGCCTGGTGTTCTTCGAGCGATGGGCCGATCGCGACGCGCTACTGAAACACTTTGCATTGCCGGCGTCGCGCGAACTTGTGCGATCCCTGCAAACGCTCGCCGCAGGCCCAACAACGCTTGAACTTTTCGACGCGAGCAAGATCGAAAAACTCTAGGACGCATGCCAGGGTTGCAGCAGAACGCGCCACCAATAAACGGAAGAATACCCATGTACTACGGCTGCCTGGCTCTCAGGGCAGACGCCGCCCAAGCACGAGGACAACGAGAAGACGATCGACGAACTACGCGCCCGCATCCGGAAGACCGTCGCTTTCGCGGAGAGCGTGAAAGAGGTGCAGTACGCGGGCGCGGGTGAGGGCAAAGTCAAATTCTCCTGGGCGCCCGGCAAGGCCATCGGCGGCGAGGACTACCTGCTGCAGATGACGATCCCCAATACCTTTTTCCACATTGCGATGGCATACGCCATCCTTCGCCACAGCGGAGTCGATGTCGGCAAGATGGATTTTCTTGGACCTGTCAATCTGGTCGTCGGCTGATCGGTCAAGGTGCGTCCTTCAAACGGGCTGTGGAGGAATGTCTGCAAATGGCCCTTCGCTACATATTGCAGCGCCGTGCGGCCGCGGTCGCTATCGGGGTCGAAGCGGACATCAATCTGTAGGCTGGGTTCGATGACTCGGTCGAAAATGACCCACACGGACATTTCGAGTCTGAGCGGCAGGGCTGTTTGCTAATTCCCAGCCGCGAGTGTCTACCGGTTTCGAAGCCTCAGAAGATAGTCGATTTGGCGCTCTCTCCAGCTATGATCCTTGGTTGCGAGCGTATCGACGCAAACATCGACGCAGATGTCGCAAATAAAGAGCTCAGGGCATTGGATAAGGTGCGTTACCTGATCAACGGTTCGCCCGCAGAAGCAACATGCGGTAGCTGTCATCGTCGCGCTCCGTTGTTGCCCCGCCAGCGCTATTTGGCGTTCGGAAACAAATCCGCAAGACGGATCTGCTGCCTGTGATCCTCGGCTGGCGCTTTGGCCCTCAATTGACAGTTGGTCAGCGTCTGGTCACGTTCAGACATAGTTCTGGTGTCGCCGTCCTCTTCTCTTGGCCGTCCTGAGTTTTAGCGTTGGCCCCTTTTGGAAGGGGCGCCTGTTTCCCACATTGCAGCTATCTTGGAGGAATACATGTCGCAGGGAAAGCCGCTTCATTGCGTTTTTCTAATGAACGATGATTTCACTCCGATGGAGTTTGTAGTTCACGTCCTAGAGCGCTTCTTCGATATGGATCCCGAGACCGCAAAGCGCACCATGCTTCGCATCCACAATGAAGGTGCTGGGGAGTGCGGATTTTATCCACGCCAAGAAGCCGAACAGAAAGTCGCCGAGGTAGTCGCTTTTGCCGAGCGCCACGGTCATCCGTTACAGTGTGCTTACGAAACGAGTCGAGAAATATCCGAATAGGCCGCCTCAGTGGGGTGGCTGTTTCATATCAGGCCAAGCCTGGCGATGTCACCCATTGGCCCAAAAACCGACCTGACGGAATACGGCTCCGATGTCTGCTTGTGGGGGGTAAAGCCGACATGCCTTGGGCCCACCGGAATGACAGCAAATGACCCACGACGGACATCGCTCCCAGTTTACTAAGGCTGTCTCGCGGGTCCGATCTGCGGCGCGCGCACCGGCTTGGCCACCCCATAGAAGATGACAACGCCTTGGCCACCGCAGCGGGTCGAAAGCGCCTCGCTGGGGTTAGGGTAGCAGCTATCGATGTCTTGCCAGTTGTTCATTACCCAGACGTTGCCTACCGGATCGACTGCGAGGTCGGTTTGTAGCTGCAAGCCTCCTCCTACGTAACCGCCCGGCGGTGATATTTGGTCGCCGGTCTTCATGCCGGGCGGACAGTTCTCCGTGCGCGCACCGCACAGCTGCACGATTGGACTGCTAGGCATCGCGAAGTTGGAAATCCAAACATTGTCGTTGCCGTCCACGACCGCAGCCCATGGGCCGGGGAGGCCGCCGCCCTTGAAAGGCGAACCGGGATATGGGGTGCCCCATCCGGTCTTAGCACCGTGACGCTGCCACTACCGCCCTTTTGCTCGGACATAGTCTTAGTCAGGTAGTCAGACGCCTTCGCAACACCCTCGAGCTTGACGCGTGCATCGAAGTCTATCAGATGGGCCATGCCGATCAGCCCGCTGCCGAAGCGTTCGGTGATCCAGACGTTGCCTTGGCTGTCGATGGCAAGGCCGCTATTGTTAAATCCGGTCTTGAATTTCTCGACCTTGCTGGGATCGGCGGTGGGAAAGCGCGTGACGTGGTCGAGGGCGCTATTGGATACCCAGATCCGGTCCTGCTGGTCGATGGCGAGGTGAAAAGGTGCCTTGAACGACTTGCACGGCTCCGCGCTATCGCCCTCGCAAACGATCCGGCCTGCGGTGATATCCCCCTTAGGAAAGTACACGAGCTGGCTCTTCTCGACACCGAGAACCCAAACGTCTCCGTTTGGCGTGACGATGACCCCCTGCATAAGTCCGAGTTTGCCATTGAAGGTGATGCCTTCCGGCGGCGTCAACGGCTTGCCGTTCTTGTCAAATACCGTGATGGATTTACTGCCGTAGTTGGTGAGCCAAGCATTGTCCTTGGCATCGACGGCTGCACCGAAGGTGCCACCTTCCATCCCGCCGCCAGTAAAACCCGTGGTGATCGGTGAAATCGGACGGCCATTCGGTGCGAACTTGGTGGCATGACCCTGCCATAAGCTGTCCGACGCCTGCCAGCCCACCGTGAAGTTGTCGCCGACCCAAAGGTTGCCCTCACTGTCGAACATGGCTTTGCCGCCCGCGCGATAGCCACCACCGTCGAACTTGAGCGGCAGAACCCACGCGCTTGGCGCAGTGTTGAGATAGGGCATGTACGGAACGTCCCGAAGGTTTTTACCCTTCGGGATCGGATAGAATTGTTCGATAAGAGCGAAAACTCGCGTGGGCTGATACCACGGAGCGCGAGCAATCGACTGTGCTGCCGCCAGCGTGTCATTCGGGGCATCACCCTTTGGCGGTATGGTCGCTGCGTAAAGCTTGGGGCACGCATCCGGTGTCACACTCGTGACGCATCCGGCAATCACATCAGCAAGCGTGGCGAAGTTGGCCATCGTCGGCGTCTGGCCGCTGTTGAGCGGGTCTTGAATGACGCCGCCCCAGCCACCGGTTTGAAGGTCGACAAAATTGGGCACGTTCCCTGCGGCAATACGTAGGCTTAGCGCGGGACCCTTGATTGCAGCGCCGTCAATGAATTGCGCGTGAGTCCAAACCGAAGCCACGGTCGTCATCTCGTTGATCGTGACGGTTGCCGGGGGTTTGTCGCCTATCACCGTCATCAGCGCGATCGCGGGGTTGTCACCGCTTTGCGCACTGGCTTTGGGTTGGCCGCCCTTTGCGATCAGATAAAGTATGGCGTCTTTATTGGGCGCGTCAGTCGAATTGAGCGTGAAGCTTCCATCAGCTTCGGTCCGTGCCTGACCCAGTTGGGTCGGCGCGCCCGCACTTGCAGCCCAAAGAGTAACCGTTGAGTTGGCGATGGGTTGGCCACCACCTTGTACTTGTCCTTTGAGAGTGTCCGCCGCTGCGGCTGTGCCGTACGCCACGTAGCCTATTAGACCCGCCATCAACAGCGTCGTCACGATGGGGGATTTCGCAAGCTGGACCATGAGCGGCTCCATATTATTTCGAGAAAACCGAAGGTTTATGGAGGTGACTTCGTTTAGCAGAATTGATGTGGATCAAACAAAGGCACTAAAGCGCCCGGCCTCCCATGTCGGCTGTTGGCACTTTTCGGAAGTGGTCCGACTGACCGACGATGTCCCGTTCACGGGGCAAAAGCGTAAGTCTCTGTTGAACAACCCAAGGTCCGTTGATGACCCAACTGAGACATTTGCGCACACGCCGCAATGCTGCCGGTTTTGAGGTGCCGGTAGGGCGAATACTGCGCGCGGGTCATTTCGTGCCGAAGAATCCCGGGCGAGCGTTCGCCGCGTCCGTCCGCTGCCGACAGAATTCGGTTCTGACGTGCGATGCTGCTCAGAGGGAGACATCAGATGGCCAACACGATCAGCACGAGCACCCAGCACCGAGCGGCGATACCGCCTGACGACGTGAACAACAAACTCACGGTGGCCAACCCCGACGATCCGAAGATGCGTCACATCTCGGTCGCCGGCGGCACCTACACGATCCTTGTGGCCGGTGAGGAGACGGGCGGCCGTTATTGCCTGATCGACATGCTCGTGCCGCCTGGCGGCGGCCCGCCACCGCATCGTCACGACTTCGAGGAGATGTTTACGATCCTAGACGGCGAGATAGAGTTGACCTTCCGGGGCGAAGCGTATCAGGCGAGCGCCGGCTCGACCGTGAACATCCCCGTGGCCGAGAACGGACCGGCCACCTGTGCTGTACTGGCGTGGGACAAGACCAAGCCACGCGCCGAAGTCGCGCCCGTTCGAATGCCTCGCCGGTACCGATGGCCGCCACCACGGCTGTCGAGATCAGTGGGCCAACGCCGGGAACGCTCATGAGGCGACAGCAATTCGCTTCCTTCTCCCCGACCTGGATGATCTCGCCAG
>Ga0210407_10001347_pt1 | contig 23441 bp, 21 predicted proteins | sample IncBWC27MmetaG_FD_150860 | JGI IMG/M metagenome (GOLD analysis project Ga0210407, IMG submission 150860) | Forest soil microbial communities from Barre Woods Harvard Forest LTER site, Petersham, Massachusetts, United States - Inc-BW-C-27-M | ecosystem: Environmental > Terrestrial > Soil >... | reverse complement strand
GAGTTAGGCGAGGGCCAAATTCAAGGTAGCGCAGACGATCTCGCGGCAGGAAAGAAAATTGTGAAAATAAATTCTACTTTACCGGGATTGTCGCCCAGCATTTCGTTTATTTGCGAACCGCGGTCCCTCCGGGGCTGCTGCGCAAATACTCGATACCTGTCGTACGCTTGCCATCGAACAAATTGCGGTGCACCAGCGCGTTGGTGACGAGCTGGAAGTTCGGCCGCCTCAATGCCGGCTGCACCCAGCAAGAATAGGGGGAAAACCGCAGCGCATTCCGCCTTACTCCGATGCGAGGCTTGATCCGCACATGCCGGACTATCACCGCAATCGGGTTGCAGGTCGAACGTTCTTCTTCACGGTGAGTAGCCCGGGGTGCCCACGACTTGACGAGCCGGCTCGCGCGCGTAAAGCGGTGCACGCGGGCGTTGCGGCAGCCGTGGGCACATAAACGGGGCGATCATGTCGGCAGGGTGCAGATCCGACGGCTCGACTGCGCCCGCTTTCGCTATGCCGCCATTCTTTGCCGTGCTGCGCCTTTGATCAGCGTGGCACCCTTCTCGGCGATCATGATCGTCGGCGCGTTGGTGTTGGTCGAGGTGACCGCCGGCATCACCGAGGCGTCGATGACCCGCAGCCCGTCGATGCCGTGCACCCGCAACTCGCTGTCGACGACGCTCATCGCGTGGCTCCCCATCATGCAGGTGCAGCTGGCGTGATAGCACGTGCTGCCGTTGCGCCGCGCGTAATCGAGCAACTCGTCGTCGGTCTGGACATGGACCCCCGGCAGGGTTTCTTCCCGGACGAATTGCTTCAGCGCGGGTGCGGCGAAGATCCGCCGGGCAAATCGCAATCCGCCGACGACGGCGCGCCGGTCGCTCTCTTCCGAGAGATAGCGCGGGTTGATCGCCGGCGCCTCGCCCGGCCGGTTCGACTTCGCTTCGACATAGCCGCGCGACAACGGCCGCATCTGCCACGCTCCGGAACTCAGACCGGGTGTCTCCTCGAGTTCGCCGATCTGGCCGCCCTTGAAGCTGCCGGGGGCGAACGTGACTTGCACATCGGGTGTGGCCGACTCTTCCAGCACCTTGACCGAAGCAGCGATAATCGAGGGGCTGTAGGTCAGCATGCCCTTGCCGGTGATCAGCCAGCGCAGCACCTCCCCGGCGAGCGGCAGGCCGCGCGAGCGCTCGTTGGCGGTCTGGGCGCCGACCACTGGATATGAGACGCGCGCGGTATAGTGGTCCTGCATGTTCTTGCCGACGCCGCGCAACTCGTGCACGACTGGCACGCCGATCTTTCCCAGGTGCTCGGGATCGCCCACCCCCGACAATTGCAGGATGTGCGGCGAGCCGATGGCGCCCGCCGAGAGGATCACCTCGCGGGTTGCGTCAGCCCGTTCGACCACCCCGTTGCGGGAGAGCTCGATGGCGACCGCGCGCTTGCCCTCGAACACGACGCGGTGCACCAGCGCGTAGGTCATCAATTGCAGGTTCGGGCGCTTCAATGCCGGGTGCAGGTAGGTCCGCGCGGCGCTGGCGCGGCGCCGACCTCCGCGCGTCTGTTGGCACCAGCCGATGCAATCGCTATGGCCGGGCGGCAGGTCGTTGACGTCCTCGCGGTATTCGAGACCGACCTGTTTGCCCGCCTCGAGTGCTGCCGCGCAGATTGCCGGCCTGTCGGTCTTCGAGGTGAAGAGTGGGCCGTCCTTGCCGCGCACCGCGCTGCCTTCACCCTCCCAGCGCTCGGCCCTGCGGAAATAGGGCAAGCAGTCATCCCATGACCAGCCGCGATTGCCGAGCTGCGCCCAGTGGTCGTAATCCTCGGGCTGGCCGCGGATGTATATGAGGCCGTTGATCGAAGATGACCCGCCGATTACCCGGCCGCGCGTGTAGACGATGGCGCGCCCGTTGGTGCCGGGGTCCGGCTCGGACCGGTACTTCCACGTCAGGGTATCGTGGTCGAGCATCTTGAAGAACCCGGCCGGGATGTGAATCAACGGGTTCCAGTCGCGCCCGCCGGCCTCGATCAGCAATACTTCGGTACCGGGATCCTCGGTCAGCCGGTTGGCCAACACGCAGCCGGCCGAGCCCGCTCCGATGATGATGTAATCCGCCTTCATTCTCTGCGCTCCTCCGGGCCCCGTGGTTCTATTCTACCGAATCCCGTTTCTCGCCGCCGAACACATTGTAGGTCCGCTTCTGATACCAGGTCATGTAGTCGGTGTAATAGGTCGTGGGATACTTCGGCGGCTTGTTCGGTCCCACACAGGTCGGCACGGCGGCGACCGGCCAGTCGATATTGCTGTCGCAGAAAAAGGCCAGCGCGTAGCGCTCGCCACCCGAGTGATTGACGGCGCGGTGCGGCGTGGCGAGAAAGCAGTCGTTGGTCCAGCGCTGCAGCAACTGGCCTCCGTTCACCACATACGCCTCAGGAATGGCCGGTGCGTCGATCCATTTGCCGCTTTGCGTACGGATCGAGAGACCCGGCAGCTCGTTGGGGGCAAGCAGAGTGAGGAAACTGGTATCGGTGTGCGGGGCGATCCCGAACTCATCCTGCGGCGGGCCGGCCTGGTGCGGATAGTGCGTCATCCGCAATTTGTACTGCGGCTCCTTGAATGGTCCGTCAAAATATTCCGCCGGCAGGTCCAGCGCGCGGGCGTAGAGCCGCACGATCTTCTGCACTAGCCGCTCCATCGCCTCGCAATAGTCGACAATGACGTCACGGAACCCCGGTAAATCGGACGGCCAGCGGTTGGCGCTGCGGAAGCGGCGATCGACGACCACGTCCGGATGGTCGTTTGGCAGGTCTCGTGCAACAAACAGCGCCTCGTTGAGATTCGGCTTGGTGACGGTCTCGACGGTCGACGTACGGAGCGTATCGCCCTTCATCGGCAGGTACCCGACATTGTGCTTGTCGAGCTTGATCTCCGCCTTCTTCGCGAGCGGCTGTGCGTGGAAACGCGCGACCTGGCGGAAGACTTCGCGGATCTGCCCTGAAGGGACGCCGTGATTGACGATGAAATAGAAGCCGATCTCGGTCAGCGCAAACCGAAGTTCTCCAGCGGTGCGGTCAATCGCGCCCGGCGCGCCGACCAAGTAGGGGCCGAGATCGATGACCGGAATGATTTCTGTGTCGGCCATCCGACACTCCTGCTTGCCCGCCGCACGATAGCGCCCCTAAAGCATCGCGGTCTAGCGCCGCGGCGGCGGGGCTTAAGTCACGATCAGGCCGAAGAACCGGTCTGGAACTGCTGCAGCAACTCACCAGTCTTGGCGTCATAGGCTTGCATGTTGTCGTCGGGCTCGCCGTGGAAGACGAGGCCACCGGCGGTGGTCGTGCAACCGCCGCCGTTGCCGATACGGTACGGCGTTTTCGTCAGCCACACGATCTTGTTGGTGTTGCCGCCAACCGCAGTAAACGTGCCGCCCATTGGTGAGCCGATCGGCGCCGATCGGGTGCCGCCGACATAGCGCAACCCCTTCTTAAAAGCATCGCCGTAGCGGACAAAGGCGCTGGTCCGCACTGTCGCGACCACATAGAAACTGCCGGTGTCCGGGTTGTACGACATCGGCGCACAATTCGTGCCGCCGACCCCCGAGGGCTGGATCACAACCGGCTCTTCCCAAAACACCTCGAAGATGCAGCCGGCTTTTTCGTAGCCCTCGAGCGGCTCGGCGCATTGCGGCACGGTCGCGTCGCCGATCGGATAGGGTTGCGTCTTTGACGTTTTCTGCCGCGGCTCCTGTGGGACCGGCCGTTCTTCGATGCCGATCAGCGGTTTGCCGTTGGTCCGGTCGAGGATGTACACCCAGCCAGTGCGCCTAGCCTCGTGATGCGTTGCGGGCCTGAGCGGCGGTCTCCGAAGGAGACATCCAACCCGCCTTTCTCACAGTCATAGAAGAGCGGTCCGCGTCAGGAACCGATGCGGGCCATATCTCTAAATGTTCACTCGTCCGGCGGAATGATCGGCAACAGGATGTGCGAGGGTCGGGCGGCGTCGGCGAAGATGCGGTTGCGGGCGATGCGCGGGTGCTGCCACTCGCCTTCCGGCTCGCCAGAATTCGGGTTGACGTCGAAATGGGGGAAGTTGCTGCTCGATATATCGAGCCTCAGGCGGTGCCCCCGGCAGAACAAATTGGCGATCGGGAACAGCTCGATGGTGATCCCATAGACCTCGCCCGGCACCATCGGCCTGGGCCGCTCCCAGCTGTCGCGATAGCGCACCCGCAACAAGCCCTCGGTCAGGTTCATCGCAAAGCCGTGCGGGAGGTCGGCGCTCGGCGGATGGACATCGATCAGTTTCGCCGTGAAGTCGGTGTCGGGAGCGTCGGAGGCGATCCACAGCCGCACCGTAACCGGTCCGGTGACTTCAAGGTCATGGTCGAGCGGCGGCGTCGCGAACATCACTAAGTCCGGGCGAAGGGCGGCGGCGCTCTGGTCGAAGGCGCCGGCATACATGACAGGCTCGCCCGAGCTGATCGCGCCGCCCAGCGTCGGCGCCGGATCGTGCGGATCAAAGGCATAGTCGACCGAGCCCGAACCCGCCGCCGGCTCTGGCGAAAGGCTCCGGTCGGCGTGCAGGTAGAGAGGTGTCCAGCGGGTCCGCGGCAATGGCCACTCGGCCGCGCTGCGCCAGCGTCCGCCATGGTCGAGGCGGCCGTCGCGATTGCGCCGCCCCGAGCCGCCGCCCATGACGAAGACGCGTACCGGCGGCTCCTCGTCGATACCGTTGGCGAGCCCCTTGCTCCAGCGGTCGAACCAGCGCCGGCGCAATTCAAAGAAATCCTTGGCAAGGTTGCCATCGATTGGAGCAGCGGGGCCAAATTCAACCTCGCCGGCATGGCTCAACGAGCGGTCGCCATGGGTCCACGGCCCGAGGATCAGCTGCATCCGGCTGCGTTTGACCCGCGACAGGCCGACGTAGTTCTCCATTGCCGTGCGGGCATAGGGGTCGTACCAGCCCGACAAATGCACGATCGGCACATCGGCATAGCGGTCGTAGAAACCCTCCGCATAGATCCCCGGCTGTTTCCAGTAATCGTCGAAGACGCCATGTGACCACTGCTCGAAGAGGTAGTCCTCGTATTCGGGCGCGGCGCTGATCGGCGAGTCCCCTCTATGCCAGGGCATGCGGCGGAACCAGGCGCGGATGTCCTGCGCTGCCAGAGCCGCCTTCACTTCCGGGTCGCGGGCATCGGCGAGGGCGTTACGATAGGCCCAGGTCGCCTGCTTCAGATCGAATGCGCCGCCATGGCGGATACCGCTGCGGTAGGCGTTGGAGAAGCCGCCGCAATCGAGGAACTGTGCGGCCAGTCCCGGCGGGTCGAGGCAGCCGAGTGCCGCCTGCGTGTGGGCCGCATAGGAGAGCCCAAAGGTGCCGAGGCGGCTGTTGCACCATGGCTGGTGCTGCAGCCAAGCGAGCGTGTCGCAGCCGTCCTTGGCCTCGCTCAGATATTTTGTGAATTGGCCGCCCGAACGATAGCGGCCGCGGCAGTCCTGATAGACGACGGCATAGCCGTGCTCGACGAAATAAGCGGCGACCTCCGTCCGCGACCGCGGCATCGCGACCGCAGCGGTGCGCTCGGATCGACTCGGCGCCGATTTGTCGTAGGGCGTGCGTTCGAAGAGCACCGCAAACGGCCCCGGCCCAGTCGGCCGGTAGACATCGGTCGCCAGCATCACCCCGTCGCGCGCTGGCACCATCAGATCGCGCTCGACAACCATCCCGCCCATGTCCGTCATCCGCCATCTGCCAGAAGGATTACTAACCGTGACACTTCCTAAGAAACGGAGGAAAGGAGGTCCACCTGAGCCACCACACCCACCGAACCCTCGCTCTTCGCCGCGCGCCGCGCGTGCTCCGCTCGTGATGGCCTCCCTCTGAGGCCCCTCTATGGCTCGGTGCACCGGCGCGCGGAAGCGATGATCGAAGCTAGCGCCGGGTTTGATCGCTGGTCCGACAGGTCATGGCTACCGCTTGCCTTTCGCTCTCCGCCACAAGGCGGGGCGAACCCGGCTATTTCGGCCGGCTATTTCGGATAGATGCGCTGGTAAACCCCTGGCGACCCCTCGTCGTGCCGCAAATTCGGCTGCACCCGCCTCGTCCACGGATTGCTCGCTCTTGCCCGGTTCCATGCCTCGCTCTCCGAGACCCGGGCACCTTCGAACTCGTAGACGGTCAGGTATTTGGGCTGGCCTTCGACGGCGACAAAGCGGCGGGCGCCGAGGCAGCCTGGGACCGCCAAATAGCCCGGTATGTAAGCCGTATTGTACCAGGCGTTGAACTCCTCCTCCATCGCGGTGGGGATGTCGATCCGCCCCATCTGGAGGAACGGAGCCATCGCCACGGTCTGCTCGATCGGTTGAGTGTGCACCGGGAAGATCTGCCGATACGCGTTGCGTAAGAAGTTGCGCCCAATGCGGCTCGTCCCCGTCTTGGCTCGCTGCGGCGAGGGCTGATATTTAACGGTGTCGAGGTAGGCCGCGCTGCGCAACACGTTGTGGTCCTCGAGTTCGTACATCGCGAGGTATTTCGGTCCGCCCCTCACCGCGACATAGCGGCCGGCGCTGAGGAAGCCCGGCACCTCCAGCAAGCGTGCAATGTGCTCCTCGTCGTACCAGCGATTGAACTCGGCCTCGAACTCGGCATCGATGTCAGTCCAAACCATCAGCAATCCGGTTCCGCGTGTCTTGGCCATTGCCGTCCTCTTGTTCCGCCGCTGTCTTGGTAACTTGGTGGCCTGCAGATGCCGGGTAGCATAAGCGTCCCGAGAACAGATGCATCCATTATTCCGGCACCCGACAGGTCCGCGTCGCAGAGGTTTGTTCCCCTGAGGTCCCCGCCGGCGCCGGGGGTCTGGCCCGCTGAGCGGCTGCCGCCTCCCGGCACCTCCCTCAGGGCAGGGAGAAAACTCGATCCGGCACCGGAAGACGCCTTCCTCAGCGGCCATAACACCTTGTAGATCAAATAGGTAGCTACCCGCAACAGCACGCGGGCAGCAGGGAGGCGATCGGCGGTCCTGAGGGAGGCAGCAGGGAGACTTTGTGTCGGCATTCGCACCGCTCTCTGATAAGTTATCATTGTTATAAACGCACTTTATGACTTGATAAAATGGCACACCTGTGCTATAAAGTCAAGCTCGAGATCGGTTACGGGAAGCAACAGAGGGCGGCGTTCGTGGACGGCAATGGGCGATGTTGGGCCCGTAGTGGACCTCGAAGAGTTGAAGCGTTTGCTGGTCGCCTTCGTCGAAGTAGCGGACATTAGGAGCCGGGCAGGTGGGTCAGAAATTCATAGACAGCGGCCAGTTCGTCATCATCCATTCGTCCGATCGGACGCCACGGCATTTGTTCGCTGAGGCCATGGCCGTTGGGATCGATACCGGTGCGCATGGCGGCGATGAATTCCGCAAGCTTCCAGTCCTTGACGAGGTTGAGGTCGGGTCCGAGCGGCCCGATCTGGCCGGGCACGCCGCCGCTTAAACGAGGGCCGTGGCATTGGCGGCAATCCTGATACGACAGGATGTATTCGCCAAATTGCAAGGTCGGGCCCTTCGGCGGCGCAGTGATCCTGCCGGTGATGACCGGCTTGCCGCTCGGCAGCATGCCCGCGCCGAGCATCACCACGCCCAACAGGCTGAGCTGATCCGGCGGATTAGGGGTTGGCTCTCCGGCCGCCGGAACGCTGCGGAGGTAAGCGATCACCGCCTTGGTATCGTCGTCGCTCAATCTGCCGGCGTTGGTGTAGGACATAACCGTCAGCCATCGCCCGTCTGCGTCGACGCTGTTGCGAATCGCACGAAAAATCTCGCCGTCGGACCAATGTTTCAATGGCCCGGCCGGGGTCAGGTTGGAGGACACGAACGACCCGACGGAGATCGGGAAATGCTCGCCGATGTCGAGACCACCAGTGAGCCTGCCGGTCGTTGAATGGCACGCACTACAAAATCCATCGACAAGCGCCATGCCGCGCGCAATTCGATCAGGCGTTGCCTCGACTTTGAGATCCGGAATCGGGGCGCTGCGGGCATGCTGCTTGAGCATCCCTGCGATCAAGAGCGCGCTCACGGACGACACGGTGACGGTGAGCACGGCCGCGAGCCCCAAACTGCCCCATTTCAAAAGGCTGTTTCTGACCCGCCAGCCGCGGAAGCCCCACCAGGTCAGCAGCGCGGCAATAGCGATCAACGCTATCAGGCAGATGATATTTTGCATGCTGGCTTCTCAATGAGTTGAGCCACGGAGGCGCGCGCGGAGATTTGGATGCCGAATGGACGGTGCGGTGGGCGAATCTCAAATGGACCGCCGCCGGATTTGGGTGAGGTGCTAACCGACGACACTCAACAACAGCTATAACCGCAGAATTACGAGACTATTTCAGCACGCGCTTTTCGAGTTACAGTCGCAACCTTGATGGCGACCGGGTTCTTTGCCGGGCGCCGCCTCGGCATGTACCCAATCGAGTCGGCGATCGTGAATGCCTGCCACAGCGGCCAGGGCGGTACCGGCGACATTGCGATCCTGACCGCGGCCAACCGCATGCAGCTGTGCCGTTCGCGCAGATCGCCACCCGCATCGGCGGTGCGATTACCGTGACGCTGACGCTGATCCTTCTCGCCCAACTGGCTTAGCGCTCCGGCTTGCCCTCCCCGCGGAGAGCGGCTAGACGGTTCTCGCTTTAGCGAATAGAGAAGCCAAGCTCGACCTGCCCGACCATCAAGCCGGACCGGCTCTTACCTGCAATGCCGGCCACTCGAAAGACACGAGAAGATGAGGATAGCGAACGATGACCGATGAAGTTCGTGACAGAGCCCGCGCACTCGGGCTGGATCGTCTGACCGACGAACACCTCGAGCAATTCGAGCGTGCGACGACCGACATGGAGCGCCACCTGAAGCGCCTGCCGCGCGACATGCCGCCGACACGGGAGCCGGCGCACATTTACCGGGCGAAGAGGCCAACGTCGTGAGCGGCGACCTCGCCTATCTCGGCCTCGCCGAAGCCGCCGCGCTGATCCGCGACAAGAAATTGTCGCCGGTCGAGTATACGACGGCGCTGCTGGCACGGATCGACCGCCACGACCCCGAACTGAACGCCTTCATCGCGTTGACGCCGGAGCGAGCACTTACCGCGGCGCGGGAAGCGGAAGCTGAGATCACGGCCGGTCGTTGGCGCGGGCCGTTTCACGGCATGCCCTATGCGCTCAAGGACATCATCGATGTCGAGGGGATCGCGACGACGGCGCATTCGCGGGTCCTGGCAGACAACGGCGCCCGCTCCCACGCCGCGGTCACCGATCGGCTCGAAGCCGCCGGAGGGGTGTTGCTCGGCAAGCTCTCGACCCATGAATTCGCGATCGGTGGCCCGTCTTTCGATTTACCCTGGCCGCCCGCGCGCAACCCGTGGAACCGCGACCATTTCTGCGGCGGCTCGTCGAGCGGCAGCGGCGCCGGCCTCGCCGCCGGGTTCTTCCCGGCTGCACTCGGCACCGACACCGGCGGGTCCATTCGCAACCCGGCCTCGATGTGCGGCATCACCGGGATGAAGCCAACCTACGGCCGGGTCAGCCGCCGTGGCGTCGTGCCGCTCGCCTTCTCGCTCGACCATGTCGGCCCGATGACGCGCACGGTGCGCGACAATGCACTGATGCTCCAGGTGATCGCCGGGCACGACCCGGCCGACCCGGCAAGCGCCGACGAGCCGGTGCCCGATTACGGGGCGATGCTGGGTCAGGACGTCAAGGGATTGCGGATCGGCCTCATCCGGCATTTCTACACACAGGATGTCGCCGCCGACCCCGAGCAGGTCGACGCCCTGGACGCCGCGGTCAGACTGTTCGCGGAGGCGGGTGCGGAGACCACCGAAATCACCCTACCGCCACTACAGGACTTCAGCGCCTGCGGCCAGATCATCCTCGCCGCCGAAGCCTATGCCGTGCACGAGCAATGGCTCAAGGAACGGCCGCAGGATTACGGCGCGCGGGCGCGCGAACGGCTCCTCGCCGGCGCCGGGCTGCGCGCGGTCGATTATCTCCAGGCGGTACGCTGGCGCCTCCAGCTCCGCGACCAGGTGGCGGCGGCGTTCTCGAACATCGACGTGGCGATTACCGCCTCCAGCATGGATCCCGCCTGCCGGGTCGACGACGACGCGGCGCTCGCCGCCAATTACTGGCGCCAGGCGCGGATGCCGTTCAACGTCACCGGGCAGCCGGGGCTGGTAATTCCCGCCGGCCTCAGCAAGGACGGGCTCCCCCTGGCGCTGCAGCTCGTGGGCCGACCATTTGCCGAGCCGATGCTCTATCGGGTGGCACAATTCTACGAGGAGGCGACCGGCTGGACCAAGCATCACCCGGCCGGGATAGCGGATTAGGAGGGGATAAGCCCGCTGCAATTCAGCCATGATGGGCGTGGCCGAAGGCGAACCACAGGCTGAGGCCCCTTTGCGCGCTGCGCAATAAATGCGGAGAGGTGTCGTTATGGACTCGCGTACCGCTCGCCTGCAGGAGTTGATCCATCGCCGTGACAAGGTGCTGGCGGTCTTGCATCCGCCGACCGCCGCTCATGCGCGGATCATGGGGCGGGCAGGCTGCGAAGCCCTGTTCGTCGGCACCGGCGGCGTCGTCGGTGCTTATACCGGGCTCGCCGATGTCGGCACAGCGAGCCTCGGCGAGTGCCTCGAAATCGCCGGCTGGATCGCCGACAGCGTCGAAATCCCGGTGATCATGGATGGCGATACCGGCCACGGCGGCATCATGGCGGTGCGCCGGATGGTGCGCGAATGCATCCGCCGCGGCATCGCCGGGGTGCGCATCGACGACCAGCCGATCGAGGGCAAGCGCAAGACGCAGAGCGCCGGCGTCGAGGTCGTGCCGGTCGACCAGGCGATCGCCCGCTACCGCGCGGCGGTCGACATGAAAAACGAGATCGACCCCGATTTCGTCGTGATGGCGCAATGCTATGCACGCGATGCCGCGAATGGCGGGCTCGACGACGCGCTGGCGCGGCTGAAAGCCTATCGCAGCGAGGCCGGGGTCGACTGGGTGCAACTCGAATCGCCGCACTCGATCGAGGAGATCAGGCTCGCACGCGCGGCTGTGGACGGTCCGTTCTCGTTCATGAAGGGCCGGCTCGGCCGCTATCTCGGTCTCGACGAGCATCTCGCGCTCGGGGTCACGATCGCCTGGTATCCCAGTTTTACGCATCACGTAACCTGGGCCGCGCTATGGGATTTCATGACGGCGTTTCAGGACCGGGGTGTTGCCGCCTGGGACGAATTCACCGACAGCCGCAAGGACCGGCCCTACCCGATCCCGGAAGTTCCGCCAGACGGCGAAGGTGCGGAGAAGCAGCGGGCGCTCGAGGAGCGCTATCTGCCCGACGCGTCGCAGCAGAAATACCGGACAGAATGATGGCTCGCGACAGATACCGGATCTTCGATTCCGACACCCATGTCGGTCCTGATGCCCAGATTCTTGCCGGCTACCTGAGCCAATCCGAAAAGGAACGGCTCGCCGCCTGGGAGCCCTACCGGCCGGTCGCAATTGCGTGCCTCCGGGGGGCGTCCGGCCTACAGGGCTTCCCTGGTTGAGGCTTCGCGCAGCTGCAGCACGGCGCGGGCATCGAGCCGGCGATCACGCAGTGCGGCCAGAGCTTCCCCCGCCCGCTCAAGTGGGAAGGTGGTGACAACGTCCGGCTGCAGCTTCCCCTGTTCATAGAGAGCAAAGATCTCCGCGTAGCATGCGGCCACCTGCGCCGGGCACCGCTTGCGATAGTCGCTGACCTGCAAACCGCTCACCTCGATGTTCTTCAGCAGCAGGTAGTTGGTTTTGAGCGTCGGGATGCCGCCGGCGGCGAAGCCGATCACCACCAGCCGACCGCACCAGGCGAGCGCGCGCAGCGCGGCGCTGAATACCGCGCCGCCGAGCGGGTCGAGAATGATGTCGGCGCCGCGCCCCTCAGTCGCCGCGTAGACCTGCTCGCGCAACCTGTCGCGCAAATTCTCCGGCGACAGGTCGATCACGGTGTGGGCGCCGGCCGCAAGCACCGCCGGGCCCCTTTCCGGTCGCGCAATACCCGCGAGCACGTGGGCTCCCATGGCGCAAGCCAGTTGCACGGCAGCGCGCCCGACCCCGCCCGATGCGCCGAGCACCAGGACTGTCTCACCGGCGGCAAGCCGCGCGCGTTCGCGTAAAGCGAACCAGGCGGTGTCATACACCAGGCTCAGCGACGCCGCCTCGAGGAAGGACATGCGCGGCGGCAGGCCGTAGCATTGGTCGGCGCGCAGTGCGACAGCCTCGGCGTAGCCGCCCTCCTCAGCCATAGCCAGCACCCGATCGCCGACGGACGACGCGGTCACCTCCGGCCCCAGCGCCCTCACCACGCCGGCGGGCCCCTTGCCGGGGATAAAGGGGCGCTGCGGCGGAAACTGGTAGGTGCCGCCGACCACTAGCAGGTCGACATAGTTCACCGGAGCGGCATGCACCCTAACCAGCACCTCGCCGACGCCCGGAACCGGCGGCGGCACCTCGGCAACATGCAACCCCTCGGGAGGGCCGAATTCATCGACTACAATCGCGCGCATCGCACTAGCCGCGCACTGACGATGCGCCGGCCTGCGTCAGGGACCGGAAACGCACCGGCAGCGGCCGAATGCGGCCCTCCTCCACCCAGCGCGCCAACTCGCGCTTGATGACCTTGCCGCTGGCGGTCAGCGGCATTTCCTCGAGCGGCAGGATGAATTCCGGCATGTCGTATTGCGGCAGACCGGCCAAATCCAGGTGCCGCAGGATCGATTCTGGTTCGGCCTCCATATCCTTGCGCGCCACCACCGCCAAACAGACGCGCTCGCCGAGCCGCGGATCGGCGACCGCAAAGGCCGCCGCTCTCTCGACCGCGTCGTGGCCCATCGCCAAGACCTCGATGCGGGCCGGGTAGATGTTGCGACCGCCGCGGATGATCACGTCCTTCAAACGCCCGGTAATGCGCAGGTAGCCGGCGTCGTCCATCCAGCCGAGATCGCCGGTCATGAACCAGCCTTGCGCATTGAACGCGGCCTCAGTCGCCGCCTGGTCGTCGAAATAGCCGAGCATCAGGCTGGCGCCACGGCCCCCGATCTGGCCGATCTCGCCAGGTGCAGCTGCAACGTCCGGATTGTCCTGGCGCCAGATGCGGATCTCGTAGCCTTCGCAGCAACGCCCGCAGGTGTCGATGATCCGCTCAGGCCTGTCATCGGGCAGCGTGTATTGGTGCGAGCAGGTTTCGGTCATGCCGTAGCCGTTCTGCGGCACGACACCGTAGCGCATCAGCTCGGTTACTACCGAGACCGGCGCCGCAGCGCCGGATATGCGGAAGCCACGTACTGCGCCGAGGCGCCCGACGCGGCGTTCGCGCATTTCGCTCAACAAGTCAATCGCATGGGTCGGCACGCCAAACAGAAAAGCGGCGCCGGTCTCTTTCAACCGATCGAGCAGGCTGTGGCCGCGCGGCAGATCGTGCACCACCAGCTCACCGCCGCCCGAGAGAGCGGTGATCAGCGCGCCGAGCCCGAGATTGTGGCTCAGTGGGCTGAACGTGTAGAGCACCGAACGCTCCAGCTGCCAGTCACGCACCATCATCCGCGCGGTGGCGAGCAAGGTGTTGTCGCTGTGCAATACGCCCTTCGGCTGCCCGGTGGTGCCGGAGGTGAAGGGCAGATACATGATCTGGTTCGCGTCTCGGCTCACTGGAACCTCAACGGCCGGTCCTACCAGATCGCCGAACGGTGCCGTCGCGGCATCGGCAGGGCCGATCTGGTAGACGTCGCGTACAAAGTCGCGATCGGCGAATTCCGCAAAGAGATCATGCCGGTCGGCGTCGACCCCGTAGCCCGGCTGGGCGATTACTGCAGCCGCGCGCATGCATTCCACCAGCGCCATCACTTCTCCGACCCGGTGATCGCGGTGCAATGATGGGCAGCAGACATAGCCGTTGCGCGAGCAGGCAAGCAGTGCGATAGCGGTCTCGACCCGGCTCGGCAGCCATACCGCAACCCGCTCACCGGACCGGAGCCCGTGGCCGGCCAAGCCGGCAGCCAACCGGTCCGCGGCCTCGATGAGCGCCGGGTAAGTCAGGCGGCGTTTGAGGTCGCGGACCGCGAAGGCGTTCGGCGTCGCCAGCGCATGCCGAGCAGCCAGCTGGTAGATCGTCTCGTCGCCCCACAGTCCGGACGCGGTGTAGGCGGCCAGTGTCGGCGCATTCAACAAGCTCAGCAGCCGGCCGGTCATACGCTTCCCAGGTTTCGCGACGCGCGCAGCAGCGCCTTCACGCGTTGCGGCGTGGCCGGGAGCTGCGTCACCCCGCCGGGAACGCCAATTGCCTCGTCGATCGCCGCCGCGATGACCGCGCCGACCGGGGTGATCCCCCCTTCGCCAACGCCCTTGATGCCGAGCGGGTTGAGCGGGCTCGGCGCGTCCTCGGTGACGAGCACCTCCACCGGCGGCGTCTCCCGCACCGTTGGCATCAGATAGTCGGCAAGCGTCACGCTCAGCGGCTCACCACGGTCGTCATAGAGAAACTCTTCGAACAGCGCGCCGCCCAGTCCTTGAACAAAGCCACCGACCAGCTGTCCCTCGACCAACATCGGATTGATCGCCCGGCCGACGTCATAGGCGATCAGGAAACGCTCGACCGTCACCTGCCCGGTGTCGGCATCGACACGCACCACACCGATCTGCACGCCGTAGGGATAAGTCATGTGCGCCGTGCGGAACCAGCCTTCGGCGGTGAGGCCGGGATCGCGATCGCCAAGGGTCGGCGAGTCCGGGGCCAGATGCTGCGCGATCTCCGCCAGGCTGATCGACGCGCCCCCAGGCCGATCGCGATGGATGACCACGCCGTCGACAATGTCGAGCCTATCTGGTGTCGTCTGCAGCAGCGATGCCGCCATCTCCAGCGCCTTGACGCGCAGCCTCAGAGAGGCCGCATGAGTTGCGCTGCCGGTCATCACCGAGGCGCGCGAGGCATGGGCGCCGATGCCGTATTGGATACGGTCGGTCTGTCCCAGCACCACGCGCACCCGCCGGTAGTCGACCCCCAGCGCGTCGCCGCAGATTTGCGCCATGGCGGTGGCGATACCCTGGCCGACTGAGGAACCGCCGGTCACCAGCTCGACGGCTCCGGTGGCGTCAATGCTGACACGCGTGCCATCGAGCGGCCCCAGCCCGCCCTTCTCGACAAAAATGCCGATGCCGGCTCCGACCAGTTCTCCGGCGCTGCGGCGCTGCCGGAGTTCGGCTTGCAGCCGATCCCAGCCGATGTGCGCCAGCGCCTTATCGAGCAGCAGCGGATAGTCACCCGAATCGTAAATGACCTCGGTCCCCAGCACGCTGAGCGGTCGACAAAACGGCATCTCGGCCGCGGTGATCAAATTGCGCCGCCGCACGGTCACGCGGTCCAGGCCGAGGCGGTCGGCGATTGCGTCGAGCAGCCGTTCGCGCACGAAGCTGCCCTCGAACCGCCCCGGCGCGCGGTAGGTCGCCGCCGGCGTCCTGTTGGTCAGGCGAAAATGGCACACGGCGCGATACGCCGGAATGCGGTACGGCCCCGGCAGCATGCCGATCGTCAGTTCGGCGACGCGGGCGCCGTGCGTGCGGACATAGGCGCCCTGGTCGAGAAAGAACTCGTCATCCAGGGCCAGGACGCGCCCTTCGGCATCTACTGCCACGCGGGCATGGTGGCGCTGCTGGCGCGAGTGGTTCGCGGCCATCAGATGCTCACGCCGGTCCTCTATCCATTTGACCGGGCGTTCCAGTCGCATGGCCGCCAGACAGACCAGAAAATCCTCCGGATAGAGCTCGCCGCGGACGCCGAACCCGCCGCCGGTATTGCCCTCCTTTAGGACCACCGCGGTGGTGCTGCGGCCCAACATGCGCGCCAGCCCGTCCCGATTGCGATGCGGCACCTTGGTCGCACCGTAGAGCTCCACCACGTCGCGCGAGGGGTCGTAGCGCGCAAGCGCGCCGCGGGTCTCTATCGGCACCCCGCTGTGCCGGCCGATCGTCAAATCGAGTGCTACGACGGCGTGCGCCGAGGCGAAGGCCGTGTCCACCTCGCCATAACTCGCGCGAAGCACCAGCGCCTCGGTCGATTGGCCAGGCGCATAACTGGCGGGTGGTGCGTCGGCCGCCAGGACCGGCGCCAGCTCGTCGGCAGCGATCGTGACGAGATCCGCCGCATCCTCGGCGAGGTACGCGTCGGTCGCGAACACCGCAGCGACCGGCTCGCCGACATAGCGCAGCCATCGCTGTGCCAGCAATGACTGGCGGTAGGGCCGCAATGCCTCGGCTGCCGGATCGCGAAAGTCGATCGGCGGCAGACCGGCAATGTCCGCGCCGGTCCAGACGGCGATCACGCCCGGCGCCGTCAAGGCCGCTGCGATATCCACCGCGCGCAATGCGGCGTGCGCATATGGCGAGCGCACGACACGCATGTGCAGCTGGCGGGGAAAGGCGATGTCGCCGACGAACTGGCCACGCCCTGTGAGCAGCGGCCGGTCCTCGAGCCGCGGCACGGAGCGACCGAGAACGCGGCCCGGCGACGGGTTCGAGTCCATGCTCAGGCTTCCGCCCGGCGCAGCTCGGCAGCAGCCGCGCGCACCGCTGCGACGATGCCCTGATAGCCGGTACAGCGGCAGAGGTTCGACGCCAGCACCTCCAGCAACAACTCGTCGCTGATATCGGGCTCGCGCTCCAGCACGCCGGTGGCGAGCATCAGAAAGCCTGGGGTGCAGAAGCCGCATTGCAGCCCGTGGTGGGCCATGAAGGCGCGCTGCAACGGATGCAAAGTCTCGCCGTCCGCCAGCCCCTCGACGGTGCGAATGGCACTCCCTTGGGCTTGTACCGCGAACATCAGGCAGGCGCGGACCGGGTCGCCGTCGAGCAGCACCGTGCAGGCGCCGCACACGCCGTGCTCACAGCCCGCATGCGTGCCGGTCAAGCCGCATTCTTCCCGGATCACATCGACCAAGGTGCGGCGCGGCTCCAGCTGCAGAGTATAGGTTTGACCATTGATGACCAGGGTGACATTCGCCAGCTCACTCATGCCCGGCTTCTCCCATCCGGCATGCACGCCTGGGTCAGGGCGCGATACACCATGGCGCCGACCAGCTCACGTCGGTATTGCGCATTGGTTTGCGCATCCTCGATCGGGTCGATCGCCGCAGCGGCGGCAGCAGCAGCTTCACGGAAGACAGACTCGCCCGGCCGCCTCCCCGATACCGCCGCTTCGGCCGCTTCGATGCGGCGCGGCATTGCCTCGGCCCCGCCGACGCCAATGCGCGGCGCGGCAATGACGCCGCCTTCGATGCGCAGCACGGCCAGCGCCATCGCCAGTGCATAATCACCGGCCCGGCGACTGAACTCTTCAAAACCGAAGCGCGTATCGGCAGGCAGGATCGCCAGCCGCGTCTCGGCGAGCAGTTCGTCGGGCGCCAGCGCCGTCGCCATGGCGCCCTGGAAGAAGTCTCGTGCCGCAAAGCGCCGCTTGCCGCGAGCGCTGCGGGCAATCAGCTTGGCGTCCAAGGTCACCGCCACCAAACACCACTCCGCCGCCGGATCGGCATGTGCCAGGCTGCCGCAAAACGTGCCGCGAAAGCGGATCGGATAATGCGCGATGTGACGAACGACGGCGGCAAGCATCGCCCCGAGCGTTCCGTCCTGAACGAGACGATGAAATGCGGCATGGCGCACCCGGGCACCGATGTGCAGGACCTCATCGCGAACGGTGAGCACGTCCAGCCCAGCGACAGTGTTGATGTCGATCAGATGCGCCGGACGCGCGAGGCGAAAAGCCATGATCGGCACCAGGCTCTGGCCGCCCGCCAGGATCCGGCCATCGTGCGGCGCCAACTCCGCCAGCAGCCGTACCGCCTCCGCCAAAGTCTCAGGCCGGTGGTAGGTGAACGGTGCCGGTTTCAGCGGTCACTTCTCCCAAACCAGGACATTGACCGAACGCCAACGCCAAGATCGCCTATCTAGCCTGCGTCCAGCTTTCGCACAATCCCAGCACGCAGGTGCTGGAAGGATGACCTTCGCGCTCCCTCGGCCAGGGCCGACCTTCGGCCTCGATGCCGTTCCGGGTCAGCCGCGCACCAAGCGCCGGGACGAGCACCGTGCACATCCCGTACGGACGCCCCGGAATCGAATTAGGCTGGGTATGGACCAGCAACGGCTCGCCCATCTCGTACCAGGTCAGCACAATCTGTTCATTCCCGGTGTCCAGACATTCGGTCCAGAAATCGCGCGTATTGCCTGACCTGGTGAACTGGGCGTCGGTCACCGCGATGGTCAGGTCGAGAAGCTCGGCATTGATTGCACCCAGCACGGTAGACTGCAGCCAACGCGCCATCGCAATGTTGTCTGCGTATATTCGCCAGCGAGCTTCTGTCAGCTCGCTTTTCAGATAGAGAACATGGCCCGGCCCGCCTGGAGAAGACAGGATGCGCCAAAAGGTAGCGTTCGTCGTAAAGCTATCGCTGTTGTTATTGTTGAGCCGAATGACCGAGTTTTCCCCGGTCAGGACCACGCGGTTCGCATCCACAGTGCTCATGCCAGCGTCCTCAGGTTGGTGATCGTCATCTGGCTGGGCTATGGTTTGCTCAGCGCGCCCTCGCTGACCAGCACTTCATGTGCGGCGCGGAATGCATCGAGCCCGGCCGGAATCCCGCAATAGGCTGTCGCGTGCAGCAAGGCTGCTTTGATCTCTGCGACGGTAACGCCGTTGTTGAGCGCGCCTTTAACGTGCAACTTGATCTCGGGCGCCCGGTTCAAGGCAGTGAGCATCGCAAGGTTCATCAAGCTGCGGGTCTTTCGGTCGAGTGTTCCATCCCCCCACGCCCAGCCCCATGCCCAAGCGGTGGTTGCTCGCTGGAACGACATCATAAATTCGTCCGCGCGCGCCATCGAGGCGTCTACATATTCAGCGCCCAGCACCTCGCGCCGGATCGGCATACCTTTGTCGAACAAAGCGTCGTCGTCAGCCATGTCTTCTCCCTCTCGCGCGTGGTGGGCTGTATCCCGCTCGATTGTCTCACAAGCCGTCTGGCTGGCCAACTCATGCTGGCCTGCGCTTTGGAGCTTCCCTTGCTGCCTCTGCAATCTTGTTGCTCCTGAGAGGCCGAGGATTCTCGATCCAATCGTAGACACGATCTCAATCCTCCGGCCGGCGCGCCAAGAGATCGATCTCGACGAGCGCGCCGCGCGCGAGCGCGGTGACGCCAATGCAGGTGCGCGCGGGCAGGCGCCCGGGCGCGAAATAGGATTGGTAGACCGCGTTCATCGCCGTGTAATCGCGCTCGAAATGCGTCAAATAAACCCGCGCAAACACGACCTGGTCGAGGCCGCTGCCGACGCCGGCCAGCACCAGCTTCAGGTTCTCGATCACCTGCCTCGTCTGCGCCTCGATGCCGTCCGGCAAAGCTGCGCCGTCGTCATTCGGATCGGTCGGCATCTGGCCGGTGACGAAGAGCCAGCCATCCGATGTCACGACGTGGCTGAACGGTGCCACCGGCGTCGGCGCCCCCGGAACCATCAGAAATTCGATCATCGCGGCGCGCTCCTCGACGTCCGGCACGCTCCGTCCCGAAGCTTGCGTGCATTCCTCCAGCCCGCCATCATTTCCGTCGTTGCCATCCGACGTTCTCCCCTCTGCTGACGATTTGCATTCGGAGCCAATGTTCGCAGGCTGGCCACGAAGCTCCTATGTTCGGCTGTTGACCCGGTAGAACGGCTGGTCGAGCATGTTCTCGTGCCAGGAGCCGTACCATGCCTGGACATAGGGTTTGATCTTGCAAAGCAAGTCGGCGCGCGCCCGCTGCGCTGGTGTGAGGCCCTTCGCACAGAATTCGCGCACCTCGCGGTAGAGACCGTCCACGTCGATCGTGCGCGGCTGATGATTCTCGACCACGATCTTTCCCCCGATGACGACTGTGGCGACATCGGCACCCATGGCGCGCTCCACAAACGCCTCGGCGATGTCGAATTCCGGGTCGATCCAGGGATCGCGCGCCACCCGGTCGAGATCGACGAGGATCGCATCGCCCTTCATGCCGGGCACCAGCGCACCGACCTCGTCCGCGAAACCGCTCGCCTTGGCACCGTTTAATGTCGCGATCTCGAGCGCCTCGTAGGCGCTCAACGCGGGCGTCGCCAGATCGAAGGTGTGGAGGCGATGCACCTTATGCATCATCCGCAATTCCATCACCGCATCCTCGTCGTCATTGATGGTCTTGTCATCCAGGCCCATGGCGACGTTGACCCCTGCCGCGCGCAACGGCACGACCGGCGTGATGCCGTTGCGCATGTGGAAGTTGCAGCTCGGATGGCTTGTGACGGAGACCTTCCGACGCCCCATGAGCTCGATCTCGGCCTCGGTTACATGAATGGCATGGCCATAAACGACGTTGCTCTCCACCAGACCCAGATCATCGAGCCAGAACACGGTCGGCTTGCCGTGCCGGCGCAAGCCGTAGGCCTTCTGCACCGGCGACTGCAGCAGGTGCATATGGATCATCACACCGCGGCACTCGTCCGCTTTGGCGCGCACGCGGCGCAGGAACGCCTCGCTTGCACCGTGCGCCCAGCACGGCGCCAGCAATATCCGCGTGTCCTTGTTGTTATAGGTCTCGTAGAGCTCATCGAAGAGCCGGAAATAGGAGTCCGTCAACGCCTCCTTGTCGAAAAAGACAAACGGGCGTGCGCCGACCCTCAGATCGGGCGGCAGCGTCTCAATGAATTCTTCGCCGCCCATCGCGAGCTTGCTCTCATCGCGCACGCCTGGGGAGAATGCGAGCCTGATACCGGTCGACAGATAGGTTCCGATCGCAATATGAGCGCGCTTGGCGCCTTCGACCCCGTCGTCATCGAAGCCGTTATGGTGCAGCAACGTGCAGCCGCTGCGGAGGTGACGCAGGGCGCAAACAGCCGCAGTCAGCTCGGGGGGCAGGATGGGCATGTACGCCCAGTCGAAAAGAGCGTTCTCCAGAAAGTCGTTGCGCACACCTTTCTGGATCGGCGAAAGGCCACGGCCGTGGCTATGAGCGTCCACCAGTCCCGGCATCAGCAACTGAGTGCCGTCGCCGATGACGCCGATATCGGGATATTTGGGCGCGATTGCCGCGAACGGTCCGGTCTCCGTGATGGTGCCGTCCACGATCACAACCGCGCCGGCCGGAATCACCCCTGATGGTCCGAGGCGCGGATCGGTGATTGCATATGCGCCCCGCATGATGATGGTCTCGGTCATAGCCTTGCACCTTTGCAATTTGGCAAGCCCGCGGCCCCAGGCCCTTGGGAGGATATTTGCACCGCCCGGCTCCGGTACGAAACGCCTACTATCCGGGAGTCTTCGCGGTCAGGGCTTTGCCGCGTTCGACCAGCGCGCGCGGGCGCAACAGGCTGATCCCTACCCACAAGGCCGGAATGGTGCACAGGGCCCAGCCGGCGCCGTAGCCGCCGGTCAGGCGGAGCAGCAACGCGAACGTGAATGGGCCCAAGAGTGCGCCGATTTGGCCAAACGACAGGACGCCGCCGGTCACCGCACCCGCACTGCCGGCGGGCGCCAAGCGGGCGGTCTCGGACAGCAGGATGCCGTGCCACGACATCGCCGTGGCGCTCAGCACCGCACCCACCAGCCCCATGGCGAGGATCGGCCAAGCCGCGGTGAAGAGGCCGGTCAGTGCAACACTGCCCGCCATGCCCAGAGCCAGCCCAGCCATCACCAGACGCGGTGCCAAGTGGAAACTGCCGACCCAGCCCCACAGGATGCGGCACGGCACGGCGACGGCAACAACGACCGAGAACAGAACGCCCGCCGCCGCCAGCTCATAGCCGAGAGCGACGAGATAGGTGACAAAATAGGCTGTGAATACCGATTGGACGCCATTGAACGCCGAGCAGGCGAAAGCCAGCCCGCGAAGGTCGGGGGTCTTCACAACCGAGGCAATGGTGGTGCGAAAATCGGTTAACCGGAAGCGTCGTGAGGGCACTCGGTCGTCGTCGAACCGGGCCCGCAACGGTTGCAGCATGACCGCGAACACCACGCAAGCCACCGCCGCGGCCAGCACCGCACCACGCCATCCCAGAGCGCCCGCGATCGCCGGCGCTAGAAAGCCGCAGATCAGCAACCCCGCCGGTACCGCAGTCTGCTTGATCGAAAACACCAGCGGCGCCAAGCGGATCGGCGAAACCCGGCCAAGCAATTGCGAGCTGGTCGGGGTCGAGACCGCAGCACCGCCGCCGCCGATGATCGCGGAGGCGCCAAATCCGGGGAGCGAACCCTCGGCCGCCACCGCCATGCCGCCGCCGAGAAGCACCAGCGCCGCCTGGCTCATCCGCAGCGCGCCGTAGCGGACGATGAAGCTGCCGCAACCCATTTGTACCACCAGCGAGGCGGCGGCGGAGACGCCGTAATAGACGCCGACCCAGGCGGCATCGGCATGGAGCTCGGCGATGACCAGCGGCGCGATCACCGCCGGAAGCACCTTGCCGACCGACGCAAACATCTGTTGCAAGAACATCGCCGCCAGGGCGATCAACATGCGCGACAAACTGGTGTTCCGGCTCAAACCCCGACGCGATCTCAGCAATCCGGCGCCGCCTCCGGATCCTGTTAAGATCATCCGCTATCCTTAACCGCGAAATTGGTGCTCGTCGATGACCTCCACCTCTGACCGCTCCGGTATGCCGGGGCACTTCGGGATCCGCATTACCGGTGCCGACAAGGACAAGCTGGTCGGCGAACTCGATGTGGATGACCGTCACCTCAACAACAGCGGTCATGTGCATGGCGGTGCGCTGGCGGCGTTCGCCGACGATCTCGGCGGAGCGTTGGCCGGGCTCAACGTCCCGCCGGGGTTTCGGACAACCACGATCGAGTCGAAGACGAATATCTTTCGCGCCTGCCTGCCCGGGCGGCTCACCGGTGTTGCTGTGCCGGTCCATGTAGGGCAGCGCACGGTCGTCCTGCAAACCTCGATTTACCGCGCCGACGGAAAGCTTGCCGCGATGATGATCCAGACGCAGATGGTGCTGCCGCGGAGGTCGACCCAACCTACGGGTGAAGACAGCGCCGGCAGCTAGTTCGGCTCGTTCATCATCGTTGGCAACCCCGGCCCTCTCCCCACGAGCGGCAGCGCTGTCCGGGGAAAATAGACGGGCAGTTCGTGCAAGCGTTTTGCCCGAATTTAGCTTGCCAAAGCCCCTTGCCCGGGCTCGTCCCGGGCACCCACGTCTTGACGCAGCGACAATCTCCGCACCGAAGCCATGGGTGGCCGGACCAAGTCCTGATCTTTCCCCATAAGTCTGCATCGGACAATGAACTGTAGGCGGTTTGCTGGCGGTCGTTGGGATCACGAGGTGGGGTGCGCGCGGTTGGCCGGTTTATGGCGGCATGGCGTAAGCGGTGCGG